>Ga0206795_1101_pt1 | contig 17561 bp, 10 predicted proteins | sample Alteio_BWOrgCont_71_FD_152872 | JGI IMG/M metagenome (GOLD analysis project Ga0206795, IMG submission 152872) | Enriched cells from forest soil in Barre Woods Harvard Forest LTER site, Petersham, Massachusetts, United States -... | ecosystem: Environmental > Terrestrial > Soil > Temperate forest >... | reverse complement strand
ATTGCGGCTGTGAACCCCAGCCTGACCATCATGGCCAACGCGCTGCGGGTGGGAGACCAACTGCTCGAAAGGCTGGGATCATGAGAGCGATTGCTATTGTGCCGGGAACAGCCGGCTCGCGCCTGGTGGAACGGCCTGAGCCGTCGATCACCGCGCAGGACGAAATCAAAATCCGAATTATCCGGGTGGGTATCTGCGGCACCGATCGGGAAGAGGTGTCGGGAGGCCGCGCGGATGCTCCCGACGGCCAGAAGGAATTGGTAATTGGGCATGAAATGTTCGGCCAAGTGGTAGGCGTCGGCTCGTCCGTTACTCGCGTGAAGCCCGGCGACTACGCCGTGTTCACCGTACGGCGGGGCTGCGGTGAATGCGCCAACTGCAACATGAACAGAGCCGATATGTGTCAGACCGGCAAGTATCGAGAGAGAGGCATCCGTGGACTGGACGGATACCAAACGGAATTCGTCGTGGATCGCGAGCAATATATCGTGCGGGTGCCCGCCGAGCTGGAGCCGGTCGGCGTCTTGATGGAACCGCTTTCCGTCGTCGAAAAAGCGATCGACGAGGCCCTGCGTGTGCAGACTGTGCGCTGTCCAGACGCAGCTACAATTCCCGATTGGCTGCATGGGCGGCGCTGTCTGGTAGCGGGGCTGGGTCCCGTCGGCCTGCTGGCCGCCATGGTCCTGGCCTTGCGCGGCGGCGAAGTTTATGGCCTCGACGTGGTGGATGCAAACACCGCCCGCCCGAAATGGCTGGGCGGTATCGGCGGCCGCTATATTGATGGCCGCGAAGTTCCGGCGGAGCAGGTGGAGAAGAAGATAGGCAGCATGGATTTCATCCTGGACGCCACCGGAATTGCGCCGTTGGAGTTCAATCTTCTCGACGCGCTGGCTCTGAACGGGATGTATGTGCTCACTGGAATCCCGGGTGGCGACCGGCCGCTTCAAATTCCCGGCGCCGAATTGATCCGGCAGTTGGTGCTGGATAATCAGGTCATGCTGGGCAGCGTGAATGCCGCGCGCGGGCATTTTCAGATGGCGGTGGACGATCTGGCCCAGGCCCACCTGCGTTGGGGTTCTCAAATTCCAGCTTTGATCACAAATCGGTATTCGCCGGATCAGTTTGCAGGGCTAAAAGATCAGCATCAACCCGATGCAATTAAGGAAGTGATCGAGTGGAAGCTAGTCGGGCGCCCATGAGAATCGCCGCCCTCTCGCGCCCGCCTCCGCCGGCCTAAGTTGGTGAACGAAGGCGTCACATCTGCCACCCGCAAATGCGCCGACGCGAAAGATATTTGTCCCGTCCCGCCACCAAAGAAGGTCGCCGTTGTCCTCCGCCCGCCAACGGGACACCAGTGGGCGTGTCTCGACCCAACTATGGTGACATTGTCACGGGCGTGAGCGCGCCGGTTGGTAGTGTCCTAAGAGTGTGTCTATTACCGATGGGGAACCGATTGGCGAACCGACAAGCCGGAACTAATCGTTACCCCCAAGCGGATCGGCGGAGAAGCACCACCAGTTCAATCTGAAAAGGTAACAGCCGCGTCCATTGGTCGGTACACGCTTATCGTTATGACCGCAATCAACATTCCAACGGTCGGTTGTTGGGAGATTACGGGTGACTATAAAGGGCACTTGCTCAGCTTCGTTGGGTCCGTTGAACCTTAGGCGCCACTCTTTCCAACCTCCGCTCCGAGGCACCAGAATCGGAAGCTTTCACCCATTGACACGCTGTACGCACGGGCAGACAATAAAAGCGGCGATAAGGCGGTGGAAATTACTAACGGCCAATCGTGGCCGTAACCTCATCCAAGGAGGTGCCGATGGAACCACCCGACAGCTCAAGGGGCGGCGAAGTCTTGGACGCCACGAGGCGGGGACTTTGCACGGCCCGGACCAGGCACGTGAAGACGCGTCGCACGCCTGCGCAATCCGATGGCGTGATCGTAAGTCCCTAGGGACGTTCATGACAACGCCGCCCCTGATTTGACTTCGTATCCACTGGCGATGGTACGCGACGAGCAGCCCAAAGGCAGGGTGATTTCCGGTGGTGGGCTACTTGACTGGGAGCGGAGCGAAGGCGGGAGCACTCGACGACGCGTGAAACGTTTCTCCGCCCGAAGCCCTCTTACTGATGGCCCCGCTCGGGATCTTCAGGTTCATGTTGCACGCGCTTCTAGTGGAAGATAATCCTGCCGACGTTCTGATGGTGCGCGAGGCGATTCGCACCTCTGCCGTTATGTCAGATGTACTGATCGCTTACGACGGGAAACAGGCTCGCCGATTTCTCAATGACTTCCATTTCGTACCGGACCTCGTCTTCTTGGATCTCAAGGTTCCGCTGTTCGACAGTTTTGAATTTCTAGAGCATCTCCGCGCCAATCAAGGACCGCCAGTTATCGTTTTAACGGCTTCACTCAATCCTGAAGACATGCAACAGGCCATCGAAGCGGGTGCTAAGGAGTACATCGTCAAGCCGTCCGACATGGATGACTTCTTGAATGTGATTCGGGGCGCTCTGGCGCGATGGAGCGGCGAAGTGGCGGAACGCAAGGGCCGTGGGGCTGTGCGGACTCCCCGCTCCAGGTATGAGCCAAGCCCAGTGGCGAGTGCGGAGAAACTATACACAATCACCCTTAATGAGCACGAATTAGGGGAGTTGATGATGGCGGTGGAGTCGACACGAGACAACTGCGGCGAACAGGTCGATAACCTTGGCCAAAGAATCGAGTTTCTGGAGCACGTTTACGGAAAGTTGAAGCAGGTGCTAGAACCGGCCCCTGTCGAGCCTAGTGATACGGGGAAGCCAAACTGAAGTTTGGTACAGCCGTGTTGAGGCTCCCGGCACAAGCGTTTTGTGGCGTTGAAAATTGTGCCCAGTTTTGTGCCCCACCCAGATAAAAATCCATAGTATTTCGTCTCAATGGAGGGTTGTAGGTTCGAATCCTACCTGAGGAGCCAAACTTTTCAAATACTTGCAAACCCGCCAGCCTTTATCAAATCGCCGCGCATAGCCGGAGTGGTGGAGACTCTTGTTGGGATTCTGTTTCACAAGACGAAGAGCTCCTACCGATTGACAGGCGTGTCGCCCCAGAGTAACTTGAGGGGTGCTTTCGATGACCAGGCCAGTCAATTTCAGACAGGTTTTCGGCGCCGCGGCAATACTTCTGGCGTCGGCGTCTGCAGGACTCTTCGCACAGTGGCCGGCTTATCCAAGTGCGGGAGTGCCGAAAACGGCTGACGCAAAGCCGAACCTTACCGGACCTACTCCGAGGACGCCGGATGGCAAACCGGACCTCTCCGGGATTTGGAAGTTTGTCGACAGTCCAGATGCGCGACCCGGCACTCCGCCTCCCGCAGGGGCCAGGTCCCCCGGCATCGGCGTGCGCGTTCCTGGACTGCTTCAGTTCTTCGATATAGGCTCCACGCTGAAGGACGGGCTGCCGTTCCAGCCGTGGGCGGCGGAACTTCGAAGCCAACGCGTCGCTCAAAACAACAAGGACAATCCCGACGCCCGTTGTCTGCCCATCGGCCTGATGCAATTGCACACGCATCCCGAGCCGCGGAAGATCATCCAGACTCCCGGATTGATCGTGATCTTATACGAAGCGAACGCAGGTGTCCGGCAGATCTTCACCGACGGACGGCCATTGCCCGCGAAGGATGCAGATCCCTGGTGGTACGGCTACTCCACTGGAAAATGGGACGGTGACACGCTGGTCGTCCAGACCAGCGGCTTTCGTGATGATGTATGGCTGGATGTCGAGGGCAGCCCCCTCACGGAATCCGGAAAAATGACCGAGCGGTTCCGGCGAGTAAATTACGGAAACATGGAAATTGAAGTCACGGTCGATGATCCGAAAGCCTATACCAAGCCCTGGACTGTCAAAGTGAACCACCGCATCATGCTGAACACGGAGCTAATAGAGTTCGTGTGCCAGGAAAACGAAAAAGATGCGGTCCATCTAATGAGCAAGTAACCGCCCGTTCAATCACTGCCGTTGGGTTCGCTGAACGCTGACGTGATCATCGGCGCATCGTTAGCGCAACGAAGTCATCGCCGTGCTTTTGATGAGCCGCGTAGAGACGCGGAACGTTTGGCGGCGTCCCACGTTTCGGTGGTTACTCTGCGCGGCTCACTTCTAAGGAGATAGGGACTGATTATGGCACCATCCCGCCCGGAATGGAATCCTCGGGAGGCTAGAAACGTACTGTTCCGGCGGGCAACTTCGTACTAGACTTCCTACCGCCTATTTGCGGGAACCTGAGTCCCGAAGAAGTTCGCGGATCTCGGCCAAATTTCCCGCCTTAGTTGTGGAGTTTCCACCTGCCGGGCCACCTCTGCCTGGAGGAGGGCTGATGCCAACGAGATCGATCGGCTTGTGGCCGTTATTGTCGACGATCTCGGCATTCGCCCCTTTGTCCAGCAGGTAGCGCACAAGATCGGCTCTGCCGGCCTGAGCCGCGACATGCAGGGCCGACATGCCCTCGTTCGCCGATGGCGCGCGGGCAACACGCATGGAATAGGTCTTCGTGCCGGTGACCCGAGCATTCACATCCGCGCCATGCTGAAGCAGCAGGTCCATCAGGGCTATATTGGCGACGCCACCGGCGCCCGCCTGTCCGCCAAAGCCGCGGCCGCCTCCGAGGCCCGCCGCCACCAGGAACGCCGTCATGCCCATGTCATCGATGTTGGGTGACGCACCCTTCGCCAAAAGGACTTGCACCGCTTCCATATCGTTGCCCATCGTGGCCCGCAACAACGGGGTGCATCCGGTACTGAGAAGGGGATCGCCGAATCGTCCACTATTTCCTCCGCGGCTGGGACGATGCATATTGAGCTGAGTATCGGGGTCGACGCCGGCCGCCAGCAATATGTTGATCATCTCCATGCTGGAAACCGGCGAACGGTCCGAAGCGCTAGCAGCTCGTCCGGCCCCTGAACCTCGCGCCGGAGCGAGTGCCGCCTCTCGCCTGTCGATGACAATGTACAACGCGGTGCGGCCCCACCAGTCCCAAACATTGGGATTGGCGCCTCGATCAAGCAACAGCTTCGCGACATCGTTATGTTGATTATCGAGGGCCAGCATCAGGGCGGTTACGCCTTCAGGGGTTGGCGCATTCACATCGACGCCGGCACCGAGGAGCGCCTCAACGCAGTCATAACAACCGTCACGCGCTGCATAAAGCAGCGCGGTCAGCCCGCCCACCGGACGATACTGCGCCCGGGGCTCGGAGGTGATCTGGTTGGGCCAGTCGGTATAGAGCGCGCGAGGCCTGACATCGGCGCCTTTCGAAAGAAGCAGCTTCACCATTTGGCCTGCGTTCCTGGGCGCTGTCGCGGCCCACATCAGCGGCGTCTGGTTGCGAAATTCTTCGATCCTGTTTACGCTGGCACCCGCCTTGATGAGCATTTCTACGACGGGAAGTTCGCCGGTATTGATCGCGAGCATCAGGGCTGTCTGTCCATCTGGATTTGCACCCTCGGGTTCGGCGCCGGCATCAAGCAGCATCTTCACCAGCCTGGCGTCGCCGAGTTGAGCTGCTTCGGCGATCGGAGTGTAGCCGAAATCATTGGTGACGTTCACTTTGGCTTTTTTCGTGAGGAGCGCGCCAAGCAACTCGTAATCGACCTTGTAGATGGCCCAGTGTATGGGGCGGGTACCGTCGGGCTGCGCCTCATTCACATCCGCTCCCGCGTGAATCCGGGCCAGTGCCTCCTTACGATTCCCTGCCTGGATGAGACTGGCGAGTGATTCCTTCCAAACCTCTCCGATGACCGGCGCAGAGACCGCGACTACACAGCAGATGGCGAGAATGAAACGGTTCATGCGTGCCTAGACGTCCGCAATCACGCCGGTGCTGTCGCCGAACTTGTCGCGCTCCAGCCCCACCTTCTGCAGGATTGTAAAGTGAAGATTCGCAATCGGGGTGCGTTCCGGCAACACGATATGCCGGCCACCGAGTTTCATTCTGCCGTTGCCGCCACCGACCAGAATGTTCGGTTCCGGATAGTTGTCGTGCCGGTCGCTATTGCTCATGTTCGAGCCATACAGGAAAATCGAGTGATCGAGCAGCGTTCCCTCCCCTTCCGGCGTCTGGGCCAGCTTCTTCACAAAAGCCGCGAACTGCTCCATGTGCCAGGTCTGGATCTTGACCAGCTTATTGATTCGTTCCAGATCGTTGGCGTGATGTGAAACGGGGTGGAAGGAATCCGGAACTCCAATGTGGTTGTAGGTTCGGTTGGTTCCTTCGGCGGCCATGATGTAGGAAGCCACGCGCGTGAGATCGGCCTGATAGGCGAGCGCGATCAGATCGAACATCAGCTTCACCTGCTCAGGGAAGGAATCCAGTTCTCCCGCCGGAGCATCGGGAAGCTTGAGGGCGGAAACATCGGTGGCCGCCGCCTTTTGGGTACGGCGCTCGATCTCGCGTACGCTGTCAAGATACCCGTCCAGAACCGTTTTGTCGTGGTTTCCCAGATCGCTCCGCAGACTCTTCGTGCCATCCAGAATCAGATCCAGCAGGCTCGCGGTCTCGCGGTTGATAGACGCGCGCTCTTGGGGCGTGTCTCCCTCGCCAAACAACTGCAGGAACACCTTGCGCGGATTGGGCTCCATCGGCAGCGGCGATTCGACGTCGCGAAAAGACAAAGTGGAATAATTTCCACCGCCTCCGGCCGCCGACTGTACGGTGGTTTCCGAAGCCACCTCGAGCGATGGCAGAGGCGTTTCCTGCCCAATCATTTTCGCGATTACCTGATCCAGCGTGATAGACATGTGCGCGCGGACCTTGCCGAGGTCCGGACGCGTAGCGCTGAGCCAAGTGGCCGGAGTGAACGCATGCACCGAGCCCGCGGTAGCGGCGTTCTCCAGATTGCCGAAAGACGAAACATACTTCTTATATGGCTCGAGCGGAGCCATAATTACGTTGAGCTTGAAATCCGCGCCAGCGCCGCTGGGGGTCCACCGATCCATGGCCGGACCGTGCGCGGTGTTCGACATGATCGCGCCGTGAGGAAGATAGAAAAAGCCCGTCCGCAGCTTCGGCATGGCTGCCGTCTGCGCTAAAGCAGTGCCGGCAGGCACCATTGCATCGAGAAACGGCAGCGCCAAAGTCACTCCGGCGGCCTTCAGCACTGCTCGCCGGGGAATGTGTTTCTTGGTGATGAACATGTTCTCTCTCCTATTTCGCTGCCGTCAGTGTCGCGCCGTTTGACTTTGGGTTCGCATCGGCTGGCGGGCCCTGCCGTCGGAATGCATCGGAATTCACGATTCCCAGAATGAGAGAAGACAGCTTGTAATGGTCTTTTGCGGCGCCACGAACGATGACACGAACCTGAGGCATATCGAAATACTCGAGCCGGCGATTAACAGCGTAAGTCATCAATCTCTCGGTTACATTGCGCACAAACACTTCGGGCCGATCCATCAGTTGCGCCCTGAGTTCCACCGCGCCATTGACCGGCACACCGTTCGGCAGCACCGTGCTGGCATCGATGGGAGCATTGGCCTGGCTGTCCGTCGTCCGCCATACACCTGTCGCGTCGAAATTTTCCAGCGCTAATCCGATCGGGTCGATCACCCCATGGCACATCTTGCAACTGGCTTTGTTGCGATGTTGCTCCAGCCTGGCCCGCACGGTCTTGGGCTGCTCGCCTGCCTTTTGCGAAAGGTCGGTTGCGGTATCAGGCGGAGGCGGTGTTGGCGGACTGCCAATGATCTTATCCAGCACCCAGGCACCGCGCAGAACCGGAGAAGTGCGGTCGCCATAGGAAGTCCGCAGCAGCATGGCGCCCTTGCCCAGCAGTCCCCAGCGTTGCTTCTCGTCCAGCGTGACTTCGCGCAACTGCGGGCCGAAGATGCCGGAAACGCCGTAATGACGCGCCAGCCGTTCATTCAGGAACGTGTAGTTAGCTGTCAGGAGTTCGAGAACGCTACGGTCGCCGGAAAAGACGCTGTCGACGAAGGCTTCCGTCTCCGCCAAAAAATCCTGCCGCAGTTGATCGTTGAATTTCGGGAATAGTACGGGATCGGGCACCACCTGATCGAGATCGGTGAGGTTCAACCATTTCATCGCGAAGCTGGTTACCAGGCTGGATGCCTTGGGATCCGCCAGCATCCGTCTTACTTGCTTCTCTATCGTTCCAGGACGTGATAGGTGGTTGGTCTCGGCCAGCGCCAACAGTTCCTTATCCGGGCCAGTGTTCCATAGGAAGAAGGAAAGCCGGGAAGCCAGCTCCAGATCCGTGAGCGCGAACCCGGTGTCAGGCGCGGCGTCCTTCGGCCCCTGGATGATCCGATATAGGAATTGGGGGCTGGCCAGAACCGCGGCCACCACCTGCTCGATTCCCTGGTCGAATGATCCGCCGTCGCGGCGTGCCCTTTCATAAAACGGCATCAGCCGGTTCATATCGGCCGCCGTGACTGGCCGCCGGAACGCGCGATGCGCCAGATTTTCGGCGATTCGGCGAGCGCAGGCGGACTCCTCTCCGTTGGGTTCTCCCGGCTTCGGCTCGCATATGAAAATGAGGTCCCGGCTGGCTGTTTCCGAAATGCCGGTGGGGTTGAACGGTCCGACGATCTCGATTGCGTCGCGGAGTTCCGACCTGCGGTTGAGGGCCGCGGCACCTCCCGTCAAACCGTTGTAGGGTTCCAGGAACTGAAAATTCTCGTCCGACGCTACGTGGGAACGGTCGATAAACGCCACGGCGATTTCATGACGCCCAGCCTCCGCGCGCACGGGAATCTTCGAGAAACGCTGCATGATTTGGGAGCGTCCGGTGCCGGCCTGGCGATCGACGAGAGCCAGATCTGCCCGCCCGCCGATTGCCTTACGAAACGCTATCCTGCCGTCGATCAGGATCACCAGTGTGCTCTGGGTCTCCAAAGCATTGGAGTAAGGACCCACAGCAAGATCCTTGATGGTGATTTGATAATCGCCGTCGGCCGGGAAGTTGTGTTGGAAGGCTATGCCACCGCGCGTGCCCGGCGGTAAAGGAGTCTGAGGATTCTGGTTGGCTGCAACGGAGTACTTCACCCCTGAAACGCGAGGATTCGGATTACCGAGCGCCAGCCGTGCCACCTGCCGCGCCGCGGTGATGTACTGGTCGAGGAACGCGGGGGAAACGCTCAACGCGTCCGCGATGTTGTCGAAACCCTCCACCCGGATATCCTGCGGCAGAACTTCCTTGGCGTTCACTTCCACGCCCAAGAGCATTTTTACCGACGCCGCGTACTCGGTGCGGTTGAGCCTCTGAATGGGAACATAACCCGCCGTGGGACCTTTGGCGCGCGCGGCCAGCGCACCTTCCATCCAGGCGACAAACGAATCCACGTCCCTTTGTGCCGGTTGTGGGCTGCCCGGCGGCGGCATCTGATGTCCTCGCAGCTTGCGCAGGGCCTTTTCCCAGATGTCCGCATTTTCCGTTGGAACCTGGAGGTCCAGCGCGTCCAGCGCGAGGCCACCGCTCTTCAGGCGCGTGTTATGGCAGGTGACGCAATACGTGGTCAACATTGCGCGAAAAGAGGCAGCAGGAACCTGGCCTTCGGCTCTCTGCGAAATCGCAGCAAATCCGATCCCCAGCAGAAGACCCACGAGATAAATGCGATGCTTCATCTAACCACCGAATACGCGATCGACGATTCCGATCGGGATATTCATCATAATAGAACGGTGACGGTGGTGCCAAAATGCCGCTTACTAACGTTGCGCGGTTCAGTAGATTCCGCGTGTTACAGAACCGCGACCGTGAGGGAGCGAACGTATCGACATTACGGGGTCCACTTATGAATCAGCCCCTCGCCGATGAACGGGGCTTCGGTTTTCTGCAACTCCCCGGCCACCTTTTCCATCTGGCGCATGGCGCGTAAATGGTTTCGTCCGGCAATTTTCATTACATCCTCGTCGGAGTATCCGCGCCGCAGGAGTTCCGCAAACAAATACGGATAGCGCGTCACATTTTCGAGACCCTTGGCCATCAGGTCCGGCACCGTGTCATAGAAGTCTGAGCCGATGCCCAAGTGATCGATGCCGGCCACCTTACGGATGTGATCGATATGATCGGCCACGTCGGAAATAGTCCCGCGCGGGGCCGGATTGGCTTTGGTCCAATCGGCGATTCCCTTCTCCACATCCTGATCGGAGGTGAGGCGCGCATGCAGATCGCGCAACGCCGCATCGTGTCTCTGCTGCCAGCCCGGGCTCTGCGGGGCAACGAATTCCTTAATGAAGTTGACGTGGACCACGCCGCCGTTCGCCGGTAACATGGCCAGCACATCGTCGGGAACGCCGCGGGGATGGGGATCGATGGCGAACGCATTGGAATGAGAGAAAATCACTGGGGACCGCGTCACGTGCAGAGCGTCGCGCATGGTGTCGGCGCTGACGTGCGAGAGATCCACGAACATGCCGATGCGGTTCAGCTCCTTCACCACTCGCTTGCCAAACTCGGTCAGGCCGAAGTGCAATGGACGGTCCGTAGCGGAGTCGGCCCAATCCACATTATCCCAATGGGTGAGGGTCAGATAGCGCCCGCCCAGTTCGTAGAAGAGGCGCAAGGACGCCGGGGAGTTCTCGATCATGTGGCCGCCCTCCACACCCATCAGGCAGGCAATCCGGCCGGAAGCGTGGATGCGATCGATGTCAGCGGCGGTGCGGGCCTGTTCAAACTCTGGCCGGCTCCGGATCAGCCGCAGCGCCACGTCGAATTCACGCATGGCCTCGTGCAACGCGGTGTGGCTGACTTGCGTGGAGGACTCCACAAAGACCGACCAGTATTGGACGCCCAGCCGGCCCTCACGCATACTCGGGATGTCTGCGCAGAGGGTGGGCTGGGGCTGGCTGAAGTCGATGGAACTGAGATCGCCGGCCTTGAGTTCCAGCAGCATGGAAGGCAGGTCGTTGTGCGTGTCGATGAGCGGCGCGGCTGCCAGGAGAGACTTTGCGCGGTCGACCAAACGGGCGTCGGGCTCCTGCGCGGACGTCCTTGCGAGAAGGGTGGATCCAGCAATCAGACAGCTCTGTTCTAGAAATCGGCGGCGTGAGGTCAAAGTGAGCTCCTGTTCTTTTTACGAATCTGCATCGTTATTGAGGCGTGGCGGGCGCGGGATCAACAATGTACTGCGCGAATTTTCCGTCCGGCTGAATGTAGGTCTCCAGCCACATCCTCTTCCCGCCCGCCTGGATGACGAAACTGCGGACCATCAATCCGCCCCGGCCAATGTGGTTGACCTCTGTAAAGCTCGATGGTTCTCCGAGCGGCCCCAGCGACGCCTGCAAATCGGCGATCCCTTGTTGGGTGAAGTAGGAAACCGCATCACCGGTCAACAGAGAACGATCCAACTGTCCCTTCTGCAGGCCGGAAAAAATTCGGCGAGCGCGTTCGAGCGCCACTTTTCCGCCCGGGTCGACAGCCGGCGTCAGCAGCAGGTCCACGATCCGTTGGTCCAGCAGGGACGCTGCCTTGCCCTGGCCGTTGGTAAGAACCGTGACGGCCATATGGTCGTCGGGTAGCGTGACGTTATAGCTGAAGAAACCGGCCGCTCCGCCGCTATGACCCCAGCGGCGATGGCCGTTGGAATCGGCTGATAGAAATAGACCCAAACCATAGCCGGTGCCCGTTCCGTTCTTTAACACGACCTCGGTGGTTAGCTCCTTGAGCGCGGCGGGTTTGAGAATCGTTCCGTTGATGAGCGAAATGTCCCACAGTGCAAGATCGCTCGCGGTCATGGCCAGCTCACCACACGCGTAAGTCCATCCGCCGCCTTCGGGTACCTGCGGACGAGCCGCACCGAACGCAAAATTGTGATAACCCACTGGATCGGCATCGCTCCATTTTCCATCGCTCTCATCGATTGCAGAATGCATGCCGAGAGGCTCAAGAATATTCGCGCGCAGAAACTCAATGAATGGCTTGTGGGTGACCTTTTCGACCACCTGGCCGATGATTACATACCCCGTGTTGCTGTATTGCCAGCGGGTGCCAGGATCGAAGTTGAGCGGCTTTTTGGCCCACTGATCCAGGATGCCGGCTGCAGTTGTGTCGCGTGCCATCCAAGGCGTCACATAGTCGAGAGGGTAGTAATCCTCGTAACCGGAGGTGTGTGAGAGCAGCTGGCGCAACGTCACCTCGCCGGCGCGTGTGAGAGTTGGCAGGTAGCGCGAAAGCGGGTCGTCCAGAGAGAGTTTGCGCTGCTCGGCAAGAAGCAGCACCGCAGCAGCGGCGAATTGTTTACTGTTGGACGCGATCTTAAAGCGCATCGCGGGAGTGGCCGCGATCTTCGGGTTCACCTTGGCATCCCCGTAAGCCTTCGCCATCGCGATTTTGCCGTCTTTCACCACGGCGATGGATGCAGCCGGGACGCCGGTCTCAGCCAGCGTCTTGCGCGCAAGATTATCGATCGCCGACTTCTGCGCATCGCTCAGTTGCGGGAGTGCAGGTGTTGCGAACAGAAGCAGAATGAGGAGGCGCCGCATTTCTCGTCGCATCATTTCCTTTCTCGATTCATCGCCAGGGTTGCTGCTCATTCTAGCAACTGCCGGGGCGCCGCACGCTTGAACGTACCCTGCGTTATGATTTCCCTAAGGACAGAAAACGGGGAATAACCATGCAAAGTTGGATCATCGGAGTTGCATTCGGAGGAATGGTGCTGGCCGCCACCACGTCATCCGCCTCGGTAACTTACAACAAAGACGTGCTGCCTATTTTGCAGAAAAACTGCCAGGGCTGCCATCGGCCAGGCCAAGTGGCCCCCATGTCGTTTCTCACCTACGCGCAGGTGCGGCCTTGGGCCAAGGCGATGAAGGTCGCCGTGCTCTCAAGGAAAATGCCGCCCTGGTTCGCCGATCCGCAATACGGACATTTCATCAACGACCGCTCCTTGAAGCAGAGCGATGTGGAGACCATCGCCAAGTGGGCCGACAGCGGCGCCGCGGAGGGGGATGCCAAGGACGCGCCGGCGCCGGTGGCCTGGCCGGCCGACGGCTGGGAGATCCAGCCAGACCTTATCGTCAAGGGTCCCGAGACGGTTCCCGCGCATCCCAAGAACAACGTCGTCGAGTGGTCCTATATCACGGTGCCGAGCGGAATTACCGAGGACACCTGGATCACATCGATGCAAATACGTCCTAGCGAGCCCTCCATCACTCACCACATTTGCGTCTTCTTCAAGCCTCATACGCCGGATGTTAAATACAACGTGCCCTACTGGTACGACCGCAAGCGTGATGAGAATGGCAGCGCGGTGGAAGCCGACGCCGGTATCAACGGGCGCGGAATCCCTGACTCGGTGACGGACGGCACCAACGGTATTGAAGGCTGCTATGTGCCCGGCCAGTTCACGCAAGACTATCGCATCTTTCAGGCCGGCAAGCTGATTAAGGCCGGAACCGACATGGTGTTCCAGGTACACTATACTCCCAACGGAAAAGAAATCACCGATCGCCCGCTAATCGGTTTCACTGTTGCTAAGGAAGCTCCCGAGCGGCGCTACATCAGTTTCGGCATGTCGGCGCCCAGCGATCCGAAACATTTCGCCATTCCGCCCAACGACGGGAACTGGGCCAGCCCACCGGCCGAAGCCGTCTTTCAGCAGGATGTTGAGCTGGTGTACATGTTTCCCCACATGCACGTGCGCGGAAAAGACATGACCTATCAGCTGGAGTTCCCCGACGGCACGACGAAAACGATCTTGAACGTTCCGCATTACGACTTCAATTGGCAACTGGCCTACAATGTCGAGCAGCCTATCCAAATCCCGAAAGGCACCAAGCTCACCGTAACGGCGCACTTCGATAATTCGGCTAATAACAAGTTCAATCCAGACCCGAGCAAGACCGTCTATTACGGCGACATGACTTGGGAGGAGATGATGTTCCCCTTCTTCAGTATCGTGGTGGACAAAGGAGTGGATGCGGGAAGTATTCTTAAGCTGCTTAGCGGCCGCGCCAACGGGGCATAGCCCTTCTCATGAGTCGCGCATGGCGCGCTCGTGCAGCGAGGTAAGAGCCTGCCAGGCGGCGGCAACAGCGCCTTCCTGCCAGTCGGGTTCCGAATACGGCGCGGTTGCCGCGGAGCCAATCAGCAGCCGGTTTTCCATCTTCGACAACTGCGCGCGTCGCGCCGGCGGTGCGGTAGCGAAGCCGCCGCGGCTGTATTCCACTTTCTGCCACCAGACGCTATAGGCGCTCTCGAACTCCTGGCGGATCTGAGGATGCACCTTGCTGGAATGCGTCAGCACGTGTTCGACGCGCGCTGCGACAGGCTTGTCGTTCAAGTTGCCCACCGCACCGTGCGTGTACAGGCCCAGCAGCACACCCTTGCGGGAAAAATACCCGGTGGAGGGATACGAGAACTCGCCGATCGGCAGGTTGGAGTAGAGGTGCCCGCCGAAGATCTGGTCGTCCTCCTCCCAAAACCGGCGTTTCATCGCCAGACCCATCTTGGCGCTGCCGCTGTGACTGGTCGCTCGCACCGCGGCCATCAATTCATCAGAGAGCTGGCACTCGAACCCGGCCACGATCGACATCGGCAGGCAGATCACAACGTAGTCGGCGGTGAGCGAATGCGTCCGTCCCGTCTTGGTGTCGCGGTAAGCCACCGTGGCAGCACGGTCATCTTGCCGCACCGAGCGCACCTCGGCATTAAATGAGATGCGGTGTGGGCCAATCGCGCGGGCGAAGGCTTTAGGGATCTGGTCCATGCCGCCGATCGGATGGAACATCGGCGCGGCCGTGGTGCCGTCGCGGGCGGAAATGGACCTGATCCGGTTGCCGAATCCCGCTTCGAGGAGTGCGCTCAGCTGATAGGGATCGCCCGGGCCACGATCGTCGAACGCCTTGTAGCGCCGGTCACGCGCATCCAGATAGCCCTGTGACACCAGGAAGCGCACCAGCCGCTCCTGGTCCTCGGCGGTCATCGGGAGATCCAGCGAGCGCTGATCGATGGCCTTCACCAGCAGCTCATTCACCTGGCCTACGATGTCGGCTTTGGCTTCACGGAGGCGCACGCGCCTGTTGGCGAGCGAGCCCGCAGCGGTGCCCTCGTAGTAGAAGTATGACGCGTCCGCTTCGTTGACGAAGATCTCCAGAGGGACGCCTAATTCCTTGCAATAGTTGAGCACGCCGGTGTGCGTATAAGGAATGCGCCACGCGCCGGCGTTAACCCACTGCCCGGCGTCCCACGCGCACTGCTGGCGCTCGCCGCCAATCTCGGTGTGCGTGGTGCCTCCACGCACCGTCCAGACCAGGCCGCCCACCCGGTCTCGCGCCTCCAGTATGTGGAAATCGTAGCCCAGCCGGGAGAGTTCGTATCCGAGCGCCAGGCCCGAGACGCCCGCTCCGAGCACCAGCACCTTGGCCTTGCGCGGACGGCCGGAAAGCGCCGGACGTGTGCCGGCCGGCCCTGCCATTAAATCCCAGGAGGAAAGCGCGGTCATCACCAGTGATGAACCTCCCACGGCGCCCAGATGGCCGAGGAATCGACGCCGGGTCAGCGCGGAGCGGAGACGGGACGAACGGATCATATGTTGAGCTCCCGATTTATGTTGAGCTCCCGAATCGCCGACGGAGGTGAGGTGCGGTAGCACTTCATCGTAACGCATTACACACCGGCGGATTTTGAACCGGCGCGTCCATTCAGGTGGGCCGCGATTCGTCCAAAATCCGGTAAATCTGGGCTGCGTACTTCTCCACCAGTTTGATTCCGATCCCCGGAATGGCGAGCAGCTCTGCCGCTGACGCCGGCTCGTTCTCCGCAATCGCCAGGAGCACCCGGTCCGACATTATGCGGAACGCCGGCACGCCCTGCTTCACCGCTAGCGCGCGCCGCCACGCTTTCAGCTTCAACGCGGCGCCTGAGCCCTGCCGTCGTTCGCGATCTTCGCGCTGCTTCATCGCGCCCGCGAGTTTCTTCTTTTGGCGCTTCCTTCCAATCAAGCTTTCCACTGCTGACGCGGTCTCGCGAATGCTCAGCTCCAGAGGCGCGTCTTCGTCTAAATGTTGCGCATCCGCTGTGAGGCTGGCATAGCGAAAAGGAATCTGTTTCCCGTCCTTCTCGAACACCGAATCCGCTAGCTGGAGCAGCCCGGAGCGGGCCATGGCTCCGATCACTTCTTCAAACCAGTCGCGACCCATGCCGTTCATTCCGCACAACTCGGTGTGCAGCTTTCCCACCGTCTTGCGGTTCCCGCGCAGCGCATTAATAATGTTGTGCGCCACGTTCCGCTCCTGCGGGGTGGCAGCGCGGAAGCCTTGGGCCACGCAGTTTCCAGGCGCGCAGAAATCACAGATGCCGCAGGGTTTCTGGCTGTCCGCCAGGTCGCCAAAGTGGCGCACCAGGCTCGACATCCGGCACTGATTGCTTTGCGTATAACGGATCATCGCTTCAATCTGCGACTGCTTCTGATCGCCCTGCGCGATATAGTAATCGCGCCAGTCATCGGCGCCGCGGCCCAGATTGTCCTCCGCATCGATAATCACGCCGCCATGCGTCCACAGCTTCTCCAGCGCTTTCTCGAAGACATCGAAAGGGACCTTGCTCTGTTTTTCAACGAACTCCCGGGGCCGCGGCTCCGCCTGAAGCCGCCCATAAATCTGGTCCAGAAACTTTACGTCCGGATAATCGCGCTCAAAAAAGAAATCGTGCGTATGGCGGTCCGCGTAGGAGTGCATCAGGATCGCGCGGCTGGGCTGGCCATCGCGGCCCGCGCGCCCAATTTCCTGGTAGTACGCTTCGATGCTCCCTGGCAAGGCAGTATGAATAACGGATCGGATATTGGCTTTATCGATCCCCATGCCGAACGCAATCGTGGCGACGATCACTTCCAGCTTGCCGTTGAGGAAACCGTCCTGCACGCGGCGCCGCCGGTCGGCATCCAGACCCGCATGATACGCCGCAGTGGTAAAGTCGTGCGCCAGCAACGCGGCTACGCTTTCGGCCTGCTTGCGGCTGGGCGTATAAACAATCGCCGGACGACGATCTGGATCGGATAACAACTCCCGCGCCGTGTCTGCACGCCGAGACGGGTTGGTCTCCACCACTTCAATCGCAATGTTCGATCGCCTGAAGCCATGAATAAAGCTGGCCTGACGATGGAGACCCAGTTGATTGCAGATGTCGCGCTGCACCACTGCTGTAGCCGTGGCTGTCAGAGCAATCACGGGCGCCGGGCGCAGCGTTGGCAGATAGCCGCCCAGCAGCCGGTAATCGGGCCGGAAATCGTGCCCCCATTGTGAAATGCAATGCGCTTCATCGATCGCAATCAGCGCCGGTTTCCGTTTCGCCAGCATCTCGGGGAAACCGCGCACCCGCAGGCGTTCGGGCGCGATGAATAGGAATTGCAGTTTACCGTTCAGGTAATCGATACAAACTTGACGGGAGGCCGCGCGATCGCGCCCGGAATGGATGCATTCAACCGCAAAGCCGCGCTTCCGCAGCGTTTGGAACTGGTCTTCCATCAGCGCGATCAGCGGACTGATCACGAGCGTTGTCCCGCCCCGGGCTAGCCCGGGAAGTTGGTAGCAAAGCGACTTCCCCGCACCCGTCGGCATCACCAACAGCGC
>Ga0206795_1089_pt3 | contig 18204 bp, 29 predicted proteins | sample Alteio_BWOrgCont_71_FD_152872 | JGI IMG/M metagenome (GOLD analysis project Ga0206795, IMG submission 152872) | Enriched cells from forest soil in Barre Woods Harvard Forest LTER site, Petersham, Massachusetts, United States -... | ecosystem: Environmental > Terrestrial > Soil > Temperate forest >... | reverse complement strand
GTGAACTGTAAGGGTTTGAAGACGCGTAATAATAAACGTACGAACAGCATGATCGTGAAACGTCGTGCGAAACGTAAATCGAGGAAATAATGGGACGTTCAGTAAAAAAAGGTCCGTTTATCGACCATCATTTGTTGAAGAAAATCGAGCACGCCAAGTCGTCTGGCGACAAAAAGGTCATCAAGACCTGGTCGCGTCGTTCGACGGTTTTGCCCGAGGCTGTGGGTTTGACCTTCGCTGTGCATAACGGCCGCAAGTTCATACCGGTTTACGCGACAGAAAATATGATCGGTCACAAGCTGGGAGAATTTGCTCCCACGCGGACCTTCAACGGCCACGCTGAGAAGAAGGCGGGCGCGCCAGGTGCTTCAGCTCCGGCTCCCGCACCGGCTGCGGCCAAGAAGTAGAGGTTAGACCATGGAAGTGAAAGCGAGTTTAAATTTTGGTCGCATCGGTTGCCAGAAGGCCCGTCTGGTCGCGGATTTGATTCGTGGTAAAGACGTGAATGAGGCCATCCGTAATCTGACCTTTATGAAACAAAAAGGCGCGGGCCTGATGAAAAAGCTGATTGAGTCCGCCGTTGCCAACGCCGAAGACAGAAAAGTCATCGACGTGGACAACCTATATGTAAAGACGATCACTGTGGACATGGGTCCGGCGATCAAACGTTTCCGTCCGCGCGCGCAAGGTCGCGCTTCGGGAATCAAACGTAAAATCAGCCACATTCATGTTGTGCTGGACGAAAAGTAATTGAGGAGAACGCGTGGGACAAAAGGTTAATCCAATAGGTTTTCGGCTCGGTGTGATCAGAACGTGGGATTCGCGTTGGTATGCCAAAGGCAAACAGTACCAGGTGAATTTCCGCGAAGATTATCGGCTGCGCAAATTTATCAAAGACAAGCTCAAGCACGCCGGTGTAGCGAAGATCGAGATCGAGCGCGCCGCCAACAAAGTGAAAATCATTATCTCCACCGCTCGTCCGGGTGTGGTAATCGGCAAAAAGGGCACCGGTATCGATGCTCTGCGCGCCGAGATTCAAGCTCTGACCACCAACGAAGTGTTCGTGAACATTCAAGAGGTCCGCAAGCCCGACCTCGACGCTCAGCTGGTCGCCGAGAATATCGCCTTGCAGCTTGAGAAACGGATCTCCTGGCGCCGCGCTCTGAAAAAAGCGTTGGCCGCAGCCGTTAAAGGTGGCGTGCGTGGAATTAAAATTCGCGTGAGCGGCCGCTTAGATGGCGCCGAGATCGCGCGTTCGGAATGGTACAACGAAAAAAGCGTCCCGCTGCACACTCTGCGCGCAGATATTGATTTTGGAACGGCAGAAGCCCTGACCACCTACGGCCTTATCGGTTTGAAAGTGTGGATTTACAGAGGCGACGTCTACTCAGCACGTGAGATGGAGGAGGCTGGTCGTGTTAAGTCCTAAGAGAGTCAAATGGCGCCGCCAACATCGCGGCAATTTTAAGGGTTTGGCAATTCGTGGCAGTACCCTGTCCTTCGGTGATTTTGGTTTGGCTTCCGTGGAAGCCGGCCGCTTGAGCGCCCGTCAACTTGAGGCTGGTCGTATCGCCATCAGCCGCTCGGTGAAGCGTGGTGGTAAGTTGTGGCTGCGGGTTTTCCCCGATCTGCCGCTCACCAAAAAACCGGCTGAAACTCGGATGGGATCCGGAAAAGGTAACCCCGAATTGTGGGTGGCCAAGATTTTGCCCGGTCGTATTTTATTCGAAATGAACGGTGTGACTCGTGAACAAGCCGCCCATGCATTCCGCCTGGCCGCGCACAAGCTGCCGTTTAAGACCAGATTTGTGGCTCGGGAGTAATTATGAAGTTTGATGAGATCAAAGAATTGACCAGCACGGAATTGCGTAAGCGCGTGAAGCAAACGCAAGCCGAACTTTTTGAATCGCGCATGAAGCACAGTCTCGGCCAGTTGGGAAATCCCGTCGAGATTAGAAGTAAGCGCAAGGATATGGCCCGTTTGATGACGGCGCTGCAGATGAAACTTGGGAAGAAGAAACAGTAGAGGAACAAGCCATGGCAAAAGTGACTCAAAAACAAGAACATCCCCGCGGCCGCATGCAAGAGGTTGTCGGCGAGGTGGTCAGCAACAAGATGGACAAAACCATCTCGGTGAAAATCTTCCGCCGCGTGCGCCATCCGAAATACGGCAAGTTCATGAAGAAAACTTCCGTATTCAAAGCTCACGACGAGAAGAACGAAGCCAAGCGCGGCGATACGGTTCGCATCGAAATGTGCCGCCCCTTAAGCAGGACCAAACGTTGGCGCTTAACTGAAGTGGTCGCTCGCGGCCAGGCTGAGCTCGAAGGAGTGCAAGTATGATTCAGATGCAATCGCGCCTTCGCGTAGCCGATAATTCCGGTGCTCGTGAAGTCATGTGTATCAAAGTGCTGGGCGGTACCAAACGCCGCTGGGCCTCAATCGGAGATGTGATCGTGGTCTCCGTGAAAGATGCTCTGCCGAATTCCAAAGTGAAAAAAGGCGATGTGGCCAAAGCCGTGATCGTGCGCACTGTTCATAAACTGCGCCGGGCTGATGGCAGCTACATCCGTTTCGATGACAACTCAGCGGTTTTGATTAATGCCGCAAAAGAGCCCATCGGCACACGTATTTTCGGACCCGTGGCGAGAGAGCTGCGCGCCAAGCAGTTCGTGAAAATCGTGTCCTTGGCTCCAGAGGTGATTTAAATGTCTGAGAATAAAGAGACCAAAGAGAACAAAAAGGCAAAGGGCGAGGCCAAGGCTGAAAAGCCGAAGGCTCCTAAAGCGACTTTCAAGCCGATCAAAATTCAGCTGCGTCAGCGCTACAACAGCGAAATTGCTCCGGCACTGATGAAGGAGTTGGGACTTAAGGGCCGCATGCAGGTTCCCACTTTGAAAAAAGTGATGATCAACTTATCCACCAATCAAGCTGTGACCAACCCCAAGGTGCTCAACACCGCTGTGGATGAAATCACTGCGATCACTGGCCAAAAAGCTGTGATCACCAAAGCCAAGAAGTCCATTTCGAACTTCAAATTGCGCGAAGGTATGCCCATCGGTGTTATGGTGACTTTGCGTAAAGAGAAAATGTGGTCGTTCCTCGAGCGCTTGATTCACTTTTCATTGCCGCGCGTGCGTGACTTTCGTGGCCTCTCGCCGCGGGGTTTTGACGGTCGTGGCAACTACAATATGGGTTTGAAGGAACAAATTATTTTTCCCGAAATCGACTATGACCGCGTCGAGCATGTGCGTGGAATGAACATCACCATCTGCACTTCGGCCGCCAACGACAACCAAGGACGGGCCTTGCTTGAAGCATTGGGCATGCCCTTTAGAAAGCGCTAATAGGAGTTTATTGAACATGGATACTATCGGGGATTTTTTAACCAGAGTTCGTAACGCGGGAACTTCTCGTCACGAAAAATTGGACATTCCGGCATCCAATGTGCGCGTCGGTATCGCCAAGATTTTGCTCGAGAACGGCTACATCCGCTCGTTCAAAGTGGTGCGCGACGACAAGCAGGGCGTGATGCGCGTATATTTGAAGTACAGTGAAAAAGGCAAACCGATCATTACCGCCATCGACCGCATTAGCCGGCCCGGACGGCGCGTGTATGTAAAGTCGGATGCCATTCCGGAAGTTCGTAACGGCTTTGGAATCTCTATTCTCAGCACCAACCGAGGCGTGGTGGACGGTGACACCGCGAAAAAAGAAAAACTCGGCGGCGAACTGCTGTGTAACGTGTGGTAGGTGATTTATGTCGCGTGTAGGAAGAGCACCAGTATTTTTCGATAAGGCGGTTCAGGTCAGTGTGACGCCCGCCAATGAAGTTGTGGTCAAGGGAGCTAAACACTCCATGACCATTCGTATGCGTCCTGAGATCAAAGCCAAAGTGGAAGACGGTAAAGTGATTCTCACTAAAACCGGTGAGTTGGCTGCAACCCGTGCTTACCACGGTCTTTATCGCGCTTTGATTCAAAACGCGGTGACCGGCGTGAGTAAAGGTTGGTCGCGGGATCTCGAGCTCAACGGCGTGGGCTATCGGGCCTCCGTCAGTGGTAAGAAGTTGGAGCTCACTTTGGGCTACAGTCATCCCATCGTGTTTCAAATTCCGCAGGGAATTGAAATCACAGTGGATAAACAAACTAAGATTGCGGTGAACGGACCTAATCGCGAACAGGTCGGTCAAGTGGCGGCGAAAATCCGCAGCTTCCGTCCGCCGGAGCCCTATTTGGGCAAAGGCATTAAGTACGCCGATGAGCATATCCGTCGCAAAGCCGGTAAGTCGGCGGCGAAGTAAAGAGGTGAGATGTGATTCGCATTAAATTAAAAAATAAAACCGCGCACAAAGTGAACAAGCGCTTAAAGAACAAAGCGCGTATTCGCAAAAAAGTTGACGGTCACAGTGAACGCCCGCGTATGTGCGTGTTTCGTAGCGGCCGTCACGTCTATGCGCAGATCGTCGACGATGCTGCAGGCAAAACGTTAGTGGCGTTCTCTACTCTTGAGGGCAATCTCAAGGGCAAGAACTTAGGCATCGCCAAACAGGTGGGTGCGGAAGTCGCCAAACGCGCGTTAGCCAAGAATATTAAGACAGTGGTTTTTGATCGCAGTGGTTATGTGTTTCACGGCCGGATAAAGGCTGTAGCTGATGGCGCCCGTGAAGCGGGCTTGAGCTTCTAAAGGAGCAGGTGAGTGGAAAATCAAACGATGAGTGAATTGCAGGAACGGGTCGTCGCCATCAATCGCGTGGCCAAAGTGGTGAAGGGCGGACGCCGCTTTTCATTCGCGGCTCTCGTGGTATGCGGAAACGGCAATGGTGAAGTGGGATTTGGTACCGGTAAGGCCGGAGAGGTTCCCGAAGCTATCGGCAAAGCCGGCCGTGCCGCCAAGAAGTCGATTAAAAAGATGAAGATAAAAGACAATCGCACCATTCACCATCAAGTGGTTGGCAAGTTTGGCGCGGCGAAAATTATCATGATTCCCGCAAGTCCCGGTACAGGCGTTATTGCCGGTGGTCCGATACGTGCGGTTTTGGAAGCGGTCGGCATCAAAGACATTCTCACCAAATGCGTGGGAACGACCAATCCTCACAACGCGGTTCGCGCCACGATGAACGGATTGTCGCAATTGATCGATCAGCGCCCGACGAAGGTGGACTAGTTTTTTTGAACTTTGGAGTAACGTATGGCTACTAAAAAAGGTTTTCGCATTACACTGAAGCGCGGTTTGATTGGTTGCACGCAGGACCAACGCGACACCGTTCGCTGCTTGGGTCTTCGTCGCATCAACGACACTAAGGTGATTGTCGACAATCCGGCCAATCGCGGCCAAATTTACAAAGTCCAGCATCTCCTGGAAGTCCAGGCGGAGAAGTAAAATGAGTTCACTCTCTCAACTCAAAAAGTACCGTGGATCGACCCATAACTCCAAAGCTCTCGGCCGGGGCCGTGGCTCGGGTAAGGGTGGAACGTCAACTAAGGGCGGCAAAGGCCAAAAGGCCCGTAAAGGCACACCTATTCGCCGTGGTTTCGAGGGTGGACAAACTCCCTTGATTCGCCGCATGCCTAAGGTAGGATTTTCAAATACTCCATTTCGTACCGAGTACGAAATTTTGAATTTAAACCAGCTTCAGTCTTTTTCGGGATCCGTGGGTCCTGAGGAATTGGCCAAAGCTGGACTGGTGAAGAGCGATTCGCGCATCAAAATCCTCGGCCGCGGCGACGCCCCGAAGGGTTTGACAGTGAAAGCCCACAAGTTCAGTGAAACAGCCAAGGCCGCACTCGAAAAGGCCGGAGGAAAAGTAGAGGTACTCTAGTGGCTGCACCAGGCTTTAGCATCCCGACCGAGCTTCGCAAGCGTATCCTGTTCACTTTGGGCGTACTCGCCATTTACCGTTTAGGTGTTCACGTTCCGGTTCCCGGTATGGACGCCAATCGCATGGCGGCTTTCTTTGAATCCCAAGCCACAGGATTCTTCGGCATGTTCAATACCTTCACTGGTGGCGCGCTTGAACGTTTCAGCGTGTTCGCATTGGGCATCATGCCTTACATTTCCGCGTCGATTATTTTCCAATTGTTGCAAACTGCGATTCCTTACCTGGAACAGTTGAAAAAAGAAGGTGAGCCCGGTCGTAAAAAAATCAATCAGTACACGCGTTATGCGACCATCGCTCTGGCGATTGTTCAGGGTTACGCCATGTCTTCCTTCTTGCAGCGGGCTCAGGATCCTCATGGTCTGCCGCTGGTCACAACCCAATCCTTTGGCGGAATTCTTTCCTTTCGTGTGATGACCATGATCACATTGATGGCGGGTACTTGTTTTGTCATGTGGCTGGGCGAGCAGATCTCCGAACGCGGAATCGGTAATGGATCAAGTTTGATCATTTTCGCCGGTATTGCGGCCGGACTTCCTAGCGGCGCCACGCGCCTCTGGCATATGGTGCAAAGTGGTGAGATGAACGGTGCCATTGCCCTGGGAATTTTGGTGGCGATGGTTTTCACTATTGCCCTAATCGTGTTTCTGGAAGTCGGTCAGCGCCGTATTCCCATTCAATATTCCCAGCGTGCGGCTACCCGGGAAGGCATGTCCCAGGCACAGACTAGCCACTTGCCGCTTAAAATTAATTTCTCGAACGTGATTCCGCCGATTTTTGCCAGTTCGCTGCTTATGTTTCCGATGACCATGGCGCAATTCGTGCAAAATCCCATGTTGAAAACTCTGGCGGATTCTCTGCATCCGAATCACCCGCTGTACAATTTGATGTTTGTGGGTTTAATCGTATTCTTCTCCTTTTTCTATACTGAGATTGTGTTCAACCCGACGGAAGTTTCGGACAACTTGAAAAAATACGGCGGCTTTATTCCCGGCATTCGCGCTGGCAAAAGCACGGCCGATTACATCAAAAAAGTTTTGGATCGTTTGACGGTTTCCGGCGCCATTTACCTAAGCGCGCTGTGCATTTTGCCCAATTTGCTGATTCAGCAATTTAAAGTTCCTTTTTATTTCGGTGGTACCAGCTTGCTGATTTTGGTGGGCGTGGCACTTGACACCAGCCAGCAGATTCAATCTCACCTGATCACGGCCCGCTATGAGGGCCTATTGAAAGGTGTGAAAATGAAGAGCCGGAGGGTTCAGTATTGAATCTCATCCTCTTTGGTCCGCCGGGAGCGGGCAAAGGTACGCAAAGCGCCTTGTTGATTGAACGCATGGGCATGAAGCAGATCAGCACTGGTGATCTGTTTCGCGCGGCCATTAAAAATCAGACTAAATTGGGTAAAGAGGCCAAAGGCTATCTGGATGCGGGTAAGTTAGTTCCGGATTCGGTGACCATCGGTTTGGTGGAAGAAACCCTAGGCGAGATGGGTGATCAAGCCTTTATATTAGACGGATTTCCTCGCAATGTGCCCCAGGCCGAAGCTTTGACCACGATCTTGAACCAATTGCATTTGAAGGTTGATAAGACCATATTTTTGGAAGTTCCCATGAAAATGCTCCTCGGCCGCCTCACCGGGCGCCGGGTGTGCAAAAACTGCGGAGCTACGTACCATATCGAAAGTAAGCCACCGAAAAAGGATTCCATTTGTGACGTTTGCGGTGGACCCGTCGTGCAACGACCGGATGACAAGGAAGACGTCATTCGAACCCGTCTCGAGGCCTACGAGACGAGCACCCGACCCTTGAAGGATTATTATAAGGCCAAGGGCCCCTACGTCGAAGTCGACGGGGTGGGTACCAGCGATGAAGTGTTCACAAGAATCAGTCAAGCATTGAAGTCAAGATAAGGCTGAAAAGTACTTGTCTTGGCTCAACGCTGATGCTAGCGTCACCGCTTGCATTCTTTATGCCCCTTCGAATCCGCCGAAAAGCGGAGTAATTCCGAAGGGTTGTAGCCGAGGGTCGTATGAAAGTTAGAGCTTCCGTCAAACGCATTTGCAACAAGTGTAAAGTCATTCGCCGTCGCGGTGTTTTGCGCGTAATTTGCGAAAATAAAAAGCACAAACAGAGACAAGGGTAAGGAAAAAAATGGCGCGTATTGCTGGCGTAGATTTGCCAAGAAACAAACGTATCGAAATTGCTCTTCAGTACATTTACGGAATCGGAAAAACTCGCGCTCGTAAAATCGTTGCAGAGACCGGTTTCCCGCAAACTTTGCGCACCGATGCTCTGACCGATGAGCACGTCGCGAAACTTCGCGCGGTGATCGAGAGTCAATTCAAAGTAGAAGGTGATCTTCGTCGTGAAGTCGGCCTGAGCATCAAACGTCTGATGGATCTCGGATGCTATCGTGGCAGTCGTCACAAAAAAGGTTTACCGGTTCGTGGTCAGCGCACGCGTTCGAACGCGCGCACTCGCAAAGGTCCGCGTAAGACAATCGCTAACAAGAAAAAACTGGTCTAAGGAGTAACAGCTAATGGCTGAGGCAAAACCAGCGGCAGCAGAAGGCCAACAGCAGGCCAAGCCCGCGAAGAAGAAAATTAAACGTAACGTCCCCATCGGCCGTTGTTTTGTGCAAGCCGGATTCGGCAACACCATTGTGACGTTCACCGATTTGAACGGCAACACCGTGTCCTGGTCATCGGCCGGCATGCTCGGATTTAAGGGCAGTCGCAAAGGCACTCCGTTTGCCGCGCAAGTGGCCGCCGAAGATGCGGCTAAGAAAGCTCTCGAAGCTGGAATGAAAACTTGTGACGTAGTGGTGCGTGGACCGGGTGCTGGCCGTGAGCCGGCAGTTCGCGCTTTGGCTTCCTTGGGAATTCGCGTGACCTCTTTGAAGGATCTCACGCCGATTCCGCACAATGGTTGTCGCCCGCCCAAACGCCGCCGCATCTAAAGCGGATCGACGGTGGTGAGTGAAGAATTTGATTTAGGTTTTTTTACGATTTTTGGAATGGAGTCATAATGGGTCAACTGTCGATGCAACCTCACTACTACAAGTTCTGGCGCGAACTCATCAAGCCGAAAGGTTTTGAAGTGGAGAAGGAGTCCTTGACTCCGCGCTATGGAAAATTCGTGATCCGTCCTTTGGAGCGCGGATTTGGCGTGACTCTAGGTAACTCTCTTCGTCGCGTGCTCTTAAGCTCGATGATGGGGTCGGCAGTTTCCGCTGTGAAATTTGAAGGCGTGTTGCATGAATTCAGCACTCTTCCCGACGTGCTCGAAGATGTGACCGATATTATCTTGAACTTGAAGGAAGTGCGCTTCCGTCAGTTCGATCCGGAAACCAAAGTTTTGCGCATTTCGAAAACTGGCCCGGGCAAAGTCACAGCCGGCGACATTCAGTTGATCGAAGGCATTGAAGTTTTGAATCCTGACCAGCCGATCGCGACTCTCGGCAAAGACGCCCGCTTCGAAGTGGAACTGATCGTTTCCTTCGGTCGCGGTTATGTGGAAGCTGAAGGCCGCGGCAAAGATCTGCCGGTGGGTTACATCGCCGTGGATGCGCTTCATAGCCCCATCCGCCGCGTGAACTACATCGTCAACGCCGCTCGCGTGGCGCAACGTACGGACTATGATGCTTTGACTCTCGAAGTGTGGACCGATGGTTCACTTAAGCCGGAAGAGTGTGTGGCACTTGGTTCGAAAATTTTGAAAGAGCAGCTACAGATTTTCCTCACCTTCGACGAGAATATGGAGCCCGTGGCTGAGGAAGAAGATAGCCGTTCACCGCAATTCAACGAGAATTTGTTCCGTTCGGTGGACGATCTCGAACTTTCGGTGCGCTCGGCGAACTGCTTGAAGAACGCCAACATCCGTTACATCGGTGAATTGGTAAGCAAGACCGAAGCCGAAATGCTGAAGACTAAAAATTTCGGCCGTAAGTCATTGAATGAAATTAAAGAGATCCTTTCCAATATGGGTTTGTCGCTGGGCATGAAGATCGATGGTTGGCCGCCTCCTGGATGGGATCCGAACAATCCGATTAAGCCAACGGCGCCGGCAGCAGCGGCTGCAGCACCAGTAGCACCGCGTGGTAACGGTACACCTCAGTAAGAGGGGGATAAGAGAATGAGACATAGAACAAAAAAATCTAATTTTCACCGCCGTCCGGGCCCCCTCAAGGCTTTGATCCGCGGTTATGTTTACTCCTTAGTGGAGAACGGCCGTATTAAAACTACGGTGAAACGCGCAAAAGAAATTCGCCGCCAAGTTGAGAAAGCCATCACTTTGGCTAAACGAGATGGTTTGCACACTCGTCGCCTGTTGCTTTCCCGCTATCCCAATGATGGCGTGGTTGAGACTTTGATGGGCGATTTGAAAAAGCGCTTCAGCACTCGCCCGGGTGGTTACACTCGAGTGGTGAAAATCGGCGGTCGCCCCGGTGACCAAGCCGACATGGCGTTCCTAGAATTTGTTGATTATGCACCAAAAGCCGCCGGTGGTGACACCGCAGTGAAGGGTGATGCAGATGCCCAGTCTCGTTCCCGCGCCAACGCCGTGGCCAAGGCCCGCTTGCGCAAGAACGTACGTCGCATTCAAAACGCATCCCGCCGCGAAGCCCGATAAAAGGTACCCGTTTATTTTGTCAGTTAGTTTTCATTTAGATAAAAACCCGAAGGTGACTTCGGGTTTTTTATTTGGGGCACCTTCCGGTATACTATCTCCATGTTTAGTTTAAAGGGTGTCTTGGCAGTTTTGGTGACCGCGGCTTTGCTCGCGCTTCCCATTTCCTACTATTGGGGAATTCTCACGCGCGGAATGCGGCCGTCGGCCAGCACGCAGCGCTTAAATCAGTTGGAAAAAGAAGGCGTGCCGGATTTTGAAGTCACTGGCCTGGATGGAAAAACCATTTCGCTTTCTCAATTCAAAGGCCATGTGGTGCTAGTGAATCTGTGGGCCTCTTGGTGTGGACCTTGTGTGAAGGAGTTTCCGTCGCTCAAGCAATTGGTGGAGCACTTCGACGGTAAAGTGGTGGTGCTGGCGATTTCCCACGATCATTCTCAGGAAGATCTGGATAGCTTTATTAAGTCGTTCGGAGCGGTGCCGGCAGGTTTTATCATTGCTTGGGATAAAGAACGTAAAACCAGTGAACTCTTTGGTACGGATCAACTGCCTGAGACCTATATATTGACCAAGGAGCTCAAGCTCTATCGCAAGGTGGCTGGTGAGCAGGTTTGGAATGACCCTATGGCGATTAAGTTTTTTGATGAGCTGCTATAGCATGGCTTATAGCTAAGGTAATCGTTTCCTCAGCAGCTGTTTTCCTTTCCAGAATCAGCTCAGTCCGCTAAAAGACCTCTATGAACAAAATTATATACTCGTTGGTAATGTTGGCCCTCATTGGTTGTGGCAGTAAAGCTGTCCTTCCCAAAAGTATGCTGGTGAAGCCCGATCAGGCTCTCGACTCGTCCGACAAGCTTCCGGCGCGTCTGGTGCAGTTGCATAGCGATTCAATCAGTGAAGGAAAGTGCCAAGATCTTAACGGTCAACTTGCGGTGGCGCCCGCGACGACGTGGAAAGTAGATAACTACACCAATCTTTACGCCATTCCCTGCGGCGATTGGGCATCGGTTCAAACTTGGAAAATCTACGCGGAGTTCAATGAGCCCAAGGGCGATGGTCACGGTCTGTTTCGCCGCTTGTTTTTCACTGCGTTGGATTGGAGTGGAAATTTTGTTGCCACGGATATCCTCTACAATTGGAAATGGAATGACCAGGCACACGAGCTGGATATGATTTTCCTCTACAACGGCCGGCAGGATTGCGGGTCCTCCTATGAATATATTTGGGATCCCGCGAACTTTGAGTTCACGCTAAAATCGGCAAGCCAGAAGACGACCTGTGACGGAAATATGTCCGCATGGCCCCAGATTCCGCTTCCGAAAGCGACCCCGCCGCCGGAGCAACAGCCCACTGGTTAGATTGACTAGTCACATTTGATTCGATTTGATGGATTCCTCAATCAATGAGGAGCATCCATGTCGCGCTTTTTTCTGATGATCTTGGTCTTGCTGGCGATGACCACTGGCGCTCATGCGGACGACGCGAAACCGGATGTCTCCGCTACCGAGAAAATGTCACCTTGGGAATATGGCATCGGCGGTGTCCTCGGTATTTATCCTGGGTTTGGTTTGGGTCATGTGGTTCAGGGTCGGTGGCTGCATCGTGGTTGGATTTTCACGGCAGGTGAATCTGCAAGCGTCATAGTTTTAGCTATCGGTGCTGCGGAGTGTGTGGAGTACGGTTTTTTGGGAAGCCCTTCGAGTTGTAACAACGGTCTTGTCTCGGCGGGGATCTTCGGATTTGTGGTATTTAAAATTTGGGAAGTTGTCGATATTTGATTCCACCGGTCGTGTATCACATGATCGCGAGTCTCACTGTGGTGCCGCCGTCCAAAGAGCGGCCGGCGCTACTTGCCGTCAAAATGGATTTCTAATTAATCGCACGTACAGCTGGCGGGAATCACCGTACCACTAATATCACATTGAGCGGGTGTGCAGGTAGGCGTCTGGCTCGGGGATGAACATGTTACGGAGCAACTGCCGATCACATAGATTTGATCGTCGCAGGGGAGCTGCGCTTGCCCGATCGAGCAACCGGGTAGATCGTCCGATGGATTCGCGGCAAAGCCGAAACTCGGGACAAGGGCGAGTAGCAACCAGAACAAAGTTTTTTGCATCATAAGATCCTCTTCTTAAGAATCTAATGATGCAAATCTATGCGAGAGTCGTCAACCCTACTTGGTGCGATTCATAGTCGCCAATGTGCAGCGGGGAGTAATATAGGTGATGTCGAATATAGCCAGCACCACATGATCTGAGCTCTTAGTGCCAATGACTTGGATTTCATAGGTCTCATAGCCTTCCTCTACCGGTATTGGCAGGGTCGAGACCGTGTGCACATTATCCAGTTGTTCTGAGGACAGGGCGGCGACTGCGGCGCCTTCTGCGATCCTCTGACAAATGTCGGTCGTTGGTGCGGATTCATCACTGGAGTTGGCGTTTAACGTCCAAATTAGCAATACGGCCAGGAAAATTTCCGCGCGAAACATAGAATTGCTCCTCGATTGGTGTCAGTCCAACCTGAAAAGAAGCAACATTCATGCCTGACTTAAAGACCCAAACCTTTCATCAGATCTTTACCCTGCTGCTCTAAACTTTTGCCGCCGCTGCCTTTGGACATTTGCCCTTGCGTGGTTTTCATAGCCTTATCCGCATCGCTTTTAGATTTATCGAGATCTTTGCTTTCCGAGCCAAGGCCATTGTCCATTTGCGATTTCAGCTGGGTCTTGTCGCCGCCGATTTTGGAATCAATCAGGCCCTTGAGTTTGCCCTTGGCCTCATCGATTTTGGCCTGCAGCTGTTTTTGGAATCCTTTGGACAACTCATCACCCAAATTGGAATTCACATGAATGTCCAAATTGCTAAGTGAGCCCTTGATCTCGGCGTTCACATCCACATTCGGAATGCCTTTGAGTACATTGTCGATGATTTCTTTCACCGTGGAATTCTTGGCTTGGAGATCGTACTTGATGTCGCCAAAAACATTCTTCGTTTCCATGGTGATTTGATCGTCGATGAAGGCGGCTTCCGTGTGGCTGCGGCCGATAGCTTGCGTGAGTGCGAGCTTCACATCATCGCTATCCGACAAAACATTTTGTCCCGTGGGAAAATGCTCCACGTTTATGACCATGGTGTCTTTCGCCACTTCCGTGGTGTGATCCAAAGTGATTTTGGCATCAACGCCATGAATGTCCTGCTTGGGGAAATCGCCTTGCAAAGTGATCAGCGTCGGACGGCCCAAGAACTCAGGATCGCTGGTCAGATCGCGAATTTCGCCTTTGATATTGCCGGAGAATTCATCACTATTCATGTTGGAGCTGATTTCCGCATGCTTCAGCCAAAACAGCGGGTAGCCGGTGGTGACTGGGAAGTGATAGCTGGTCCCGGTTCCGCGCTTGGGCGGCGCCACTTGGGCGGATTTGGTGGCCTTCTTTTCGCCGTCGCCTTTCTTCTTGGCCGGGGCGTATTGGCGCGCCAGCTCCACATATTTGGCCATCGAGCCCAATTTTTTCTCAATCATGTGCATGAACAGTTGCTGCGAGAAATTCTTGGCGTCGATGTTGGGCAGCTTCAAGCGATTTTGTAAATCGTTGACGTCTTCTTGCACCAGTTTGTCGAGATCTTTATAGGCCTGGGAGTAGGTGTTCATGTCGTTCTTGAGGTCTTTTTGCGCCTCATCGATCACTTTCACTTTGTCGCCGGCTTCTTTGATGATCTTTTGTCCCTCTTGCACGCTCTTGGCGAGCTCACTGGGATTATTGAAATCAAACTTCAGCGCCTTCATGCGGTCCACGTAAGTCTGCATCTCTTTGCCTTGGGGCAAAGTCTTGAGGCGCTGATCCCATTTGGCCTTTTTGTCATTGAGATCTTTTTGCAACTCCTTGATGCGCGCGTCGGACTTGAGTTGGCCTTGAATGTCATTGAGTTGGCTACTTGGATCTTTGCCGCCCAAAACTCCGGCAATATCGCCCAGGAAATTGCCATTGTAATCTTTTTGAGTTTGCTCCGCCACTTCAGCCTGCACTTTGTCCAAAGCCGAGGGACCATGCTTGGCCACTTCTGGAGGTGGAGGAGGAATCACGTAACCGGGACTTTTGCGTGGCGAGAAAACCTGAATGTTGAGAATTTCTGCTTCATCCACTTTGATTTTGGCACGTAGGAGAGCATCCCAGGACATTTGAAAACGCACATTGCCCACTTGCGCGGAGTTGCGTTCCGGATGTTCTTTGTCGGTCACTTGGATATTGTCGATCTCCAAGCGGGCGTGAAGAAAACTAGTAGCGACCCGGCCGATATCCACTTCCGCGCCGTTGATATGAGTGAGCGCATATTCCATTCCGCGCCGGATAACCCCGTCGAAAAAGAAAGTGAAGAATACGCCGACGAGAACGACGAAAATAAGCGACGGCACGACAGCACCCGTGCGCAGGATGCCCCTAGGCTTCACCACAGGTTTATGATCCAAAGAGTTTGTCATAGCTGTAGTACCATTTGAAGAGTGATGTGGCTTGAATGGCTTTCCAGAATTTGGTGGTCTTAAAGCGGGCGACAACTGTTTCGCGATACTTCAAAATCAGATGTAGGCTTACGAAATAAACGATCGGGCTTAAGATAATTGTCAAAACGCCTTCGCCCATGACAATGGAATTGTTAAAGCGAGTGAGTGGTACGATCGGCATATTGTACAGCGTAGTGAACAGGCCCTGCAGCGAGTCCATTTCCAAAATCGCGCCACCAACCGCATTGAAAACCGGATCGAGCAGGTAACCAATAAAGGCGAAGAAGAATGCGGCCACCAAGGCGGCGCCCATTTGAATGCGGAAAGCAAATATACAAATCAGCACCAACAAACTCTGCAAACTCAGCAGCGGCGAAAAGCCCAGCACAAAGCCCGTGGCAATGCCAGCCGCGAGGGAGTGATGTCCGGTCTCTGAATTGAGCATCTTCAGAAACGCGAAGACCTGTTTCAGAATCAGCGTCATGCGTTTTACCTCTTGGCGGCGAAGAAATTGAGCACAGTCGAAATCACATGATCCTGCAGATCGTCAGTCATGTCCGGATAAAGCGGCAGGCTCACCACTCGTTCCGCCATTTTGCGGCTGACTTCGACGCTGACGATGCGGCCGCCTTCTTGATAGGCGGGCTGATCGGGCATAATGCGTGGATAGTGAACGGCAGTCGGCACACCATTTTCCTGCAGGAATTTTTGGAACTTTTCACGCTCCGAAACTTGCAAAGTGTACTGCGCCCAAGAACTGGTGCGCTCAGAAGCGAGATGGGGAACCACTACGCTTTGGCTTTCAATTTCCTTGAAGGCTTGATTGTAGCGCGCGGCCACTCTCTGGCGTTGTTCCAGTTCCCACGGAAAACGTTCCAACTTAGGAATTAAAATCGCGCATTGAAGAGTGTCGAGACGGCCGTTGATGCCCACTCGCGTGTGATAGTAGCGGGTTTTTTGTCCGTGATTGCGAATTTCGCGCATGGCTTCAGCCAGTTTATCGTCGTTGGTGAAGGCTGCGCCGCCGTCACCATAACAACCAAGCGGCTTGGCGGGAAAAAATGAGGTGACGCCGATTTCTGAAAGATTGCAACTGGAGCGGCCTTTGTATTTGGCGCCGAAGGATTGGGCCGCGTCTTCAATCACGTGCAGTTTGTGTTTTTTAGCAATGGCGTTGATTTCATCCATCTCCGCCGGCTGACCGTAAAGGGAAACTGGATGAATGGCTTTGGTTTTGGGAGTGATCGCCTTTTCGATCTGCTTCACATCCAAATTGTAAGTCTGCGGGTCGATATCCACATAAACCGGTGTGGCGCCAACCAAAACCGCGGTTTCTGCAGTGGCGATAAAGGAAAAGGCCGGCATGATCACTTCATCCCCATCGCCTAGACCAAGGGCCATCATGGCCAGAATTGCTGCATCGGTGCCACTGGCACAGGCGATGGCGTGTTTACAGCCGGTAAAAGTGGCCAGCTTACTTTCCAGTTCCTCAACCTCCGGGCCCATGACAAAAAGGCCATGATCGAGCACCTTTTGAATGCGCTCGTTGATGGGTCCGCGGAGTGCTTGATATTGTGTCTTTAGGTCGATAAATGGGATAGTTTTCATTAGTATTTAGTTGTGCATGAGGGGTCCGCCCCTCGTCAACTTATCCGTGGGAGTGTCAGGCCATGATTCCAGTGATCTTATCCGGTGGCAGCGGGACCCGCTTGTGGCCCGTTTCTCGCGCCTCATATCCTAAGCAATTTTGCGAGTTCTACGATGGATCCTTTTTAGACGGCACCATTCGCCGACTCAAAGCGCTAGGCGAGGTTCATATTTTGACCACGCAGAACATGGACTCCCTGACTCATCGGGCCGTAAAGCAAGAGGGTTTACGGCCAGAAAATGTGATTTTTGAGCCCATGGGTAAAAACACAGCATCAGCTGTGGCGCTGCTCTGTCACATTTTGGCTTTGCGGGGAAAAGGCGCGGACGTGGTGGGGGTTTTTCCCTCGGATCACTTGGTGCGCAATGAGACTGAGTTTGGCAAAGCTGTGAAGCTGGCTGAGCAAGTGGCACGCAAGGGCTTTGTTGTGACCCTAGGCATCCAACCCCACGTCCCGGAAACTGGCTATGGCTACATCGAGGTCGGCGGCGAAGCTCTGCTGACGGCGGGGGACTTGAAGGCCTTTTCAGTAAAGGGCTTCCGTGAAAAGCCGGATGTGAAGACCGCGCAGACCTATGTGAAATCGGGTCAGCATTTTTGGAACGCGGGCATGTTTGTGTTCCAAGTGGATCAGATGATCCAGCACTTTCAAAGTTTTCAGCCGCAACTGTGGGAAAAAATTTCGCGTATCGATTTGGCAATGAAAGAGGCCAAATACAATTACGCCATGGTCGATGCCATCAGTTTGGATTATGCGATCATGGAGAAGTTGAAATCACAACAGGCTTGCGTTCCATGCGACATTGGCTGGAGTGATGTGGGCTCGTGGGACGAGGTGGCGCGCCTGAGCGAAGATGCGCAAATTCAGTCGCGCTCAATGGCGCAGGTTTACAATCGCAATTCGGAAAATAATTACGTTTTCAGCGTGCAAAAGAAGGTGGTCGGCTTGGTCGACATCGCCGACGTGATCGTGGTCGACACGCCGGACGCCCTGCTTTTGGTGCGCAAGGGTTCTTCACAAAAAGTGAAGGAGCTGGTGGATGCCATGCGCGAAGCCGGACAGGCAGAAGCCACCGGCCACAAATTCGAAATGCGCCCATGGGGCGGCTTTGAAGTTTTGGCCGATGAGAAAGATTTTAAAACCAAAAAAATCAGCGTGGATGCGGGCGCGCAAATTTCTTACCAGAGTCACGCCAAGCGCTCCGAGCATTGGATTATAATCTCCGGCACGGGTGAAGTGATTTTGAATGAAAAGACCATCGCCATTGCTCCCGGACAAAATGTTTTTATTCCCATCGGTAGTAAACATCGCATTCGCAATACAGGACGCGTCCCCTTGGTGTTTGTCGAGGTGCAGACAGGGAGTTATTTCGGCGAAGACGATATCGTGCGCTACAAGGATGACTACAATCGGGTGGAGTCCTAGCGCATGTTGGATTTGGATTTGCTGGCGGATGAATGCGCACAGTCTTTAAATGAAAATCGCGAAAACTGGCGCCAAGTAGTGTGGGGCGCGGATTTTCAAAGCGTCACCAAAAATATGAGTGATGGCG
>Ga0206795_1099_pt1 | contig 18366 bp, 19 predicted proteins | sample Alteio_BWOrgCont_71_FD_152872 | JGI IMG/M metagenome (GOLD analysis project Ga0206795, IMG submission 152872) | Enriched cells from forest soil in Barre Woods Harvard Forest LTER site, Petersham, Massachusetts, United States -... | ecosystem: Environmental > Terrestrial > Soil > Temperate forest >... | reverse complement strand
GGTCGAGACCACCGATGGACCAGGAACAGTTTGGATGGCCACGAGTCAGGATATGAGTGATGCAAGGCCACTGGTCCGAGGAGATAGCGTAGCACATAACTATTGGGTCCAAACCGACGAAGGCTCCCGGGTTACAATTCTCTTTCTCGACAACACGAGACTGACCTTCACACCGGCGGCCCAGGTCCGCATCGACAATTCCGTCTATGACTGTAATCAGGGATTTTGGATCGACAAGGCGAAGGGGATTTTTCGTGTGATAGGTGGTTCAATGAGTCCTGCACCAGATGTAAAGCCGGCAACAAAGTCTTCAAGCTCTCTTGGTGTTCGCGGTTAAGCTGCGGGCCACAAAGGCCACATAAACAACCTGCTTATTCGGCTGGCTCGGAGGTTTCCATGGAAACCTCCGTTTTACAAACTACTTTTTATTTAGAGGGCGGAAAAACAGCGGACGCGCGTACCGACTCAATTAAGCCAATCACGTCATTGAGCTCGGCCCGCAGTGCGGGCGAATTCACGTTATCGATCCTGCGAATGATCGCGGCGGGCATTTCAACCCCGGTCATAAATCCACTTTTGCGATTATATTCCTGAACTGAAATCTGTGTCTGTCCCCCGAAAACTTCATCCCGTTTCGCAGACCGCGCTGGATCTGGATCGCAAACGCTTACCAGATTTGCTTGTTTCACCAGTGCTACAAAAATTGAGCTCAAGCTCTTGAGAGGTACAACCATAATTCCCAGTTGCGGAATAGAGTCCCCGATTTGATTTTCAATTGCAGCCAACTGGGAAGCTGAAGTCATGATCTGCATACAATAGAATTTAGACAAACTCTCCTGGGAGCTATCGCGCATTTCCTTATTCTCCTGAATTAAATCTTGAGTATTCGACATAAAATCTTTCGCGACCGAATCCGCGTTGTCCAAAACCGTGTCGGAAAGCTGGCTTTGAACCAACGTTTGCACCACATTGGCCTCAGCTTCGGTGGCTCCATCATTCTTGTTATCGCCACTGACATGGGAGAGTTCATGAACGATCAACGCCAGTAGTTGTGTCTTGCCGAATTTTTCTTTGATGCGACTCAAGCGCTCTAAGCTGAAGCACACCCGAGGCCAGCTTCGAACGGAATTCGCGTCCTTTTCTTCCGGATTACCCGGAGATTCACAACTTCCCTTCGGGATCGGATCCCAAACAGCCTCATTGAGTGCTTGATAGATAGTCTTTTTGGACTGGAAAAGCTTACGGTAGATCGACTTGAAATCAATGGCTGGTGCAGGACCTTTAAAATTGCCTTTTGCCAATTGTGACAGAATGGATTCCAAGGCATGCAGCGTATAGAAGGTTGGAGCCTTCGAACGCTTCAGCCACCCCACGATCTCCTGGCCATCGGTGGAATTGTCATCTTGAATGTTGCCACTTCCATCACCAATTCCACCATGGGCGAGTGCGGAAAATGAGAATGAGCCGCTGACAATTATTGTCGTGCTGAGCACTAGGGACCATATACTTTGAATGAGTCTTTGATTTTTCATTTTACTCCTTTGTGTGCAAATTTAGTGCACGGCGTTAAAAGTATCTGAGTGGCGGATTTTAAGAAAGATTAATTTAATTCAGAATTCCACAGTAACTTTAGTTTAACTTTAATTTATCCGATAAGTATTCGAATTAACATGAGTAACGAAGTTTACAAGTTTCATGATTATAAGGCTTATTTGCGCCAAAGAGTGGGCGACAAGTCGGCTCGCCGAGGGCTGAAGTCCGCATTGGCTCAAGCCATTCATTGTCAGCCCACATACGTTTCTCAGGTGCTCTATAGCCGCGCGCATTTCAGCCCCGAACAGGCGATCGCCCTCAATGAATTTCTCGGTCACTCTAAAGATGAGGGCCATTACTTTTTATTGCTGGTACAAAAGGATCGCGCCGGAACAGCTCCACTTAAAAAGTATTACTCCGAGCACATCCAAGAACTCCTGGATCGGCGTCTCAGTCTCACCCGCAGATTCGGCGCGCAAAACAAACTGACAGAAGAACATAGAACCACGTTCTATAGCACTTGGCACTACCTCGCCATTCACATCGCTTTAACTGTACCGGAGTTGCAAACGAAGAATGCACTGGTCGAGTACTTTCGTCTCCCAATGAAAAAAGTTGCCGCGGTGATTGAGTTCCTAATGGAAGCCGGATTGGCGCGCCAAGAAGGAGATCGCTACCTATGCGAATCTAACTTACTTCGTATCGGCAGCGACTCCCCTCACATTGGCAAGTTGCATTCGCAGTGGCGAACACAAGCCTTAGAGGCATTGGATCGTGAGGAAATTCACAACCTGCATTACACCGCCGTGGTGAGTTTATCGCATGCGGACATTCGCGCCCTGAAAAGTCGTATGCTGGAGGACATCAACCAGTATGTGAATGTGATTCGCCAGTCGAAAGAAGAGGATGTCTACGCTGTTTGCATTGACTTCTTTTCGGCTCGTAAGTGACTATTGACAGTCTATGAGCCTGCGCATGATCCGCTTCTTGATCGTCATCAGTCTGCTGTTTATCTACACATCGTTTAAGTCCACCCAACTTTGGCCCACACAAAAGTGGAGCGCAATCGGTCTGACACTTTTGCTTTTTCTGCTCATGGTTGGCGGAATGTTTCTTGGACGGACGAAGGCCTCCGCCTTTGATGAGACGTGGTTTCAAGTTATTTCTTGGGGAAGTTCGCTCACCATCGGACTGTGGGCGACGTTTATTATTATCTCGATGCCATTTGATATTTTACATCTCGGCATTTTCATTTGGAATCGCCTCGCCGGTTCGTCCGAGCTGGATGCGGAGAGACGGGTCGTGCTCTTTCACACCATTCCGCGCTACCTGGCCGCGTTTTCCGCAGGACTGGCCACGCTGGGATTCACGGAAGTTCTACTCGGGCCAAAAGTGAAAGAGACGAAAGTTTCATTTTCCAACCTTCCCCCGGCGCTCAAAGGATTGAAGATCACACAAATCAGCGATCTGCATGTGGGTCCAACCCTGCGCCAAGGTTATGTGGAGAAAGTCGTCACTGAGGTGAACTCCACCAACCCGGATCTGATTTTCTTCACCGGTGACATGGCCGACGCCAACGTGGATTCGATCGACGAACATTTGCAGCCGCTCGCGAAACTCAAAGCTAAATATGGTCTGTTTTACGTGACGGGAAATCACGAATACTATTGGGGGGCATCCGAGTTGATTACTAAAATCAGCTCGCTGGGATTTACAGCCTTAATCAACAGCAACAAAATTATAAATATCGGTGATCAAAAGGTGATGATTGCGGGAGTCACAGATCCCGCTGGCGATATGTTGGATGGTCACACGCCAGATCTCAAAAAAGCCGTAGCCACCTCTGAAATCGCAGGGTTTAAAATTCTGCTCGCGCATCGACCCGACGCCTGCCTAGAAGCCGAGCTTGAGGGAATCAATTTGCAATTTTCCGGTCACACGCACTCGGGCCAATTTTTTCCATTCAGTTTATTTATCGGTTTGGCGCACAAATACAGTCGCGGGCTCTATCAACATGGTCTCATGCAAGTGTACGTCAACCCCGGAACCGGCTACTGGGGCCCCGCGGACCGCCTCGGCGTTATGGCGGAAGTCAGCTCGATAATTCTGGCCTGAGGCAGGCTCCCCAAGCCGTCTCAAGACAATTCATGACTTAACCATCCACCCAAAAATTCCGATAAAGGTCTAGTGAGGGAGATCTCAATCTCAATTTGAGATCCAAGGCGGTACGTTATGTGGAATAAAATTAAACTCACCTGCTGCTGCATATTTTTTCTCGCGGGCTTAACCCATTGCCACAACATGGGCACGGAAACCTTGGACAGCTCCAGTCTGGCGGGGTGTTCCTGGACAACTTGGACCGCGCGGGACTCAGTCCGCAACTGGGCAGCCATCACCTCTTCCAGCGATGGTACGAAGATGGCGGCTGTAGAACTCAATGGCTTCATTTACACCTCCACCGACAGCGGCCACACCTGGACACAACGGGGAACCTCTCAACCTTGGTATGGCATCGCCTCATCCGCGGACGGCACGAAATTGGTGGCCACCGAAGGCGGAGGCGTTCTAGGAGATGTCTACGTGTCCACGGATTCAGGCGTCACCTGGACCGCAACCGGTAACGCCGGTTATTGGTACTCTGTGGCCTCGTCTTCTGACGGCACCAACTTGGTTGCGACCACTCAAGGAATTGAGATTTACACCTCGACCGACGGAGGCCACACGTGGAGCGCAGGTCCCAGTACCGGATGGACAGCAGTTGCTTCGTCCGCAGATGGCACGAAATTGTTAGGCGCCACTTGGGGCGCGCACCTCTTCACCTCGACGAACAGCGGCACCTCATGGAACAGTGAGGCCACCCCTCAAACCTGGGCAAGTGTCAGTTCTTCAGCCGACGGAACGATTCTTCTCGGTGGCGCATACGGCGGGAAAATTTATTATTCCAGTGACAGCGGTTCAACTTGGACCGCCCAAGACTCGTCACGCAACTGGAGTGCCACCGGCATGTCTTCAACTGGCTCTGTCATGTTTGCGGGCGAATCCGGAGGCCTCCTGTACGTATCCACCGACGCGGGCGTCACCTGGTCACCAAAGGCCACCGTGCAAAGCTGGAAAGCCGTGGCCGCGTCCACTGACGGTAAAACTGTTGCCGCAGCAGCCTCTGGTGGGCAGATCTACACTTCGAATTGTCAGTAGATATTTTGTGCGAACTTTGTTGGGCGCAGGTCCCCATCTTATCAAAGTCTCTTCAATAAACTGAACCTATAAGTTCAGTTTATTGAAGAGGTGCACATACCTATATGGCGAACGCCACCGAAAGCGAACCCGCCAGCCACGCCTTAAGGGAGAAATTATCTCACGACATAAACGGGATAATGTTCATGCCATCCGCCGCGCCAAACATCTGGGCGACGATAAGCCATTACACAACCAGAGAACGATAGGGCGGCCAAGACCAGCACCATCACGCGAACTACATTTCTTACGTTTCTCATTTGATCCCCCTTTTTACAGTTAGATCATTTGAGTCCATTCTAGAGGATTGGGCCGATCACTCTATGAACCGCAATTGTGATTTTCTTCAATCCTGTTTAGGGAAGATGGAAGGAGTCTCATTTTGAGACATTTACCACTAAAATAGCTTTTCTAATTCGATCTTTTGACCTTGAAGTGTCAGCGAAGACTTTCCGGTCGAAGGTTTTAATATCTGCTCAAGACCCACTGATTTAATTAAACCCGTATGACCTGTGTCGAATTTCAAAGAAATTTCTTCCACAAATAGCGGGCCGGCCATCAGCTTCTTTTTTTCTTGCGCTTCGATCAGAGCTGGAAAACCTGGCCGCGCGAGATAAGCGGTTTGATAACTCTTTATGGACTTCAGACTATTGAGGTGTAAAAGCCAACCCGAGCCAGACAATGAATCCAGGAATTTCTCGAGATCCAAAACATCGATCGCCAAATGGTGAAGTCCGGGACCGCGCTTGGCGAGAGCTTTTTGATAAGATCCCGACTCCTTTGCTTCCATCAAAAGCAGAGAATTTTTCTCAATCCCTTGAATGTAAATTTCGCGAGTCTCTTCAAACTCTTCGACTTCTCCAATTTTAAAATTAAATTGCTTCAAGTAATCGGCGGCCCGTCGCACCGAAGGCACCAGAACCGCGACATGACTGGGAGCTACCTGAATCGGATCAAACATCTTGAGTTCCAATTCTGCTACTTTTTTTAGCATGCGTCGATAGCGAAACATCGGGGTTATGTCTAAAATGCCGGATGATCAGTTGCGTCGAAATTTAGACTTGCATTCGTGCTTTTTGCGGATCAAATACAGACGGCTCTAACACAACCAAAATTAGGGGGATACCTATGAAGAAAATTCTTGTTGCAGCGCTGTTCGTATTCGGATCGACCGCTTTTGCTGATGGCAGCACTATGCCGTCTTGCCAAGATTTGGTCCAAAACACCGCAGGCATCGTCACTTTGACGCCCATCACTTCGGCTAGCAATCCGATCCAAGCTGGTGAGAACGTCGTTTTCGCAGCTGCTACTGAAGGCGTTGACCTCGGTTTCTGCGTCGCTCGCGTCACTATCGAAGCTGGCAAAATTGTGATCATCGGCCTCGAAGACGTTATGCAAGCTGGCAAGTGCGTGTTGGAAGGCGCTGCTGACCTTCTCGCCGCTTTGTTCGGTTCCATCTTCGGCCAACCCAGCAACTAAGAGACCGTCTGAATAAAGGCAATTATTTGCCTCACTAACCCACATCTTCTCGATGTGGGTTAGTTCAAATCTCGTCCATTCAAATGCCGTCCCAATCACCTTTATTTTTCACAGTCACCTGGCTATTTTTTTGTATTATGTGGGCCTTGAGATCACTCGTCATGAGACGAGAACGGCGCTACGCAATCGGCAAGAAATCCGTCGACACGAATGCCCGGTATAAAATCCTCAGCAGCCTGGTTTATTTTGCCCAGATCACCCTAACTATTCCGATGTTCTGGATCGACAGTCCTTATCTTTTAAAATTTCACGATGACGACATGATTCGTTTTGCCGGCTTGGCGATTTGCTATGTCGGCCTTGCCCTTTCCGTGTCGGCGTTGGTTTACCTCGGACGAAACTACTCACCTTGTTATGACTCTCACGAACCTTTCCAACTGATTACCAACGGCCCATATAAGTTCATCCGTCATCCGTCATCCGGGTTGGCTTTCAAAGCTATTAGTCGGCATCGGCGGGATTATGGTGAGTGGGTCCTGGTGGTTTGTGCCCACGCTCGCCTGGGTTTACATTGAAATGAAGCGCACAATTCAAATCGAAGAGCGGAACCTATCGCAGCTCTTTCCTAAGTATGCTCAATACATGGAAAAGACATATCGATTAATTCCATTTGTTTTCTAGGCACCCACCCCCGCCTTAGCCTCCGCAATAAGAATTGTCGACCGGCTGCCCTTCGTTGATCACCCAGCGACCGCCAAACTCATAGCAATGAGTGTAACCGTCTTGGCCCGGGCCCCATTGAAAATAGGGTTGGCCGCAGAAAGAGTTGTCAACGGGTTGGCCTTCGTTCAGCACTCCACCATTGGAGGCCCATTCATAGCAGTGTCCCCAGCCATCTTGGCCTTGACCCCAATTGTAGTAGGCGCCGGTTCCGGGAGGATATCCCGGAGGATAGTGCGGAACGGGTGCGATGGAACTTTGTCCGCTGACGGCAAAAGCGTTAAGTGAAAATGCTGCAGCGATAATTGCGAGTGTGAATTTCACGGATTGTCTCCCCCATTTGTGTTTACGAATTTAATGCTTAAGTAAAAAATGGGCGTTGGCAACTGCCGTTTTCTTATTTGTAGGCGGATGCTACTACACCCGCGAGCTTGCCTCTAATTATCTTTCCAGCTCCGCCCAACGCGCGAATAGACGGTCGATTTCGGCCTGTGTGGCGGCCATTTCCCTAGTGATCTCCGTTAACCGTTTCGCATTTGCGACTACTTCGGGTTTTTGACTATCCGCGGATAGTTCCGCTAGTTTCTTTTCCAATTTTTGAATGTTCGCTTCCATTCCATCGAGCTCGCGCTGATCCTTGTGGCTGAGCTTGGTTTTCGCCTTGGGGACGGGCCTCACGTCCGCCGTAGCCGGCTTAGGCTCTGAGGCCACTGGTGCGGAGCGAGTCGATAAGTGCTGCCAGGCCTCCCATTGCGCCAGATTGGCGAACCGCTCAAAGGTCTTTTTTCCACCCACAATTTGTAAAGATAAAATCTGATTCGAAACTTGATCGAGAAAATAGCGATCGTGCGTGACCAGAATGATCGCGCCTTTGAACTCCTGGAGCACGTCTTGCAAAACGTCGAGCGTGGCCATATCGAGATCGTTGGTGGGTTCATCGAGAATCAAAACGTTGGCCCGTTTGAGCATCAGACAGGCAATGAGTAACCGACTTTGCTCGCCACCTGAAAGTTTGCCAACCGGCATCTCCATTTGGTCCGAGCTAAAGAGAAAGCGCGCCAAATAGCCCCTGGCATGCACTTTGGTGTCGCCGTAATCTACGTATTCGCCCAATGGACAGACCGTTCTAAAAACACTGACCTTGGGATCGAGCGTTTCACGGTTTTGTTCAAAATAGGAAATCGCCAAGGCGTCGGCTCGCTCCACTCCCCCCGCATCGGGTTCAACGTCGCCCACCAGCATTCGGATCAACGTCGACTTGCCACTGCCGTTGGCTCCGAGAAGTCCCAGGCGGGTTTTAGGTGTGATTAGCAAATCGATTTCAGGCACGATAAGTTGGCCGCCATAACTTTTGTGAATACCCTTGGCCTCGATCAGCTTCTTTGGATTTTTTTCGGAACCGTGAAAATCCATGCGCACGCGGAGGTTCTGATTGCGCGCATTCAGCTCGTCGACTTCAGCCGATAACTCCACGAACGCGTCCTGGCGCGCCTGCTGTTTAGTTAAACGGGCTTGCGGGCCATGACTCATCCACTCGGCTTCGCGGCGAAGCGTGTTGCGCAGTTTGGTTTCGCGTTGCTCTTGGGCGCTTAGAAGATGCTCACGCAGTTCCAGGTAAGTCGCGTAGTTGCCGTTGACGCGCAAAAGACCGTCCTTATGACGACGATCGAGCTCAAAAATTTGATTGGAAACTCGTTGTAAGAACAGCCGATCATGAGTGATCACGATCGTCGCAAAGCGCGCCTCGGCCAAATATTTTTCCAGCCACTCGATGCTCTCCACATCGAGATGATTGGTCGGCTCATCCAGCAATAGAAGGTCCGGGTCGCGCATCAGTTCACGCGCCAAGGCGGCGCGTTTTTTCCATCCACCGGAGAGTTCGGAAATTTTTAATTCGGGATCGAGTGAAAGATGTGATAGCAGGGTCTGAGATCTGGCGATCTCCTGCCAGTCATCGGGGTCGACACTTGTTTCCATTAAAGTCGAGTGAACAGTGGCGTCGTCTTGAAAATTCGGGACTTGTTCAAGAAAACCGATGCGCAAACCTCGCTGAGTGGATAAAGTCCCGTCATCGGGTTTGGTCTGGCCGGCCATGATTTTAAGTAACGTCGATTTACCCGCCCCGTTCGGCCCGATCAAACCAATACGCTGGCCGCTCTCTACGGAAAATGAAATTCCCTCAAAAAGAGTTCGAGCGCTAAATGACTTTCCGAGCTTATGGGCGCTTATCAGAATCATATGGCTCTAAGCTTCGTGATACCCGCTTCTAACTCAGTAAGTGCGGCTTCAATTTGTTCGGCTTTCAACTCGCAGGCTTTGGCTGCGGCCTTAATACTGGAAGGTCCAGAGGTCACCAGATGCCTGGCATAGGTCTGACCAACTGGAGACAGCTTTTCCAAGAAGCGTTGAAGGTCCATTCTGGTTTCGGGACGCTTGCTCAGTTTTTCCATCAGTTCAAGAACTCGAATTTCGCGCAATTCGCCCGGCTTTGCTTCTCTGGTCATTGGGACCGTTTTAACTCAATCCTCATAGGATTTCAAATACTACAGCGCATTCAAATCCGCCATCGCCTTGGCTAACTTGAGGACCAAATCGGCCTTTATTCCGGAGGGAAATTCTGTCAAGGGCGAGATGGCTTTGGCGTAATGTTCCCGCATTGCTAAGAACGAGACTTCGTGAGGATCCCCCTTGTACACGACGTCTACGACCTTTATGTCGAAATGTTGGTCGCCCTCGAACTTTCCATTTACCAGATGAATGTTGACGCTTTCCATTTGATTCTGCGGATCACTGACCCATTCATGGATGACCATATACGTTTTTTGTCGAGTGGCGGGTAAAAATTGAGGAGCCTTCGCCCATTTTAAATTGGTGAAAAAATCGTTTACGGATTTCATCAGAAGATTGGCCCGCTTGAGCGAAGACAAGCGAGCAATTCTCGGGGTTAACCTTTGAGAGGTGCTAACGTTTTTAAAGAACGTTGGCGGCAATATCACATTATTGAGGAGCTCGTCCGGAAAAGCCGTCGATGAAAATTCAAAAGCGTCTCGGTGGCTCGCAATAAATTGAGCCACCTCCCAATCAAGGCGATCGATGAGCGAAAAATTTTTCTGTAAGCCATCAAGCATTACGCGATGTGAAAGGAAGTCTACGCCCCAAATGGGTAATTGTGACTCTTTTGGGATGTAGAAATGGGACAATAAAGATTGGCAAAAAGAAATCGGTTGGCTTAGGACATCCGGCCCCACCCCAATATTCTCAAAGGCCTCATCGTAAGTTCGCGCCAATCCATCATGGAGTCTTGCGTTCCTTTGATAGGCGCGAATAAGTTCACGAACCTTTATTTGTGCGTCCTTGCTTGTGAATTCCTCCGAGCTAGCCAAATGCAGAATCTCTGCGCCAACCGCCGAACACCCGACCGCGACAAGTAACACCTGCAATATGAGTTTGATCATTGGCGCACGCTCTTGCAAACAGAAAGCCAAGACCTGAAACGGACTGGTCTAGTGACTCAAATAGCGGGCGCTTCCTAAGTGCGCAGCTCTTCCCGCTGTGCACTGAGTTCGACCCACTCTTCTTCCAATTTCTGCAATTGAAGCGAATTGTCGCCCAATTGTTTGAGGTACTCACCCGCAGGATCTTTTCCCGAGGCCACCATTTCATTGGCCAGGTTGTTTTGTTCCTCCAGTTTGAGAATGGTCTGCTCGAGATTGGCTATTTTTTTATCGAGCGCCCGAATTTTTTTATCTCGCTCATGGCGAAGAGCGCCACTGGTGGCAGGTTTTTCTGCAGGCTGAAGCGTTTTCGCAATGGCGGGTGCGGACTGATCAGAATCAGAAGACATCAAACTGCGTTGCAATTTCCAAACGTATTCATCGTAAGTTCCGGGATAAAGTTCCACGCCGCTGTCGGACACCAAAAGAATTTTATTGGCGATACGGCGAATAAACCCACGATCATGACTCACGACAATCACCGTCCCTTCAAAACGCTTTAAGGCTTGAGTCAGCGCTTCGATGGTTTGAAAATCCAAATGGTTGGTCGGCTCATCCAGCAAAAGGCAGGGAGATTTTTGCAGTAAAATTCGGCCCAGTGCCGTGCGCGACTTTTCTCCGCCCGAGAGTACTTGAACTTTCTTATGGATGTGATCCGAGGAGAATAGCAGCGAGCCCGCCATATTGCGCACTTCCTGAGCGGTAACGTCAGATCCGGCGGCGGCCTCCAGCGAGTCAAGAACGGAATGCTTATCGTTTAAGCCCTCGGCGACATGCTGATTGAAAAGGGCCAGCTCCACTTGGTAACCCAATTCTCTTTGCCCTTTAGTGGGCGCCAGTTGTCCCGCGAGTCCCTTGAGCAAAGTGGATTTTCCCGCCCCATTGAGTCCGACCACAGCGATATGATCGCCCCGCTGAATCTCAATCGAAACTTTTTTGAGGACCGGCTTTCCCGGATATCCGAAATCGGCGCCATTCAATTTCAAAATCGTCTTCCCCACGTGCGTAGGTTTGGGAATTTGAATCACGGCCCGCACGGGAATTTCCTTGAACTCAATCGCCTCCATCTTTTCTAAACTTTTCAGTTTGCTCTGGGCCTGCTTGGCTTTGGTCGCCTTGGCGCCAAAGCGATTGACGAAATCGAGCACGGCTTTACGTTTCTCAGCTTGGCTTTGTGCCTGGGCTTGCAGCTGAGCGCGCAACATTTCCTTTTGCTCAAAGTAGTCGTCGATATTGCCGTTGAATTTGGTGATATCACCGGATTCCACTTCCAAAGTGTGATCCGTCGTCCGCCGTAGGAATTCGCGGTCGTGGGAGATCAACAAGAAGGCGCCGTCATAGTTTTGCAAAAAGCGCTCAAGCAAAAGAGTGGTTTCCAGATCAAGATAGTTGGTCGGTTCGTCGAGCAGCATCAAGTTGGGATCCATTCCCAACAAGCCAATCAACTTGATGCGCATCCGGTAGCCACCACTTAACGACTGAATGGGTTTGGCAAAAACTTCCTCGCTGACCCGCAGATCCCGACCCAGAGATTTCACCTGCCAAAGCGGAAGATGGGAAACCCGCTCGAGGTAAGCCTCGCCGGTTTCGCCCTCGAGCCAATTGTCATGCTGAGAAAGATAGCCAAGACGCAGGGATTGCGAACGGACGATGACTCCGGCATCGAGTTCCTGCTCGCCAATTAAAATCTTAAAGAGCGTGGTCTTGCCGGCGCCGTTGGGGCCGATCACACCAACATGCTCGTTGTCGTTGATGGCAAAAGTGGCTTCCTCAAAAAGCTTCTGGCCGCCGAAAGCCTTGTCGCCACCGTTGAGTTGTAAGAGATTGGGCATGCCAAAGTGCTTATAACGAAGATTGGCGAACCTCAACTCTTTGTGGCATAGTCCGGGCGTGAATTTGCCGATTCTTTATCAAGATAGCGATCTAGTTGTGGTCAATAAAACCTCGGGGCTTTTGGTGCATCGAAGTGCCATCGATCGCCATGCTAGCGAGTTTGCTTTGCAGACCGTGCGCGATCAGCTGGGCCGTAGGGTTTACCCGGTACACCGCCTCGACCGCCCGACCTCAGGCGCTCTTATTTTTGCATTGTCGTCGGAGTCGGCGCGGTTCCTGGCCAATGAATTCGCTCTAGGGAAGGTGGAAAAAACCTATCTGGCGGTGGTGCGGGGCACTCCGCCGTCTAATGGCGTCGTCGACTATCCCTTAAAAGAGGAGTTGGACGCCAAGTCCGACCCACTGGCCAAGTCAGATAAAGCCGCGCAGAACGCGGTGACGGCATTTTCGACCATTGCCACCCACGAATTTCCGGTCATGGTGGATAAATTTCCCACGGCTCGCTACTCGCTGGTGCGGGCCACGCCCAAAACCGGGCGCAAACACCAGATTCGTCGGCATCTGCGCCATCTCGGTCATCCGATTGTCGGTGATGTCCAATATGGCAGCGGCAAGCACAATCGTTTTTTTAAGAGCTCATTCAACATCAGTCGCTTGCTGCTCGCCTCTACTGCGCTTTCGTTTCAGCATCCAACTTCGGGGGGTCAGGTTCGTGTGCAAGCCCCCCTGGCGGATGATTTTATGCAGCTAATGGATCATTTGGACTGGAGGGGTCACGTTGTCTAAACCTATCCGCAAAAGAAAGACAGTCGATCCGTGTCCCACTTGCGGTCTTCACCGCGGGCGCTGTATCTGCGCTCAGATTCCACGACTGAGTCTGAAGACGCGAGTGAGTTTGATCATCCACGCGAAGGAAATGAAGCGCACCACCAACACGGGACGGCTTGCACTTCATGCCTTGGAGAATTCGACGATGGTGATTCGGGGCCAGGATCGAGAGCGCGTGGACTTGAGTCATCTTCTTTCTGCGGAGTTTGAAACCTATGTACTTTATCCGTCGCCGGATGCGATGGATGTGGAAGATCTCAAGCCCGTGAAACCCGTTCACTTTATTATCGCCGATGGAAACTGGCGGCAGGCCGGCAAGGTCAATCAACGCCATCCGGAACTGGCTCATCTCCCACGCGTGAAAATCGGTGGGCGAAACCTAGCAAAGCACCATTTGCGCAAAGAGCACATGGCGGAAGGGCTTTCGACTTTAGAGGCGATTGCTTTGGCTCTGGGCTCTGTCGAAGGCGCGGCTGTGAGGGAGAGTTTGATGGCGCTATATCAGGCGAAACTGAAGGCGACGCTGGACGGGCGACCGGGCAAGAGTTAGTCGGGCGCCCGACTAAGATGATCCTTACCCTCGGACTAAATCTCCGAAATCAGAGAGGGTGTTTCGAGCAAATTCGAGAACTTACGTCAGATTTTATCTCCGGTTTCAAAGATCTCCGCAGAGGCTTGCAAAAATATGAGTCGCGGATTACATCAGAATGATCACATGAATCTGATTTTTGAATTAATTTTTGTCCGAAGTGTGAGATAGGCCTGTAGTTGATGATTCAAATCTACATTGATGCCGACGGCTGTCCGGTAAAAGACGAGACTTACAAGGTCGCTGCTCGCTACCAAATTAAAGTCTATGTGGTGGCCAACAAATATCTGACGGTTCCCCTGACACCACTGGTGGAAATGGTCGTTGTGCCTGGCAAATTCGATGCGGCTGATGATTGGATTGTCGAAAAGATCACCAACCGTGACATCGTCATCACTGCGGATATTTTGCTTGCCGAACGTTGTGTGAAAAAGCAGGCTCGGGTTATGGGTCCGAAAGGCAATGAATTTACCGAAGACAATGTGGGCATGGCGGTGGCCAATCGTGAATTAATGGAGAACCTAAGGCACATGGGAGAGATGCGTGGTGGACCGGCACCGATGGATAAAAAAGCCCGCTCTCAGTTTCTTGGAAAATTAGATCAGCTTATCCAAGCCCTGAAACGTTGAGAGGTCATTTTCTCTTGCGCCTTAGTTTTTTTCGAATGTTTTCTTCCTGCTCGATCAGGTCGGTTATCGACAAACTTGTATCTTCAACAATCGTAATCACTTCGTATTCCGTTTTACTGAGTTTGATCACGTCGATTTTTTTGCCAATCAGTGTCTCGATTTCGCTCAATAACGGCTTTTCAAGAGCACTGCAAAATGTGACTGCGATTCCCTTATTGAAGCCCCGCCCGGTCCGGCCTATGCGGTGAACGTAGTTTTCCGATTTTTCCGGAAGATCATAGTTGATGACATGTGTGACATCGGGAATATCAATTCCCCGTGCGCTGACATCGGTGGCAATCAGGACACGACAGTCGCCACTGCGAAAGGCCGCCATGGCATCCGTGCGCCCGCCCTGATCCTTTTCTCCGTGGATGGTCAGGCTTGCAATTTCCATCTTCTCCAGCGCTTTGGCGACGCGCTCGGCCCGTACCCGCGTGCGCACGAATATAATAAATTTTCCACCGTCATTTTGGCGCAGATAATCTTTTAAGAAAAAGCGTTTATCATCCATTTCAACGAACATCACAAAATGGGTGATGTTTTTCGAAACTGGATCATCCGGGGAAATTTGAATGCGAATGGCGTTGGCGCGCACCTGCGAATAGGCCAATTTTTTGATCTCGGGATTAATGGTTGCCGAGAAAAAAAGCGTCTGATGGCGATGGGTCAGCTTACGTTTAATCGCTTCGACGTCTTTGAGGAACCCTAAACCCAGCATGCGATCGGCTTCATCGAGAACTAAGATGTCGATATTCTCAATGTTCAAAAACCCCTGTCGAATCAGGCCGAACATGCGGCCCGGGGTTGCAATCAGCACGTCGAGTCCCTCTTGCAACTTTTTGATTTGTGGATCTTGATCGACGCCACCAAAGACCGCAAAGGCTCGGACTTTGGTGTGCTTGGCAAGAGAGTTAAAAACGCCGCCGATCTGCTGTGCCAACTCGCGCGTCGGCACCATAACCAAACATTTCACACCCGAAGCGCGTTTACTGTCTTTGCGCCGCTCAAGGCGTTCAATCACAGGGATGGCAAAAGCCGCGGTCTTGCCCGTTCCCGTTTGAGCGATAGCTAAGACATCCTCCCCCTTCAAGACAGAGGTAATGGCTTTGAACTGAATATCCGTGGTGCGGAAAAAACCTTGATCATTTAGGTTCCGCAGCAGTTGTTCGGATAGGTCATATTTATCGAATTTCACGGGCAAGCCTCAGTTCTAACCGATGGTCCTATCGCGGAGCTGAAACGAAGTCTACTAATCGCGTAGAGCCTCCGTGACTAGCCTGTCATTCAATGGTTAAAGCGATCCTACGTTGGTTTAGCGGACACCGGCTGGGATCCTCGCGACAAGTCCAGTTAAAGGCGCATGGCTGAAAATTGTCATAACCTGGCCTCTAGGCGGCACACCTGCTCGTGGAAGTGCCTGAGATGCCTCGTGAAATTGGTACGATTTTAGCTAAACATTTCTGCCTATAGCCCCTAAACAGGAGATGTATTGTGACTCGATTCAATCGGGTGATTGGCACTCTAATTGTCGTGGCGACGGCTCTGCTCACAGCCCAACAAAGTCACGCCCAGGTGCAACCGCTGACGGTTTTCTTCATTCATGGCTTAGAAGGCGGGACTGAGACCTTCGCCGATATGCCGGAGTTGCTGGAAGAAACTTTCAATACCCCCGGTCAAGCGCCGGTCATTCGCTCGGTGCGCTTACTCTATAGCACCCAGGATCCCAAAGCGAACACCGCGGATTTCGTCAAACAGATCCATGAACAGATCATGGCCAATATGCCAGACAAAAAGGCGCCTTACTCGTTGATCATGCATAGTCAGGGCGCGATCATCGGCCGGGAATACATCGACAATTGCATGGGCAAGGGCTCTATGCAGCTCTCGAACGGCTCCGAGTGGCGCGGCTGTTCGCAACAGGCGCCGCCAAATCTGAAGCACTTTATTACTCTGGCCGGAGCCTTCTGGGGTTCGCCCGTGGCCAACGCCATGACCAACGGCAATTGGCTGCTGGGCATGTTTGGCGATGGCTTGAGTCGGCAGGATCATGATCTCGCCATCGGCAGTAAAAATCTGGTCGAAGACCGCATTGATATTATTATTGATCAACTTATTCACCGCCGATTCTTCCCTCAGCAAACCCGAGTTATGGCCGTGGTGGGAGACGTATCTACCAACTTGCCTCAATTTAAGCTTCTGGAACCCTTTGTTGGCTCAGCCGTTGGTGATTCGGAGACTGATCTGGCAGTTGAGGCTTCTTATGCCAGTCCCAACTTTCTCTTTCACTACATTGTGGGGGCCAAGGATGTCCAAGCGGAAACTCACGTAGCCGATCATGTGGAAACATATTACGTCACCCAACCTCATACGGACATGGATCCTCTACTCGGTCCGGTCGCGGATGGTATGGCGGCGGTCCGCCGAGGAAAATCAGACAATCACGCCGCCTTTCAACTGATCTTGCGGGAACTCACCAATTCTTATTTTTACAACTACGCTGTGCAGGCGCGAGTCGATGCGGACATCGCTCGCTTGATTAATGAGAAGAACCACTCGCCCGATTGGGGCCCGTTCAAATCCAGAATGCGTGTGTTCACGTCGGAACTGGAACTCCACTTACCGGAAGGCTATGACCGCGATTTCGGCCTTGATGGAAATCCCCAGAAAATCGCAATTTACTTCCAATCCCTAAGCCAGCCGGGCGTCCGTCTCTCACAGAGTCAGCTGACTGGGACACCTATCGAGAGCCTGGTGATCGATGATTCCATGATCGCCAAACTGGTTGGATTTACATCCACCGACCAGACTAAATCCACGCGCAAGCATTTTATCGGCTTCTATCACTCTGGACGACTGAGACTGGAATCAGCCTTTATACCCAATCCTTTGAATCCGGACCTTACGCCGCAAGTGGTGGGCGACGTCTGTTATTCCGTTAACACCCCTGGACTCAAACAAACGACGTTCTGCACTCAGATTGCGCCAGCGAAGGCCAGCTTTTCTCGCATCGACCTTCTGGCCGATATCCCGTACGCAAATGGCCGGGCCGCAGATGGAACATGCTTTGTGGCCGTCGTGCCGAAAGCTCAGAACAAGCATCAAGGTTCCGTCTTTGCCACCAATTACGATGTCACTCCATTTAAAAATCTCCAGGAAAATAGCACCATCGAAGTGTACGGTTTGGAAAATAGCCGATACCGTTTTAATGACTCCGGGGTCTGGCACTATATCGAGCACGGGGATGTTGATATTGATCGTAATCGCCCCTGTGGGCGATCGTCATAGGTTGAAGCGAAATTCGTTTACCACATGTAAAACTTCTTTACAGAGAATCCCCCGCGTCCGTGCTTGGCGAGGCATGGCTTTTGCTCAACTCAATATTAGATGAAAATGGAGAATGTATGACAGCTCTAAAAGTCATTTTAGGTTTAGTCCTGATGTTGGGAACAGTTGTGGCCAAAGCGGATTATAAAGAAAGACTTGCCGGCGTGCAGGAGCTAGGGAAGCTTGGTTTTACTGCGCGACAAGTAAACGATCTTTTGGGAGTATCCCAGGAGGAGTATCGTCCAAATTTTGACAGAGAAATTCCAGTAAAAACGATTGAACCAGAAGCGGGCGAACAACAGAGCTTTGAAATTCAAAAGGATCCCACTGAGACGCTTGACGCTGCTACCTAGTCAGACTCAACAAACTGCAGATTGACCAACGCTGTCAGCTTAGCCCGACAGCCTTTTTTCACCATTCCAAATAAAAATAGGAACGCTTCTTGAAGCACCACCGTTCGAGAAAGGCCGCTTGGCGTTTGGGCGTATTGCGAATGCGGATGGGGTAAAAAAGGAGAGTCAAAATGGGCCCGACACAACTGAGATTTATATTTTTATCACTTCTATTCAGTGCAAGTCCCGTCGCGTTTGCAAATGAACTCGACCAGGATGTGAATCACAATGACGAAATCATCTATAATGAAATGGAAATGAAGTTGCTG
>Ga0206795_1042_pt1 | contig 18535 bp, 15 predicted proteins | sample Alteio_BWOrgCont_71_FD_152872 | JGI IMG/M metagenome (GOLD analysis project Ga0206795, IMG submission 152872) | Enriched cells from forest soil in Barre Woods Harvard Forest LTER site, Petersham, Massachusetts, United States -... | ecosystem: Environmental > Terrestrial > Soil > Temperate forest >... | reverse complement strand
AACAAATTTTTCGGGAAGTTGGCTGGTCTTGTCCTTGCTTGTGGTCACGGTTTGCATCTCAACCTTCTTTAAAAGTTGGCCAGTTTGTCTTTCACGTAAGTTTCAATTTGATCAATCGCAACTCGATCTTGAGTCATCTTATCACGATGGCGAACGGTGACTTTTTTATCTTCCAGACTTTCAAAATCCACGGTCACGCACAGCGGAGTTCCGATTTCATCCTGACGACGGTAGCGTTTGCCGATGCTGGCCGACTCGTCATAATCCGCGTCGTAATCTTTTTGGGATAAATGATCGCGAATTTTCATCGCCAATTCCTGCAGCGGCGGCTTCTTCGAAAGCGGAAGGACCGCCACTTGCACCGGCGCAAACTGCGGAGCGAAGCCCATCACCACGCGCGTATCGCCGTCTCCGTCGCCCGACGCCACGACCTCTTCACGATAGGCGTCGCACAAAATGGCCAAAGCCAAACGATCGCAGCCCACCGCTGTCTCAATCACATAGGGAATGAATTTCTCTTTGCTAGCTTCGTCGAAGTACTCGAGCTTTTTGCCGGAAAACTTCATATGCTGGGACAAATCGAAATCCGAACGATTGTGAATGCCCTCGAGCTCATTCCAGCCCATGGGAAATTCATACTGCACGTCGAACGCCGCCTTCGCATAGTGGGCGAGTTCCTTCGGACCGTGCTCTTTAAAGCGCAGTTTCTCTTCTCGGATACCGCAGGTCTTGTAGTAGTCCCAGCGGGTTTTCTTCCAAGTTTCAAACCACTCCATATCGGTGCCGGGTTTGACGAAGTACTGCATTTCCATCTGTTCGAATTCGCGGGTGCGGAAGGTGAAATTTCCCGGCGTGATCTCATTGCGGAAGGATTTGCCGATTTGCGCGATTCCAAAGGGAATCTTTTTGCGCATGCTCACTTGTACATTGTCGAAGTTCACAAAAATGCCCTGAGCCGTTTCAGGACGTAGATAAACAATGGAACCTTCGTCCGCCACCGGTCCCATATGGGTTTGGAACATCAAATTGAAATTGCGCGGCTCAGTCACGTCCTTGGAACCGCAGTTGGGACAAATCACCTTGCCATCGACCATGGCGGTGTCCTGGCGAAAGCGGGTTTTACAGGATTTGCAGTCCACCAGCGGATCGGAAAATCCGTCCACATGGCCCGACGCCTTCCACACCATGGGATGCATCAAAATGGCGGCGTCCAAACCCACAATATCCGTCCGGCGGGTCATGGCCTTCCACCACGAAAGTTTAACTTTGAGCTTGAAATTGGCGCCCAACGGACCGTAGTCCCAACAGGAGTTCAATCCGCCGTAGATTTCGCTGCTCTGGAAAACGAAGCCGCGGCGCTTACAAAGAGAGACCAGAGTCGCCAAATCGGTCAGATATTTAACCTGCATGCTGTATCACCCCAAATGTCTTTCAAGAGGGGTACAACTTAGCGGGAAAACTGTCAATTTCTGTGCGGCGCTCGGATGGGATCAGTTGCGTTTTTGAGGTGCGTGGCACATGAGACGGCGCGGAGCACTCGGCTTTAATTCCCCGCCACCCGGTACATCTTCCATTGCGCGCGAATGGCCTGATAGGCGGCATCGAGAAATGGCTTTGAACCTTCATCCATTTTCATCAGCGACTCAAGGTAAGCCATCTCCACTTTTTCCGGTGGCGAACCTGCCGGCAATCCGAGCACCTCATAGGCATCCCACGAATGGCCATTAAAGTTGAACACCACATTGAGCGGACGTTCTCCGGCGGGTTCGATGTGAGAGAATCCATGAGGATTGAGATCAACTACATTGTCGGGCGCGGGTGATCCGCCGTTGAGTTCAGGTGGCTTTTGACTGCCATGACTTCTTAGGCGCAAACGCATCCCTCGCCGCGTACGCCTTCGAAAGAGTAAGAACACTCCCAGAAGGATCACGGCCCCGTAGTACAAGAAAATGTCTCGTGCCTGCGGAGGAACCAAAGCAACCTCTCGTCACTATTAGGTTATCAGCCGATTTGTGAAAAAGAAATTAGGCCCGGACAGACGTCTTTGATCTTGCCCGTAAGCAGCACCGGTACTATGACCATGGTCCTATGAATCCCTTTATGCAACAAGCCCCCATTCCTGGCGTTCAAAAAATCATTGCGGTTGGCTCCGGCAAAGGCGGCGTGGGCAAGAGCACGCTAGCCGTGAACTTGGCTATGGCCCTGCAAATGCGCGGGCTGAAAGTCGGCGTGCTCGATGCCGATATTTATGGGCCGAGTCTCCCCCGCTTGCTGGGCGCGACCAACGCCAAGCCGGAAGTGGACGCGAATAAGAAGATTCAGCCGGTTCTACGCTATGGAATGAAGACCATGAGCCTTGGCTACTTGGTGGAAGAGGGCTTGGCCGCGGTGTGGAGAGGTCCCATGCTGTTCAAAGCCATGGAGCAATTTTTCCGCGACGTGAATTGGGGTGAGTTGGATTATCTAATTGTCGATCTCCCTCCCGGAACCGGCGATGTGGGACTGACGCTCGCGCAAAAAGTTCCCGTGTTCGGCGCCATCGTGGTTTGCACTCCGCAAAATCTCGCTCTAGCCGATGCTAAAAAAGCCATGGACATGTTCGAGCGCACCAATGTGCGGGTGCTGGGAGTGGTGGAAAACATGTCCTATTTGAACGGCCCTGGCGGTGAAAAAGTGCAGCTCTTCCCGCGTGGCGATCTGGATGCCTATTTGGATGTGAAGAAAATCCGCAAGCTCGCGCAAATTCCATTTTTTCCGGAAATCGGCATGAGTGCGGAAGCCGGCGTGCCGGTTTTGCAAAGCCATTCTGATGATGAGACAGCCCGGGCTTTTGTGGATTTAGCCGCGCTCATTACCGAGCTAAATTAGGCGCGAATTTCCAGCATCTCAATTAGATACAACCTATTGACATAATTAGAGAAACCAAGTTTTTTTGCTGGGATTTTTGACGCGCTTGGCTATACTTAAAAGTACAGGCTGCGGGAGGATGACACGAATGTCAAAAAGACCAATGGATTGGCGCCTTGATCCGCCCCCGAAGTAATGGGGTGGTGAAAGACGCGAAAATCCAACCTTTCAACAATCATGGAGGAGTTTAGAGCTACTGTTTTTTCGGTTGTTACTCCTTTGCTAAGGGCAAACCGCCTGAAAAGGTGGGGCGCAAAACCATAGGGGCTAAAGTTCCCTCGCGGGACCATGCCAGCCGAGTTGCCAGAGGATTATTACTGGGCCTAGCAGATTTGGGGAGCCAATAACTGATTAGGCCCGCGTAAGGGACGACGCGGGTTTTTTTATTTCTAATAACTATAAAAATCTGCCGATATAAAATTCAACCATGAAGCGCTCGACGACATTTTTTCTCAGTTTGGGACTTTTAGGTTTGGTGGGCGCCCTATTCACCAACATGACCAATGGGCAATCGCCTCAGCCTCCGACTCAACCACCGCAGCCGACTCAGCAGGCACCTCAACCTGCGACTCAGACGTGGGGCTGCACCTGCACAAATATGTCCTGTGGATCCGAATTCAAATATGAATCCATGGGCAGTGCGGTGAAATCTGTGCGCCAGAGCTGCGGCGCCAACTGCCAACCCAATTGCTACGCCACCCATGATTCCACCGCTCATGAGGTTGTGCCGGAAAAGCCTACCCGCGAGCCCATCTCCGAACAATCCGAAGAGAGTAAGTAACCCGGGGCTTCCTGCCGCCTTGACCAGCCACGCCAGCCTTCCTAGTATGGCGACTATTTCTAGGAAAGGTCTGAATCGCATGCAAAGCCGCTGGAACGACACGGAAGCCGCTAAATTTAAAAATGATCCCGTTGCCCTTCGCGCCTACACTTCGCGCCTGCTCGGACAAGAAGCCTCGCTGGTTCAGCACGGCGGAGGCAACACTTCGGTCAAGGCGACTCACACCAATATTTTTGGCGACCAGGAAGAAATTCTCTACGTCAAAGGCAGCGGTTGGGATTTGGCCACCATCGAACCCCAGGGCTTTGCGCCGGTGAAAATGGATGTGTTGCTACGCCTTTCGCGTTTGGAGAAGTTAAGTGATTCGGACATGGTGCGCGAGCAGAAAGCGGCGATGATCAACCCGGGAGCGCCCGCCCCGTCGGTTGAAGCCATCTTGCATGCGATTATTCCCTTTAAGTATGTGGAACACACTCATTCGGACTCGGTGGTAACTTTGACCAACACCGCGGATGGTGCCAAAAATGCCCGCGAGGTTTTTGGCGAGAATGTGGTGCTGATTCCCTACGTGATGCCAGGATTTATTTTGGCACGCAAAATTTTTGAAGCCACCCGCGATTTGAATTGGCAGACCTGCCAAGGCATCGTGCTGCTCAATCACGGCATTTTCACTTTCCATGATGATGCGCGCAGCGCCTATGAAAACATGATTCGTTTAGTGACCAAGGCCGAGGATTTTTTAGCCAAGCGTAAAGCTTTGGACGTGCGGCGCGCGAGTCCTTCGCTTCGCCCAAGTGGCGAAGATCTGGCTAAATTGCGCAAGGGCCTGGCGACCTGCTTAGGTAAACCTCTGGTGATGCGCTTGAATGACGGGCCGGAAAGCGTGGGCTTTGCCAACTGGGACAAAGTCGTTGAAGTCACGAGTCAGGGGACCATCACTCCCGACCATGTGATTCACATTAAGCCGAAGCCCATGATGGTGGACCAGGATATCGAAGCCAGCATTGAAAATTTCGTAGACGACTACCACGCCTACTTCGAAGCCAACAAAATAGACGGCCTAAAGGAACTGGATCCCTGTCCGCGTTGGGCGGTATGGAAGGGTGCGGGTTGTTTGAACATCGCCACCTCCGCCAAAGGCTTGCGCGTGGTGGATGATTTGACCACTCACTCGCGCCGCTGCATGCAATGGGCGGAAGCGCTGGGCGGATTTAAACCGGTCCGCGAGGCCGATTTGTTTGAAGTGGAATATTGGGAATTGGAGCAAGCCAAGCTGAAGGTCGGCTCGAGCGGCGGAACTCCGCCTCTGCAAGGAAAAATTGCCGCGATCACTGGAGCTGCCAGTGGTATTGGCCGCGCCATCGCGGAGGAATTGAAGGCACAAGGCGCTTGTGTGGCCGCGCTGGATATCAATCCGGAAATCACCAGCAAATTTAAAGGCGATGGCTGGCTCGGGGTGACTTGCGATGTGACTAGCTCGGCCTCAATAGAGGCGGCCATGCTCAAAGTGGCCAATCACTTCGGCGGCTTGGACATTTTGGTCACCAACGCCGGAACTTTTCCGGCGAGCAAATTGATCAGCGAAATGTCCGATGAAGAGTGGAACGCAATTCTCGACGTAAACCTGTCTGGCCATTGGCGCACCATCAAGGCCGCCGTGCCCATGCTGAAGCAAGGATTCGACGCCACGATTTTAGTGGTGGGTTCAAAAAATGTTCTGGCTCCGGGGCCAGGAGCCTCTGCCTATAGCACTTCAAAAGCGGGATTAACTCAGTTGGCGCGCGTGGCGGCTTTGGAGCTGGCGCCATTTGGCGTGCGCGTGAATACCATTCATCCTGACGCGGTTTTTGACACCGGTATTTGGAGTGAGGAAGTCCTCGCCACCCGCGCTAAGCACTATGGACTCACCATCGATCAATACAAGCGGAAGAATTTGCTGAAAACGGAAATCACTTCTAAAAATGTCGCTCAATTGGTGAGCACGATGGTGGGAACTGCATTTTTGAAAACCACCGGCGCGCAAATTCCCATCGACGGCGGCAATGATCGGGTGATCTAGCGTTTCGCCGTGAGGCTGGCTAAGTATTCGGGCGTGGCGAAAAAAATCAATGCACAAACCAGCACATTGGCAATTGAAATAATAAAAAAGGTCGTGGGCAAAGAAATGCCAGTCTGGTGAAAAACCATGATCGCCACTGCCGCCACCACCATAAAAAGCGCATTGAATACATTGTTGCCAGCGATCACGCGTGATCGGTAAAGCCCCTCACAGCGCTCCTGCATGGCCGTGTAAAGCGGCACAACGAAGAGTCCACCACTCACCGCCATAAGGAAAAAATCAGCCATTTGGTGAAAGCCCTCCGCGGTACTGAGAAATTGCGTGATGGTGATCAATCCACTTTGGGTTTGCGCGGTGAAACGGCTGAGATCAAAGAGAAATAAGCTAAGCCCCGCAGCTCCGATGGGCACTAACCCCAAATACGCAATCTTGCGGCTGAGCCGATCGCACAAAACGGCGCCTACACCCGTGCCGATTGTCCATAGGGCCAAAAAGGCGGTGATCCCGCGTTCGTCGATACGCAAAAAATCTTTGCAATAGGACGGTAAAACCGAAAGCACGGCCGCGCCGAAGAGCCAAAACCAGGAGTTGGCGATAATGGCACTGAGCACATCGCGTTTGCCATTGAGTAAGCGGATCGTTTCCTTGAGCGGAGCGATGGGATTCAGCGAGATTTTTAAATCTTTGGCTGCGGACGGCAATTGCGAGACACGCCACCCTGTGAAAATTCCCATCAGCGCAAAAATGTTAATTCCAGCCGCCGCATAAAGCTCTCCGCTCGGCATGGCAATCAGAAATCCGCCTAAAATCGTGCCGAGCAAAATGGCGAAGACCGTGCCGACTTCCACATAGGCTGTGGCTCGCACCAGCTGATCTTTTTCCACTAGCTGCGGCAGCGAGCTGTATTTTACCGGGCCGAAAAAGGCGGAGTGGGTTCCCATCATAAACAGCGCGCCGAGCAACCACGCCACATTGTGATGAAAGAATCCGATTGAGGCCACGATGGTGATCAAGAGTTCCCAGATTTTAACCAGCTTCACGATTTGCGATTTCTCATGCTTGTCGGTGATTTGCCCCGCAGCCATAGAAAAGATAAAAAACGGCAGAATAAAGATCCCGCCAGAAAGCGCTACGATCGAGGCCGAATCTAGTCCCCACACCGAAAGACTTTTGTAGGTGATCATGACCACCATGGCGTTCTTCATCACATTGTCATTGAGTGCGCCGAGAAACTGAGTCCAAAATAGCGGCCAGAATTTTTTTGCGAGCATCAGGGCTAGTTTAGCATAGTTCCGTATCCCTCTCTATCAACAAGGAGGGACCCTACTACGGGATCACTAGCCGTTCGCCAGCCATCACGCGATAATTCACCGCGAAGCCGTTGGCACGAGCCAAGCGATTGAGAGCGACTCCATAACGGCGCGAAACATCATACAAAGTTTCGCCCCGCTTCACTACATGCCGGCGCGAGCCTGCGCCCGCGACCACGCGTCCACGCTCGGACTTCGCAGAAGTTCCGTGAGCGGATTTGAACTGCGCCAGTGCGGTGGTGCGGCGTTTGCGCAGAGCGCTCTTCGATTGAGAATCAGCCCGAATGCGTAGCTTTTGACCTTTGTGAATCACAGCGCGGCTGGTGAGATTATTCAAGCGCTTCAACTCGTCGATAGTGACGCGGTAACGATGGGCGATCACGGAGAGATTCTCACCGCGGCGGACGATGTGATAATCCTGAATAAGCGCCGTGTCGCTGCCGACCGCGACCGATTCAGTAGTCGCTTCCTTGACGTGGCCGGTGGTGGCATCCTCTTCGGTCACGTAGTGAATGCCCTCGCCGCCTGGATCAGGCACTTTCAACGAGGAACCTACGCGCAACAGTGTGCGATTGGACAAATCATTTAAGCGGCGCAGGTTGGAAACCGTAGTGCGGTGCTTGTGAGCGATAGTCGACAGCGAATCGCCGCGGTGGATTTTATAAAAATAATATTCCGCATGTAACACCTTAGGTTGCGCCGTCACACTCAAAGACAGCGCGGCCTGAGCGTCGGCGCCCTTACCCACGGGAATACGCACGATGGTCTCCGCACCACTCGCGATCGGCACAAAGTCCGAGCGGAATTTGGGATTCAACAGTTTGATCTCTTCGGGATCCACACCCAAATTGCTGGAGAGCTTGGTGATACTGATCGGACTGGTCAGACCGACCGTGTCGTAGGACAGAGGATCTTGAAACTGAATGCCGCTGAAACCGTACTTGGCGGGATCTTTGGCGATCAAAGTGGCGGCGATAAATTTCGGCACATACTGCTTGGTCTCAGCCGGCAAAGAGCGGCGTTTGCGGATCAGCTCCCAAAAATCCCGAGTGTAGTAGCGGCTGACCGCACGTTGCACGCGATTTTCGCCCACATTGTAAGCCGACATAGCCAAATGCCACGATCCAAAAATGGAGTAAAGCGACTTAAAGTACTGGGCCGCCGCGCGCGTGGACAAAACTGGATCGCGGCGCTCATCGATAAAAGGATCCACATAAAGACCGAAACGCCGGCCCGTGCTGCGAATAAATTGCCAGTATCCAACCGCGTTGGAATGCGAATGAGCCTGCGGGCTAAAACCGGACTCAATCAAAGATATGTAGACAAGTTCCTCGGGCAGTCCATTTTCCCGCAACACGTTTTTCATCATGGGCAAATAGCGTGTGGAGCGCGACAAATATTGCTCCATGTATTTGCGACCCTTGCCCTGGAAATAGCGAATCCACATCTGCACGTGTTCATTGTCATCCAATGCGATTTCACCATAGGAACTCTTGTAGGGCTTTTCGACGTTCTTCTCCACGTCTTCGGAAGACACCTCAGCCTGCTGAACAGGAGTCGGATTTTCCACGGCAGCGCCGGGACCACCTTGTGCAGCCTCATTTTTCTTATGCAGCGAAGAGCAAGCTCCCATCTGCAGAAAACTTGCGACTATAAGACCACGGACGATGTTGGACATCCCTTTGCTCCTCGACACTGGCTATTTCCTAAAATTCTAGCGCGGCGCGGGTTTGACGTCTAGCCAGATTGGTTCGCTGAGCGAGACCTTAGTTTGGTCCAACAGCTTATAAATCAACCAATTGCGTAATATGGACTTCACGTAAAAGCTGGTTTCATCCCAAGGTAGCTCGTCCATCCACAATTCGCTTTCGGGCTGGGAGGTCTGAGAATTTTCCAGCCCGCTCAAGTCCTTACGGGAATTTATCCAACGGCGCAGACGTGTAGGTCCTGCGTTGTAAGCCGCCACAGCCAAGGGGATATTGCCATTAAAATTATGAATCAAGCGCGCCAGGTAGGTGGAACCCATGTGAATATTGATATCCGGATCTAAAAGTGAGTCCGGAACCTGGAAGTCCTTGATCTTGAGATCGTGGGCCAACTCGCTCCCCGTCTGCGGCAGAATCTGCATCAACCCCAAAGCGTTGGACGTGCTCTTGGCGTCCGGCCGGAAGCTGCTCTCCTGGCGCATCAAACTGCGGATCCAATCTTCGGACAAACCCAGTGCCTTGCTCTCGCGCCCGATCCACGCCGAATACTCATGTGGAAAAATAATTTTCACCACCGAGGCCTGAATCATGTCCGGATTCTCATCGAAAGCTTTATTCATAGTCTGCACCGCCAAGTCGAAACGCAGCGCCGCCGCCCACAGCTTGGCGCGCACTAAGCGCTCCTCCGTACCTTGACCCTCGGGGAGCGTCTCCAATTCTTTTTCCGCTTCTTTCACCCAACCGGCCTTGAGCAAAATCCCTAACCGCTCCCAAGCCAATCGCTCATTTTCCAAAAAGCGAAATTCGGCTTTGACCGAGACCGGTTTGTTGCTGAGTTCGAGCTGATTGCCGTTTAATTCCGCCTTAGCCCGTAAACCATAATAAGAGAGCGGATACTTATCGATCAGCGGTTGAGCGAAGGTCGCCGATTTATTCAGGTCCATATGTTGCTGGGCTCGCCACTGCCAATAGAGCGCGCGATACTCGTAGTCCTTACTGCCGTTGAGTGCCAAAACCCGTTCGAAATATCCGGCGGCAGGTCCGTAGCGCTTGGCGCGAAACTCGATCAGCCCTAAGCGGAAAGTGGCCTCCACAGCCTCAAGCGTTCCACCGTGTTGCTTGACCAATTTTTCAAAGCTGCTGCTGGCCTCACTGTATTCGCCGCAGGCCATAGCGGACTTTCCGGCCAGCAATAAAATTTTGGTGCTGTCCGGGTGACCTGCGTAGCGTTCATAGGCTTTGTCGGCCATGCTCAAAGCATCGTAGTAATTGCCGCGAGCGTAAGCGTTCGCCGCCCAACGCGCCAGTCGACCAGCGTCGGCCTTGAGCATTTCATGCACTACACTTTCGCGCACATGGCGGAATTTCTCGTCGGACTTGCTGGCCACGCTCACATAAATATCAAGCACGCGGTCCGCGGCTTCGATCGCTCGCTTGCTGCCGGGAAATTTTTGAATAAGTTCAACGCCATCTTCAATGGCCGACACATAATCCTGAGAGTCCATGGCTTGATTCATGCGCGAGTTGATCTCCCGCTCCTGCTCGCTCATACCCAGATCCTCGTTGTGCTTGGGTGCGGCTTTTTCCGGAGGCAGCGGCGATTTCTTTTCAGCTAAAAGTTTTGAGCGGATCGATTCGACTTTCACGCGTAGATCCGGGTTGTCTTTTTCACTCAAACTGCGCAGCAGAAATTCCTGCGCCACCCACAGGCTTTGCTCGACGAAGGCGAGCTCTCCCGCCCAGCGATACAAGTTGGCGCGCTCCTCGGCCGTAAGCCAGGTCTTCACCACCTGCAATTTATTGATGGTCTTCCACGCGCCCGTGCGATCGTTTTTGCATTGTTGTTCGGCCAACTCCAGCAGCGCCGACACATAAGTAGTCCGCAGAGAGTGCACCGCCGGTCCAAACACCAGCCATGAAGGTTGCTCCTCGACCTTGGCGACCGCCGCCTTCAGCGCATCCATGGAGACGTTGCCCTTCTTGTCCTTGAGTGCCGCGCACTGCAGTTGGTTCCAGGTCAACCAGGGGCCCAAACTTTTTCCCAGCGCATAGGTTTTTTGTAGCGCGCCCAAACAGCGGCCGCGATCCTTGGCGATCAAACCTTTTTTGGCCTCCACCATTTTCTCAATGAGCGGACCGCCCTTTACCTTGGCGGTTGAGTCAAACATCCAGCGCGGTGACTCGAAATTCTGATCCAGCGAAATGTTCACTACAGCCACTCCGGCAAACAGGATATTTTTGACTTTCATTTTACAACTCCGCCAATTCCAGCATGCGAATCATCACCCGCTCACAATCGTCAATGAAGGTATTGAGCTTGGAGGACTCGATTAAATCTCCGACCAATTTTTCCGGCGCGAAGCTTAGGGCCTCGCTGCGTTCGATAAGACTTTGAATTTTACCCGACAATTCCTGGCGTAAGCTGGGTGGGGTGCTGGCCAGTAGACGCTCGAGTTCCACACCGGCCCCGCCCTGTTCGGAAATTTGGCCGAGTATATAATATATAGAATTAGTTAACTCCACACCTACGCGCCGCCAATCGCTTTTGGCTGCGAATTCTCTCACCGACTTCATACGCCGCTTGAGAATCAGCGACAAATTGGCGCGCTTCGGTTTGCGGCGCAAACTGTGCCAAGCTCGCCAACCCAACAATCCCAGCACGACCACAAAAGCCGCAATCGTCACCACCAGATTTAGAAAGCCCGCGGTCTCGCCCGCATCTTGATCGTTGGTCAGATCGGGAAATTCATATTCCGGCGCCTGAGCAGAGTTGTCCTTGGTGATGCCTGGAACTGCCGGCGCTGCCGGCGTGGTGGCCGTACCGGTCACGGAAATATTCAATGGCTGAGAAGCAATAGGCGTAAATTTTTTAGTTTGCGGATCAAACACCGCAGTCGCCACTGCCGGAATCTTGTAAACACCCGGCTCACGCGGAATAATCAGCACTTCGAATTCTTTAAAGCTGGTACCGTCCTTCAAAAATTTCGCCTGGTTCTTCTGATCATAAAGTTCAAAGCTCGGCGGCAAATCCAGTTTGGGAAGTTCGATCAATTTGGCATTGCCACGGCCATCAAAGCGGATACGCAAAGTGACCGGCTGATTGACTGTGCCTGTGGGTGGTTCAAACTGCGCAGTGACACGGAAATTGCCGACCGCGCCCGAGAAGTTGGCTGGCTTGTCGGCCGGGATATCCATCACCTCGACAGTGATCGGGCGACTGGCCTTGGTGAATTGATAGGCGCGTCCAAAACCAAAATTCGCGGGCGTGACCACCGTGCATTTCACTTTGTAAGTGTCGATAGTCGACTTGCCGGCGTGAATGGGAAATAGCGCATAGGACACCAGCAAGGCGCGCTGATAGGGCACGCCATTGAGCACGGCCTGCTCGAAATTCAAGCGCGTCGCCATTTCGATTTCTTCTTTCCAGAAGCCGTGTAGATCGGGATATTTGAGCGAATCAATGTCGCGAATCTGCCCGCGAGTGTAGAGATAGTAATTGACGGTGATTTGCTCGCCCACATAGGCCTTGGTCTTGTCCGCCTCGGCCACAATATGAAACGCCTCTTCCGGGTTGTACTGCCCTTGCGGCTGCCCAGTCGCGCCGCCACCAGGCACCTGTTGGCCTGGAGCATGGGGCGCCATGCGGTGTTGGAGCATTTGATTGAACAGCTCCTCCATATCGTCCATATCCTGAAAGGGATCCGTGCCACGCGGTTGTGCGGCCTGAGGCGTGGGCCGCGCCGAGGTGGCCGAGATTTTGATCGCCTGGGTCTTGTAAGTCTTGCCCTCCACCTGCACCGGAATCTCCGGAATAGTGAGGACTCCCTTTTGCGTGATCGCCAGCATGTAAACAAAATTGCGCGATTGTTGAGTCATGAATTTGCCGTTAGCGAATGTGCTGCGCGTTTCCGTTCCCGAGGAGCTGTTGATCAAATCAAAGCCGCTGAGCGGGGGCATACTGGGCTCGGCCACTTGCACGCTGTCCTGCGCGCTGACCGAGACCGTAAGATTGATCACATCGCCCAGGCCCACCTGATTGCGATCGACCGTGGCTTGCACTTGCACGCCTTCAGCCGCATGGCTGAGCCGCAGCGGCAAAAGCAAAAATAGAACGCTTAAAACAATACGGCTCATCTACCAGTCCTTGCCCCGTGGGGCATCCTTCACTTCGCGCTCATACTCCTGAGCACGGATGGCTTGCTCTTGATTTTTAATCTCATCCAAGATTTTTTTCACGTCCTGGGCCGTCAGTTCCTGGCTACTGAACGGTTTGGGCTGTTTTTTTTGTTCTTTTTGATCCTTTTGCTCGTCGCCGTCCTGGGGTTTCTTTTGTTTTTGGTCTTGTCCATCATTGCCGGCATTTTGCTGCTTGTTCTGGCCCTTTTGATCCTGGTTCTGATTTTGATCCTGACCTTGCCCCTGACCGCCACCCTGCCACAACAATTCAATATTGGTTTTGATTTCTTTTGAATCCGGCGCCATTTCCAAAGCCGCTTGATAGTATTTCAAAGCCTCATCGATTTTTTTCTCTTTGCCTAGGACCTCGCCCAAATTGTAAAGCGCCTCAAAGCGCCGCTGAGAATTTTCCGGCAGAAGTTTCAAGGCGCTCTTGTATCCTTGCTCGGCCTTTTCAAGTTCCTCATTGGTCTCAAAAGTGAGCGCCAAGTTCAAATGCAACTCGGGATTGAGTGGATCGTTCTCCAAAGCCTTGGTGAAACTCTGATAGGCGTTGAAATAGGATTTGTCCTCAAGCTTTTTAATCCCCTGGCGATTTTTCCAATAGGAATTGAGCGTGGTGGCACAAGCCCCTGAGCTCACCAGCAGGAGAATTAAGGCTGAGGCACTTCGAAACGGCCTTTCCATATCCTCCCTTCCGATCGGCGCTCGCCGAGAAAGAGTTCCAGCAGCGCTAGAGCCACACCCACCAGCAAAAATGCCTGATAGTGTTCATTGTAACTGGTGATCTCCGTGGTATCGAGTTGCGCCCGTTGCAGTTGGTCGATGGCGCCCTTCAAATTTTTAATCGCGTCACCGCCGAAAGTGACCTGCTGAAAGGTGCCCTTGCCCGCTTCCGCCAGCGCTTTTAGCGCTTCGCCCGTGGACTTGGTGACAATGGTCTGTCCGCCTTTGTCTTTTTTATAACCAACTAGATTGCCCTGGGCATCGCGCACCGGAATCTGCCCGCCTTGCTCGGTGCCAAAACCCAAGGTGAAAATGCGAACGCCTTCGTTGGAGATCTTCTCAGCCTGTTCCAGAGCACCCTTCTCATTGTCTTCACCGTCGCTGGCAATAACGATCACTTTCGTGACGTTGCTCTTGTCGTCGCCGTCCACTCCGCCGCGCTGAAGAGCGGTGTAACACTCGCTGAGGGCGCGACGAAAATCCGTGCCCTGAGTGCTGACTGACGAGGTGCTGAGCGATTCGATGTACATCTTCATGGCATTCTTATCTGTGGTCATAGGCGAAAGAGTCACCGCCGACCCAGCAAAAGCCACTAAGCCCACTTTGTCGCCACTGAGCGAATCCAAAAAGCGCTCGAGCTCGCGCTTGGCCAGCTCCAGCCGCGAGGGCCGCGCGTCCTCGGACAACATGGAATTGGAAACATCCACCGCCAGCATGATTTCCAACCCCTCGCTCTTAGCCTTTTGCAGGCTCTCTCCCGACTGCGGACGAGCCAAGGCAATCACAAAGAACAGCAGGGCTATGCACTGTAAAAACAATTTGATCTTGCGTTTGCGCGTGGACACAGAGCGCAGCAGGAACTGAGCGATCTTGGGCGAAATTTGCGTGGTCACGATCTGGCGCGTGCGCCCGGCCGTCCACCATACTAGAAAAATAATCAACGGAATCAACAGCAGGAATTGCAAAGCCGCATGGTCTTCAAAACGGAATTCAAACATCTACGGCCCCTTCCTTAGCGCGGTGGTGCCTAAGAACACCGCCAAAAAGTAAAGCGCCACGGCCCACTTTAAATACAGCGGAAAAAGTTCCGCATAACGCGTGAACTGAGACGTTTCAATATTGGTTTTCTCCAACTGGTTGATCTCGGCGAAAACACCGCGAAGCGCGTCGCCCGAAGTCGCGCGCCAAAATTTTCCGTTGGTTTCCTTGGCCATTTTCTCCAACAGCTCCACGTTGACGTCCGAATGGATCGGCCGATAGCGTTTCACTTTGCGGCCGAAGACATCTTCCATTTCCACCGGCAGCTGGGATTCCCCATCGCGACCAATACCGATGGAGTAAATTTTGATACCAAAACCCTTCGCGATTTCAATCGCCGTGTCGGGATCGATGGTGCCCGTGTTATTTTCTCCGTCGGTCATGAGAATGATAATGCGACTCTTGGCGGTGGAATCTTTAATACGGGCCACGCCGTTGGCCAAAGCGACGCCGATCGCCGTTCCCTGTTTGATGTTCTTCGCCGTTTCCACTTGCGAAAGATTTTTCATTAGTAGCGGATAATCCAAAGTCATGGGCACGCGCGTGTAGCTTTCTCCGGCGAACACAATCAAACCGATGCGGTCTGATACCCGGCCTTTGATAAATTTGGTCATGGTGTCTTTAGCGCTTTCAATACGATTCACCGGATCCATATCTTCAATGAGCATACTGTCAGAAATGTCGAAGACGATCATAATGTCGATGCCTTCCACGTTGCGCTTGACCTTGGTGTCGGCCTTTTGCGGACGGGCCAGAGCGAAAATCGCCAACACGATGGCCAAAATCTTCACCGCTGTCGGGAGCCAACTCAGACGCGAACGGTAGCCACGATGCACCTTCAAAAATCCCGCCAAATGAGAAAACTGCACCGTGGCCGTGCGCCGTTTCCTGGCCCACCACATCCACAGCGCCACCGCCAGCAGAGGAATCAGCAAAACAAATGCCCAGGGAGTTGCCCAGATCGTCATCGCGGCCCCCCTTCGTTCATCAGTTTTTCCGCGGCGTCCAGGCTCATGCGATGCATTTGCTCCAAATCCGGCAAGGTCACGTCGATGCGCGTGCGCAATTTCTCCAGTTCTCGCAAAGTTTTACGTAAGGAATCTCCGGCCAATCGGTAAGTCTTGCGATGCCGACGACGGAGATCTTCCAGGATCGAGCGATTGGACCATTCCAAAGCGGGAACTTGAAATTGGCGCAGCACGAACAGGCGGAACTCGCGGTCCAGATCCAAACTGATTTTCTTGAGCTCCTCGTTCTCCTTCACCGTGTGCAGACGGCGGCGGATTTGTCGGGCGTCGCGGTAAAACTGAAAAAGCGGTGGGAGCGCCGTGCGATGTAATTTCAAATCTTCGAGCATGCGCCGACGTTGAGCCACCTTGCGCAGCTTGCGCACGATCGCGTAGGCGAGAAGACCAAGCGCTAAAATCAGAGCCGCCCAAAACCATATGGGTAAACTCAACCTCCACGGCCCCACTGGGCCGTAAGGCTGCGGCTGTTGTTTTTGCGGATCGAGCACTGACTTCACCGCCCATATGGGCTTGCTGAACTCGAAGCCTTTCTCAGTGGACGTGCCTTTGCCCTGCAAAACTCGAATGTACTCCGGCTTATGTTCACCGGGTTTATAAGCCGTGACCTCGAACACTACGTCATTGGCCGCCAACTGATCGGTTTTCAAAATACTCAGCGAGTAACTGTCTTCTTCTTTTGGAAACACCAAGACCGGCGATGCCGATTGATCCCAGCTGACGGCAATATCACCATGGCACTTCATTGTAAATTTAGCGCCCACCGTGAGCGAGCTCAGGTCGCCGCCCTCAAACTGACAATTCCACACCGGGATATCGCTCATCGCATTCTCCGGCGCTGAAAGAACTGCAGGAGCGGGGTGACCAAATCCTCATCGGTACGCACGGGAATGGTGTCCACTTGAGCCCGGCGCAACTCACTCGCCCGGCGGACCCCGAGATCATCTAAATATTTTTTGTATTCTCGGCGAAACACCGGCGAGGACGTATCCACCGCAATTGTATCGCCGGTTTCTGGGTCCTCGAAATCCACCAGACCCATATCGGGAATGTTCACTTCCAAGCGGTCTTCAAGAATCACCGCCGCCACATCATGCTTGCGGCCCAGACGGCGCAGACTCCCCTCAAAATTTTTATCGATAAAATCGCTGATCACGAACACGTGAGCTTTTTTCTTCAGCACCGAATGCAGATGATCGAGCGCCACCGAAATGTTGGTGCCGCGCGAGGCCGGCTTGTGAAAATAAAGCTCGCGCAAAATGCGCATGCATTGCCCACGGCCTTTTTTAGGCGGCACATAAAGTTCCACCTGATCGGAGAACAGCAAAAGTCCAACCGCGTCCTTGTTGCTAACCGCGGTAAAACTCAACAGCGCCGCCACGTGCGCCGCCACTTCGCCTTTGAAATACTCCTTACTACCGAAATCCTGCGAACCACTGACGTCGACCGCCAGGATTACAGTCATCTCGCGTTCTTCATCGTGCTTTTTGATGTAAACTTTTTCGGTACGCGCATAAAGCGGCCAGGAGATCAGGCGCACATCATCGCCGGGAACGTATTCGCGAAACTCGGAGAAAGTCATCCCCTGACCTTTGAAAGCCGAGTGGTATTCCCCGATAAACAGATTATTCACCTTCTTGCGCGTCTGGATTTCGAGGAGTTTGACCTTCTTGAGCAGCTCAGGAGGTAAACTCACGGCACCTCAACATGGCTCAAAATTTCCTTAATCACACTGTCGCCGGTCATATTTTCAGCTTCAGCCTCGTAACTCAGAATCATGCGATGGCGCAAAACATGGTAGGCGATGCTCTTCACATCGTCGGCCGTCACGTAACCGCGGCTGCGAATAAAGGCATGAGCTTTGGCCGCGCGAGTGAGGGAAATCGTGGCCCGCGGGCTGGCCCCCACTTGAATCAACGGCACCAACTGAGCCATGCCATGTTCCTTCGGCTCACGCGTGCACATCACCAATTCAACAATGTAGTTTTTGATTTTCTCGTCCACATATATTTTGTCCGTGGTCTCGCGGGCGCGCAGCAGATCCTCTTTGGTGCACACCGTGCCGACTTCCGCCAAATTGTCCGTGGCCATACGATTTAAAATTTCCATTTCCTCAGAACGCTTCGGATAAACCACCACGATCTTAAACATAAAGCGATCCAACTGCGCTTCAGGCAGCGGATAGGTGCCCTCCTGCTCCAGCGGATTTTGTGTGGCCAAAACCAGAAACGGCTTTTCCAATTGATAAGTGGTGTCGCCAATGGTCACTTGCTTTTCGGCCATAGCCTCGAGCAGAGCCGATTGCACTTTGGCGGGCGCGCGATTGATCTCGTCCGCCAGCACAATGTTGGTGAAAATCGGTCCCTTACGCGGCGTGAACTCACCGGTCTTGGGATTGAACACCATGGTGCCTATCAAATCCGTGGGCAATAGGTCGGGCGTGAACTGAATGCGTTGAAAACCCAGCGAGATCGCCTTCGCTACGGAAGAAATGGTCAGCGTCTTCGCCAATCCCGGCACACCTTCGAGCAGAACGTGGCCGCCGGTCAGCAACCCCATTAAAATTCCCTCGAGCATTTCCTTTTGGCCGACGATGACTTTGGAGACTTCCTTCATCATCCGGTCGACGAACTGGCTTTCCTTTTTGATTGATTCGTTCAGTGCCATCAAGTTGAGATCCACATGCTTCTCCTGTTGCCTATTCCAGAGCCTCCAGTCTAATCTAGGATTCAATGTTATGGCGAGGATTGAATGATGAAATCCTGGTTAAATCCTAAGTGGAGAATTTGGCTTTTTCTCGGCCTGGC
>Ga0206795_1091_pt1 | contig 18722 bp, 12 predicted proteins | sample Alteio_BWOrgCont_71_FD_152872 | JGI IMG/M metagenome (GOLD analysis project Ga0206795, IMG submission 152872) | Enriched cells from forest soil in Barre Woods Harvard Forest LTER site, Petersham, Massachusetts, United States -... | ecosystem: Environmental > Terrestrial > Soil > Temperate forest >... | reverse complement strand
ACGCCATGGGTGAGAACAGCCGCCCCTCCACCCGCTGCAAAGTAAAGATCGGCAAATAGGCCAGAATAATAATAAGAATGGCGAAGAAAAAGGGTTTAACCGACAAAGAAAATATTTTGCAACTGATCTCAGCGGCATCGCGCGAAGTGGAGCGGCCGATTTTCTTCGCCATTCTTATTATTATTCTGGCCTATTTGCCGATCTTTACTTTGCAGCGGGTGGAGGGGCGGCTGTTCTCACCCATGGCGTGGACCGTGGCTTTTGCATTGTTCGGCGCGCTGATTGTGTCCTTGACCGTTGTTCCAGTGCTTTGCGCCTACTTTATGAAGGGCGAACTAAAAGAGTGGCACAATCCCATTGTTCATCAGCTCGAAGTTCGTTATCGCAAGGCTCTCGTATGGTCATTGGAACAGCGTCAGGTGGTGATTGGCTTTGCCGCCGTTTGTTTGATGTGCACGCTCTTTTTGTTCTTCGGCGGTCCTATTGGTTCGGAGTTTTTACCGCATTTAGATGAAGGCAGCATTTGGGTGCGGGGCACATTGCCCATGAGCAGCTCCTATGAAATGGCCGACGAAGTGGTTAAAAAGGCTCGCGATGTGTTTATGAAATATCCGGAAGTTCCGGTCACGGTCTGCCAGCTCGGTCGTCCGGATGATGGAACCGACGCCACTGGATTTTTTAATACCGAATGTTTCGTCGATCTCAAGGCTCACAGTGAATGGCGGCGGGAATTTAAAACCAAAGAGCGCCTGATTGAAGCTATGGACCACGATCTCAAGAATATTCCCGGCGTGGTGTGGAACTTTTCTCAGCCCATTTCCGACAACGTGGAAGAAATGATGTCGGGTGTAAAAGGCGAGTTGGTGGTTAAAGTGTTTGGCGACAGTCTGCCGCTAATTAATGAAAAGGCCAATCAGATTAAGGGAATTCTCGAGCAGGTGCGTGGCATTCGCGATGTCGGCGTGTTCAGTGAATTGGGTCAGCCCAATGTCAATATTTACGTCAATCGCGACAAGATCTCACGCTATGGCTTGAATATTTCCGACGTGCAAGATGTGATTGAAACCGCGGTGGGTGGTAAGGTCGCCTCGCAAATTCTCGACGGCGAAAAGCGCTTTGATTTGGTGGTGCGCTATCAGTCTCAATACCGCGACACCATCGAACATATCCGGCGAATTTTAGTGACCACTCCCGACGGATTTAAAATCCCGTTGGAAGAGCTCTCCGACATTAAGGTGGAAGAGGGCGCCAGCATGATTTATCGCGAAGGCAATTCTCGTTACGCGGCCGTGAAGTTCAGTGTTCGCGAACGGGATTTGGGTGGCACAATATACGACGCTCAAGCCAAGGTGAAGCGTCGGGTTCTCTTGCCGCCAGGATATCATTTGGAGTGGGCTGGTGAGTTTGAAAGTGAACGGCGCGCGGAGGCTCGTCTGGCCATCGTGATTCCACTCACCATCGTGGCGATCTTCCTAGTGCTTTACATCATGTTCCGCTCTCTGAAGTGGGCGTCGATCGTGGTCACCAATGTTTTGGTTTCTCGAATCGGCGGCGCGCTCGCGTTATTTTTGACCGGCACCAACTTCAGTGTTTCTTCAGGCATTGGCTTTTTGGCGGTGTTTGGAGTTTCCGTCCAAACCGGGGTGCTGTTGGTGTCTTATATAAATCAAATGCGTCTAAAAGGCCTTTCTATTCGCGAAGCGATTGTGGAAGGCGCTTGCCTGCGCCTCAGGCCGATCATGATGACGGCATTGGTGGCGACCTTCGGTTTGTTGCCGGCGGCACTCTCCCATGCTATTGGTTCTGATTCGCAGCGACCTATGGCGATCGTGATTGTTGGAGGATTGGTCACCGATTTGGTGATTGCCTTTTTCCTACTGCCGACGCTTTATCTATGGTTCGCGAAAAAAGGCGATCTGGATGAAGACGTTATTCCTGAGACTGGTAAGTAAAGCATTTTTATTTTTGTTGGTGGCTGCCGGAGTGCCCGTGTGCGCGGCGGAGAGTCCCTATTGGGTTAATCTCAGTACCGATGCCATGCAGTGGTTTATCGGTCCTAACGGACGCCTAGATTTTAACATCAGCGACGATTGGTCAGTTGGTTTAGCTGCTACCTATCAGGATCGCATGCTGTCCGCCGTGCATATTCATTTGTTTAGTCCAGGCGTTTACGGCAGCTATGCCTTCGGCAAAAGCGATGCGGACAATTGGCACGTCGATATGGGTGCATTTTATGGCAAGCTGAGTGCTTACTATATGGACGACAAGGGGAACACGGACATCGTCAATGCGGACAACTGGACTGGGCAAGTGATTCTCGGCCATCAATGGTATATTCATCACTTCACTTTCGATCTAGGCATCGGTGAAGAGTACAACTCCGCCGGCCACAAGCCAGTCTATGATCCCAATCACAATCAAGTGGCCACGGTGATGATTCCGCCCACACGTTTTTTCTTCAACACCTCGGTCGGCGTGGCCTTTTAGATTTCCAAGTGCAAACGCAAGGCGATGATTGAAACTGGTCCACGATCTGAATTGTAGGCTGGATTTTGCACAAATTGATAATCGAGCGTGGTCTCCAAACCGTTATTGAGATGGTAGAGATAAAAGGCCTCCGCAATTTCCTCAGGTGCGTAGGACAATCGTCCATCGCCGATCAGAAATCCATATCCGCCATTCGCTAAATAGTCGCGATGATCGTCGGATAGCCAGTTGAATACCAATGCGATTCCGGTCAAATCCTTTGACCGCTTCCAGGTCGTTCCCTTCCATGTTCCACCTAAGCTTGCCGTGCGGTCGACTTCAGTGAACGCCCAGGTTTCCGTATGTCCGTCGTTCCAACCCAGGCGCGAGAATACGCCGAAGTTGGCGTTGATTTCCTGTTCCAGATTTAGGCCAAAGCCGTATTTGCGACTGCGCCCACGGGTGTGGGTGATGTCCATTCCTGCCGCCGGCGTATCAATGGTTTCCCGGTAATTTCCCATGTTGGCGATATTTTGATAGGCCAAGAGGCGCGCCGTGCCCGCTCTCTCGCCCAAGGCGTAGCGATACTCATATTCCAAGTTGTCTCCACGCTGCACGGGAAAGTCCTTGTCCATTTCCATCTGATTGGCTTTCAATGGCACCATCACGGTCGCCCAGCGCAGAGTCCAGTGCGCTTGGTTGAGCTCCAAATAGGCGCCCCAGGAATAACCGCGGGTGTCGGCGGCATAATCCCAAGCTGCATTGTCCATAAAGGCCCAATTCAAGAACTGAGTGCGGGGATCGTGGCTGAAAGTGTTGTTGTCGAAGTAATCATTGAGCGCGAATTTTCCCAGCACCACAGTGATGCGCCGGACTTTTTCCTTATCCGCGATTTGATTTTTTCCGTCCTGAAAAATTTCGCTATCCTCACCCCATCCGAATGTTTGCTTCACGAACAGTCGCGCCAGATTCCATTTTGGGCTGGGATCGTCGACTCGATAAATTTCCCCGTTGGGGAAACCCGCGATGCCTTCGGTATGACTGAGTCCCGTGCCCCCGGCAAGTTCGGGATTCACATAAACTTCTAGGCCTGGAAACAAGCGAACTCCGCCGAAGATGGTCCAAGTGACACTAGTGGCGGACTCATGAATGGGTTGCAGACTGTTTTGGCCTTGGTAGGGACTGGTGAATGGCCCGTGATCCTGCGAAACGGCGGTCATCTGAGTGTGGAGGGTCGTCGGGAGTTCATCACTGTGCGCAAAAACGCCTAAAATCAGGCTGAATAGGATGTTCATCTGGGCCGTCCAGGTGGAGTTTATAAGTTCTGTGGTCAAACCACCATTTGCCCTCAGGGGCAAGCTGGATTTTGACAAATCCTGGATTAGTTTCGGCCACTTGGCGCGCTTTATATTGTTTTTACTCGTGCCCCAATCCTGACCGGAGTAAACTGTGATCAGTGAGGTGAAGGAATTATGAGATATAATTTAGGAGAAGGTCTCGCGGACTTCGGTTTTACTTTCCTTGAAAAAATTCATGAACCGATTTTTTTGGTCAATCGGGTCGGCAAACTGGTGAAAATGAACGAAGCCGCTCGTAAATTCTTAAAAGTTTCACAGCGAACTCCGGGTGAGCTGGAGTCGTTTATCAAAAGCTCGGTGATGAGTTTGTTTAAAGGTTTGGGTGAATCCTATCACCGGGTTTCGCTTGGCCACCGCTTACATCTGATCGCACGCAGCTTTGAGAGCACCGATTTGGTGCTCATCGAAGTGACAAAGTGATGACGATCAGGACGTAGAGTCCGAGCATCTCAATCAACGATTGAACAAATAGTTCCATGTTCTAAGTAATACCGGGCGTGAGCATAAAATTGCTGTAAAGCCCGGTTTTTTTACGCGTTTTTTATGCCTCACGCGCCAATCTGCATTTCTCGGGACAATCCCCAATACATTAATCAGAATAAAGCCCTAAACACCGTCTAAGTTCATGCAGCGTGGGATTTTACATGGATTTTACAAGTCATTCGACCAAACAAATTCTATATCCCATAAGCATTTTCGACAAATTGGAGGATTTCATGTCAAAGCTGTTGGCAGCTCTACTTATGGTTGTGACGATGATCGCAATTAGCTCAAGGGCGTTCGCTGAAGAAGCGCCAGCTGAGCCCTTCGCCTTTGCGGATTTTTCCTGGGCGCCGGGAAACTATGCGCCACCGGAGCCATTTTTTAAGAGCGAGCACTTCGTTCCGGAATTGCGAGTGGATTCGGCTTATCACTATTCCTTAACGCAACCAAAAGACGACACCATTTCAGGTTCGAGCGAAGTTTTCCGCCACAATGAACTGCAATTGACCCAAATTGGTTTTGGCGGCGATGCCAATTACAAAAACGTGGCTGTCCGCCTGATGACCCAGTTTGGAATGTATTCGACGGCCACTCCGCGCAACGATTCCAGTCCCTCTAGGGGGCAGTGGCAATTGGACGATGCTTATCGTTATATCTCGGAAGCTTACGCCAGCTATCACTTGGATTACATGCATGGAGTGAATATTCAGGCCGGAATTTTCATGTCCTATATCGGGCTATGGAGCTACTACAACTTCGACAACTGGACCTATCAGCCGTCCTACGTTTCTTCGAACACGCCGTGGTTCTTTAACGGCATGCGGGTGCAGTTTTTCCCCACCGATAAGTTGAAAATTGAGCCGTGGATTATCAACGGTTGGCAGTCCTATGGAAAATTCGATGAGACTCCGGGACTTGGCGTGCAAGTGCTGTACAAACCGAACGGCGATTGGACTTGGGTCAGCAATGATTATTGGGGTTACGACACGCTAGGCGCTGCTGGTCGTCAGCGGGTTCACTCCGACAACAGCACAATGTACAAATACTATGAAAAACCGGCGAACCCCATTAGTAAAGCGGCTGCCTCTCTGACCATCGATGCCGGTTGCGAGCAGGGTGATGGGGTGGATTGTGGCAATCAGTATTTTCTGGGATTTATGGCCTACAATCGCCTGTGGTTTCATCATGACCAGTTTGCAATCACTGTTGGTGGCGGCGCGATCAACAACCCGGGTCGATACTTGGTGCTCACTCCGCCCATCAACGGCGCGACCAACTACAGCGGAAGCTCCTACTTCCCGCAAAATACAGCGCCTGATGGTTCTTTGAATCGTGGAATTCCTTTTCAGGCCTGGGACTATCAGGTCACTGGCGATTGGATGCCCACGCGCAATGTCACCTTCCGCCTCGAGTACACTCATCGCCAGGCGAGTGTTCCGTATTTCGAGGGAGCAAGTGGCATGACCCCACCGGATAGCAATGGAATTCCGGTCAATCAAGGCTCTCCGGGTGCGACCGTGCCGGGGTGGACACCTGATCTAGTCAAGTACGAGGACCGTATAACGGCGGCCATGATGGTTCGACTGTAGACACAAGGAGAATCTAGATGGATTTCGTCATCGCGGGGTTAGTTGGATTTGGGGTCTTGGTCTATCTGACTGTGGCTCTTTTCAATCCGGAAAAATTTTAAGGAGTAGGTGTCATGAAGTTTTCAGACGTCATACAAATCGTCATATTTGTGGGGGTGCTAATCGCCCTGACACCTCTGCTCGGCGCCTTTATGTATCGTGTCTTCGAAGGCCAAAGGACATTTTTAACTCCGTTGCTCGGCTGGCTGGAAACGCTGACTTACAAGGTATCGGGCGTTCAAGAGCGCGATGAGATGAGCTGGAAAGATTACGCGATCGCTCTCCTGTGGTTTAATTTTTTCGGATTTTTAGTGGTCTTCATTTTGCAAATGATGCAGCAGTCTTTGCCGCTGAATCCTCAGAACTTTCCCGGTACCAGCTGGCATTTGGCGTTCAATACGGCCATAAGTTTTATGACCAACACCAATTGGCAGAGCTACAGCGGTGAAAACACCATGTCCTATCTGACTCAGATGTTGGGACTGACGGTGCAAAACTTTGTAAGTGCGGCCACGGGTGCGGCCGTGTTTTTGGCCTTCGCTCGCGGCATTGTCAGAAGGTCGGCCGCCACGCTCGGCAACTTTTGGGCGGATCTGACGCGCTCAACGATTTATATTCTTCTGCCATTGTCCGTGGTGTTGACAGTGCTTTTGATCGGTCAGGGCGTCGTGCAGAACTTCAAGGCCTATCCGGAAGTGGTGACCATGGCGGGAACCAAGCAGACCATTCCCATGGGGCCTGCGGCTTCGCAAATTGCCATCAAACAACTCGGCACCAACGGCGGTGGATTTTTTAACGCCAATAGCGCCACGCCGATGGAAAATCCAACGCCATTTTCCAATTTTTTGGAGATGCTCGCTCTTCTCATAATTCCGGCGGCACTTACTTACGCCTACGGGCGGTTCGTGAAGTCGCAGCGTCAGGGATGGACCTTGTTTGTGGTCATGTTCTTAGTTTGGTTCGCGGGTCTTGCGCTCTCGATTTATGGTGAATATCTGCCCAATCCGATATTTCACCTCTCCGGTATGATGGAGGGCAAGGAAACTCGCTTTGGCGTAGTCAACAGTGTCATTTGGTCGACGGCGACAACGGTCGCCAGCAATGGTTCGGTCAATGCCATGCACGCGAGTCTCTCTCCCATCGCGGGTGGCGTGGCCATGTTCAACATCATGCTGGGTGAGGTGATTTTTGGCGGCGTTGGCGCCGGAATGTACGGCATGTTGCTTTTCGTTTTACTCACTGTATTTCTCTCAGGCCTAATGGTAGGGCGTTCGCCCGAATATATGGGCAAAAAAATTGAAGCCGGTGAGGTGCAGATGGCGATCTTGGGAATCCTCGGACCCTGCGCGATGATTCTCATTGGCAGTGCGATATCCGCGGTCTTACCAGCAGGACTTTCCAGCTTGGCCAACAAAGGTCCACACGGGTTTTCGGAAATTCTTTACGCCTTTACTTCCGCCGCCGGAAACAACGGCAGTGCATTTGCCGGACTCAATGCCAATACGCCCTATTATAATATCATGTTGGGAATCACGATGTTGGTGGGGCGCTTCGTGGTGATCTTGCCCTGTCTTGCGATTGCGGGTCAGTTGGTGAAAAAGAAAATTTCGCCGCCGTCGGCGGGAACCTTCGCCACCGACACGCCGATTTTTGGCTTCTTGTTAGTGGGCGTGATCATCATTGTGGGAGCTTTGACCTTTTTGCCGGCGTTGTCACTGGGGCCAATCGTCGAACACTTTCTGATGCTCAAAGGTCAGACTTTTTAAGTCGGAGGATAGAATGTCAAAACCAGGTGCAGCTCATTGGACCAATCCTGAAATCTTAAGACCGGCTGTGAAGGATTCCATTCTCAAACTGGATCCGCGCGTGCAGATGAAGAATCCCGTGATGTTTGTAACCGAAATCAGTGCCTTGATCACGACTCTTTATGCGCTTTTTCACATCGGCAATGGCAATCACGGCTTTGAATTTCATATTGCAGTTTGGCTATGGTTCACCGTGATTTTCGCTAATTTTGCCGAGGCAATCGCCGAAGGTCGCGGCAAGGCCCAAGCGGCCGAGTTGCGTAAGACCCGCACCTCGACGACGGCACGCGTACTTAAAAGCGGCAATGAGAGTAAAATCAATGCTTCTGATCTCAAAAAAGGTGATGTGGTGGTGTGTGAGGCGGGTAACATAATACCTGGTGACGGTGAGGTGATTGAAGGAATCGCCAGCGTCGATGAATCGGCCATCACCGGCGAATCCGCACCGGTGATTCGCGAAAGCGGCGGCGACCGGAGCGCCGTTACCGGCGGCACCAGAGTGATTAGTGACCGCATTTTGATTAAAATCACCGCCGAGCCAGGAAATTCGTTTTTAGATCGCATGATCGCGCTGGTGGAAGGCGCTAAACGACAAAAAACCCCCAATGAAATCGCCTTGAGTATCGTGCTCTCCGGACTGACCATTGTGTTTCTTTTGGCGGTGATGACGCTTAAGCCATTTGCTGACTACAGTGGGGCGGCGGCCGGCCAGGATCTTTCCCATATTGTAACCGTGCCGGTGTTGATTGCCTTACTGGTCTGTTTAATTCCCACCACCATTGGCGGTTTGTTGAGCGCCATCGGAATTAGCGGGATGGATCGCCTGATTCGGCGAAATGTGATTGCCACCAGTGGCCGCTCAGTGGAAGCCGCGGGAGATATCGACGTTTTACTGCTCGACAAAACGGGCACGATTACCCTTGGCAATCGCATGGCCACGGCATTTTTTCCCATGAAGGGTATTGCTGTTGAGCGCTTGGCGGAAGCCGCCCAACTAGCCTCGTTGTCCGATGAAACCCCTGAAGGGCGCTCGATTGTGGTGCTGGCCAAAGAACAATTCAGCTTGCGCGCCAAAACACTACAGCCACATGAAGCGAAGTTTATTCCCTTTTCGGCGCAGACGCGGATGAGTGGCATTGATATGCAAGAAAGTGGAAGGATTCGTTCCATTCGCAAGGGCGCCAGCGATGCCATCCGCAAGTTTGCGCAGGACAATGGCGGCACAATTCCCCGTGAAATGGATTTGGCTATTGAGGAGATCGGCCGTAAAGGACAAACTCCGATCGTGGTGGCTGAGGGGCGCGAAGTTTTGGGCGTCGTGCAACTTAAGGACATCGTCAAGGGCGGTATCAAAGAGCGCTTTAGCGAATTGCGTAAGATGGGAATCCGCACGGTGATGATAACGGGAGATAATCCCCTCACGGCCGCGGCGATCGCAGCCGAGGCGGGAGTGGATGATTTTATGGCGCAAGCGACGCCGGAAGCTAAGCTCAAGCGTATCCGTGAAGAGCAGACCAAGGGTCATCTGGTGGCCATGACCGGCGATGGAACCAATGATGCTCCGGCGCTGGCGCAAGCCGATGTCGGTGTGGCAATGAATACCGGCACGCAAGCGGCACGCGAAGCTGGGAATATGGTCGACTTGGACAGCAACCCGACTAAGCTGATTGAGATTGTCGAGATAGGTAAACAACTTTTAATGACCCGTGGAGCACTGACCACGTTCAGTATTGCCAACGACGTGGCCAAATATTTTGCCATTTTACCAGCGCTTTTCAGCTCTCTGTACATCATGGGCAAAGTGTCGGAGGGTCCGCTCGCACAGCTCAATATTATGGGTTTACATTCCCCGGAAAGTGCGATCCTCAGTGCCGTGATATTCAACGCTTTGATTATCGTGGCGCTGATTCCCTTGGCGCTGAAAGGTGTTCAGTATCGACCGATGGGTGCGTCATGGGTTCTGCAGCGCAATCTGATCATTTATGGATTAGGCGGACTGGTGGCGCCGTTTATCGGCATTAAAGTGATTGATGTTCTGATCAGCGGCCTGGGGCTAGGCTAATTTTTAGGAGTGCATATGAAACCGATTCTGCAATCCATCCGCATGTTGATTTTCATGACCATTTTGACGGGTATAGGTTATCCTTTTCTTATGACGGCTATAGGTGCGGCTTTTTTTAGGGAACAAGCTGACGGCAGCATGCTGCAAAGCAGCGATGTGATTTTAGGATCTCGGCTGGTCGCTCAGGAATTTAAGACCGACAATTATTTTTGGTCGCGCCCATCGGGCGGTGCGAATTTCAATCCACTTCCTTCCGGCGGCACCAATCTTGGTCCGACCAGTGCCGATCTAAAAAAATCCGTCGCGGACAGAATCACGAAACTAAAGATCGCTCACCCGGATGAGGGCGAGCCGCCGCAGGATCTTTATTTTTCTTCGGGCAGTGGACTTGATCCGGAGATCAGCCCCGAGGCTGCACATTATCAAATTCGGCGTGTGGCTAAGACTCGCGGTATGAATATTCCCACGGTCGAGTCACTGGTCGCGCGCCATACATTCAAGCCGCAATTTGGAATTTTAGGTGAACCGCGTGTTCATGTGCTCGCCCTCAATATCGCGCTCGATGAGGCTCAGGGGATCAAAATTCATCCTCAATATATTCCTGACCCGCCTAAGAAGGAGGGGCAGTGAATCAAGATGGGCGTCCGGATCCAGACGCCCTCCTCCACGCCATCAGCCGGGAGGAGCAACGCAGTCAAAGTGCGACCTTAAAGGTCTTTCTCGGAATGTCCGCTGGTGTGGGAAAAACCTACGCCATGCTAAGAACCGCGCAAGATCGTCTCAAAGAAGGTGTGAATGTAGTCGTTGGTGTGGTGGAAACCCATGGACGCTCGGACACCAAAAATCTGGCGGAAACTCTACCCTTCGTTCCGCGTAAAAAAATCGATTACAAAGGCGTGGTCATTGAAGAAATGGATTTGGACGCCATTTTGGAGCTTAAACCCAAATTGGTTTTGGTGGATGAGCTGGCGCACACCAATGCTCCGGGGTCGCGCCATCAAAAGCGCTATCAGGATGTACTCGAAATTCTGGCTGCCGGAATTGACGTCTACACCACGATCAACGTGCAGCACTTGGAAAGCCGCAAAGATTTGGTGGAACAAATTACCGGCGTTCCGATTCGCGAAACGGTGCCGGATTCGATTCTCGAGCGCGCCACGCAAATTGCTCTGATCGATATTACGCCAAATGATCTTTTGCGCCGCTTGAAAGAAGGCAAAGTTTACCTCGGCGAAAGGGCGGAACGTGCGGCACAAAACTTTTTTAAGCCGAATAGTCTTACAGCTCTAAGAGAGATTGCACTTCGAGTCACCGCGGAACGGGTTGATCAGGAGCTGCAGCAATTTACCGATTTAAAGCAAACTCCGGGGCCATGGCAGACCAACGAGCGCTTATTGGTCGCCGTTTCGCACAGTCCTTATTCCGAGCGTGTGATTCGAGCTACCCGGCGTTTGGCCTATAACTTGGAAGCGCCGTGGATTGCGGTGCACGTGGATACCGGCGTCACACTCAGCGATGAGGATCAAGCTCAACTCACCAAAAATATCGCCTTGGCGCGAGAACTGAAAGCGGAAGTGGTGACCACTACTGACACCGATGTGCCCTCAGCTTTGCGCCGGATCGCGCGGCAAAAGAACGTGACGCAAATCGTGGTCGGACGACCAGCTCAGCGCTTTTTCCGCGATTTTATTGAGGGCGGTTCCTTGCTCGATCGCTTAGTGCGGGAAATCGGTGAAATCGATGTGCACGTGATCCGTCAGGATAGCGATCCCAAACGTCGGCTGCAGCTGCTGCCCAAAATTGAACACTTCTCAAGCCCCATCAATTATTGGAACGCCCTTTGGTACTTATTTGGAATTTCCTTTTTCAATGCCATCCTCGAGCCGTGGATTGGTTATCGGGCGGTAGGCTTTATTTTTCTGGTTGGCGTGCTGGGCGTGGGATTGTTCTCAACTATAGGCCCGACCTTGTTTGTGGCCGTGATCAGCTCCTTGATTTGGGATTACTTTTTCATTCCACCCAAGATGACTTTTATCATCACGGAATCCGCCGACGCGATTTTGATTGTAATTTATCTGCTGGCGGCGGTGGTGACTGGCTATCTCACTAGCCGCATTCGCTCTCACGAACGGACTTTGCGCGAACGTGAGGACCGTACCAATGCACTGTTTGAAGTGTCTCAAGACATCGCAGGAAGTCACAACAAGGTGGAGTTTCTCTCCAAGATCAATTCCCGAGTGGGGCGGCTGCTCGACGGACAGTGCGGCGTGGTGCTGGCTTCGCAAGAAGGTAAATTGATAGTCGGGGAGTATAAGCCCTATTCACCTAAGCCTGAGCTATCTGAAAAAGAACAGGCTGTGGCAGTGTGGGCGTTTCAGGCGGGCAGGCCAGCGGGTTGGTCCACGGACACTCTAGCGGAAGCGAAGTCGCTCTATGTGCCGCTTAAGGCGCCAGATGAAACCGTAGGGGTCTTGGTTTATCAGCCGCGCACCAAACGCAAATTGAATTTAGAGCAAGAGAACATTCTCTATTCCATCGCCAGTCAGTTGGCCGTTTCTCTCGAGCGCCACTTTTTTGAAAAGCGCTTGCAACAATCGGAGCGCTTAAAAGAGTCGGAGAAAATTCATCAGACACTCCTCAACTCGATTTCCCACGAGATGCGCACTCCGTTGACCGCCATCATGGGCACGGCCACCGCGCTGGACGATGAGAAGAATAGTAAAAATCCAAGTTATGTTCGGGCTTTGGCAGAGCAACTTCAAGAAGCGAGTGATCGTTTGAATCGAGTCATTGAAAATCTTCTGGATATGAGCCGGTTGAATTCCGGGGTATTTGCTCTGCAGCTTGAGTGGCATGACGTCGCGGATTTGGTCGGCGTAACCATCAACAAATTGGGAAAGAACTTAGGTCTGCATAAGGTCGAAATCGATATGCCTAAGGATTTGCCTCTGGTGAAAATGGATTTTCGCCTGCTTGAACACGCGTTGGCTAATCTTTTGCTCAATGCCGCGGCTTATAGTCCAGCCAAGACCACGATTCGCATTTCCGCTATGAGGGTGGCAACGACCATGTGTGTATCGGTCGAAGATCAGGGGCCGGGCATTCCGGAAAATTTGATGGACAAAGTTTTTGAGAAATTCTTCCGCGTGCCGGGAACTCCTACGGGCGGCGTGGGGCTTGGACTTTCTATCGTCAAGAACATCGCCGAAATTCATAAGGGATCGGTGCAGGTGGAAAATCGTCCACAGGGCGGCGCCAAGTTCACCGTGGCCTTACCCTTGACCGAGGCTCCCCCTGGGCCTAAGGAAGAGCGATGAGTGACGCCGTATCGCGTATCTTGATCATCGATGACGAGGCCGCCATTCGCAATTTATTGCGCGTGAGTCTCGTTCATCAAGGCTATCAAGTGAGTGAGGCGGAGAGCGCCAAAAGAGGTCTCGAGTGTGCGACTGAATTTCATCCGCATCTTATTATTTTGGATTTGGGGCTTCCCGATCAAAGCGGAGTGGAGGTTTTGAAGTCACTTCGCGCCTGGACAACAGTGCCGGTGATTATTCTCACCGTGAGCGATGATGAAATGACAAAGGTGGCGCTGCTCGATGCCGGCGCCGATGACTACCTCACCAAACCCTTCGGCACGCCCGAGCTTCTGGCGCGGGTGCGAGTCAGTCTTCGCCACCATGGCACGACTGAGGCGACGCCGGTTTTTCATTCGGGCGAATTGGAAGTGGATTTAAACAAGCGTCAAGTGAGGGTCAACAGCGAGGCCATCAAGCTCACCGCCACAGAATTTGATCTGCTCAGTGCCTTGGTGCGCCAGCAGGGCAAAGTGGTATCGCAGGCTCAGCTCTTGAGCGGAGTTTGGGGGCAGAACGCGACTGATCAAACTCACTATTTGCGGATTTACATCGGGCAGTTGCGAAAAAAAGTCGAACAGGACTCTTCCAGTCCTAAACATATTTTGACTGAGCCGGGAATCGGCTATCGTATCGTCTAAGTTGCTTAATTATTGAGCAGCAATGGTTATGAGGTCAAAGGAATTGACGCGGGTCCTGGGCCCGTGCGACACCTCCTCACGGGGGGAGATTCCATGTTTATTTTACTCATGATCGCCAACTTGGCTCAGGCCATGCCAACTAGCTTGGTTGCCTTTTATCCCAACGAAGTTTTACGCAACGAAATCGTTACTTTTAAGCCTTTAAAAGGACACCATTTTAGCGCCGAGGCGCCCCAGAATTGCGGGACGGGTAGTGTTGCCGAGCGCACGCCCCGCGAGATTAGCTGTTTGTTTTCCCAGGCCGGTTTGACTCAAGCCAATTTGAACGTTTGTGATGACAGCAAAACTTTTTGCCGCCCGCAACAGCTCAGCGTGAATGTTGTTCAGGGCCAAGATGCTCCGCCCACTATGTTGAAGCGCAACGAGTCGCTAAATAAGGAAATGAAGCACAAACTCACTCCTGGATTCGCTGAAGGCTCGGTGAGTGAACTTTCCAGCAAAGCAGCTGGGGAAAAACAGCCCGTCTTGGTTATGATCTCCACCGATTGGTGCCCGAGTTGCAATGAGGCCAAGGAGTATTTACTCACTTCTCAAGCGTTTTTGCATGCCACCCGAGATTGGTTTAAAATTTATGTCGACGGCGACAGCTTGGCGGCTCGCGACTGGAATCAGGTCGTTCCCTTTCACTACTTCCCCAGTTTTGTACTGCTCAATTCGCGTATGGAAGAAATCGGTCGTTACACTGGTGAGCTCCGGCAAAGCGAATTTGAGGCGTGGGCCAAGGAGCAGGAAGGTTATCTCGATGACCCTATTGCTCAGCTCAAAACCCGAGTGCTTGAGCGTCGGGCTGGAGGTTGGCTGCGCTGGGGCCGCGATCTGATAAATGGGGTTTCAGCAAAACAGCGCGACGCCCAAGAGAGCCGACTGATGAAATACGCTCTGGATATGGAAGATCGCGACCTTATCGCCAAGCTGCTGGAGAAGAATCTTTTTCCCGGTCAGCGCGAAGAGGTTTTGAAATTTAAAATATCCGAACTGGAGCGCATGGAGCGGGAAAAAGCGCAAGATCTCAAGATGGACAAGATCAAGTTGTTGAAGGAAATGTTGGGCGTCACCTTTACTAAGGAGCACTGGAGTCAATATTTGGCAGACCTGTGTGAGTTGGATGCGACGGCTTGCAAACCTTTCGTCGATCAGATTCCAGAGCGAATTTCCTTTTTGAGCAAGCAAACTGGATTGATCGAGGCCGAAAAAGAAAGTCAGATGGCGGATGAAACATACTTCATCACGCAAATCTATCAGAGCTTGAACGACAAAGAGGACGCGAAGAAATACGCGCGCGATTGCTCCGAGCACTTTGAGGTGATGAGTAAAAATAGCCAGCTGAAAATCTCACGGGCGGCTTCGCAAGGCATGATCGCCTGCTTGGAACTCGCGGGTGATTTTGAGCGCGAAGAACGCGCGGTGGATGCGCTGATTGAAGCTTATCCTACCGAACCCACTTTCTTGCTGCGCAAAGCCCGCATGCTCCGCAAAGAGAAGAAGTCCGACGAAGCGCTTGAGATGCTAACCAAGGCCGAGGCTTTGGCATTTGGCTACAACTGGTACACTCTGCAGCTGCTACGGGGCGAGCTCTACCTTGATCTGAAAAAACCAGATCAGACCCGGCAAGTGGTCGAGACGACCTTGGCCCAAGTGCGACTCGACTCCAGTCAAGACAAGCGCAATCAAAGTCTGGTCGAGCGCTTGCGTGGACTGCAGGCGCGCGCTTCAGAATGAAGATCGCTTAAGAAAAACGTCAGGTCTAGTGAATCTAACTCTCTGAAATCCCGATAAATCTATGTGCATATATAGATGGGATTTTAAGCTTTGCAGAAGCAAAACCGCACCGACAGAGTCATAATTCTCGTTGCGCTTGCCATACTTCTTTTGGCTGCGGGCCTCTTTTATTTCGACGATTGGATGTGGGGAAATCGGCACAATCGTGGCGAGAGCATCGGTGTGATCACTCAGCGCACGGGCGATGTGCGCGTGAAGTTTGAGGGCGATCTCAGGTGGTCCAAACCCGCCAGCGGACAAGACTTGGTTTACAACGATTCCATTTACTCAGGACAAGATTCACAAGCCCAACTCAAGCTCGGGCAGTCCGATATGACGGTCACTGAGAATACACTCGTTGTTCTCCGCCGTGAGACGAATGTGAATTTTATGAACCTGGCTTACGGAACTCTATTCGGGCGCATCGCCAAGTCCGACAAAGTGGTCATCGACACCGGCGAAGGCAAACCCATCGAACTCTCGAGTAAGACCGGCACCAGTATCGTGGTGAGAAGGAATCCCGGCGGCAAAACTGAGCTTGAGATTCGCTCCGGCGAAGTCGACATGCTGATCAATGGGAAAAAGCAGCACATCGGCCAAAATACGCGCATCTCCGTGGCGGACAATAAGATCGAGCACGTGAATCTGCAGCTGGTGAAACCATTGGCCAGTGACATCGCCTATTCCGAGGATCCGGGGCAGTTGGAATTCGCGTGGAAATGGGCGAACGGCCGCAAACCCGGTATCGCGGAAAAGTACACGCTTGAATTCTCAAATTCACCGGGCTTTGAAACACTGGCCGCGAAGCGGGAAGTCACTGGCGCTTTGAGCTCCACCGTCCATGCGCAAGAGTCGCTGAGTCTGTTTTATCGCGTGCGCGGTCCTGGTGGTGAACTCTCGAGTCCTGAGAAAGTAAATTTCGTGCGTATGCATAAGCCGCTGATTATCCGTCCGGTGGCAGGCGCTCAATTTGAAACACCGTCTTATGCCAGTGCCAAGGTCGGATTGGAATTCGGCAAGTCGCCGCGTTCAACTGTTTGGTTCCAAATCTCCAATGATCCTAAATTTGAATCCGTCTTAAGTGTCGACAGCACGGAGGAGCCGAAGACCGAGCGTGAACTTCCGCCCGGAGAATATTATCTGCGCGCCAAGGCCGACTACGGTAACAATAATGAAAGCAGCTGGACAGATCCCGTGCCGTTCCTAGTCAATCACACCAAAGAGGGGCTACGTCTATTGACCGAAGGAATTCCCACTAAGGTTTTAATCCCCAACGCTTCCTACCCGCAGTATCTGTACAAAACAGATGAGAAGCGTGTGCGAGAGTTCTTGTCCGAGCATGGATTCTTGCGCCGGTTTTTCCCATTCCCCAACGACTCGTTTGATCAAATTAATATGAAGTTTGACGGCGAACGCGAACTGGCCACGCAAAATGACGGCCGTTGGCCAAAGGAAAAACTGAAACCTGGCCATTACTCCTATAGCTATCAAATCACGAGAAAAGGCTACGATCCCACCAAGTGGTCGGAGAATCGCACTCTTGAAATTCAGGATGAGCCCCCGCGCTTAAGCGGCGAGCCACAGTGGAAGCCTGCGAATAAAAACGGGGAGAGTGAAGTTCAATGGAAGTTCACCCCGCTGCTGTTTGCCGCCAAGTACGACGTGCAAACTGCAAAGAATGCCAACATGATCAGCCCCAAAGAATGGCAAGTGTCACAAGCTGAAGCCACGACCACAGTTAAAGGAATGGCTTACTGGCGAGCCCGGGCCCGCGATGTTCGTGGACATGTCATCAGCGAATGGTCGTACGTGCACAAGTTGTCGGCGCCGATCGCACCCGAAATTCCGCAGGTGCGCCAACCCGCCGCGGTTGAAAATACCACCACCACCCAAGTGGAGCGGGTCCGCGAAGAGCCCTACATTAAGAACGGTTGGTGGCTGTGGGGAGGAGCCGGCGACAACTTCGTCGATTACCGCCAATCGAACAACTCCGTCGGATCCATCACCGATCATAATATCAAGGGAACGAGCGGCTATGTCGAGGTCGGCTTCATTGGCAGAAACAACATAGGTGGACTGGTGACCGCCTCTGAGACTCCGGGCACGCTGGCGCCAACCTTGCCCGCCGGCCACACCATCGACCGCACCAATTACGATTGGACGTCGGTCACCGCCGAGGGCATGATACGTAAGGTTTCGCGCTTCAATATTTTCGGCTCACCGATTGTTTACGGTCTAACTCTGGGCGTGCAACAGCACCATGTGCCGTTCGCTTTCATCGATGACAATTTGAATATCCAACTCAAATACCTGTCCACCACCAACGCCAGCGCCGGCTTGCTCGCCGAGTGGACTCGCCGCCGTTGGACTTACTACTGGCAAATGCGCTACCAGTACCCACTCGCCGCAACAGCGGACGGCGGAGCGCAATTCAGCATGACTCCGGTATTCATCTTCGACGGGTCCATCGGTGGCGCTTACAACATCACTCGCCAGTTGAAAGCCGGCATGTTCTGGAACGGTCAGTGGCACCAATTCAACTTCGTCTACTCTGACGGCACCGTCACCAACTCTGGATTCCAGTCGCTGTTCTACTCGAATCTGAATTTCAGATTGGGGTATGACTTTTAAGCGGAGTCCGCCCAAATGCCGCGGAGATCTCTTAGAGTCTTAGTCTGCCGGCGATCGATGAAGCCTTCGGCCTCTAAAAAATTAAGTTCGACATACTCTTTAATCGAACGAAAAGCCTTTCTCCAACCGCGCACAATGCGTGTAAATGGCCTGTGCTTCCAGAATTTTTCCACAGCACGCTGCTGGCCAGTTATATTCTGCGCCGCCTGTGCCACGCGTCCGGTAATTTCCCGAATAAATGCCGCCCATCCCGGCCGCGAGGAAATTTTGACGAGCAAATGCAGGTGATTGCCCACGTTAGCGTACTTGTACAACCGAACCCCATGCCTTTTGCACGCGCGAGAAACCTGCTGATTCACTTTAGCAAAAACAGCTGGCCTCCTCATGACACTCTTATTAGCTCTCAAAACCAAATGAATCGGCAATTTTGAATCCAACGGCCGCGACGTCTTCGGATTCCCCTTAAGCAGAGAT
>Ga0206795_1096_pt1 | contig 18915 bp, 15 predicted proteins | sample Alteio_BWOrgCont_71_FD_152872 | JGI IMG/M metagenome (GOLD analysis project Ga0206795, IMG submission 152872) | Enriched cells from forest soil in Barre Woods Harvard Forest LTER site, Petersham, Massachusetts, United States -... | ecosystem: Environmental > Terrestrial > Soil > Temperate forest >... | reverse complement strand
TTGGCATTGTGTTGAGTCACATCGGGCAAAATATCCGGCTCCGCATGAGCGACCACCGAAAAGACAACCGCAATTAGAAGATAAATGCTCTTCACGTCGCTCTCCTATTGAATTTTGCCGGTTTGACAGTCCACTTTGTCCAACTGACCGATATGATCCGGATTCAAGTCGAATTGGATCAAGCCGGCCTGACAATTTTTCTGCAGAACTTTCACCACCAGCATATCCGTGTTGTCCACGAGCTGTTTCACCTCATCTGGAGGCAGGCCGAAATTGCTATTGAAGTACTGATAGATCGGACCTTTGCTCTTGAGATCTTCGTCTAACGCTATCAACCGTTGATAAATTTGCGCATTGTAGTGGCGAATTCCATCGATCATGTTTGTAGACTTCGTGTAGTTTCCATACTCCACACGAACGCCCGCGTCGTTGTCATTGATATGGCTGCGCTGAATCAGAACCGCATTTTTTCCCTTGAGATCGTCCGGCATTGGCACTTGGAACATAGCCTGGCGAGATGAAATCTTAGACTTAGTTTTCACCTTTTCCAACTTCGTCACTCCGCCTTCAGTGTAAACGGCTTCGACGGTAAAATCGATATTGCCGACTCGATCTTGCTGACTGAGGATATAGTCCAAAAGTGTGATATCAATCAGCTCTCGCATCCACGAGAGCATTTGCTCCTTGGGTACAGCTTGGGCACCAAGGTCCGAATTAATCTGAGGATCCCGCCGAGCGGCTTTCTCGCCCGCCACTATGGCCTGCGCGAGGGGTAAAGAACTGTTCAACGCCATAAATGCCGGCGTCTTCAGAAAGTTTGTCTCTTGCTCAACACCACGAATGCCGTTGATCTCGGTGCCGTAACGCTCGCCTTGAGCTTGTTCGATATTGCCATAAATAGATTTATGATCCGCCGTCAAAATAAATGGAGCCGCGACCGAGTGCTGAGGATCGGTTTCGGCTTTGTACATATAATCCCAACCGCAATCAATCATCTCTCCATCACAGGCGTGACGAGAATATTTAGTCACCAAGTTAAAATGTTGACTGAGATCCATCGTGCGATAGACCGCGGGACTTACGTACGCATAAGCGTGGAAATAACGCGAAAGATGATAGTAAACAATCGGCGAAAGCGAGTAAGTTCCGCTGGTGCCCGACTCATTCATTGTCTGCTTGAATTTTCCAAGAGAGCTGTACTCTTTCTTGGAACAGTATTTTGAGCGAGCTGAGTCTTTAGTCTCACCAGCTTGCATTTCATAAATTCTGGTTCCGGGACTGGTGCTGTTTTCCTTGGGACAAAGTTCAATATTAGGAGCGTAAAAATTGATGGAGCAAAGATCTTTTTCCTTGTCCTTATCTTTTGGAGAATATTCGCCGCCAGGAATTTCTTTGATCGCAATACAGGCTTCTTCAATTCCGCCTGGAGAAGGATAAGACATGGTGTCGCCCGGCAGAGTGGTGGCGGCTTGAGCCGTCATTCCCGAAGCGAATGTAATCAGCAATAACATTACTTGTGCTTTGTTCCAGTTCATTTATCTCTCCTTTTCACTTAAATATAAATCGCAATTTTTTCCGACATCTAATTCATACGGATTTAAGTAATTTTCCCCATTGGGCTGATGCAGCTTGAACGGGCTGACCTCAAATAGTCGGCGCAGAGGAGGGTTGTGATCACGCTCAAACGCGAGGGGGATTCTGACACCATTTTTCTCCAGGCCGGCTTCGACATTTCCGCCCAAAGCCTCTGAAATATGGGAGTCATAGTGTGCAACTAGATTGCCGTAATAAGGATCCGTGAGGTGAATATGCTTATCGGGAGTTGGTTTGTGACCAGTGTCTACGCCTTCGGCGCCATAGAGATCCATGGTGTGCTGAAGGTCACTCCGTTTAGGTCCATATTCAGGTCGAACGTCGGCAAACTCTGTTTTATTTTTATCCTTCCAACTTAAGGAATATCCACGATGCCAAATCTGCCCAAGGCCCGCATCGAATCCAGTTCCATCGATACCTAGAACCCATCTCAATTTTTTGCGCAGCTTAGGACCAAGTCCTTGGTAAGAGCGAATCCCAGCCCTCACCGCAGTGTTGATCCGCCCCGGATCGTTGGTATCCAGCCACCTGTCCAAGCCTGCGTGAGTGGAGAATCGGTGGTTGATCATGATGATGGAATTAACCGATCTGAAAAGCTGGGCATATATGCTGTTGGGATCAGTTAAGAGCTCCCGGGCCAGGCGCTTCAGGTGCTCGTGATGGCGGCGAGCCTGGTCCGTCAGGAGTTCAGCCTCGCCCTCATCCAATTTTTCCTCGTCACCAATTGCTGCTGCAACGTCGTGGTTACCGATGAGAAAGTGAACATGTCCGCCAGCGGCCTGCGCGCGCGGCGTGAGCCATAAGACCAAATCTAAAAGCATACGCGCATCAGGAGCGCCATCCAGGAGATCCCCGAGCAATACGAGATGACACTTGCCTCCGGTCCAATTTCCATTGTTGTCGACAAAGCCTACTCGTGGATCGGTGAGAATCACGGCCAGCGCGTTAAAATCACCGTGCAAATCGCCAACCGTTAGTTTGCAGTTTACGCCGTCCCACTTCCATTGCACCCCGTCGTCGTAATCGGTCTGGTAGTGGCTTAAAGGACGCGAGTTCTCAAAGCGTAAGTCCTCTTTGGCAAAACTTGTCACTCCCCAAGTTGACACCAGAAGCGCCGAAAGCCAAAAAAGTCCAATGTTTCTGCAAACGTGCATCGTACATTTCCTATTCATATGTCGCTTTACAAGTGCCGAATAGAGCAAACTTAATGCCGAGGTCGTATCATCCTACACGCGAATTAAACCAGTCGGGGTCCTCGCCCGGTGCCAAAATCCGCGAAATCAGGCTAAAATTCGATGTCCTTCACACTCACCAAGGAGAGGTCATGGGAATTCTCGCACTTTCATTTTTTGCACACTTGAGTTTCGCCGCTACAACTCAGACCAATGAATTTCACGAAATCGCACGCTACTCGCTCAGCGGAGAAGGCGGATGGGACTATGTGCTCAGCGACGATCCCGCCCGCCGCTTGTATATCGCCCGCGCCAACCGAATCATGGTGGTGGACTCCGACAAAGGCACCGCCATTGGCGAAGTTTCCGGATTGGATGGAGCCCATGGCGTGGCGCTGGTCAAAGATTTGAATCGCGGCTTTGCCTCCTCAGGTAAGTCCGGCGAAGTCGTAGTTTTTGATTTGAAGGATTTCAAAGTCGTTGGAAAAATCAAAGCCGGCGAAAACCCCGACTGCATCATCTACGACCCATCTTCTAAACATATTTTCGCATTTAACGGTCGCAGCCAGGATGTCAGCGTGATCGATCCCGCAACGATGAAGCTCACAGCCTCCATTGCTCTTTCGGGCAAACCGGAATTCGCGGTGAGCGATGGCCTAGGCAAAGTATTTGTAAATATCGAAGACAAAAGTGAGCTCGCGGTGATCGATAGCGGAAAGCAAAAAGTGATTTCCACCTATAAACTCGCGCCCTGCGCAGAGCCAACCGGCCTCGCGATGGACGGTGATTCACGCAAACTGATCGTCGGCTGCGGAAATAAAATGGCCGTAATCGTGAATGCCAATAGCGGGGTCATCCTGCAGAAGTTCAAAGCTGGCGAAGGTATCGATGCCACGGCCTTTGATCGGGAGCACCATCTGGCTTTTGTGTCCGCAGGCGAAGGCGTACTCACCATCTTAAGTGAAAATAAAAGCGGCTTTCAGCTCGCACAAAGTTTCAACACCGTAAAGGGCGCGCGCACGTTGGCCGTGGACGAAAAAACTGGCCATGTGTTCCTACCCTTTGCCAAACTCGAAGCACTAAGAGAAAAAAAGGGACGACCTTCCGTCGTCCCTGGAACCTTCGCGCTTTTAGCTGTTGGAAATTAATTGCCTGAGTAGCCGGTGCGGTGCTTGAAATAATTGAGCAGCGCCGTCAACGACGGATGAAAACCGTTGGCGATCATTTCTTGATAGGCCCGCGCCGGTGTCCAGCCCTGAACCTCAACTCGGTAAAGGCCGATAATCATGCCGGTGCGGTCTTCGCCATAGTGACAGTGGATAAAGATCGGAAAATTCGTCGAATTCGTCAGCTGGGCCAACACGCCGTCAACTTCGGCATCGCTCGGCGTTACATCGGAGTTCATCTCGGTGGACAAAAACTGCAAGCCCAATTGCTCAGCTGTCGATTTCTCGTTCTGTACGGTGGATTTCGAGTCTTCCAAGTCGACGTCCGAAAAAATGAGGAATTGAATAATGAGTTTCTGTAAGTCCTCGCCTTGCGGGCGGGCACCACGATAAATATCCGCTGTGACTTGCGAGAAGTTATTCACGTCATCCGGTCCGAATTTAAGCTGAGACTGAATGGGACTGGAATTCGTGCTTGAGCCTGAACTGGAAGAACAGCTCGGATTAGCAGCCGGTGCCTGACTGCGATTCCAATCGGTTTCAAACTCTTGCGCCAATTGAGCTGTGATCGCTGCATTTTTGAAAACCACACCCAACTCGCGATCATTCTGAACGGAATTGAATGAATAGTTGATCGAACCGATGTAAGCCGTGGTGCCGTCAATCAGCATCATCTTGGAATGCATGTAAGGTTGCTGTACGGAATCGCCGTCATGCTCCACGTGCACTTGCACGCCAGACAATTGACCAAGCGCTTGATAATCGAACAGCGGATTACCCAAATCGCATTCGGGCGCGATAAAGCGCACCTTCACTCCGCGAGCAGCGGCTTGATTCAAGTGATCCACGATATCCGTGTCATCAAAACTTTCCGTTTCCGCCACGATGGAAGTGGAAGCCGAGTCGATCAGCTGGAGTAAAACCGGACCCGAAGTGGTCGGACTCCACGCCAGATTCGGGTTGGTGACCTCAGGTGTATTTTTGGTTTGATTCTGAGCATTTTGCCAATCCGCTTCAAACACACTCTCAATTTCACTGATAATACCGCGATCCGGGGTGATGATTCCGAAGTCCCGAGTGTTGCTGGCTGTGTTGGTCATGTTGATGGCTGAAACAAAAGCCGTTTGGCCGTCAATCACCATATCTTTTGAGTGCGAAAGGCTGAATTTCTTGCTGCTGGCGACAATGTTCACTCCGCCAGTTTGCATTTGTTTAAAAACCGTCTGGTAACCGCCCTTCAAACTTCCGGCGTCCACGATCACGCGCACGTCGACAGAAGAATCCTGAGCCTTATTGATCAACGCTGTGACCATCGCCTTATCCGTGATGTGGTACATGGTCATATGCACGGAGGAGCTCGCACCATTAATGGCATCGACCCAATCCGAGTGACCCGAGCTATTCGGCATCACGATCAGCTTAGTGACCTCAATTTCTGGAAATGGCGAATTGGAATTCGCAAAGGCCGTAAATGACGCGAACAATATTAACAGTGACGCTAGAGTCCCCAATCTCTGCAATCCCATGTGCACCCCTTTTTAAATGGAATTGGCCTCATTCGCTCATGGACCAAGGTTTTGGGTCAATAGACGTTTGAAGTACTCGGCCGCCTTCAGGTGAATTTTGCAGCGTTTTTGACTCATTTTCGCCGATTTAGTATCGCATTTTTAACTCACCAAATAGAAACCTGACGAAAGAACTAAAAGGATTTCAGTGGCAACTGGACCTTCATCCAAGGTGGGATGACACTCCATTGGCAAATAGAGACACTGATTGAGAATATGCCGCGCACCTTCAAATTTTATAGTCAAAAAGTGGCGGTCCTTGGACTCGCCTTTGGTCTAGTTGCCACCACACCTCCAGTGAACGCCGATGATGAAGCCGATGCAAAATCTGGATCCTCGAAGATCAGCGAATTTATCAGCCCACGCCCGGGGGTGAGCGCGATCCCTGTCCTGTCCTTGGGAGCGGAGAATTCAAAACCCAAAGAGATTTTGAATCTTCAATACGGCGAATTTTTGCGTGTGCACATGACCCCACAAGAAGTCAGCGAGCGCGTGAAACACGAGGCTAGCAATCGTCCGTTTTGGATCAAGATGCGCCAGAATGCGCAAAACGACATCAAGATTTTTGCCAAACCCGGCGAACTGCTGTGGATCGACAATCAGCGCGTGCGGATTTTCCTGACCCCTGCACCCAATGCCAAGCTGGTCGAAAATCCGACCTCTGCAGAATGGAATGCCTGTGTCGCCAATGAGGAAAAATGTTCACGCCGCTATCTGGTTCACAATGAATTGCAACTGATCGACACAACAATTGTCCCCGGTCAGCCCTATCGGATTTTTTATAAAGTGCACTTTCGCGACAACCAATATCGGGACAATGAGGGAGATGGCTGGGCCCCTGCGGAACTCTTTAAGCAGCAGGCCGGACAAGGTTTTCGCGCTGGCCTCAACAAAGCCGACGAGAATGCGGACGACGATTCTCAAATCAAGGATGATCACTTCGGGGTGGACTTGAACGCGCAAATGGCGTCTTACTCAGTGCCCGGTTTCTCCAGCGCATTCGGCCCGGATCTGATGTTGAATCTCCATGCCTCGCTCGTCCATCGCTATTCCACGAACTTATTTTTGCAATACGAACAGCCGATCTTCAGCTCAACGGGCGGCAGCTTTCACATGATAGGGCTTGGGCAAGAAGTTCTTTATGCTTACAACTCGCACTGGAAATTCGGTGTGGGCGGAAATCTTATGATTCTCAACGGCGCATCCGAGGAAAATTTTGCAACGTTGGCCGGCGGACGCCTGGCTTTCGTCTACGAAAAAGACAAATTCTTCGCCGCCTATCGTGGTGGCCTAGTGGCCAACACTCATCTCGGGGTTTCACCCTCCAATTTTGAAGCGCTACTCAATGCGGGTTGGCGACCCAAGCCTCACGGCTGGGCCGTGATTGGATCTTTCTCGATGATTCAAGCCGGCGGAGCCTCGTTCACTGTGCTCGGTGTGGGCGGTTCGAAAACCTACTAATGTCTGGACCAGGCGCCGGCTTCTGGTGCTCTCTCCTACGCAATGTCATGATTATATAGAGAAGAGGTCATTATGAAAGAGACCATATCCGTCATCGGTTTGGGTTACGTCGGATTACCCGTGGCCATGGCCATGAGCCGCAAATTTCCTACTTTGGGTTTCGATATCAACACCCGCCGCGTGCAGGAACTGCGTGACGGTCATGACCGCACAGACGAAATTTCATCTCAGGAACTCAAATCCAGCACTCTCAAATATTGCACGCGCATTGAGGACCTGCGCGAAGCCACAGCCCATATTGTGACAGTTCCCACGCCGATCGACAGCGCTCATCGTCCGGATTTGAGCGCCATGTTCAGCGCCAGTGAATTGGTCGGTCAAGTTTTGAAGAAGGGTGACATCGTCATTTATGAATCCACGGTTTATCCGGGCGTTACCGAAGAAGAATGTGCGCCGATTCTAGAGCGCGTCTCCAAATTGCGTTCGGGCGTGGATTTTCATGTGGGTTATAGTCCCGAGCGGATCAATCCCGGCGACAAAACCCGATCCTTCACCACGATTCGTAAAGTGGTGGCCGCTCAAGATGAAAAAAGTTTGCAGCGAGTTGCGCATATTTATGGGTCAGTCGTCGAAGCTGGGATTTTCAAAGCCAAGTCCATTCGCGTGGCCGAGGCGGCGAAAGTAATCGAAAACACGCAGCGCGATTTGAATATCGCCTTGATCAACGAACTGTCGCTGATTTTTCATCGGCTGGGCATCAACACACATGACGTTTTGGAAGCGGCTTCCACCAAATGGAATTTCCTGAATTTTCAGCCAGGATTAGTGGGCGGTCACTGTATTGGAGTGGATCCGTACTATCTCACCCACAAAGCCGAGCAAGTGGGATTTATCCCTCAGGTGATTCTCGCCGGCCGCAAAACCAATGATGATATGGGCCGCTACGTGGCGCAATCTCTCATCCGCGAAATGATTTTGGAAGGCTGCAAAATCCAAGGCTCGGTGGTGACGGTTTTGGGGCTGACCTTTAAGGAAAATTGCCCGGACATTCGCAATTCAAAAGTGGCCGATGTCATTCGTGAACTGCAAAGCTACGGTGTCGAGGTGCAAGTCAGTGATCCTCTAGCGGACAAGGACGATGCGGCCCATGAATATGGGGTGACGTTGACGCCATTTGAATATTTAAAAAAGGCCGACGGAATTGTACTCGCCGTGGCTCACAAAAATTTCTCCACGCTCACCTTGCAAGACTTTAAAGCACTGAGCAATCGCCGCCCGGTTATCGCTGATGTAAAAGGCCTGTTGCGGGCCGCGAATTATTCCTCTTCCGACGCCAGGATCTGGACGCTTTAGCCAATGCGCACCCATCCCTTACTTGCACAAACCATTGAGGCTCTGCAAAAGTCTCCGCGCCGTTGGCTGGTCACCGGCGCGGCCGGATTTATTGGCTCTCATCTGGTGGAACAGCTCCTGCAGATGAATCAAAAGGTGGCCGGAATCGACAACTTTGCCACCGGCTACAAGAAAAATCTCGACGATATACAAGCGCGTGTTAGATCCGCGCTATGGAAAAATTTTGAATTTTTTGAGGACGACATTTGCAACTTTGAATCTTGCCAGCGGGCGGCCCGTGGGGCGCAAGTGGTGCTGCATCACGCAGCCCTAGGTTCAGTGCCCAGGTCCATCGCCAATCCTCAAGCGACCAATGCGGTGAATGTGGGCGGAACCATCAATGTGCTCATGGCCGCCAAAGAACAAAAAGATGTACGAGTTATTTCCGCCTCCTCCAGCTCAGTTTACGGCGACAACGATGATCTGCCCAAGGTCGAGAGCCGCACCGGCCGACCGCTTTCACCCTACGCGGTCAGCAAAGCGGCGGGCGAACTTTACGCCAAAGTTTTTAGCGAAGTGTATAACTTGGAAATCATAAGCCTCCGCTATTTCAACGTCTTCGGCGGACGGCAAAATAGACTTGGCCCCTACGCCGCGGTTATCCCTCAATGGATCACGGCGCTGATGTCCGGCGAAGACATCATTGTCCACGGCGATGGCAGCACCAGTCGGGATTTTTGCTACGTGAAAAACGTAGTGCAAATGAATTTGCTGGCAGCCACCACCAACAACCGCGAAGCCTTCGGCCAGGTTTTCAACACCGCTTTCGATGCCAAGACCAGTCTGACTGAACTCCTGAGTTCCTTACAGCGTCGCGTGCCCGATTGCAAAAGCCGAGTCATCCACCAAGAGCGGAGGCCTGGTGATATTTCCCACTCACAAGCCTCTATCGAGCTGGCGCGTCGACTCCTCGGCTATCAGCCGCAATATGACATTCAGGCCGGGCTGGATGAAACTGTCGAGTGGTATCGGGGCAGTCGAAGTTAGCGAACCATGAGGCGCCCTTCATGGCGGCGCACAGTCAACGGCATAGCGAAGAGTACAGTCAGTGCCATAAACAGCAAGAATTTAGACGTCAGCATAAACAAATTTTCCTCAAAACGGGTGGAAGACGGCGACGGGACTATGGCGGCCGCAATCGCCGCCGCGATGACGAAGCTGACGCACACCCGTCCCATAAAACTGACATTGGCACGGATGAACTCGGCCGTGTGTTGACGGACAATCAGCCAAAGATAGGAAACCACCATTGCGGAGTATGTGACCGTGGTCAGCCAGGCCACAAGCACTACGTCCGCATACATGGCGCAAGCCACGGACGAAATTAAATAAATCACGGTGAAGATCGTCATAAGCCGAGCCCGCGCTCGGGCATAACCCAAAAAATCTGCAAATGAGCCGAAGATCGCCGACAGATTGGAAAAGAAAACAAAAACACAAAAAGCCACCATGACCTCAGGAGCTCCGGCCATCCCTCCCAGACCGAACAGATTGACAATTTCCGTACGGCAAATCACCAATGCCGCAATAAACGGCAGGAAGAAAATGCTCAACTTGAACGACTTGGTCAAAAGTTCGTTCACCTGGCCCTCACCCTTAAGTTTTGCCCCAGTCGCCACTGGCGCCAGAACATAGGCCAAGGTCAAAACCGGCGCTGACGCGAAGTCTACGATTTTAAAAAGCGCCGAGTAAAGGCCCACGTCGGCGGCGCCATGAAACCGATTCAGAACGATAATCGGCAGATTGTTGAGCACATAGTTGCAAAAAAAGATCAGCGAAAAAGCTTTGGCCTGATGGGTGAGATCCGCACGTTCGCGAGGATTCCACTTCTGCAAAGCCGGCCCGTAACCGTCAAAAATCAAAAGCCCATACACCACAACCATCGAGGCGAGTCCCGCAATGGCCCGGCCGTCGATCAAAGTCAGATGATGACCGATCTCAAAGCAGCAAAAAATCCATAGTGAATTGCGCATGATGGATTCAGTTAAGTCCATTGACAGTGTGGCGCGGAACAGTTGCATGCCACGCAGGGCATAGCGCAAAAATCCGATGGTGGCCGTACTCACATAGATGGCCAATCCCAAAAACAGATGCTGCTCGAGCGCCGGACTGCGAAACACCCCCTGATTCAAAGGCTTGAGCAAAACTGTAGCCACTAGCCCCACAACCAAAACCAAAAAAAAGTGAACGGACCACGCGGATCGGAAAACCCGCTTCAGCCCGCCGGCCTCGTCACTCGAGGACTCTGCCAACAGCCGTTGCGCCGAGGTGCCGATAATGTCACCGGCCAACATCGCGGGAATACCCCAGTAGGTTCCTAGCACCGTCATGTCTCCATATTCGGCGGCGCCGCGCATGCGGAAGATCAAACTGAATGCCGCATATCCCACTAACCAGGAAAGAAGCTTGGGAAAATATAGAATTGAGCTTTGGGCAAATAACCGCCGCGTGGAGAACATGCCACCATGATAACAAGAATAGCCGCGAATGACTCCGCCACCTGGTCTTTGGTCGATGCCCATTTGCCGATCTAGTTTACCTCGTGAAAAAATGATTTTATGCAGGAAAAACTGCGCCTAACCCAACTCCTGGCCGCTAAAGCCATCGATCGCCTCACCACCAAGGTGCGCACACTTCCGCAGTGGTTTGTCGATCGAGCGCGCTCAACTTACCCGGCGATAGATCCGGGCCGGACTCTCAAGTGGCAGCTGAGCTCACTCGCCCAACCCGTGACTGAGCAGCAACGCATCGTGGACCGCGCCGCTCAAATCGTTCAACATCAATTCGATCTTTATGGCTCGGGCCTGCGCCAGTCCGTCCCCCCTGGCGAGCCGGAAGTACCGCGGCCATGCCTAATTTACTCACGCGCTTATCTTCAAAAAATTCAAAATCCTTATCAGCTTCTAGATTGGCATCGTGACTTAAAAAGTGAACACCGTTGGCCGCCTGAAACTTGGTTTATGAATGTGAAAAAGGCCGGCGTGCCGGGGGACATTCGCCGTCCATGGGAGCTGGCGCGTTTTCATCACTGGCATGTTTTGGCCCGCGCCTTTGGCTACACGCAAGATTTCCGCTATGGGCGTGAAATTGAAAATCAGTTCTACGATTTTATGGCATCCAATCCTCCCCGCTTTGGCGTGAATTGGGCGAGTCCCATGGAGGTGGCCATTCGCGCTGCCAACTGGCTATTGGCTGTGGATCTCGCGCAAGCCTTTGGTTTTCAGTTTTCCCGTGAATTTTTGACTGATTTCACTAATGCCATCTGGATACATGGAAAGCATGTCTTCACCAACCTTGAGTCCACGCCTAGCGACCGTGGCAATCACTTTCTTGCCAATCTGTGCGGTTTGATTTTCATCGCCAGCTATATGGAAAATTCCCCGGAAGCGGAACACTGGCTGGAATCCGCGGTTCAGCAGTTCAATGGCGAAATGGAATATCAATTCCTCTCGGACGGCGGAAATTTTGAAGGCTCGACCTGCTATCATCGTCTGTGCACGGAGATGCTGCTTTACTGTGTTGCTCTCCTGCACGGAACTAATCAACAATCCTTGTTGCGCGAAGACTGGCAACGTTTTTTGCTCAAGGCCCTCAAGTTCAGTGATGGGATCGAAAAGCCAAACGGTCTTAGTCCCCAAATTGGCGACAACGACAGCGGCAGATTTCTCAACGTGGGTGGGGAAACCGAATCTCTAGATCATCGGCATCTGGAGCGGGCGGCCCAAGGTCTGTTCACTTATCCCATCCCTCGCGAAAGTTTCGAGCGCTCAGTGGTGCGTGGACTCGCGCAAGGCAAATCCTATCAACTTCCCACCATAAGCGTATTGAAAAGTCAGGGGACGACTCCGGTTGCAGGCCTTTTTGACCAGCGTTTTCCTCAAGTGGCCGCCACTCATCGCGTGGAATTTCAAATTCCATTTCAAAAGCCAGTTGCATTGGATACTTTGCAGGCCATGGCCTGGCCGGATTTTGGCCTTTACATCATCAAGGGCCCTGAATTTTATATGTCCATTCGCGCGGACCTTCGCCAGCACCGATCCATGGAGGGTCATGCGCACAATGATTTGTTCAGCTTGGATTTGCAAGTGCATGGCCGAGATTTGGTGCGCGATCCAGGAACCTTCGTTTACACCTCCGATCCGGAGACGCGCAATAAATACCGCTCCTTCTCAGCCCACTTTCCCACTCATGTCTTTGCCGGCCAGCTAGATGAAAATTTGCCTAAGTTTCTCTTTACCTTTCCACAGCGCCTGGCCGGCGAGTGTTTGTTTTTTTCAAGTGGCGGATTTTTAGGGCGCAGCCGCACAGTCGCAGGCGACTTTGATTTTTCCTTTACAGTGGAAGCCGGGAAGTTGCGCGTTCGCATCATTTCACCCAAAGCTCTCTCGGCCCAAGCACGACAACTGCCAAAGCTGGCGTTCTCACCAGGATATGGGCAGTTGGGCGACGCCCCCGCATTGGATGAGAATTTTATTATTGCGTCTTCTTCCGGCATGTGACCACAATAGGAACATGCGGATATGGACTTCCCTTATTGTCTTGCTGAGTTTTACTAGTGCGACTTGTTTCGCACAAATCACTTCACCCATGGATGGACCGCTCGGTGCGAGCTCCGAATATTTTGTCGGACGGGAATTGGGTAAACCGCTGATCACGGTCAATCTGCTCAACGGTGTGACTCGTCCTGGCGTCTATCATATTCCTATTCAAACAACGTTGCCGCAGATTGTGGCTTATGCGGGTGGCACGACCGCACTGGCCGACACCACGGAAATTCACGTTCGCCGGTTCGCGCAAAATAAAGTGACCAATCTGAGTTATGATTTGAATGCCATGATGAAATCCGATCAGGAATTTCCCACCTTGAACGACAAAGACGTGATGCAGATCCGGGAGCATCAGGGCATGGAAAATACCTTGCGCTGGGTGACTCTGATCGCCGGTGTCTCGACCACCATTCTCTCTTTAGTTTTGGCCCGCTCGGTGATTCAGAACGGCCGCTAAGTGCGACTTGAACCTCTGCAAAACTCAGAAGATGAGCTAAAAAAAACAGCTCAGCTTTTTTCTCGCGTATGGCCGCACAACCGGCGCCTGGACGCTGCCTATCTGCGCTGGCTGTACACGCAAAATCCCAATGGCAAAGCCCTTGGCTTCAACGCTTATGAGGGCGAAGATCTGCTCGCGCACTATGCCGTAACTCCCCATATGGCGGAGATCCATGGCGAGTTGAAGACCTCGGCCCTTTCTCTCAACACCGCCGTCGATGAACGCGTTCGCGGACAGGGCCTTTTTAAGAAACTGGCGGAAAAAACCTACGAACTGGCCGCAGGCCGGGGCATTGATCATGTAGTGGGTGTGGCCAACGCGCAAAGCACCCATGGCTTTGTGAAGAGTTTGGGATTCCAGCTGGTGACTGGTTTGGACACCCGCTTTGTAATGGGTGCCCCTCATTTTCGCGACTCGGTAGCGCCGCTCGATTGGCGACGGCGTTGGACGGCGGGAGAACTCAAATGGCGACTTTCCCAACCACACGCCCAATATGCGATGCAAAAAGTCGATTCGGTCATTCAAGTGACCGGTCAAACCAAATACGCCCATGTCATTGGAATTCTAAAAATCGAACGCGAGGCTAAACTTCAAGCGGCGATCAGTCTTCCGACAAGCGCGGCTCGACGGCCACTGTTGTGGTTTGGAAAAACTCCCTACTGGAAGCATTTTTTATCGCTATCCATGCCGGTGTGGCTAAGGCCTTCGCCGTTCAATATGATTTTCCGCGACCTCAGCGGGAATTCGCGAAAACTTTCGTCCCAAGCTCTACACTTTGAAGCTGCGGACTTTGATGTGCTATGAGTTGCCGGCGCAATTGACTGTAAGTGACGAAGCGAAAACCATGAGCCTCGAGAGTTTGGATTAATTTTTCCAACTTACCCGCCATGCTGGCGCGGCCCCAACTCATACGCCAGCGATTCCATGAGCCGACGCTGGTCGGAATCGGCGGCGACGGTGCCCGGGAAATATCAATGGGATGGGTATAGAACGAGTAGAGTTCGAGTCCGCGAAATAAAAATCCGGTCAGCAATCGCGTCACCCACCAGGGAAGAATTCGCATCGCCCCGCCACCTGCCACCGGCCAGTGCACTCCTCCCCACTTGAAATTAGCGGGACGAAATTCAAAGAAATCGCCATTAGATAAAATATGTTTCGCGAGCGGATTGAAGTCTTGAAAGTCAAAATGGCGGTGCAAATTCCGCTGAATGACACTGGCGTCGTAAGTAAAACCCGTCTCATGAACCACATCCAAACGACTCCGATCAATCAGAAAGCGGGGCGCCCGAAAACCTTCAACTTCCCGGCCCAGAGTCTGGCGATGCACCTCACGACAATGCACCAGCTCGGCGCGAAATTTTTCAATATCCATATTTAAGGGAGGAGTGTGACTGCGACCGTGAGAGCCAAACTCGTGACCAGCTTCCGCCAACTTGCGAAAGCGTCCCGGGTGCAACTTTAAAAGGTCGGAGAGCACAAAAAATTGAGCCGGAATTTGATGGCGCCCGAGAACCTCGGTGAAGCGATCCATACCATCCAGCATGGAAAAATCCTTGCGGCACTCGGCTTCGCTGAGGTATCCGGTATGATACCAATCCTCCACATCCATGGACAGTACGGCGAATTTTAAATCACGGCCTTGAGCAGATTCCAAGTTTCCATCCTTGTGTTGTCCCAGGAAAATTTCTTAGCGCGTTGAGCCGCGAGAGACGCCAACTGACGACGTAGCTGATCGTCGTCCAAAACCTTCATTAAGGCTGCGCTCAATTCCTGGGGCTTTTGTGGTGAAAAATAAATCGCCGCCTTTTCTGCAATCTCCGGCATAGGCTCCACATTCGAGCACAACACCGGGGTCTCCGAGGCCAAGGCCTCAAGCAAAATATTTGGACAGTTTTCACAGGTTGAAGCAAAAATATTGATCTTGGCATGATGGTAATAAGCCGGAAGCTTTTGATAGTCGACCGGGCCGAGCAGTAGAATTTCATTGTCTAATTTCAACTCACTAATCCGGGCGCGCACTTTTTCCGCATAAGGCCCGTACTCCGGGCCGACAAACACCAGCTTCTCCTGAGTGCTTCGACACTTGCGTAGCTCTGACCATGCCTCCACCACTTCCAACTGAGCTTTATAAACATTCAGTATGGAGACATAGAGAACGTACTCAAACGGCAGATCAGTTGGGCGATTCAGCGATTGAGTGCGGCGGTAATTTTCACCTACGCCGTGATAGATCACCTGACTTATGCCCCGCCGTTTGGGCAGTTCATGATCGATCACCTGCTTGGCGAAATGGGAAATAAAGATAATGGCATCCGCCGTTTTGAAAGCACGAGACAGGCCCCACTTAAGCAAGGCATAACGAAAACGTTTAAAACCCAGAGGAAATTTACGTCGGTTCTCTGCGGAAAACGGCAACATATTGCGAAAGGCCACCACCGTCTTACACGGCAAACGGCGAAAAGGTAGCAAGCCACCGGCGGAGAAATAAACATCAATTTTCAATTTTCGAATCCAGACGGGTAAAATCAGATTTTCCCATAGCGTGCGATGAATAAATCCGGAGTTCCAGCGTTCTGCATTTAGAAAGTGCACGTAAGGAAGGGTTGAAATTTCGCGTACCAATGCCTGTGGCGCCGCCACATAGACTTCGGCCTGTGGCACATCGTGAATCAGATGCCGCAAATAGGTTTGCCCTCCGCCCTGGAGAGAGTTCATAGCATTGATAAAAATTCGCGAACGGGCGGGCTCACTCATTTTTTAACCGCCACCACAATCAGATCATGATGAAAGGTTCTGGCTTTATACCACCTGCTCAGACCCAACATATAAATCCAGCGCGCTAAAATTGGCCATTTGGCCATGAAACCCAAATTGCAGGTCACGGTCTTTACCACAGCAAACGCCACACTCAAACGCTGTTCCAAGGTCTCGCGAGTAAAGCTTTGACAGTGTCCCCAACGGTGAAAGTGGTCTCCACAATGCGGACAGTGAACTACATTTTGCTTGAGATCTTCGTCGTTCACGGTGGCCACAATCATATGCCCACCGGATTTGAGCACTCGTGAGGCCTCCCACAAAGCCTTAGTGAGGTCCTCCGCCGACAAATGCTCGATGACATCGGTCATAAAAACCGTATCGAAATACTGCGCGGGAAACGGCAACGAGGTGCAGTTCGCCTTTTGCACTTGCGGACTTTTGGGCGCCAAATCGACACCGACCACCTCGGCCTTAGGCTTCGTGCTGCGTTCGATATGACGTAAGAGCGATCCATCTGCGGCACCGATATCGAGTACCCGCGCGCCGACAAACTTTGAACACAGTTGAAAAAGCGATCCGGCGGTGGTCACGGCTTTATATTGACCCAAGTCCGCCGCCCAAAACTGGCTTTGCTTTTCCTCACTCAACTCCAGCGAATAGCTCATATGCGCTCCGTTTTCTGCGCTAGATATTCATAGCTACCGGTTCCGCGGTAGCCGAGATTGAATTTTCCGTCAGGTTTAGGGCTGATTTTCACGATTTCAAAGCCGCGCTCTTGCAAAAAGCGAATAGTTTGTTCCGCGCTGGCATACTCGAATGGATATCCACCAACCCAATCGGTCACGTCTACATACCAGCTCATCCCGCGGCCATTCTTTCCGTACTCGCGAATGGTGCGTAGAGGATTTTTTCCTTTGAGAATGGCTCCGCAAATCAGCAGGCCCGCGAAAGCACCACACATCAAGCTCTGCACAAAACGCGGCATACGTGTATAGAAGTGTTTTACTCTCTTCCACAACGGCGCCAGGAATGCATCTCGATAGAGCATGATAAAAAGATAGCCGCCGGGATTGACCAGTTGAGTGCAGTGATCGAGAGCTTCCCACATCGCGCCCGTGTGATGAAGCACGCCCCACGAATACACCACATCCGCGCGCGGCAGCTTCTTGAAGTCACCGGGACTGACAATGCTGCCCTGCCAAACATTCCACGGCGTGTGCTCTGGAACGGAAAATTTCTTGCGTACGCGCATCACGTTCAGCACATTTTGAGGATCGATGTCCACGCTGCAAATTGTAGACGCCCCCAAATAATAGGCGGCCAGCGAAGAGAGTCCACTGCCACAACCAACATCCAGAAAGCTAAGTCCTTTGAGATGTGAGCGTCCCATGAAATCACAGATGGCACGCATGGACGATTCCACGGCCGGCTTCTCCAGTTGGTCGACCAATCTCTGCCAATTTTTGCCGAATTCAAAATGACTGCCTAGGTCCTTTTCACTCGGGTACATAAATAAATTCCCTCTGGTTGTCGCGTAAAAATCTGAGATCCAACACCACGAATGTGTAAAAGGCCAAAATCAGTCCCAAACGCGGCTGGTTTAAAATGAGTTTTGGAGGAGAATTGAAGAGTTATCATCGGCTGACGTTGGGTGGTTCATGATCGACTCACCACTCACGCTCACCATCAACATGCGGTTAGTGAAGGCCATTCTCTTCGCCTCATTTTTCAATTTGATTTTTTTTCTCCCCTACATCGGCTCCTCACACTTTCGCGTCGATCAGTTGGTGGGAGACGTCGCGGTTATGATCGTGCTTTTGCGCGCGGCCACCGGTGGCATCAAAATCAGTCGCCGTCTGCAATTCTTGGCAACTTGGGCTTTGCTGTTGTTGGCTTGGGTTGTGGTTGTGAGTTTTGTCACGCCAGGTCCTTTGATCGATGCGCTTCAATTTTCCAATAGTTTCTCGGTTTTCGCGGCAGGGGCTTGTCTCTACATTCTGCTGCGCGATCGCGTGAAAAATTACTTTCCCATTTTCCTCGAAGTTACGCTTTTTATTTCGATTTTTGTCAACGCTCTTGGCTACTATCTTTGGGTCACGGGCGATAGTCCGCTTATTCGAGAATTTCTTGGCTTTTACGGCGGATTTCAGGATGAGGCTTATGGCGAACTGGGTACAATTGCCTCGGTGTCGCAATTTGCCGGCCGCATATCATCCGTGTTCCCTCACACTCAGGCCTATGCGCTATACAATCTGGTGATGATCGCCACCGCCCTTTACACAGTCGGCCTGACCAAATCGTGGATTGGAAAAGTAATTTGCGTGATGGCGATTGTGCTGGCTGTTCTGGGCGGAATTCTCAGTGCGGCAAAAACCTTCACCTTTTGCTTTTTGATTGCGGCATTATTTTTAATGTTGAGTTCAATTCCCGCCTTGATGCGCAGACCGCGTTTGAATATTGGATTGCTCATTGTGGTTGCTCTTTGTTTTCATTTTGCAAAACCGGCATTCACAGAGAGCCGTTATATCACCGATCAGATACGGGCAATAGCGAGTATGGATATGGACCAAGTGGTGGGTTCGCGCTTGGGCGACCAAGGGTATCTGGTGAAATCCGGAACGCTGGCGATGGCCTTTCAACCTCTGACCTTAGTGCTAGGGTTGGGCGGAGGGGTCAGTAACTTTGCGTGGTCTGACAATGGCTATTTGCAAGTTCTCATGTTCGGCGGAATCTTCTTCTTCTGCTTTTTCTTTGGCTATCTGA
>Ga0206795_1095_pt1 | contig 18932 bp, 13 predicted proteins | sample Alteio_BWOrgCont_71_FD_152872 | JGI IMG/M metagenome (GOLD analysis project Ga0206795, IMG submission 152872) | Enriched cells from forest soil in Barre Woods Harvard Forest LTER site, Petersham, Massachusetts, United States -... | ecosystem: Environmental > Terrestrial > Soil > Temperate forest >... | reverse complement strand
CGCCGGATACTCTTTGCTAACATTTGCCGGGCTCACGCCCTGCTATGCCCGCTTGTCGCCTATCCTAAATAGGAACAAGTATGAGCCCAGCAAGCCATTCAGATCAGGGGTTACCTCGCGCGGACGAGCCGCTTAAGCCGGTCCCGGACCAGAAAACAGTCTTGCTTAGCGTGGTCGGCGAGTATTCTCCCCCGGAGCCACAGCCAAGCGCGCTACCGACGCTGAATGCCTCATTAAGCGCAGCGTCTTTGGCGGCGTTATCACAGCGATACGACATCCTCGCCGAAGCCGGTCACGGGAGCATGGGCAACGTCTACAAGGCGCGCGATCGCGAAACCGGCGAGACGGTTGCGCTGAAGCTCCTGAAACCCGAAATCGCCTCCGATCAAGCGATGATGGATCGTTTCAAGAACGAACTCCTCTTCGCACGCAAGATCACCCACAAGAATATCTGCCGCGTGCACGAGTTCAACCGCATCGGCGGGGTCGCCTATACATCGATGGAATTCGTGGAGGGCGAAAGTCTGCGGTCGGCGCTCAATCGCTTCGGAGGGTTTCCATCCCGCAAGGCCGTCGATCTCGCACAGCAGATGTGCTCGGGACTGAAAGAAGCGCACGCCCAGGGAATCGTGCACCGCGACCTGAAGCCCGAGAATGTGATGATCGATGAGCTGGGCAACATTAAGATCATGGATTTCGGCATCGCGCGCTCGATGGAAATGGCCACGCGCCTGACCGGCTCGATGGTGGGCACGCCAGCGTATATGGCACCTGAGCAGGTCGCAGGGAAGTCTGTGGACTACCGCACTGACGTGTACTCGCTGGGCCTGATCCTCTATGAGATGTTCACCGGCGCCCAGGCTTTCCGTGCGGACAATGCGGTCGCAGTGGCGCTGAAACAGATGCAGGAAAATCCCCGGCCCCCACACGAAATCGAGCCGAACATACCGGCGGCGATGGAGCGGGTGATACTGAAATGCCTGGAAAAAGAACCGGCGCGGCGATTTCAAACCATCGCCGAATTGGAAACGGCCGTGAAACTTCCCGGGGCGCCTGCGGCACAAGAAGTCCGGCGCGCCCCAGCTCTCGATTTACCGGTTCCTGCGAAGCGCTACGTGCTGCAATCGACGGAACCGGCCCCGCCGCGTTCGCACTCGGTTGTTGGATTGATCTTTGCGTGGCTCCTGCTGCTCGCCGCACTGGGCTTCGCGGGTTACGCCGGGTGGCATTGGCTCGCGCCCGTCGCGTGGCCGGATGCATTCAGCTTTCCGCAGGGGCCGCGCCCCCCCGAGGTTCCAGATTTCGCGCTCGAGAGTACGCCTGCGCCAGACGCCGCTGCATCCACGTCGGCGTCCGCGACACCGAGCCCGTCGGAACCAGCAACCGCTCCAGACGATAAGACAGCTCCCAGCAAGCCAACTACTAGTACAGGCGGTGCGGCTGACGCTGCCTCGGACGCTGCCTCAGCTCCAACACAGGCAAAAGCCGCGGTGGACCAGACGCCGGCTCAGCCAGCAGCGCGAAAGAGCAATTCGTTATTTGAGCGAGGCGCTGTCTCCTCAGAAGTACAGCAACGAGCGAGCGGCACTCTTGCCGAAAATGCCAACGCGGTGGTGAATGAGGTTCTATCCGGAATGATTTGGGTGGGCCGCTTCGAGCACCGGGACCGCGCCGATGCCGCGGCCAAGGAGATTCGGGATCTGGGACTTTCCGCCATCGTGGTTCCGCGCGATGGCTCCCGTGGGCAGTTCTTTGTCGTGCTGACTGGACCGTTCACCGGCAAGAAGTTGACCGATACCACGGCATTGCTGCAAGCGGACGGCTTTGCCAATGCGCGTCCCGTGCAATCCATGGAAGGGAATTCGCCTGCGAAGGCGAATTCCAATCGTCAGCAGAATCAAGGCACCGATCAGCAGCCGTAAATCGAGCGACATAGAGCAACATCGAGCGACATTGACGAACTGTGGGGGCAAGGTTCGGTAATGCGGGAGCGTGGATGACGGCGGGTCTGGAATTCGGCGCCTGTAGCGACAAGGGCTGCGTGCGCGAAAACAATGAGGACAGCTATTCCGTGGCGCCGGAGTTGAGCCTTTTCGTTCTGTCCGATGGCATGGGCGGATTGGCCGCCGGGGAAGTAGCCAGCCGATTGGCGGTAGACACCATCGTGGCGCACTCCCGTGAGGCTGAGTCCAACCCGAGTCTGCCATTCGAGGGTGAACGGCTGCCGGGCTTGTCCGACGCGTCGAATCGCCTCGCGAGCGCTGTGCGTTTGGCGAACAAGGTTGTCCACGAAACTGCGGAAAAGAATGTTGCCGAACAGATGGGCGCGACGCTCGATGCGGTCCGTTTTACGGGCGAGCGCCTGAGCTTGGTGCATGTCGGTGACAGCCGTGTCTATCGCTTGCGAGGAAATCAGCTCGAGCAGCTTACCCAGGATCATTCCTTCGTTGCCGAGCAATTGCGATTGGGTCGGATGACTGCGGAAGAAGCCGAAACCAGCAAACTGCGCAATGTGATTCTACGCGCGCTCGGCATCGACCCTGAAGTGGAACTGGATGTTAGCGAAGAGCTGGTGGTGCCGGGCGACACCATTTTACTCTGCTCGGATGGCCTCACGCGCGAGCTTTCCGACGCGCAGATCGCCGCCACGCTTTCCGAGAACGGAGACGCTAAGAAAGCGGCGGGCCAACTCGTCGATCTCGCCAAACAGGCGGGCGGCGGGGATAACATCACCGCGATCGTGGTTCGGCAGATTGGCGGGCCGGCTGGACTGTTCGCGCGCGTCGTTCGATGGTTCAAGAATTTAGGGTAACGGGCTTCGAGGCGCTGATAAGTCGGTACCAGTTCGCTGCAAGTTTTGAACAACGGGGGCGTGATTTCTTGGGAGGAGAAAGAACATGTCGAAACTGACGCTGAAATTCGAAAGCTCGGTCTTGAAGGAAGTTCCAGTAGGTTCACGGGAAGTGAGCATCGGTCGCTCGCCCGACAATGGAATTGTGATCGACAATCCGGCGGTGTCCCATTACCACGCGCGCGTCTTCAACGAGGAAGGCCGCATGATGCTGGAAGATTTCGGCAGCATGAACGGCACTTTTGTGAACGGTCAGCGCGTGAAGATGGTGACCCTCCAGCCCGGAGACTCCGTGGGCATCGGGAAACACACTATTGTGTTCTCCGATTCGCGCGAAGTAGAAGGCGCCGGCACAGCCGCCGTCGCGGAACAAAAGGCTGCCGCGCCAAAGATCAACGAAACCGTGATGCTCGACACGAAGGAGCGCCGGGAATTCCTGCAAAAAGTAGCTGCCGTAGGTGAAAGCGCTCAAGTGGCTCCCAAGCGAATGAAGATAGCGACGCTGATTGTCTTGAAGGGAAAGACCGACCAGCGCGAATACACGCTGTCAGACAAGCTCACAGTAATCGGCAAGTCGTCGATGGCCACGGTGAAGATGAAGGGTTGGTTCGTGCCCAAAGCCGCGGCGCAAATCAGCCGGCGGGAAGATCACTCCTATTACATCGGCGGCGGAGGCAAGACTCCCAACGTGAACGGTAAGGCCATCACGCAACCGACCAAGCTTACATCGGGAGACATCATCGAAGTGGGCGGCGTAACGCTGGAGTTCGTTTACCGCGATTGATTGCTCCGCGCCCGGCTGGAGTGCGAGGTCCAGGCGAGATGTCGAGCGAGGATGTCGGGCGAGCGCTTAAAATCGCCGGGCTTATTCTTTGCCCTTGAGCTTAAGCCTGCTTTTATTTTCTTCGAGGAACGCCCGCAGGTTGTCCGCAGTGTCGAGCAGCCGGATCCACTGTTCGTAGTAGAGTGTGACCGGAAAGCGCCCCAGCCCATAGACGCTGACTCCGCCCTTTTCTCCGACGCGAAATTCGAGGCTTCCTTTGGCATGCCCCGCGCCTTGCTTTTCGAGTTCCGCGATGCGAGCGAGCAATTCTTCTTTAGTAGGCTCTGTCATTTTTACGGCTCCCGATTCTTTGCGCAGGCCGCGGCGGTTTAGCGGCGACGGCCGGCGTGGTCGAGGTGATATTCCGAAATTTTGCGGCTGAGGGTGTTGCGATGGATGCCTAGAAACTTGGCCGCGCGGCACTGATTTCCGTTGGAGCGCTCCAGTGCGCGCTTGATAAACTTCTTCTCAAATTCCGTGACGGCCTCTTCGAGCAGAATTCCGCGCTCGACCATCATCCCGACCAGCGATTCCAGTTGTTCTTTCAATTGTCCACGCTCCGCGGCGGACTCCCAGGGAGATCCGCGCGCTTAGTCGAGTGCTTGGCCGGTAATACGTTGATACGCTTCCCGATATTTCTCTTGCGTGCCCGCCACCACGTCGGGCGGCAGCGCGGGCGCAGGCGGCTGCTTGTTCCAGCCGATGCGCTCCAGGTAATCGCGCACGTACTGCTTGTCAAACGAGGGCTGTGCTTTTCCGGGAATATATTGGCTCGCGGGCCAGAAGCGCGACGAATCGGGTGTAAGCGCCTCATCAATCCAGATCAACTCGTCTCCCAGCAGCCCGAACTCGAACTTTGTGTCGGCGATGATGATGCCGCGCGTGCTGGCGTGCTCGGCTGCGCGTTGGTAAAGCGTGATGCTCACGTCGCGGAGGCGCTCGGCCAGGGGCCGCCCGATTCGATCGACCGTTTCCTCGAACGAAATATTTTCGTCATGCCCGGTGGTGGCCTTCGTCGAAGGCGTGAAGATTGGTTCAGGCAGCCGGTCAGAATCATGCAGCCCGGCGGGCAGCGGAATTCCGCAGATAGCGCCTGTCTTCTGGTAATCCTTTAGCCCCGATCCCGAAATGTATCCGCGTACGACACATTCGATGGGTACCGGCTCCGTCTTGCGTACCAGCATGGCACGACCGTCGAGTTGAGCGGCGTAAGGAGCGAGTTCGCCGGAGAAGTCTTTCGCGGCAATCACATGATGCGGCACAACGTCGGCCAGCCGCTCGAACCAGAAAAGCGAAAGTTGCGTGAGAACACGCCCCTTATCGGGAATCGGCGTGGGCAGGATCACGTCGAAAGCCGACAAGCGATCGGTAGCAACGATCAGCAAACGGTCGCCCAGATCGTAGATATCCCGCACCTTTCCGCGGCCGCGGAGTTTCAGTCCGGGAAAATCCGTTTGCGAGATAACCGGTGCCATATGAGGAGAAGCCACAGGATTTATTTCTCCACTCGAAAGAGGCGGGTATTCTAGCGCAGGGCAGACGGTTGTCAACCGATTAAAGAATTAATCCAGGCTATAGGAAATCTTGGGTTGGCAAGTCGTCGCCGGGAAAAACTGTGCGGCGAGACAAAAATTCGGGCTACCAATAATTCTCACTATGTTCGTTGCCGCACGCTGCTTCTTTCCTGCGCTTTTACGCGGCGTTGCTGGCGGCTTTGGGCGCCTCGGCTGCGGCTTCCTCTTCCCACTTCACGGAAACCAGCTTTGAGACTCCCGGCTCCTGCATGGTTACGCCGTACATGACTGATCCCATTTCCATGGTCTTGCGGTTGTGGGTGACCACGATGAACTGCGTCTGCCCGCACATGTCCGCGAGCATCTTGTTGAAGCGGCCGACGTTGGCTTCGTCGAGCGGCGCGTCCACTTCGTCGAGGATGCAAAATGGGCTCGGCGAATACCGGAAGACGGCGATGAGCAGCGCGAGAGCAGTCAGCGCTTTTTCGCCGCCGGAGAGCAATAGAATGTTTTGCAGGCGCTTGCCCGGCGGCTGCGCTACCAGGTCGATGCCCGCGTCGCCGGAGCTGTCCGGTTCGCCCAGTCGCATTTCGCCCGTGCCGCCGCCGAAGAGAGATTGAAACGCAATCGCGAAGTGCGCGTTAATGAAGTTGAATGCCTCCTGAAACTTTTGCTGCGAAACCTGATCGAGTTCCGTGATGGTGAGCCGTGTGTTTTCGATCGACTCCACCAAATCGTCGCGCTCGCGCCGTAGGAATCCTTCACGCTGCTCGGATTCTTGAAATTCTTCGAGCGCCATCATGTTCACCGGGCCCATTGCTTCGACCCGCGCCTTCATTTCGTTGTAGTTCGTCTCCGCCGCGACGAGCTCTTCGCCGATCAGGAGTTGCGGCTCCTGGGCCATCAATTCCTCGGGCTGCGCGTTCAGCTCGGAAACGCACGCCTGCCGCAGATAATCCCGGTCCGCATCGTTGCGCGCCTTCTCGACCTGCCGCTGGCTGCGATCGGAGCGCAACTCATCGAGCGACAGCCGGCGTCCGCGCAGCGTCTCCTCGATTTCGCCGGAACGCACGCGCGCTTCATCCCATTCCTTTTCAAGCGCGAACTTCGCATCTTCCAGTCGCAGCTTTTCGCGGCGCATCTCTTCGGCCTGCTGGGTAAGTTCGGTGCAAGAGGCTTCGAGGCCAGTTTTTTCAGTCTTCAGTGTTTCGTGCTGCTGACTGAGCGCTATCACGCGAACGCCGGCCTTCTCGATTTCTCCGGCGAGACTGCATCGCAGCGCTTCCGCGCTCGCTAGTCGCTCGGCCATGGCGGCTACTTCTTCGCGGCGGGTCACGATGCGCTCCTGAATATCCTGCGAATCGCGCCGCAAGTTCGACAGCGCTTCGGCGACCTCGGCTGCTTCCGTCTCAGCCATCGCGCGCAAGCGAAGAGACTCGGCGTGCTCGATGCGTGCTTGCTCGGCCCGCTGACCCGCCGCTTCCGCTTCCCCATGCAGCCGGGCGATTTCATCACGCTCTGCCCCCAGCTGCTGCTCGACGCGGCGAAATTCGTTTCCAGCTTGCTCGCGCTGGTGCGAGACGGCGACCAAAGATTTCTCCGCCTGCATATGCCGGGCGCCAGCTTCGGCAAGATTCGCTTCGCACGCGGCAATCGCGCTTTCGATTCGCTCGATCTCCTCCTGGCGTGCTTCGACCATGTGCGCGAGACGCGTCGCTTCCGTTTCGTGCTGGCGGAGTTCGCGCTTGAGAGCCAGCGGGCCTGCGTCGCTCTTGCGTCCACCCGAAACCATCCGGTCGTGATAGCACGTGCCGTCGGGAGTCAGAAAATAGCTGTGCGGATTCTCTATCGCCATGCGCTCGGCGATTACCGGCGTCTCGACCAGATACGTGGTGCGAAGCTTCGTCAGATAGCGCTTCGTCGCCGGCCCCAGCGGTTCCCGGAATTCGACGAGGCGGTCCAGGCGCGCGATGAAATTTCCCGGCATGGAAGAGTCGCTTCCGATTTCGGCGTCGCTCGGGCTGAGATGTCCCATCGAATCCACGAAGAACGTGGCACGTCCCCCCACCTGCTCGCGCAGCAGGGCGATTCCGGCCCGCGCGTGATCGAACGACTGCACGACCACATATTCCAATTCCTCGCGCAGGAACTGTTCGATGGCGGTTTCGTATTCTTCCTGCACTTCGGCGTAATCGGCCAGCAGGCCCACGGCACGGAAGCCCCGCAATTCGCCCTCGCCGTTGGCGCTGAAAAGTTTCTGCACGGCGTCCGCGGTATAGGCGCGCTCACGAAGAATCTGTTCGATGGAGGCGTAGCGCGCGCGTTCGGCGGAAAGCTCGCGGCCGGCTTGCTCGAGCTGCTGGCTGGTTTCCTGCCTGTTCTGCCGTAGCCCCGAAAGCTGCGTTTGCGCTTCGCGTACCGCCACGCCCATTTCTTGCGCCTGCTGCTCGGCCTCGGAGAACGCAGTCTGCGCCGCTTCCATCCGCGATTGCAGCCAAGCGAATTCCTTTTCCACTCCGTCTACGGCGGTGTGGCGTTGTTCCTGCGCTGCGGTGTGCCGCGCGGCTGCTTCCTCGGCCTGCAAGGACTCGGCCTGCGCGCGCGCGGATTTTTCCACCAGGTTGCTGGCCAGCGTGCGCAGCTCGCTCATGCGCGCTTCCAAACGCTGTTGGTCGCCGACGCTGATCAGAACCTTCTCGCCCGCTTCGCGCAACGCCTCTTCCAGAGACGCGGCCAGCTTGCGAAGTTCCGCCACAGCCTCGGCTTGCGCGGCCATGCGTGTGTTCAAGTCCCGAGCTTCGCGCTTGGCTTGCTCCATCTCCACGGCCAGCACGGACGCACGAAATTCAATCTGCGCCACTTGCTCGCGGTTGAAAGTGATGCGATTTTCTACGCGGTCGAGGTCGAGCGATGTTTGTCCCAGCCGGTTGTGCATGCTGCGCAGTTCCGCGTCGAGGTCGTACGTGCGGGCGCTCAGCCGCTCCTGTTCGGCGGCCAGTTCCTGCACCGATTGCGCGTCGCGCGCTTCGGCGGTTTCCATGTCACGCAGAAGGTTTTCGAGCCGCGCGGCTTCGATATCCAGATGAGCGGCCTTGCTTGCAAGCACGATGCGCAGCAGCCCGCGCATCTGTTCCCGGAGCTCGGCGTAGCGCCGTGCCTTGGACGCTTGGCGCTTTAGCGAAGCTACCTGCTTTTCTACCTCCACAAGAATGTCATTTATGCGAGAGAGGTTCAGTTTGGTGGCGTCGAGCTTCGCTTCCGCCAGCCGCCGCTTGGTCTTGTACATCGTGATTCCCGCGGCCTCTTCGATAATGGCGCGGCGATCCATGGGCTTGGAATTCAAAATCAGGCCGATGCGGCCCTGTTCGATGATGGCGTAGCTGTCGGGGCCCAGACCTATGCCCATGAAGATTTCCTGCACGTCGCGGAGTCGCGCCGTGCGTCCATTGATCAAATATTCGCTCTGGCCGGAGCGATACAGCCTTCGACCTACAACCACTTCCCCCGGCCGCATGGTTACCGCCGGTTTTTCCGCTGCGCGCTTCTTTCCAAACCTGCGCTTGTCGGAGTCTTCGGTGGCGTTGTCTTCGGCTGCAGGGTTCGCGACGGAATCTTCAGCTGGTGCTGGCATCTCACTCACAGCGCCTTCTCCAGCGACCGGATCCGCGCTCGGTGCTTCGAGGTTTGCGTTCAAATTAGCGTCGAGCACCTTGGCGACAGCCTCGGAGAGCTCGGGGTCGACTAAGGTCAGGGTGACTTCAGCCATTCCCAAAGGAGGACGCTTGGCCGTGCCATTGAAGATGCAATCCGACATCCGCTCGGCGCGGAGCATCTTGTGGCTCTGCTCGCCTAGAACCCAGGAGATAGCGTCGACGACGTTCGATTTGCCACAGCCATTGGGCCCGACAATGCAGGTAATCCCGCTGCCGCTGAACGTAATCGGCGTTTTCTCGAAGAACGACTTGAAGCCCAGCAGCTCAACTTTACGCAGTTTCAGCACGCAACCCTCACAGGATGGGCCTCTTCCGATTCAACGGCGGAAGATAGCTCGATTCACTCTTCTTAGGAGGTCGTTCAGAGACAAAAACGTGGGAGGGTCGAATATCGTTGGCCCTACCGCCTGGCGCTAGCGATTGGCGGTTACGGGAACAGAAATTAACACGCGGTGGAGCGGGTGTAAAGCTCGCTTTTCAATCGTGTGCGCAGTTTCTTGCGCCAACAGGCCCTGTACTTCCGTTTCATTGACTCGCGTGGCCCTGCAACCTAGGATTGGGCGCACCAGGATGCCTCCCCCCAGCCCATCCGGCGGCCCATACGTTCCGGGTATGCGACGCGTTGTCTCAGCGTCGATCCTTCTGGCGGTCATCCTGCTCATTTCCTGGGTGGGATTGCGTCCTCCGCGCCCTGAATCCGTGAGCGCCCCACCGCGCGCGTTTTCCGCCGAGCGAGCGATACGATTCCTGGGGCGCATCCTCACGGACGAGCAGCCCCATCCCGTCGGCAGCTCGGCGAACGATGCGGTACGTACGCGCATCATTGCCGAGCTTACGAACCTCGGATATCAGCCTCAGGTGCAGACCGCGCTGGGCTGCAGCGAATTCGGTGTTTGCGCCACTGTTAGCAATGTGGTGGCACGTCTGGATGGCGCCGGAGGGACTTCGGGATCGCAGGACGCTGTCTTGCTCTCCTCGCACTACGACTCCGTACCCGCCGGCCCCGGATATTCGGATGACGGCACGAGCGTCGGGGCCACGCTCGAAATCGCGCGAGCGCTGAAGACTATGCCTGCTCCGCGCAATCCGGTCATTTTCCTGATCGACGATGGTGAAGAGGCAGGCTTGCTGGGGGCCCGCGCGTTTGTCGATTCGCATCCGTGGGCTTCGCAAGTTCGCGCCGCGGTGAATCTGGATGCTCGCGGCACCTCGGGACCGAGCCTGATGTTCGAGACCGGCTCCGCCAGCGAATGGGCCGTGGGTCTTTACGCGCGTGGCTCCCGCCGGCCGGCTCTCAGTTCGATCTTCTACACGGTGTATAAGCTCCTACCGAACGACACGGACTTCACCATCTTCAAGGCTGCCGGATACCAGGGTTTGAACTTCGCCTACATCGGAGATGTCGCGCATTACCATACCCCGCTCGACAACTCGGCGAGCCTCACGCCGGCCAGCGTGCAACACCAGGGCGAAAACGGATTAGCCGCTGTCACCGCGCTCGCCAACTCCGATCTCTCCAATCCGCCGCAACGTGACGCGGTCTTCTTTGATGTGCTCGGCCGCAGGACAATCGAATGGCCCGCGCGCCGCTCACTGCCATTCGCTTTGCTCATCGCACTGCTGCTGGGCCTGGAAATGGCATGGATGATTCACAGGAAAGGCATGACGGTAGCCGAATTCCTGCGCGGTTTTCTCGGATGGCTCGGCACGATCGCTATCACCGCTTTGCTCGCGCTGCTTTTCGTATATCTGCTCCGCCTCGCCGGCGCCATGCCTGTGGCATGGGTCGCTCATCCGTTGCCATTGGAAATTTGCTTTTGGTTTTTGGGCATCGTGGTTGCAATGATTCACGGTGTCTTACTCGCTCGAAAAGCGGGATTCTGGGGATTGTGGTCCGGGGCCTGGGTATGGTGGAGTCTACTCTCCGTGCTCGCCGCCTGGCTGGTGCCGGGCGTCAGTTACCTGTTCCTGTTACCTGTGGGTACGGCAGCGCTAGCGGGACTCATGGCGTTTTTCGGTTCCGCCGGCGAATCGCGAGGCTCGCTTCTGGTAGTGCTCCCGCCGCTCGCTGTTGCCGCCCTGGTCGGCTTTCCCGTGCTGCTCCTGCTCTATTCTGGTCTAGGTAACACTTCGCTCGTTCTCATCGCTGTAGTTTTGGCCGGTATCTCGACGGCGGCCGCACCTCTTTCGATCGACTTGCGCAACGATTCAGGACTGCGAGGCTTCGCCTTCGTCGCGACACCGATCGTGGCTGTGGCGGCGGCAGTCTTCCTGGCTATCGTCGCGCCGGCCTATTCGGCCAAAGCCCCGGAGCGCCTGAACATCGAATATTGGGAAGACGCGGACGCCTCGCAATCGCAGTGGATCATTCAACCGGAGTCAGGCCGCTTGCCTGAGCCGATACGGGTGGGCGCTGTTTTTCGCCCGCTCGATCGGGGCGCGTTTCCCTGGGACGGGCGCCCCAGTTTCGCGGCCCAGGCTCAGGATCTCGACTTGCAGCCGCCTACATTTACCGTTCTCGAGTCAACGCCTGCAGGCGCCCGCCGGGCCTATCGAACGCTGCTGCGTTCGGAGCGCGGCGCTCCCTACGCAGCCGTCTTGTTTCCTCCGGACGCCGGTATTGCTTCCGTCCGGATAGAGGACCAGCCATTGACAACCGGCATTCCTCGCGATCGGCGCTTCCTCAACGGGTGGTCGGCTTATGCATGCGCGGCCATGCCTCCGGCTGGAATCGAAATAAGTTTTTCCTTACCCGTGGGAAAACAGGTTGAAGTGTACGCCGCAGACAAGTCCTATAGTCTCCCCAGCGAAGGGAAATTCTTGGTAAACTCACGTCCACTCACGGCAACGCCCTCGCAGGATGGCGACGTCACCATTGTCACCCGCCGCGTGCAGCTGATTCCGTGATTGGTTTGGGTTCGGATTGCGCCTAGGACGTCTCATGCGCCGTGCATCGCTTTTGGCAGTTAGCAGTCTCCTCTTGTGCATCCTCGTAGCTATCGCCAGCGGAGCCGTGAGTGCCAAAGCGGCCGCGCAGAACTCCGCCTCTGCTTGCGAGCGATCCTTGCTTATGAACTTTCAAGATTTCCGCCATGGGGAGCGGATGAATGAAGTCCCCATCTGGCAATCGCCCGCGCCCTCGGAGTCTCTGGATGTTGTCCCTGCCGTTTTCTTTCAGGCCGGCATGACCATCGATGCCGATGGCGCACCCAACGCTTACAATCCGGAGAACACAGGTCTCGACGATAATTCCAACGCCGGAGTGCCCGGACATTGGGACGGTGTCGTACAGGACGAAAATGGAGATCCCTATATTCAAGGGCCTGACGATCCCTTTCCCGGTTACTACGTCTCCTGCACATCCCTATGCGACCGCAGCAAGCACCCGATCGACCCTCATCGCTACGTGGACGCTTCGAAGATTCCGTATGTCGTGCTTCCCGGCGGCTTGGCTCGCGAGGCCGGTATGCGCCTGGGGGACTTTGCCCTGGTCGTGAATCTGCACAACGGCAACCGGTCTTATGCCATCTACGCTGACGTAGGCACGCTCGGCGAGGGCTCGATCGCCTTGGCGGACAACCTCGGGATTCATTCCGATGCCCGCGTCGGCGGCACGCGCGGCGGAGTTCTCTACGTAGTATTCCCCGGATCGGGCGACGGCGCTCCCCACACTGTGGATGAAATCAACGCCCTAGCCGCGCAGCCGGCCGAGCAATGGGGCGGCATCGAACAGGTCAACGCCTGCCTAGCCAATTAATCTCGCAAGGATCTCTCGCACACCGATTTGCCGCCCGGCGCTACCTCAGCTAGAATAGCCCGTTTGTGTTTGGCCCAAAATGAAAGACATACGCCTCTACAACACATTCACGAACCGCCTGGAGCCGCTCGATCCGATTCATCCAGGTGAAGTCCGTATCTACACGTGCGGGCCGACCGTCTATGCCTTCGCTCACATCGGAAATTTCCGCACCTTCATGTTTCAGGACATTCTGCGGCGGTTCCTGCACAAGCGGGGGCTGCGTGTCCTGCAGGTGATGAACGTCACCGACGTGGATGACCGCATCATCCAATCCGCAGCGGCCGCTGGCGCGGATATTCGCGAATACACCGAGAAATACATTAAAGCCTTCCTCGACGATATCGACGCGCTGCACATCGAGATGCCCGAGGAGCTCGTCCGCGCCACCGACCACATCGAAGACATGGTGGCTCTGATCGAACGCCTGCAGGAAAAGGGCTTCACCTACACCAGCGACGGCTCCATCTATTTCCGCATCGCCAAATTTCCTGACTACGGAAAGCTCTCGAAGATCGACGTCGCCGGCATCCAGGCCGGCGCGCGTGTCGACGTCGATCAGTACGACAAGGAAAACGCCCGCGATTTCGCGCTGTGGAAAGCCCCCAAGCCCGGCGAGTACTCCTGGGAAACGCGCATCGGGCCCGGCCGTCCCGGCTGGCACATCGAATGCTCGACCATGGCCATGAAATATCTCGGCGAGACTCTGGACATTCACACGGGCGGCGTTGACCTTTCGTTTCCGCACCACGAAAACGAAATCGCGCAGAGCGAATGCGCCACGGGTCACCAGTTCGTCCGCATCTGGCTTCACGCCGAGCACTTGATCATCGACGGCCAGAAGATGTCCAAGTCGCTCGGCAACTTCTACACGCTGCGCGATCTCTTCGCCAAGGGTTACAAGCCGTCTACCATTCGCTTCCTCCTTCTATCCGTGCCGTACCGCCGCCAGCTCAATTTCACGGAGGACGGCCTCACCCAAGCCCGCAATTCCGTCGAGCGCCTGCGCAATTTCATGTCGCGGCTGAAGACCACGCAATTCCCGGCGGGCTCGAATCCTGAGATGAACGCGTTGATTGAAAAGGCCGAGCAGGAGTTCGACGCCGGTCTTGCTGACGACATAAATACAGCCGTGGCTCTGGCCGCTGTCTTCGATCTGGTGCGCGACATCAATACCGCCATGGACCGCGGCGTTTTCCTGCAGCAGGACGCGCCCCGCGCCGTCGCCGCCATGGAGCTGTTCGATGGCGTCCTAGCGCTCCTCCTCGACGATGACGAGGCAAAACTGCAGAAGCTCGGTTTCGGCCCCGCGAAGCCGCGTCTCGGCGCTCCCGAAGTCGATGCCCTCATCGAAGAGCGCCAAGCCGCCAAGCAGCGCAGGGACTTCCAGCGCGCCGACGCTATTCGCCAGCAACTCTCCGATTCTGGTATCATTGTGGAAGATACGAAAGACGGCACGGTTCGCTGGAAATACAAATGAAACTCTCCTCGTCACGCACGCATAGCCAGCCTTCCAACGAACGACCCAGCCTGTTCGGCGTCGACTAACTCCTTTTTCCTCCGATCGATGTTTTGCGCCGGCCGCCATTCAAGCCGCCCGCGCTAGGAATGAAAATTCCGGGAGGAATCACATGCAAACCGCCGAAATGAAACTTCCGCACATCGTTACGCCGCTTCCCGGCCCGAAGGCGAAGCAGATTGTCGAGCGCGACCACCGCGTGGTTTCGCCTTCGTACACTCGCGACTATCCGCTCGTGGCAAAAGCCGGCCGCGGCGCGATGATTGAAGACGTTGACGGCAACACCTTTCTCGATTTCGCCGCCGGTATCGCGGTTGTCGCGACCGGGCACTGCCATCCACAGGTAGTCGAGGCCATTCAGAAGCAAGCCGCGGACTTGATCCACATGTCCTCGACGGACTTTTATTATCCGGGCATGGTGCAGCTGGCCGAAGAGCTTGCCGCCATCGCGCCCGGGAAGGATCCCAAGCGCGTCTATTTCGGAAACTCGGGCACCGAAGCCGTTGAAGCGGCCATGAAACTCGCTCGTTATCGCACCGGGCGCGACAAGTTCATCGCCTTTTATGGATCCTTCCACGGACGCACCATCGGTTCACTTTCACTCACTGCCAGCAAAGCAGTGCAAAGAACGAAGTTTGGCTCGCTGCTGGCAGGCGTGTTTCACGCGCCTTATCCGAACACGTATCGCGGCGCATATGGCGTTCGACCGGAACATGCCGCAGCCGATGCGCTCGCGTGGCTGGAAAGCGAGCTTTTCAAGCGTGTCGTAGCTCCGGAAGAAGTTGCCGCCATTTTCGTCGAGCCAATTCAGGGCGAAGGCGGCTACCTGCCTGCGCCACCGGATTTTCTGCAGGGCCTTGAGCGCGTGTGCCGGCAGCACGGCATCCTTCTTGTCGCGGATGAAGTGCAATCCGGAATGGGCCGCACCGGCAAGTGGTGGGCCGGCGATCACGCTGGCATCGAGCCGGACATGATCTGCGTGGCCAAAGGCATCGCCTCGGGTTTGCCGCTCAGCGCCCTTATCGCTAAGGCGGACGTGATGGATTGGGAACCCGGCGCGCACGCCTCCACATTTGGCGGCAACCCCGTTTCCATTGCCGCCGCGCTGGCTACGCTGCGCCTGCTTGGTGGCTCGCTCATGGCTAACGCGTCTCTGATGGGCGACCGCATCTTCAAGCAAACGGCTGATTGGCGTGAACGCCACAAGATCGTCGGAGATATTCGCGGCAAAGGGCTGATGATCGGGATCGAACTGGTGCGCGATCAGAAGACCAAGGAAAAGGCCCCGGAATTCCGTGCGCGTATCCTGCAGGCCGCTTTCGAGAAGGGATTGCTGATTTTGGGAGCCGGGGAGAATACCCTGCGCTTGTGCCCGCCGCTGGTCGTCGACGAGGAGCAGGTTGATTTTGCGTTGCGTACCATCGAGGCTTGCATTTCCGAGATCGAGCGTACGTTGTAGGTTCGTGCGGTTGGATCAAATGGGCGGTTGCTCATGCTTGCGCGTTTGATGTTCGCCTGTGTAGATTTCGCCGCCCGCAAGGGCCTGGCGGAGATTCCCGCCCCTGACTCGCCGGACGTTTCTTCGCGGCACCGGGCGCGGCGCACCGGCGTCCGCGGCGAAACCTACGCCTACTGGTATCTTCGCCGTCACGGCTACATCCTCGTCGCCAGGAATTACACGCGGCCCGGGATGAAGGGCGAGATCGACATGGTCGGCTATGACGGCTCGGTGCTGGCCTTCGTCGAAGTGAAAACGCGCGCCGCCGATCGTAGCGTCCCCGCAAACCCCGAAGCCGCTGTGGATGCCGACAAGCGGCGACACTTGGCCCGTATGGCGCGGAATTTCCTTCGCGAGCGGCACGCCCAGGACGCCCCCTATCGCTTCGACATTCTAGCCATCGAAACTCGCTCGGGGACTCGCCCCGAGATTCGCCTGCACAAGGGAGCCTTCAGCCCGAGTGAATCCTGAAGAGCGCCAAGCCGTAGCGGTTGCTGTCCGAGTCTTTACGTCCCCATCGTAGTAAGATGATTTGCATTGGGGGGATGCGGCGGCACCCCAGCGGGGGAAGAATTGCCCGAACTACGCAAAGATCCGATTACGGGACGCTGGGTGATCATTTCTACCGATCGCGCTCGCCGCCCCGTCACCTTCCTGCGCGAGAGCGTGCAGATCAAGGGCAATGGTGTGTGTCCCTTCTGTCCCGGCAACGAAGGCAAGACCCCTTCTGAAATCCTCACCTACGGCCGAAACGGCGGCGGCAGAGACACACCAGGGTGGTCGCTGCGCGTCATCCCCAATAAATTCCCCGCGCTAGGTATCGAAGGCGGTCTCGACCGCGAAGGCGATGGGCTATTCGACCGCATGAACGGCGTTGGAGCGCACGAGGTGGTCGTCGAAACGCCCGATCACCATCTTACGCTTGCCAATATGTCGGTGAAATCCGTCGAAGAAGTCTTCTGGGCTTGCCGCGAGCGCATCCTTGATCTGAAGAACGATCGCCGCTTCCGCTACATTCTCCTTTTTAAGAATCACGGAGAGCCCGCCGGGTCCACCATCGAACACGGCCACACCCAACTCATCGCGTTGCCCATCGTTCCTCGCCGCGTGCGCGAAGAGGTTGACGCGGCCAAGCATTACTACGATGAAAAAGAGCGCTGCATCTTCTGCGACATCATTCGTCAGGAGATCGAAAGCGAAACGCGAGTCATCTTGGCGGACGAGCACTTCGTAGCCATCGCTCCTTATGCCCCACGATTTCCCTTCGAAAGCTGGATTCTGCCGCGACGCCACAGTTCGGCGTTTGAAAACATGCCCGCGTCGCAATACGCCGACCTCGCCAAGGTCTTGCGAGATTTTCTGCAACGCCTCGACTCGGCGCTGCTCTGCCCCTCATACAACTTCATCGTACACACCTCGCCCATCGGCGAGGAAACCAACGATCACTATCACTGGCACATCGAGGTCATGCCCAAACTGACCAAAGTGGCGGGATTTGAGTGGGGCACGGGCTTCTACATCAATCCTACGCCGCCGGAAGAGTCGGCGCGGTTCTTGCGCGAAGCGACCATCCGGTCGGGATCGTAGCCCCCTGGGATCGCCGATCTCCCGATCGGCGCATTTGCCTTGCCCCTTCGTAGCGGCCGCCTTGCCTTTGAGGCGGGCGCTTTTGGTTGGGCTTTGCTTTTAACGTAGCGCCGCGGTCTTCAGCGCGGCAGCCTTTCCTCCGTGGGTTCCATCCAGCCGGTGATTTCGCCTACAACTGTTTCAACTTCTTCCTCGCCGAAACAAACAACGTCACTGCCAGCGTTGCAAACAGCACAACGCCTAGCCACTGCGCCTGATGCAAATTTGGCATGTATTTCTCGGCCCAGCCCGAGAAAAGATCGGCAGGCCACGGAAGGTGCAAGCCGCGCTGCAACCAGTGCGGCAAGTGCTGGCTGAGTTCCTGGTCCTGAAGCAGGTTGATCACGATGGCCAGAAGTCCAAACACGCCTCCGGCTGCGATCAATCCGCTCGCATAGAGCGATCCCGGACTCACCTCGCTCACCCCTTCGTCTTTCTCAACGCCCTGTTCGGCGACCCATCGCACCACGCCGCCAGCGAACATGGCCATCGTCGTGCCGATGGAGATATACGTTCCGACCGCAAAGGGCAGCGAACGCACCCCGAGCATCTCGACCGCAATTACCAGGAAAACCCCCAGAAACACCAGCCGCCAGGGAAGGCGCCGGTTCAGAATCCCGTTGATCACCGTAGCCATCAGCCGCGCTTGCGGCGCCGCCGCCTTGGCGCTGCCGATTCCTTGCTCCCACTGAATTTCAATCTGCCGCGTGCTTGGATCGTACAGATATTTTCCATCCGGAATCTCGCCCGACCCGATGGCGTTCACCAGAACGTAGGTTTTGCCCTCGTGCACGTACTGGCTATCCTGTCGCTCGACCCCTTGCGGCAAGTGATCCACGTCCAGCGCGATCTGCATCGGCTTGTACTGCGCGAGGCCGTAGTTCATCAGGATCAGCGTGCCGCCGATGGCGAAAGACGACACCAACACCCCGATCACCAGCGCGATTTGCTGCCACATCGGAGTCGCGCCAACCAGGTAACCCGTTTTCAGGTCTTGTGAAGTAGCGCCTGCGATCGCCGAAGCGATGCACACCAACCCTCCGATTGTCAGCGCCAGCACAGCGTAGGCGCTCGCCGTCCAGTGGATCACCAAAAATACGGCGCAGGTGGCCATCAGCGTGGCGATTGTCATTCCGCTGATCGGATTCGACGAATTCCCAATCAGCCCGCTGATGCGCGATGCCACCGTCACGAACAGAAATCCAAACACGATGATGAACAGCGCGGCCATAAGATTTGCAAAGGATCCGGTCTGCGCTCCTGGAATCGGTTTGAATCGCAGCAAAGCCCAGACCATCGCCAGGATCACCACCGATCCGACCACCACCACGCGCATGGAAAGGTCGCGTTCGGTGCGGCTAGCCAAGGGCTGCGATTCCGTTTTCGCGCGCAGGTCCTTCATTCCCGCCCCGATCGCCGAGACAATTGTCGGCAGCGTTTTGAGCAGCGTGATCAAGCCCGACGCCGCCACCGCCCCGGCGCCGATCGGACGGATGTAGATCCCCCAGAGCTGGTCGGGGGTCATTTGTGGAATGGGTATCGTGCTCGGATACAGCGCTACGTTCGGCGCGAGCGAGCCGAAAAACCGGATT
>Ga0206795_1093_pt1 | contig 18953 bp, 20 predicted proteins | sample Alteio_BWOrgCont_71_FD_152872 | JGI IMG/M metagenome (GOLD analysis project Ga0206795, IMG submission 152872) | Enriched cells from forest soil in Barre Woods Harvard Forest LTER site, Petersham, Massachusetts, United States -... | ecosystem: Environmental > Terrestrial > Soil > Temperate forest >... | reverse complement strand
TCGATCCCGAAAAACGCGATCCGATAACCACGTAACAAAAATCGGGTCAACGAGAGTCAGCCGGGCTGCTGCTGGGTCATGCAGTGGATCGTCCCCAAGCCGAGAACCAAATCGCGGCACGCGATTCCGATCACTTGGCGTGTAGGGAAGAGCGTGGCCAATGTATTGAGCGCATCGCGGTCGCGTGGATCGTTGAATGTAGGCGCGAGCACGATTTTGTTGGCGATGTAGAAGTTAGCGTAGCTGGCCGGCAAGCGCTGTCCCTCGAAATAAACGGGCGCGGGCATGGGCAGAGTTTCCACGCGAAGCCCGCGGCCCTTCTCGTCTTTCATCTTCTTCAGGCGCGCAAGGTTTTCGCGCAGCGGCGCGTAGTTGTCGTCGGAGCGGTCGCCCTCGACGACGGTGACCACGGTGCGGGCATCGGTGAAGCGCGCGAGATCGTCCACGTGGCCGTGCGTGTCGTCGCCGGCGATCCCCTTGTTGAGCCACAGCACGTGCGTCGCGCCTAGATAATCCCGCAGTACCTGCTCGATTTCAGCGCGCGTAAGACCAGGATTACGTGCCTGCACGGGACTTAGCAGACATTCTTCGGTAGTGAGAAGTGTTCCGCGACCGTTGACGTCGATGCTGCCTCCTTCGAGTACCAGGCGGCGGCCTTTGTAGGCCGGTTGCCAAACGGGGCGCTTGAGCTTCCGGTTGACCCTGGTCACAATCTCACAGTCCTTGCGGAAATTTCTGTATTTGGCCCAACCGTTGAACATCCAGTGAGTGAAGGCAACTTTCTCGGCGCGATTTTTCACGCACAACGGGCCGGAGTCGCGCATCCACCCTCGATTGGTCGGGACCCGGAAAAAATCGACGGCCTTCAGATTCGCGCCGGACTTGGTGAGAATTTGCCGGGCGCGCGCTTCGGCAGCGGCATCTTCGACCAGCAGATAGACGCGCTCGACCTGTGAGACATGGCGCACGATCTCGGCAAAAGCCCACGGGATAGCCGCGAATTTTCCCGGCCAGTCGGAGTGTTCGTGCGGCCACCCGAGCCATGTGGCGTGGTGCGGCTCCCATTCGGCGGGCATGCGGTAGCCAAGGGAAAAGGGTGTTGGGGAATTCGAAGCGAGAGAGAGGCGCGACGCGCTCTTCATTCGTCGAGCCAGCGGTTAAGAATCGGCGGATAGGCGTCGATGCGGCGGTCGCGGAGGAAGGGCCAATTGCGGCGAACGTCTTCGGCGTGCGCAGGATCGCATTCAGCAATCAGAATTTCTTCGCGCTCGCTGCCGGCCTGTGCGACAACGGCGCCGAAAGGATCGGCGACGAACGAATTTCCCCAGAATTCGATTCCAGTATCGCCCGCGGTGGGACTCCCTTCGAAGCCTACGCGGTTGGCGACGGCAACGTACACGCCGTTGGCGATGGCGTGGCCGCGCTGGATCGTGCGCCATGCGTCAAGCTGTGCCGCGCCGTACTGCGCCTTTTCCGCAGGGTGCCAGCCGATGCTGGTGGGGTAGAAGATCACCTGCGCGCCTTGCAGGCCGACGAGCCGAGAACCCTCCGGATACCATTGATCCCAGCAAATCTGCACGCCGATACGCGCGAAGCGCGTGTTGAAAGCGGGGAAGCCGAGATCGCCGGGCGTGAAATAAAACTTTTCGTAATAGAGCGGGTCGTCGGGTATGTGCATCTTGCGGTATTTGCCAAGGAAGGAGCCGTCGGCGTCAAGAACCGCGCAAGTGTTGTGGTAGATGCCGGGAGCGCGTCGCTCGAAAAGCGAAACGACCAGGGCGACTTTCTTTTCTTTGGCAATTTTGGCGAGGGTCTCGGTGGCCGGCCCGGGAACTGGCTGGGCCAGATCGAAGAGGCTGGCATTCTCGGTGCGGCAGAAATATTCGGACAAGAAAAGTTCGTCCAGGCAAATGATCTGCGCGCCGCGCGCAGCGGCCTCGCGGATTTTCTCGACAGCGTGCTCGAGATTGTCTCCGGAATTCTTCGCCGAGCGCATCTGCAACAAACCGATAGTGAATTTATCCGCCATGTCGTTGGCTAGATTATCACGAACCGAACGGCTGGATTCGAGCGAAGAGCTATCAGGGCACCGCGATTTTTTCAGGCGAGAGCGCAGCGGATGACTTTTCCATTAAGCTGGATTCAGCTAGTCGTTTGGCGCGCGCGTGGCGTGCCTTTAGCACGAAAATAGCAAGAACTTGCAGGCCAGTTAAAGCGTTCGCTGCCATGATCGGGACGGACATTCGCAGAAGACCGTAGACGAACCACATCCACACGCCCGTTCCGAAGAGCGCCAGCATGGCCCAGGAGAGACCTTCGCCGCCGGTCTTCCAGGCCTTGACCAGTTGAGGCGCGAACGCGATGGTGGTCAGCGATCCGGCCCAGAATCCGATTGTTTCGGCCTGCGATCGCAAGGAATCGAGCAGCAAAGGCCACATATTTTTCTAGGATGGCATGAGCGCGCGATTTTGGGTAACAACAATCGAGTGGACGGTTCGAGCGTAGGGCTGGGTCTAGGGCTGCGACCGGCGCCGGACTTCGATGTTGTCGATGCTCTGTCGTGCGAAGGCTAAATCCGGATTGAGGTCCAGGGCATGCGAGTAGGCCGCCTCCGCGGCATCCCAGTCCCTGCGGTGCATGTAGACGGTGCCGAGGTTCACCCAAGCGTCGTCGGAATGTTCCTCGCGAGGGTGGGCTTGCAGAGCGGCGGTCAGCAACTTAACGGCTTCATCCGTATTTCCGGTCTGCGCGAGGGCGACGGCAAGATTCAGGCTGGCATCGAGGTAAGCGGGTTGGAGTTCGATGGCGTGCCGCCACGCATCAATAGCCCCAGGCATGTCGCCCTTTTCTTGTAAGGCTTCGCCGAGCAGCTCAAACATGAGTTGGTTGTGGGGATCATCAGCCGCTGCCCGGCGGTAACACTCGGCCGCGCGGTCCCATTGGTGCAGGTTGGCGTGGGCGAGTCCAAAAACGGACCATGCCGGCCCGTTGGGTGCATGGAATTCGTAGGCTTGCTGGAGTTCGGCATTGGCTTCTTCTTCTCTACCCAGAGGCGCGAGGACAAGAGCAAGGTAGAGATGGGGTTCGTAGGCATCGCGGCCCAGGGCTATCGAGCGCTCCAGTGGCGCGACGGCTTTATCGAATTGTCCCGCCCGGTAGTACGAGCCTCCCAGGGCCAGCTGCACGATTGGTAAGCGAGGCGAAAAGACTGCCGCGCTTTCAAACAGACGAATGTCATCGTGCCACTCCGGGATGCGCCGCTCGATCTGCACTACATAGAATAGCAGTAGAACGGCGAAGCAGGCGTAGGCAGCGCGGAGCGCCGGCTTCCCAAGCGAGCTGCGCGTCAAATGGAATGCCGCCCATCCCGCCAGCACGCAAAAACCAAGAGAGGGAATGTAAAGGTATCGCTCGCCAAAAACCATGTCGCTCACGTTTGCAATTCTCAGCGCGGGCGCCAAGGTGATGAAAAACCAGGCCATGGCAAATGACAGGAGCGGTTGAGACTTGCGCAGATAGAACATCGCGGCTACGAGAGCGCTCATCAGCAAGATGCTCGCGAAAAACTTCCAACCGGCCGCGTTCTGAGGAATGAAGTGATAGTAATAGTTCAACTTTACAGGCCAGAACAGCTTGAGCACGTATTGGGCGAGCAGCACCGGCACGGAGAGAAAATTCTGCCAGGGCGTGAGGTGATGGTTGACGCTCGTGGAGGGAGCGAAAGACCCCAAGGCCCGCAAACGGAAAATCATATATACGCCCAGAGCGGCTACATAAGGGGCTAGCCGGCACAGGCTTGAGAGAGAGAAGACGGCTCGTAGCGATTCCCGGCGATAGAGGAATTCATAAGCCAGCAGGAGCGCCGGAAAAACCATGGCTGGTTCTTTGCAGAATAGGCCAGCGAAATAGATTGCGGTGGCCAGGGCATGGTTCAGCAGGGGCCGGGAGCCCGTGCGGGCGCGGTGGTAGAAAAGCATGGCGGTGAACATGGACAGGCCGCAAAGGGGATCGCACAGCGCCGAGATCCATACGACCGGCTCAACATGGACGGGATGAAAGGCAAACAGGAGTGCGGCCCAGAAGGCAAGTGACGCATTCCCGGCCAGCTCGCGAACCAGATAGTAAACGGCGAACACCCCGGCGAGAGCAACAATCAGGTTCACCATATGGAAGAGCCAGGGGTGAAACCCAAAGGCGTAATACTCCATCATGTAGACGAGCATCTGGAGCGGCCTGTAGTAGTTACTTGTACCGGAGTTCGCAAAAGCCCAAACATTGGTGGCGAACAGTCTGGGGATGTTGCGGTAGCTCGTGATGAACGGATTGTCGAGCAGCTCCGAGGTATCGTCGGTTACGAATCCATTGCGCAGCGCAGCCGCATATATGCCTCCCATTGTGGCTGCCAATAGGGCTAGATGCCAGGCAGTCTGGTGGGCACCGCTGGCGGCCAAATTCCCTTGGCGGGTGGCTAGAGGCGGGGAAACCGGCACCCCGCGGAGTTTGCCGCTGCGCTTCATGGAGCAGCATTCTAGCCGCGGGGCGAGGCTCACGGCCAACCAAATCAATGGAACTCCCTTGCTTTCGGTCGTAAAGCAGGTTGGGCCCCCGCTGGTTGGCCTTCCGCCCCAGGCTGCAAAGTAAACTGTTTACAATGCACGGGGGTATTGAGGTAAAATTTCGTCGAACTTCCGCAATGTAGGTGCTTTTAACTACGGAGGAGGGTGGCATCGAAATGAGAAAGTTGATGTTTGTGGTAGCGGTACTTATGGTACTCGGGTTCTCTCGAACGGCCATGGCTCAAGACGAGAATGCCTTCAGCGTATATGGCGGATATTATTTCGTTCACACGAGCGTAAGCGTCAGTGGCGAAGGCACAACAACGGACGATGGTCGAATCATTCCCTCGGTTTCGGGCGGGGGCGATCCCACTTTCGGTTTCAACTTCAACGGCGGTGGCGGCCAATTCGCATACAACTTCAACCAAGACCAGAAAATTAAGTACGGTCTCGTAGCGGAGTTTACGGGGACTACATCTTCAGATTTTGGAGTTACTTCCAACCTGTTTACGTACCTGTTTGGTCCACGAGTCACCATCGGCGACGGCAGGCTGAGCCCTTTCGTTCAGGTGCTTGTTGGAGGAGCTAGAATCAGTGGCGCTGTCGCGAATGATGGTGCGTCGCAAAACGCGTTCGCACTGAGCACAGGCGGCGGACTCGACTTCCAACTAACCAAACACTGGTTCGTTCGCCCAGTGCAGGCGTCGTACTTGCTGACGCGCTTCTCGTTGGGAGGCACGAACCACAACCAGAACAGCTTCCAGTATTCGGCCGGTGTTGGTTTCCGTTGGCCTTAGACTGACGGATCGACCTCGGGAATTTCAGCATAGAAGTGCAAATAGGGCTGGCCGATGGCCAGCCCTATTTGTTTTTAGGGCGTCTCTTACAACTTTCCCCTAAATGACTCCCCTGATTTAATTAACTGAAACGATTCGTTGCCAAGCCGAGTCTCAGGTTATAGTGCGGGCCTTGAAGGGTTCTAAAAACAACAGCTGATTCGGCGTCGGAGCACCCGGAGTCTGTCTGCGTGCGGGTAAGCCTGGCCGCCCCTTTTTGACGGATGCTACAATGAACCCAATCAGGTATCTTAAGAACCATTTCCGACTCCCTTTTAGTATGGGGACGATATGAGTGCCATGTGGATCAGCCATGAGGAGTAACTCCAGCGAAAAGGCACCGTTGAGCTTGCCTCTGAAAACATTCGGCCTACTATTGGCAGGAATTCTTGGCATTGTCGCCGGCGGCTGCGGGAAGCAACAGGAGGCTGCGGCGCCGAGGCAGCCGACCGTTCCCGTTGTCGTCGGAATGGTAACTCAAAAAACTGTTCCCATCGAAATCAACGCTATTGGGAACGTGGAGCCATACTCAACGGTGTCGATCAAAGCTCAGGTCGCCGGTGACATGACGGACGTTCATTTTACGGAAGGAGATTTCGTCCACAAGGGACAGTTGCTCTTGGAGATTGATCCGCGTCCCTATGAGGACGTACTGGCGCAAGCCCGGGCTGCTCTCGCGCGCGATAAGGCCGTTGCCGTGAACAGCCGGGCACAGGCCCAGCGCTACCAAAAACTTTTGGAAGCCGGCGTAGTTGCGGCGCAAGATGCCGAATCCTACATGAGCACAGCCGAAGCATCGAACGCACTGGTCAACGCGGATGAGGCAGCCGTCCAAACGGCAGAGCTAAATCTGGAATTCTGCAAAATTTATTCGCCCATTGACGGACGCACGGGCTACCTGATGCTGAAGCCGGGTAATCTGGTGAAGGTAGCGGATGTACCGATCGTTGTGATCAATCAAGTGGATCCGATATTTGTGAACTTCACCGTTCCGCAACAGTACTTGCCCGACATCAAGAGATATATGGCTCAGAAAACTCTGGCTGTTTCCGCGACTGTGCCGAATGATCCGGGCCCGCCCCTCCAGGGGAAACTTACATTTGTGGACAACAATGTGGACGTCACGACGGGCGCGATTCACCTGAGGGGGACGTTCGAGAATGCCCAGAATCGTCTTTGGCCTGGCCTTTACGCCGACGTCTCGCTGACTCTTTCTGAGGAATCGAACTCGACGGTCCTTCCGTCGCAGGCAATTGTGACGAGCCAGCAAGGACCCTACGTATATGTCGTGAAGGCAGACCACACGGTCGAACAGCGCATGGTAGTGAGAAATCGCACCGTTGACACGGATGCGGTGATCGAAAAGGGTGTCGAGCCAGGCGAAATGATCGTCATAGATGGCCAGGCGAATTTGGTTCCTGGCTCAAAGATCGCGATCAAGAACGCCGACGCTAGTCAGGTGGGCCAGCCAGCGGAGAGTAGAGATCCGGCGTCGGGCACGACTCCCCAGCGAGCTCCCCGGGCCCAGTAATGAACGCCGGGTCAGGATGTAGAGGAGAGCAGTATGAGCATTCCTGAGCTATTTATTCGGCGGCCGATAGCAACCGCGCTCGCGATGCTCGCTATTTTATTGTTCGGCGCGGCGGCGTACAGGGCCCTGCCCGTAAGCGATTTGCCTAACGTTGATTACCCAACGATCAACGTGCAAGCGAGCCTGCCCGGCGCGAACCCAGACACAATGGCTTCAGCGGTTGCGTTGCCGCTCGAAAAGCAATTCTCCAATATTGCTGGGCTCGAACAGATGTCGTCCTCAAACAGGGTAGGCGCCACCTCGATCACATTGCAGTTCAGCCTGGCGCGCAATCTTGATGGAGCTGCTCAGGACGTGCAAGCAGCTATTTCCCAGGCTGCTCGGCAGTTGCCTCCTAATATGCCGGCCCCCCCGTCCTATAGCCGGGTCAACCCGGCTGACCAACCAGTTCTCAACCTTGCTCTTACATCGGCCACGCTTCCTCTGCCCGCTGTCTATGAATACGCCGAGACATTGGTTTCGCCGAGCGTTTCAACCGTCAACGGTGTTGCGCAGGTGCAGATATTCGGGCAGTACAAATTTGCGGTGCACGTTCAGCTTGATCCCAAGGCGCTAGCCACCCGGCAAGTCGGCATCGACGATGTTGAGAATGCTTTGAACAATGGCAACGTGAATCTTCCAACGGGCACATTGTGGGGACCCGAACGCGCGCCGACGGTCGAGACCGAAGGCCAGCTCTTTAAGGCCGCCGAGTATTCCAAGCTGATCGTTGCTTATCGTAATGGCGCCCCGGTACGGCTTTCCGACGTCGGGCGAGTAGTCGACAGCGTGCAGAATGACAAGAACCAGAACTATTACTACTCAGCGGATTCGCCCAAAGGCGTGATCGCTATCCAGCTCAATATTTTCAAGCAACCCGGGACAAACGCCGTGCAGGTGGTCGACGACATAAAAGCGATGCTGCCTACCATCACCGCACAGCTGCCTCCATCCGTAACTCTCTCCCCTCTTTTCGACCGATCCATTACGATTCGGAGATCCGTGAATGACGTGAAGTTCTCGCTCGAACTCGCGTTGTTCCTCGTTGTCCTCGTCATATTCCTCTTCCTCCGAAATCTTTCCGCCACTACCATTCCGAGCCTTGCCTTGCCATTCTCGTTGGTAGGAACCTTCGCGGTCATGTACGTCGCAGGCTACTCGATTGACAATCTTTCCTTGATGGCCTTGACGCTCTCGGTGGGTTTCGTGGTGGATGACGCGATCGTGATGTTGGAAAACATCGTGCGTCACATGGAGCAGGGTGAGGGGGTATTGCAGGCGGCTATCAAGGGCTCGGAGGAGATCGGCTTCACGATCATCTCCATGACGCTGTCGCTGGCGGCTGTTTTTATTCCAGTCCTTTTCATGGGCGGTGTTTTAGGACGGCTGTTGCACGAATTTGCTGTGACCATCATGTCCGCTATCCTGGTGTCGGGCTTTGTTTCGCTGTCGCTCACACCGATGCTTTGCAGCCGCTTTTTGCGGCCACCCCACGAAGAGAAGCACGGCCGCCTATTCAATGCTTTCGAGAACATACAGACGTGGCTCACCGGTTTATACGACCGCGGACTGCAAATCGTGCTGCGGCATAAGCTCGCTACAATGTCGGTGTCCGTTTTGCTGTTAGTCGGCACGGTGTACCTCTACATGATTATCCCCAAGGGTTTTCTGCCGAGCGAGGACATCGACCAAATCAACGGAACCACGGAGGCGATCGAAGGCATTTCGTTCGACTCCATGGTGCAACACCAAAAGGAGATTGGCGAAATTCTGATACATGACCCAGCGGTGGCCTACGTCATGGTGGGAATTGGTGCTGGGATGAGGACCATGAACCAGGGAAATATAAACATTCGTTTGAAGCCGCGCTCCGAGCGCCCGCAGGTGGAGCAGGTGATCAACGAACTCCGCCCCAAGCTTGCCGTCGTGCCGGGCATAACGACATACCTACGCAATGACCCGCCGATCCGTATCGGCGGGTTGCAAACCAAAGCGCTCTATCAATTCACGCTTCAAAACCCGAATACCGAGGACCTTTTTGGCGCAGCGGAGGCGTTTACCGATAAGATGAAAAAGCTGCCCGGCCTTACCGACGTCAGCAGCGATCTCCAGATTCGGAATCCTCAGGTAAACGTCCAGATCGATCGCGACAAAGCTTCGTCCTACGGGGTCACTGTGAACCAAGTTGAGGACGCGCTCTATTCCGCCTATGGCCAGCGCCAGATCTCGACGATCTTCGCGCCTAACAACCAGTATTGGGTGATCCTCGAGCTTGAGCCGGAATTTCAGCGCGACGCGAATGCGATTTCCTCGCTGTACGTTCATTCGAGTACGGGGCAGCTCGTACCGCTCAGCGCCGTCGCGAAGGTGGTCGATAAGCCGGGACCTCTTTCCGTAAACCACCTTGGGCAGTTACCCGCGGTGACCGTTTCTTTCAACCTGAAGGCGGGAACATCCATTGGAGATGCCGTGAACGAGATTAATGACTTGGCGCGGCGCTCCCTGCCAACGACAACCAGCACGACATTTCAGGGTAATGCTGAGGCCTTTCAATCGTCGCTTTCGGGGCTGGGGATATTGGTGTTGATGGCAATCGTTGTGATTTATATTGTGCTGGGAATTCTGTACGAAAGCTTCGTCCATCCCCTGACGATTCTTTCCGGTCTGCCCTCAGCCGGATTCGGCGCGCTTCTCACGCTCGAGCTTTTCCATCTCGCTGCGCTCAAGGGTTGGGTTTCGCCGCTTCTCGACATGAACCTGGATATCTATGGTTTCGTCGGCATCATCATGTTGATCGGCATCGTCAAGAAAAACGCCATCATGATGATCGACTTCGCTCTGGAAGCGCAAAGAAAGGAAGGGAAGAGCCCGGCCGAGGCAATCTATCAAGGGTGCTTGGTCCGCTTCCGTCCCATTATGATGACCACCATGGCGGCGCTCATGGGAACGCTACCGATCGCGCTGGGCTTGGGAGCAGGCGCTGAATCGCGGAGGGCTCTCGGCGTCTCGGTGGTTGGCGGGTTGTTATTTTCTCAGTTCGTTACCTTGTTTCTTACTCCCGTGGTTTACATTTACATGGAACAGGCGACGCAATGGATGGCGCGCGTATTCAGCCGCAAGCGCCGGGCTGAATCTGCTCCCTCTTCCGGTTCCGTTCCCAGCGAACCCTCAGGGGCGCACGGATAGTTTGTCGAGTCCGTCCGCTTAAACGAGCTTTTGCTCTTGTATCATCTTGCCGCTCGCTTGGGCCACCGCAGAGAATGCAGTGCTCAGTCCCTAAATTCATCGCCGAACATAGGAAGCACGCTCTTTGACGAGTCACGCGAAGCCTCGTCCTGGATCACATCCCAGTGCTCGACCAGAACGCCGTTCTCGATGCGGAGAATGTCTGCGGCAATCCAGTTCACGGGAAGGCCAAAATCCGAGAAGCGTCCGTGCACGATCACGAAATCGCCTTCGGCCACGATCGTTCCTGGCTCGTACTTGAGCGTCGGAGGAAGATTTTTGATGAGATTGAACAGGCCCTCGCGGCCGGGCAGGATGTGAGCGCTGTGTTGGATGTAACGCGGCGACCAAAACCTCTCAGCCGCATCGTAGTCACGCTTGTTAAAGAGCGTGTCGAAGGCTTCCAGGACAAGCTTCTTGTTCTTCTCCTCTGCTGTCTTCTTCATCGTATTCCCCTTGCGCCTAGTGGGATCGATAAACTCTCAGAGCTTTGACCCTCCATCGACCGGGATACTAGCTCCTGTTATCCAGCGGGCCCCGTCCGATGCCAGGAACGCAACGACATCAGCAACGTCTTCCGGTTTGCCGATTCGCTTCAACGCCTGCATTGCGAGTGCGGCGCTTCGTCCCATCTCGGTCTTCGTGAAATTGGACATATCGGTATCGATCACGCCCGGTGCGACTGCATTGACGCGAATGCCTCGTGGCCCGAGAATCGCCGCCCAGTTTTTCACAAGAGTCTCTAGAGCTCCTTTTGTCGCGGAGTAGGCAAGGATCGAAGGCTTGTCCAAATCGGGCGTGCCAGCTACTGCGCGAGCACCGAGAGAGGAGATTACAATGATGTTCGATCCTTCACCGAGGATGGGCAGGAGTTGCTGCACCAGAAAAAACGGACTCCGCACGTTCGTGGCAAAAAGGTTGTCGAAGTCTTCCACTGTATGCTCTTTGATGGTCGCGGCCTTGGTGATCCCCGCATTGGACACTAGTACGTCCAATCGCTCGCCGACGATCGAGCGAACCTGCTGGGCGAGAAGTGTTGCTCCTTCTGGGGTTCCCAAATCCGCCATGATCGCATCCGCGTGTCCCCCTTTTGAACGGATCGCGGCAACGAGAGACTCCGCATCCTGCGCCGAACGGCTATAGTGAACCAACACCCGCGCACCGGCATCTGCAAGCGCAGATGCGGTGGCGCGCCCAATTCCGCGTGATGCTCCAGTCACCAGCGCTGTTTTGTCTCGAAGTGTATTCATGGACGTAAACCTCTCCTCCTCCAAATTCACGACACACTGCGGCGATTCTGGGTGGCTCGATATGCAGGTGCAAAAACGTCCCGCACAAATTCTTCAAACGAGGTTGTTGTGGTGTTCTCCCGCGAACGCAGCTCCTGCGCGGCGAGAACTCCGGTATTGATGGCCGTGAACATCTCGATGTACACCGCGGCTTTCTTGGGCGACATGCCCATTTGCTCTAACACCTGCTGCACCTGGTCGTAAGGAAACTGCGCGTAACGCAGATCGGGTTTGCCAATGCCACGGGCAATGATCGCGGTGGCTTCCGCCATCGACAGGTCGCGCTCTCCAAGCAGCTCGCGAGTTTGTTTGCCGGAAAAATCCAGGTCCAGGAGGCGTTTGGCGGCGTAGTTTCCAACATCGGGTGTCGCCGTCATGGGCAGCTTCAGGTTGGGTAGGAGTGCGTGTCCGAAGATTCCCATCTCCTGAATCATGCTGATCGCCGTCAGATTGTTTTCCATGAAATACGCGGCGCGCAGGTGGAGAACGTTCAAACCGCCGATAGCGTTCAGTTTTTGCTCCGCAGAATGCAGTCCCGTGACTGGCCCGGTGCATTGGGGGACATGTGCGCCGTAGCTGCTCAAGTACACCGCATAACGCAGGCCAGACTCCGTCACGGCCTTCGCGATCGCATCGCTTTCTCGCTCCTGGTCTTCCCGGGAGGTAATCGGCGGCAACAGCAAGTATCCTGCGTGCGCGCCTCTGAAGGCTTTGGTGAGCGCAACCGCATCGCTCACATCGCCGGTGAACGCCTCCGCGCCTTTACGCACAAAACGTTGCAGCCGGCTTGCGTCGCGACCTACGACGCGCACTTTCTTTCCCTTGGATAGCAGGGAATCGGCGACGATCGAACCGGTGTTTCCGCTCGCCCCCAAAATCACATATATGGCATCCGTTGAAACGCCAATCTTGTTTTTGAGGCTGTCCAAATTCGTTTCCCCTTTTGTAGAGTTCACCGATTCGCTCCTGTCGCGACGTAGGCTTGCCGCGCACTTATATGTGATTATAAAAAGCACATATAGATTCTAAAAAAAGTCAGCGGCTCGCCTGACGGATCTCCCCAACTACGTCGGCGAGGGTTATTCGATCGAGAGTATTCTCGAAGCTGTTCTGCGCTTTTTTAAGGACCGACGACATACGCCCCTTAATGTTGCAACTGATCGGGCATCTCTTCTCTACGGGATACTTATGAATCGCGAATGCGAGTGGTGCCGCGCTGGCCTTATAAATGTCCAAAAGAGTTATTTGTTCAGGGGAACGCGTAAGGGTGCTCGCGCCGTTCTTACCGCGCGTTGTGATGACCAGACCGGCCTTAGAGAGTTTCGAAAGAGATTTCCTCACAAAAGTGGGGTCTGCGTTCACGCTTTCAGCGAGGGTGGCCGAGCGGATTTCTTTGCCACGAAAGAAACCGAGAGCCGCCATTATATGGGCTGCAACTGTGAACTGAACGCTGGTCGCGGACATCGAACCTCCTGACAGCATATGTGATGTTGAGAAGCACAATGTGGATACAAGCTTTTTTCAATCGACTGGAAGTGGTTACGGCTTTGAGACTTAGTTCACGACATGAGCCCTGCCGACAGCACGGGACTCGATTGAGGGTCGCTTTCATTCATTGCTTCGTCCGTGGCCTGTCTCCCGATTGACGGGCAACCCGGAAGTAATCTTCAAGTCCCGATTAAGGCCCATACGGAAACCGACCACTACCCTGACCTGCCATCTCTTGCAAAGAGGATATGATCCAGCCTAGAGTATCGTGTGACATTGGCAGGTGCCCGGACAAACCGGGTATGTCGATGTTGACCTCGGATTTATTGAGTTTAGGGGGTGTGTATTTGAAGCGCGGCCTTCGAACTAGCTTGGTTATGGCAGCTTTACTTGCGTTTGTTTACATGGCTCCCGCGCCTGCGGCGGGCCAGCAGGCACCCGCCGCTACGGCGCCGAGCGCGGATAAGGACGCAGCGCCTGCCCGGCCCATGCCACGGCTCCCGGACGGCCATCCTAATTTGAATGGATTTTATGCCAGCAGTTCCGGGCCGGACACACCTGTGGGCGCTACTTTCGGTCCTCGTCCTCCTCGGACCGGGAGGAACGGCGCAAATGCGGCCAAGTTGCGAGCTGAGGATCCGAATCAGCCTCCTTACAAGCCCGAGTTGCTAGCAAAAGTTAAGGAGCTTGCCGAATTCGAGAGTAAATACGACCCGGCTTTTTACTGCAAGCCGGGAGGTGTTCCTCGTATCGGCCCTCCCCACGCGATTATCCAGGCTCCCGGAATGCCCATCGTATTTCTCTACCAGGTCATCTCGGGTAATACATTCCGCCTCGTGCCGATGGATGGGCGCCCGCACAATCCCTCTGCCGACTCGACGTATTACGGAGATTCTATTGGACACTGGGATGGAGATACCCTGGTTGTAGACACGACCTCTTTCAATGACGACACGTGGATTGGAATAGATGGATGGTTCCACAGTACGGCGCTTCACGTAATCGAGCGCATTACCCGTGAAGGTGATGCCATTCGCTATCAAGCTACACTGGAAGATCCAAACGTATTCACGGGACCTTGGACGATGAACCCGCGGATTGCAAAATCCACCACGGATTTGATCGAGGAAAACCCTCCTTGCGTTGAGACGGATGAAAAACACATTACTGACTTCGGCGAGAAAACGAAGACCAAATGACGGGGTAGAAAAGGCCTGTAAGGCGATGCCCGCACGCTTTTAACTCACCCGGCGCATCCGATTTCACCGCCGGCTTCTAAGTCCTCTTCCTCAATTACCAGGCGGAATCACCGAATGACTACATGCACCGGTTCGCGACGCCTCCCGGCTTGTCGCGATATTTGTCATGGCAGCTCTGGCATGCGGTGGTAACTGCATCGGCTGCATCGACAACTTTATCTTGATTTTTCGATTGCGCGGCCTTGTAGGCGACCCTTCCCGCGTCACGAAGCCCTTGGACCAACTTCCCCCAATCCGGATTGTTGATAGGGACGGGGCGGCCGTTCGAGCAGACGCGCCCGGGAATCGTGAGGAGGTTTGCGGCTTCGGTTATAGCAATAGCGCTATTCTCGACGGCGTTCCATCCGCCGTAGGCGCCGGTTAAAGGATCTGTCGACGAAGATGGATCAGACGCAGGTTTTACATCGGCCGGGTTATTCGATTGGGTGAAAAAAATGACATTGGCATTTGGGAACAGAATGCCTCTCATCACCTGGGCCAGATTCCCATCGACCTGGGCGGCCGCGGACGATTTGGCTGCGGTTTGGGTTTTTGGTTGCGCAGCGGCTCCCGCACCGCCTTGGGCTTCGGTATATCCAACGAAAACCGTGGCTGCTACCGCACAAACAAGTAACGCGAAGGCTAGGTTACGAAATCGCATCGATTACACCTCTGTATGAAAGTAATCCCAATCGGTGGGCGAGCGGTATTAAATCTGTGTTAAGTGAGGATCATCCACCAACCCTCCCGGGAAAAGCTGAGCGCGCTCGTAGATTGCTTGATGAAAGCGATCCGCGCCGCCGGCCAAATTCCGAAGCTCTGATTTTCATTTTTGTTTTTCCCGGAGGCTGCCGCTAAAGCTGACTATGCTCCGAGGTGTTCGCGCAGAATGCGCAGCATGCGGCGCAGCGGCTCGGCCGCGCCCCACAGTAGTTGATCGCCTACCGTAAACGCGCCGAGAAACTGCGGTCCCATCTTGAGTTTGTGCAAACGCCCCACGGGCACGATGGGCGTGCCGGAAACGGCGGTGGGAGTAAGGCAGCGCGTCGTCGATTCTTTGTTATTGGGGATCACGCGCACCCATTCATTCGCGCCCGCGAGAATCTGCTCGATCTCCGCGAGCGGAAGGTCTTTGGTGAGCTTGATGGTCAGAGCCTGGCTATGGCAACGCATGGTGCCGACGCGCACGCAGATGCCGTCGACCGGCACGGGCGGCGTGAGACCAAGGATTTTGTTGGTCTCGGCCATTCCTTTCCACTCTTCTTTGGTCTGGCCGCCGGGCATGTCCTTATCGACCCAGGGAATCAGGCTGCCGGCCAGCGGCGCCCCGAACTCCTTCGCGGGTAGAGACGGCGAACGCTGCGCCGCGATTACCATGCGATCGACCTCCAAAGCATTTTCCGAGGGAGTTTTGCGCGTGGGATCGGTGAGGCACTCCATCTGCTTCACAAGCTCCAGCATTTTTGCCGCGCCTCCGCCAGATGCGGCCTGATAGGTCATGGTGGACATCCACTCGACCAAGCCCGCCTTGAAAAGTCCGCTCATGGCCATGAGCATCAGGCTGACGGTGCAGTTGCCGCCGGCATAGGTTCGAATGCCACGCGCGAGTCCTTGCTTGATGACGTTGGAATTCACGGGATCGAGGATGATTACCGCGTCGTCGGCCATTCGAAGAGTGGACGCGGCGTCGATCCAATAGCCTTTCCAACCTTTTCCGCGAAGAGGCTCGTAGACTTCCGTGGTGTATTCGCCGCCCTGGCAACTGATCAGCACGTCGCAGGAGGCGAGGTCGCCGAGGTTCGCGGCGTCTCGCAGCGGCGCGCCGGCGGACTCCTTGGGAGCCGCGCCTCCGGCATTGGACGTGGAGAAGAAGACCGGCTCGATGCCGGAGAAGTCATTCTCCTCGCGCATCCTCTGCAGCAGGACGCTGCCGACCATGCCTCGCCATCCGATTAGACCTACGCGCAACATGTCGCTCCTCGTGTGCTGTTATGTTTTGCCGGAATCCGAGAGGACCGAAGACTCGGAATAAAGTTTCGGGCTGATTCGACCCTCGATGAGTGTTTCCAATGACTTACGAGGGGGTGAGTCCACGAGGCAGTTCCGGTCTGGGTCGAAGGGGCGGAGGCACGTGACTCGTCCCTCGGCTGCGCTCGGGGCAAGTTCCTGGTGACTCGTGATTCGTGGTCTTGGGTGGGCGATGCGAGTCCTTGCGCGGCCGGTATGGAGTGCCTACGGTTGGGAGCGTGCAGGTTCAAAGGAGAATCAGAGAGCGAACGGGCGGACGGGTAGGGAACCACTCCGGTGAAGGAGGGCGGCAGGGGCCAGCATTGCCGTTCCTGACTCGTCGCCATTCTCGGTTCCTTCGGGTGCGAGTTGCGTGTTCCAAGGCACGGTTAATGCTGGCACATCGCGCGGGAAATTTCAAATCGCGTTTGGTGTGGACTTTCTTACTTTTTCGGAGTTCGGCATGCCATCAACGTTTTAGGCGAGTCGAGGAGAATTACTTTTTCCGCATTTGTTCGTAGCGATCTATCGAGTACACGTAGTATACGCTTACGAGAAAGAATACTCCGAGAAGCGCAATGAGTAGGATGTCTGTCGCCGCGCTGTTCTCGGGAACATTTCTAAAGAGGTTCCGTAGTTCGGTGATTACTCTCGGAGTAGAAAGTGCCAAGGCGACCATTGCCAGGACTAGCCATAAGATAACATTTGCTGTACCAGCTTTGCCTCCTTCGAACCTCATCTCCTTAAGCGCTGCGCCCATGATCCCCCTGAAAAATTTCCTCCACTCAGAGAGCTCTTTTCCGCAGAATTTGAGGAAGATAGAGGTCGCAATCAGTAAAGCGACAATACAACATGTAATGACAACCGCCGTATAGGTCAGGTCATTCACTGAGAGTTAGTTGTGCAGCTCACGGACGGTTTTTCGGTGTCTTTCATCCCAAAATAAACTACGACAAGGATCGCCAAGGTAACCCCAACGCCAACAGATGCCCAGAACGGTTCTACGATATCGATCCCAAGGCAAGTGGCCAAGAGCAAGCTGGCCGCAAAGAAAAAGAAAAAGCCGAACGTGACTTTGAAAAAGCGGCGATGGGGTGCGAATTTGCTCAGATATTGACGTAGCTCGGCAAGGTCACCGCTCATACGCTCGCGAGTTAGCTCGCTCTCGCACCTGACCTTCTCACATAATCGCGTCGTGGCAGCTTCCAGCTCGCGTGATTTTGCCAATTCCGCAGTGGCCGTTTGCAAACGCTCACGAAGATCTCGGATCTGCTCGGTAAGAGATTGGATTATTTCTTCCTTAGCGTGGACGACATCTTTCTTTTGAGCAAGAGATGTAAGTTTTTCGATAATTAATTCTCTTGTTTTCTCGTGCTCTCCGTGTGCGCCGACCTCGAAAGTGTGCCCCGCCACGAATTGTTCGCTAAGCTTCGTTTCAAAGGCCCGCAAATTGTAGGATACAAACTCTCCGCTTTTTCCTGTCCCCGGTACTGCTTCACGCATTGCGCGACGCACCCAGCGTATCTTGGTCGGAGCACTAACCCCGATCTGTTCTTCAGGCGCCTCTTCCGGAGCAGTTGGAACTCTTTCTTCTTCGCTTGCCATGGTCGCTATTCCTTTTCGGAGTCACTCAGCGCGCTTACTACTATCTTGAGTTCCCTTTGTGCCGCAATCAGTTCGCTAATTAGCTTGTTGAGGCCCTCTTCGTCAAGCTGAAACGTCAGACTTTGTGAGTCGACCTCGCGAGTTTCCGCTCTGACAACCACGACGGGATGATGATCCACCACCTTTGGGTCATAATCTTCAATTTTATCCTCAAAATACTTAAATTCTTTATCGAACCGCGTTCGCATTGCACAAAAATATTCGATTCCAGACAGCCTGGGAATCGCCAACCCTTTGAATTCTTCAATGGCTTTCTGTTTAATGATGTATTGATCCGAAGAGATTTCGCTAACAAGCGACTGCAAGTCGGACAGTGGGATCGGAGTTTCTTTGGCAACTTCCGCCAAGAATTCTCGCCGAAAGTCGTCGGGGATCGGGATGAAGTCCGTTATAGCGTCCATGATGCTAAATAGAGTGTCCGCATCGAGAACCTTTAGCTCTTCGTGAAGCCGCTTCGCTTTTTCTTTCGGAAGTATGTACTTTACGCAATCCCGCCAATCAAGGCCGGCCACGATTATCGGAATTATGATTGAAAAGCGAGGAAACGATGGAAGTGGTGATTGACCCAGATGTGAAAAGAGTAGCCGAGTTTATGCAATCAAAGATAGACGCCCGTAAGTTGGTTGGCGTCGCTGAGAGCCTGCGGAATATGGCTATGATGCTTTGGGGACACTATGAGCGTGACCGCTTTAATGCGCTCGAATTGCGAGGCGAATCAATTACTTGTGCGTCACAACAAGCTGCCATCGAATTGGAACACTCCAATCCGTGTGTTGATGATGATTCTGCGCCGGTAGTGGTCGCCCTTTGACTTCTGCGATCTCAAGGCCGCAGCCGTAACAGCGGTACACCCCAGAATAAGGAGTTGGAATACCGGGGTTATGCAATAGATCGAAGGCTTGGTGATTAGATACTTGTAGATAGTTAGCGTTTTTATAGAGAGCCATTTCCAATCCTCCATTGTCAAAGCCTGTTGAATTGAGAACCGCTATGGAGGCGCGAGGGGGATTCGAACCCCCGGGTGGATTGTTGGTAGCAACCCACCTCCCCGTTTCAAGGGGGGTGCCTTAAACCACTCG
>Ga0206795_1075_pt1 | contig 19175 bp, 14 predicted proteins | sample Alteio_BWOrgCont_71_FD_152872 | JGI IMG/M metagenome (GOLD analysis project Ga0206795, IMG submission 152872) | Enriched cells from forest soil in Barre Woods Harvard Forest LTER site, Petersham, Massachusetts, United States -... | ecosystem: Environmental > Terrestrial > Soil > Temperate forest >... | reverse complement strand
GTGTCTTGACCATTTGCTTTCATCTCAGTTGTCATCAATTTCGCGCTAGCACCCAATGAACCTTCGTCGGCGGGAGCAACTAACTCCGGCTGTTGTTTTTGACAAATTCACGAACGGCAACTGGTGTTTTCCACAGTAGGTGTTTTGTAAAAAATGAAATACCGTCAAAACCGCGAAATTCAATGTTAATTATTTCATTAATTCAACTTGTGCTCGATTTAGTCGGGAAAGCCCTCTATGAAATTTCTTCATTCTGCTCGTGTTGGCGTGCTATTTAAACTGATTTTATGCGGCATCATCTTTACTGGTGTTCTTGGCGTCGCCGGTGCATTTCATCGCCTCGGTGTACAAAAAAATCGGGAGTTGACTGAATTGTTGAACGCGAACCAGCCGCAACGGATCATTGTGGTCGGACAACGGATTACGACCGATGAAGAATTGATGTATGACGTGCTACCCGTAAATATCGAAGAGGAGGAAATGATTGGCCCACCGATGATGGTGGGCGAATAGAAGCGACTATGGTGTCGAATCTATGGGGTGCCCAAGAATCCTAAGGATCGTTCAAAAGATAACCTACGGATTTTGGCGCATCTGACGACGATGCAGTGCAAGGAAGGAAACTGCCACGGAGGGCAGTTCGTTCCGCAGGCATGATGTATGCACCATGCAACCCCTGCAACCCCTGCTACACCGCGATGAAGCCGCTTAGCGAGCTAAGCAATGAAGAGCAACGCCGCAATGCGCCCGTCAGGTGTGTCCAAAATTCGTAGGTTATCTTTTGAACGATCCTTAGTTCGTGGGTTAACCACAATCATTCATCATCCGGCCAACTCTTATAATGCAGGACGTTAATCAACCCTGCCTGAAGAGAAAGTCCGATGATGACATCACAATCACACCTGTTTTTGAAACGATCATTGATCGTAGCCACCGCGGCGTCCCTGTTAGCCGGCGCATCCGCGCATGCGGCCACGCTGTATAACAACATCGCCGCGCCAATTCCTCCCAATGCGAAAAACTATGACCAGACCAGCCGACCCTACATCTGCATCGAAGGCGGTCCGTCGATTGCTCCCGGTCAGTCCGCCAATATCAGTGGCGATAAAGAGGCAGCTGTGCGGCTCGGCGGGTGCAACGACAACTGGTACGTGGGATGGCTGTCACTGCACGCGACGGCAAGCGCGATATCGATTTCTAACTGGGATCCCGACGCACTGTTTGAATGGAGCGGCGCTCAGATATCAGCTAATCAATTAACCGGCACGATCCGTTACGCCACGATTAACGACAACGCGAATCTGGCAATGCCTTTGTCGCTCAATCGCGCGTTGCCCTATGTTGGTGTCAATTTATCGGGTGCAGAAGTGAATGCGGAAGTAGATCCCTACACCATTCCCGATCTGTCTGAGGAGAGTCAGGGTACCGATGTTTCGGACCTAAATTCAGTCAATCAATATCTTTCCAAAAATTTCAATGGCGTCAGCAAGGGCATCAACATCATCCGCTTGCCAATTTCGTGGAGTCATCTGGAACTTTTGCAACAAGGCTCGACAGTCGTCAATCCCCTCTACATTCTGAATAACAATTATTGGGACAGTCTGATCGCGCCGACTTTGCACACGCTGACTAAAAAGCAGATTTACGCCATCGTTGATTTGCACACTTATCTGCGCTATCCGGAGTATGGCGTTGAAGAAACGCCGGATGGCACAGTCGATCTTGACCAGACCCATTACCAAACTGTCTGGGCTGATATCCTGAAAAAAGTAAAAAGCGATCCCGACATCGATATGAATTATTTGATGTTCGATCTGGTCAACGAGCCGTCCGACCCCATTACGCCGCAACAGGCGTTTGCCGCGCAAATGCCGACCGTGGTCTATCTGCAAAATAACGGATTCACCGGGAAGATCCTAGTTGAAGGCGCTTACTGGTCCGGCATGCATTCGTGGAATCAGGACTACACCGGCAGTAATACGCCGACCAATGCCGATGTATTCACCAAAGCGAACATGATCAACCAAGGCGTTAGATTTGATGGCGCTGATGTGGGTCAGGTCATTATCAACGTACATCAGTATTTCGATAGCGACTTCTCCGGCACGCATAATAGTTGCCAGAGCGCCGCCAATCTGAATACAACGGGAATCAATGGATTCAACTTTAACGCATTCACAAGCTGGCTCACCAGCAACAGCCTGAAAGCAATCGTGACCGAGACTGGCGTTCCTTATAACAACAATACCCCGCCAGCCAACTGCAAACAGATATTTGAAGGTTTTCTGGACAAACTGGTCGCCAATAATACGCTATTTGCTGGCTTGACCCTGTGGGGCGGCGGCCATTCAACCTCTCCTGACTGGGATCCTATGTACTTCACACCCAACTCTTGGCAATACACGTCGATGATCGGCAAGCTGATTCCTTAACGTTTCAGTTGCTGAGGCCGAAAGATCGCCTGAGAAGAAATACAGATCGCCATTCTATTCCGTGCTGAGTTAAATCAAGACTGGCAGAAGTGTCGTTGGAAACGCCTGAGAAAAATCCGTCCCGAAACACCGTGTTCCGGCGACCGGCAGGCGTAAAAAATCCAGCCATCAAATACGGCGTATTCTGGTTTTATTTTTCTGTTTGGAAATTTGAGATATGCCCGTCCGAGCAATATTTCAGCATCGTCGAAACCTGGCATTTACGGCCACGGCGAAACGTGCCAAATTGGGTAATTCGGCAGCACCAATAGCGGATTCACGCCCAGTTCCTGCAAACGCTCAGCGGGCGTAATCAAAAATCCGTATTTCTTTGGCATAAAGAAAGCTGATCTTCATAGTACGAGCGTGGAAAAAATTGCAGACAGATTTGCTTTCCACTACGACCAGCATTTCTACTCGAAGTGGGTCAATTTCGAATCAGCGGCAACATGCATGATGATCTGATTGCATCAGCAGAACATGAGCATTTATAAGTTGATCGTAAAAGGAAAAGTGCGACCCGCAAAACATTACGAGGCGAGGCTTGGCTTAGCGATTGATACAGAATAGTTCTCAAAGGTGAGTTTGAACAAGACAATGTACTGTTTACAATTTTACATTTAAGAATTTGGTTTGATACGCCGATTATTTCTGAGAAATGGCAGAAATGAAGACACGGTATATCGTCTGAAAAAGTTGGCGAACGTCCCAGCTGATGAGGTCAACAACTGCGCAACTGATTTTTCCTCAAACTAGGCAATTTGTTTCTGACAAGCCAGATCAAAAAACACCCGAACTTTGTCGGCACGCAAACTCACTACAAATCTTATGAAAATTTTACTAGTCAACCCAAGCTCTTCGCAAGAATACTTATCCGACAAATTTAAGTCGGCAAATATCGAATGTGTGGCTCTCTATATCACCGATAGAGACGAGATTGATCCCTATAGCGCACCATCATCAGAACTATTTGATAAACAAATATTTGTTGCCAGCAGTATGAGTAAAAATATTGAGACAGTTTTGGCTCAGCTTAATGGCTACGCATTTGATTACGTAATTAATGGAACAGAAGAGGCAACACATATTACCGATCAGATAGCCACCAAATTAATCCCTCAATATGCTAACTCGCCGTCCACTTCAAATTTAAGAGTAAACAAATTTGATATGCAGGAATCGCTCAGGCAGGCAGGATTTTCTAATATTAGTCAGCTGATGATTAATTTGTCGGAAATGGATGCAGTAGCCTTACAAAAACAAGTCAATTCTTATCCGGTATTTTGCAAACCAAATGATGGATGTGGAAGTCGCGGGGCATTTGCCGCATTCTCACATTCAGAATTAAATAAAAAATTAAATGACGCCCGAGAAAATGGTTTTGAAAAATCAGATTATTTGATACAAGAAATGTTAACTGGTGTTGAGTACGTTGTGGACGTCTTTTCGGCGAAAGGTCAGCATGCAATAAGTTCGATTATCCGCTACCACAAAATACTGGAAGATGGCGTTCCTGTTTACCGTTACGCAGAACTGGAAACTGATCCGGCAATATGGGAAAAATGCGCAAATTTTGCTTGCAACTACGTTCTTCCGGCATTGGATGTGCAAAATGGATTTAGCCATAATGAATTCATGATCACAGATTCAGGTGAAATTAAGCTAATTGAACTCAATAATCGTATAAGTGGCGCTAAAGGTATGTGCAATAAAATGGCGGCCTTGTGCAATCTTATTCCACAAGATGCGCTGCTGATTAACTATCTAAAATCCGGTGAACTTCGTTCAAGCCAGATTGCGCATCGCACTGGTTTTTCCCGAACTCTGATTTTATTCAAACTGGACAATACGCCACTGAGAGATCCGACGACCGGACTTGCTGAGTTCAAATCGGTAAAAGAAGTAATTATGTTAAAAGAAGTTGGTGAGTCGAACCTTATCGCTGACAAATTTAATGGCATTTATAGCGCTTGCTGCATTGTCATACTGCATAGTAATTATTATTCAGAGCTGGTTGGTGAGTGTGACCAAATCTTTGAATTGGAAAAGCGCAGGATTTTATTATGATCTATTTAGTGTTTTATATCTTGATTACGGTGTTTTCAGTGATGTTTATTCATGACCTTGGGCAGCGTTGGCCGGTTTCATTGACACTCATGCTTTCAACCTTTTATGCGACCATATTTTTTAATCTTATTAACTTGAGGCGTCTGAGAAAAACATATATTGCAATGCTAAAGCAGAAGCGACTATATGGACTACTTATGGTCAGTATTTTGGTAATCTGGGCGGGTAGTTTTTCAGGAGCCGCATTTATTTCACCAACATTTTCTTTATTTGTTGTTTTCGGTATTGGCGCTGCTTTCGGAAGTTTCTTTGCGTATTGGGAGAATAGAACTAAATTGAATTTATTCAGGCTGGCATTAATCGTTTCGGTAGTGGTCATTTTTTACACCTCATTAGTTGAGCATTACTCTACGCTGCAACTCATTTCGATCATCGTGCTGACATTAGTAGTTGGCGCATTTGATTATATTTATGGCTATGCGTCCTACAAAATTTCACAACACAATTTGGACGCTACGCAAATTTTGGCTGCCAGATTCTGGTTGATGTTATTGGCGATATCACTTATTTGCTGGCAAAACAAGTCTCTTGAGGTTCTTAAAGAACACTATTCAGAAATATTAGTTGAATCGTTATTGTTAAGTATTGCGGCATTTATCGTACCAGTGTACCTATATCAAAAATCTGTTTTAAAAATCGGCCCCAACTTAGCTATGGTGCTCTGCGGTTTTATTCCGTTATTAAGCTATCTTGCAGAATGCGCGTTTATCAGTTTGCCCATTACAACTAGTACGATGGGTACTATGTCGATACTTCTTTCAGTGGCGATAGGCATTCCGTATGTATTGCGAAGGTTTCAGTATGCTGAATAGCAGGCCGTCGGGCGGCCATCATTTTGCGATGTGAAGTCGCGTAGGTAATTATCTTGTTTGTTCAACCTCGATTCCTCTGTCGGACGGGTTCGAATCTGCGTTTTTCCGGTTCATCAAAATGCGGGTAAACAGCAATGCTGATATCCCCAATTGCGCGTATCTCGTGACTCTGGAATGATGATGCCTATTAATCAAACGCCCATATTACGCTAGGCACTTAGTTTAATTAACCATATCTAGGCACATCAAATATTTGCATGTAAGACAAATATTCATCGAGTCGAAATTTCCGCTGATGACTAGATTAAATTCAGGGAAAGAATCGACGATATGAACTCAGGCAATACACCCCAATTTGACGCTCACAAAAACAACTGTAGCAACCGTTTTTTTTCAGACCAGGAACCGATACTGGTGATTGAGAATTTTCAGCTATTACGATCAAACATACATGGAATTGGTTTGTTCTCTATGAATGCCTATCCCAAAGGAAGCAAAATGGGAGTGGCTTTCGTCATTGATGAGTTGAGTTACCTGTATGATGATTGTTTAGGCGATAACTATGATAAAAATGCGAATACTGACTATAAACAATTTTCCGCAGTGCGCTATATGAACCATAGTTTGACGCCAAATATCGGATTTTATAAACCTGAAAAAAATCTGATTTTTGCACGCTGTTTGAAAGATATTAATTTTGGCGATGAAATCACCACAGACTATAATCTGGCCTTTCCTTTATTTAATGAAGCCGTTCCTGCATGGGTCACTGCAAATTTGACATGATTCAAATCCAGTGAACACGCATACCAATTTTTCATTCGTATTTTTTAGTAAAAAGTGATGCATCGATGAGTTGATTTATGATGCGAGGTTTTTATCACAAATCGATCCGACCCAATGCTAACTGCCCCGAAACCAATTACGGCAAACGTATTCCTACCCAAATCAGGGATGGTTCAAAAATTGGGTGTTTTAGTGAGCACAGGGCACGACTAATCTAGCCCTGAAATGTGGTCATCTTCATTTCACTGACTGCTTTTTTAACAAAATACGGTGTCAGTTTAGGGACTGAGTGTTCACTGGAAATGAACCATCCCGAAGATCTTTCCGATGAGTTGACGACGACGCGAGGTATTTTATTTGAAATGCATCGCCGTTCTTCGCGTTTGCAACCCTAGTTCCTATTTGCCGAAACTTAGCGGCAAAAATTCTTTTCTTGTTTGTTGAAGCGATTCTCATTGAATTAAAAAATATAAATTAGTCATGTTTTAATGATAATATCCGATGGCTAAATTTAAGGTTAACCGACTTCAAAGAACAGAATAATGTATTCCATCGTTAAATCAGCACGTTTAATTTTTCTTCTCTATCCCATTTACGCCAACGCACAGCAAAGTAGTATTGAGCCGGATGACGTATATGGCCCGGTGGTAATCACCGCGGACAATCGCAACGAACCGGACAACGCACTTTTGTCGCAACGCGTCACCAGCAGCGACAGCGCAACGCTACTACAAGATGTTCCGGGCCTAAGCTTGTATGGTGCCGGCGGCATTTCCAGCCTGCCCGCGATTCACGGACTGGCAGATGACAGAGTGCGAATTCAAATCGACGGAATGGATTTAATGCCATCCTGCCCGAACCATATGAATTCGCCGCTGTCTGTGTTCGATCCGACCACCGTTGGTAACTTCAGCGTAATGGCCGGCATAACCCCGGTCAGTGCGGGTGGCGACAGCATTGCCGGGACCATCCGGATGACTACGGCGCAACCTGAATTCGCCACCTCCCAGGAGCAATCCATTACCACGGGCCAGATCGGAAGCTTTTATCGAAGTAATGGTGATGCGCACGGCGCCAGTCTGTCCATGACCTATGCAACCGAAACTGTCAGCCTGACTTACAGCGGATCAGTTGCACAATCCAACGATGTCTCTGCGGCTGGCGCGTTTAAAGCAGCGGGATACGCTGCCCCGGGGCGCGCGTGGCTGGCAGGCGAGGTGATTGGATCGACCGCCTATAAAGCCGAAAATAATCGCGCGAGCATCGCTCTGTTAAACGATAAAAATGCCTTGTTGGAATTCTCCGCGAGCCAGCAAACTGTGCCGGTTGAACTCTATCCCACCCAACGTATGGATATGACCAGGAACCTGAGCACGCAATTTAATCTGCACTACCGAAGCCACTATCAATGGGGGGAATTGGATGCGCGGGCATTCGAGCAGATTACCCACCACGCGATGGATTTTGGCGAAGATAAACAATTCCAGTATGGCGCAGCAAGCGGTATGCCTATGAATACCGAAGGAAAGACCCGCGGGGTTTCGATTGAAGCCTCCGTGCCTATCTCAGAACAAAGTGTAATTAAACTGGGTAGTGATTATTTAATTTATCAGTTAAATGATTGGTGGCCGGCCGCAACAGCCACCACCGGCATGATGGGGCCGTCAACTTTCTTGAACGTCAATGACGGCCAGCGCACCCGTACGTCAGGCTATGCGGAAGTTGCGACTCATTGGAGCGCGCAGTGGCTAACCGAAGTCGGCCTGCGCAGCGAACTCGTCAGCATGAATACGGGCAACGTACAAGGTTACAACAACATGCCCCTCTATGGCGCAGACGCCGCCGCGTTCAACGCTACAGACCACCAGCGTTCGGATCATATGATCGACATGAGTATGCTGGCACGTTACTTTTTATCTGAAAAAAATGACGTTGAATTGGGTTATGCCGAAAAAAACCGGGCGCCTAATTTATATGAGCGCTATACCTGGTCGGCAGCCAATATGGCAGCGATCATGAATAATTTTATTGGTGATGGTAACGGCTATATCGGCAATCCATATCTCAGACCGGAAGTTGCCCACACTATCAGCGCAACCTGGGACAGTCACGATCCGGGTAAAACGGACTGGCGGCTCACACTCACACCGTACTTCACCTATGTCACCGATTTCATTGATGCGCAACGTTGCCCGCTGTCCTTTTCAAACAATTGCAGCGCGGTCAATCTGAACGCCACCACGGGATTCGTTACGCTGCAATACGTCAATCAAAATGCGCAAATTTATGGTGCCGATATATCGGGATTTCGTTCGCTTGGCAACTGGGACGGATTCGGCGAATTCGCAGTGAACGGGGTAATGAGTTATGCGCGTGGAGAAAATGTCAGTTCCAAAGACAACCTTTATAACATCATGCCGCTGAACGCCAAATTAGCCCTACAACAAAAAAATCGCCGTTGGCAGAACCGAATCGAATGGCAAATGGTGGCCGCCAAAACAGACGTCTCTCAAGTGCGCAACGAAAATAAAACCGCCGGATACGGCCTGCTGAATTTTCGCAGCAGCTATCAGTGGAAAAAATTCACAGTGGATGCCGGTGTCGAAAATCTGCTGAATCGATTTTATGATCAGCCGCTAGGTGGTGCCTATGTCGGACAGGGGAGCACGATGGGCATTAACAGTATTCCATGGGGTGTGCAGGTACCGGGCAAGGGACGTTCGATCAATGTGGCGTTCAATGTCGAGTTTTAAATTTAATTTTTGAATGCGCAGAAAATGAAAATAAAAAAACCATTTCCCCTATTCGGATCGGAATATAAGCAAAACCCCTATCCCATCTATGAGCAACTCATGTCGACTGGACCGGTTCATCCTGTCGAGTTTCCTAGCGGCGTTTGTGGCTGGCTGGTCACCGGATACGATGCAGCCATTCAGGTATTGTCCGATTCCTCGATTGGGAAAAATCATGCTCTAGGCAATGCGCGATGGCGCGCACGGGCCTCAATCATGCCCGAGCCGCAACACACCCAGTTGCAAGCCCATTTATTGCATCAGGATCCCCCAAGGCATCCGGCGATGAGAAATCTGATCAGTTCAGCATTTTCAACATCTCGGATACAAGGCTTCCGGGAACGGATCAGCACGATTGTTAATGAATTACTCGATCGAATTCGATCAACCGGACAGGCAGATTTAATTGCTGCGTTCGCCTCCAAGGTGCCGCTACTGGTTTTGGCGGAGGTTATTGGCTTGTCTGCGGAACACCGGGAACAGTTCCGGCGTAGCTGGTGTAAGGCGGTGCAGCCGGTAGGCCCGACTGAACCAGGGCGAAACGCCTACATCAATCTGCTGACTGAACTCCAGCAATACATCGATAAGGTTATTGTCGAATCACGCTATGGCGATAACGACAGGTTAATTGTGCGTCTTATCGCAGCGCATGACAGCGGAGAGTTGCTCTACGATGAATTAACTTCCATGATTTTTCAATTGCTCGTGGCAGGGCAGGAACCAGTAACAAACCAAATCGGCAATTCGCTGCTTGCTCTGTTGCAGAATCCGGAAGTGATGGAAAGTCTACGTGCAACACCGTCAAGCATCGAAAAGGTCGCGGACGAGCTCATGCGTTTTGACGGCGCATTTGCATTAACCACATGGCGATTCTATTCAACACCAACGGAGTTATTTGGCGAAATAATTCCTGCCGGTGATTCAGTTATTGTTGCGTTAAATGCTGCCAATCGGGATGAATCGCGATTTTCCTGCCCACACCGGGTGCAATTTAATCGCTCTCCGAATTTACATCTATCCTTCGGTTATGGTCGCCATTTTTGCCCCGCAGCGTCGCTCGCCAGGCTGGAATTAGAAGTAAGTATTGGGTCTATTCTTGAACGTCTGCCGAATTTGCGTTTGACCTGCCCCGTTGAAGATCTGAACTGGTTACCTTCTGTTCTGGCACGTGGCGTTGAAACGCTGCCGGTTACATTCACCCCAACTTAATATCATTTGGGAAAAGCATTAATGATGATATCAGGCACAGAATCCGCTACGTTATCCGTCGATCTGATTACACAAACCTGTGAGCGAATTTTGACGCTGTTAGTGCAATATCGACGCCACAGCGAAAAAGGTCAGATGACTATCCAATGTTGTCGGACCACGTTTCCTTTACAGTTTGAACAAATCAAACAATTCGTCACAGCAAATCAGCCGATTGGTTTTGTCCTGCCGGGCTTTCCGTGCAAGTCGCCCAACTTACGAAAAGTGCTTGGCACATTACCGGATTTGGCAGAGCGCTTGTCGCTCCGATTTTTACAGCAGTTATGCAATCGTATTAAAGCCAACTATTTGCCGGGGGCCCGCATTGTCATTTGCTCGGATGGTCATGTTTTTGGTGATTTAATTAGAGTGACAGATCAGGTTATCGATGACTACGCACGGTCACTGGGTAACATGATTAAAGAAGATGACCTAACATGCATCGATGTTTTCCATTTGGAGCATCTTTACGCTGATCTCAATTACGATCAACAACGAGATCATCTTATAAAAAAATGGGCAAAACCGCTCCCGGAAATTAAAAAAGAACTGTTGCGTACGGAGGAAAATCGTCAGCTATACCGTGGAATAACCCGGTTTCTGGTGGAGGATTCTCTGGAACACGCAGGGATGAGCAAAGCTGCAATACAACGCCAATGCCGACAACGCGCATTATCTGTCATCCAGCGCAGTTGGGCATGGGGTGACGTTATTGCGCACCAATATCCAACGGCGATTCGCTTGTCGATTCATCCACAACCGGTTTGTTCTGCAAAGTTTGGTATCTTGCTAATCGATACGCCAGATAATTGGATGACACCATGGCACGTCGTCTGTGTTTTGACAAAATCCGGATACGCTTTTATGAAACACCATGAAGCAAAACAGATTGGGAAATTGGTTAGAGTGGGCGGTATTCCAAGTCACTACGATGCCTCAATAACCTGAGCCACTTATTGACATTAAATGCCTGTTTTTGGGGATGGTTCAAAAATTGGGTGATTTAGTGAACACAGGGCGCGACTAATCTAACCCTGAAATGTGGCCATTTGTGCTTTCGTTTTGCACTTTAAAAGTTCGTAGATTAGGTTAGGCTGGCTGTCTGTTGCCGAAACATTGCAATCTTCGCGCTAATTTCAGACTGTACGATTCTAATGCCCGCTCGCCGCGCGGACGTATGGCAGAAATAGCGGTGTGAAAACGTGCTGAATTTTTCATGATTTCAACAACTTACACCACCTCGTAACACTTTAAAGCTGCGAGTAGACAGATTTATTTGCCGATGCTACGCGCAGACAAATTTACTTTCTTTTTTACACTGGTAAATTTGTCTGCAAAAAACCTATTCTCATAGAGCAAGCGTTGAAAAAAATGCAGACAGATTTGCTTTCCGCTACGGCTATCCCGAGTGTTGTTTACCTCGATCTCACCGTACAAACCTGGGGTTTTCAACTTTTTTCTTATCGAACAATCTCTACGCCACCACGCAAAGTGAGCACAGGTTGGAGAAATATTTAAACACACTGACCCATACCGACGGCGCTATGTTCGTCATGGCCGTCGGCGCAAATGCCGCGCCCACGGCCATTCCTGAGCGTATTAGCCTTTCCGCAGCGTCAATGGTTCGCTTCGCCGAGCTGCAAAAAACGCAGCACGCCATTGACCCTGCTCCAAGGCATCTCCTTCGATGCCAATTCGGGAAGGAGTACGGCCAGAAAAAAGTACACAACAACAAGTAGCATCCTGTCCATCACAAACGCCTGGATGGTTAATTGATACGGTATGAACACACTTTCCTGTAGGGCATGCAGAAGCGGAAGAATCAGCCGGAACCGGAGGGTGGTTTTGCAAGAAGGTAGAATAATCCGGCGCCAACCCTTGACGATCCGAATTCGAAAGAGGATTCCCACCAACATAGCTGAAGGTACTAACTCCGCTGAATAATCCTATAGGATCAGACTCTACGTAGCGCCCAGTCGACGGATCGTAATCGCGGAAGAAGTTGTAAAACAATCCTGTCTCCGCGTCCGCGTACTGTCCAGGGAATCGAAGGTTAAAAACGAATGGTCCCGCCCCTGTTGTTTCAGCCGTTGGCGGTGTATTCCCGAAGGCTTCGCCATCCCAAGTCCATACCGGTACGCCGTCACTGTTAGTGATGAGTCTAGGCATGTTCAAGTATCGCGCCTGATATTAGAATTAAAGGTCTCCAGTTTCGTATATAGCATTTGCCTTCTTATTCAACATCAGCAATTTTTCTCTTTGTACTTCGTTTAAAGAATGAAATCGATCACTTTTCTCAAACAAAGATAACTTATTGCTTAGGGATCGCGCGTCAGCACGAATCATGTGTAGATAGGTATCGATCGACTCGGCGCTAAATTCAACATTCAACATGATGATTGCAAAGAAGTCTAACCTATCATCCGGGCTGAGGCTCGAAACATTATCCTTTTCGCTGAGCAGCAATTTGTACCATTCTTCGTCGCCATCTGGCGGGCGTCCAATTTCACCGAGCAATTTCTCCATCAAAATCGGTTTCACCATTGAACGTACCTGCTCGCTGGACGTCCTGTCCTCAGATAGGCTGAAACGCGATGGACTCCACACTTTAACAATGTAAATTCCCGCAACCAGCGCTGACACGACAGTTATCAGTGCAACCGCAATGAATAATACTTTATGACGAATAGTTTTCATTTTACGGTCACCGTTCCATAAACAGTAATTGGTATAGCTGGCTGAGACCATAATTGGTACCACCGACTTCCCGGGTTATACATTATTTGAGTGGTGCTTGTGTTTTGTATTAATTGCTGAATCGCCTGCCAATTTTTATTTCCAGAATCCTTATATTTATCAACTGTTACGCATCCCCAGCTAAAACCACCACTATGGAATCGAGCGCCATGGCGAGTTGTGCCATTATCGTTAAATGAGTCATCAACGTTGTCTTTTTGCTCCAACACGCTATACCAATCAGCATGTGCATCATTTGCTGGGCCAACGTTTTGAGTTAACCAATATGTTCCATTTGGAAGCGCGGTTTCTCTCCACGGCATTGGATCAGTTGCTTGTGGATCGTGCGACCCTGTGAACCCAAAAGCACTAGCTGATTGATTCGTAGTGGTATCAGTAACAGTAATTATTCCTGTTTTTGTGTTGATGGTTACGTTGACAGCCAATCCAAGGGAGTCAGAAAAACTATTTGGATTTGATGCTGCGTAACTAAAGGTAGTGTGACTTCCACCATACAGTTCGAGTGGATCGGACTGATCGTAGCGCCCTATCGCCGGGTCGTACATCCTGAAGTAGTTGTAAAACAATCCTATCTCGGCGTCAGCGTACTGTCCAGGGAATCGAAGGTTAAAAACGAATGGTCCTGCCCCTGTTGTTTCAGCAGTTGGAGGGGTGTTACCGAATGCTTCTCCGTCCCACTGCCACACCGTATTGCCATCTGAATCAGTGATGCGTCTTGGCGTGTTCAAATGCCCCGAATCATCAATGCTTATCACAGTAACGAGTTTTTTTGGATAGCTCTATTTACCAAATAAAGAACCGCAGTGACGATTGAATACATTGCAAACACCATTGAAGTCACTCGTAGCACGGACATAAAGTAGTCAGTAGAAATGTCCCAATCCATCAGCAATCCGTGAAATCCGAGCACACCAACCAAGTGAAATGCAATGCTATATCCAAGAGCAAGCAGTACAGGTAACAGAAATAAATTCAATCGAGTTTTTACCCGTCTAACCCCATACCACAGCAGCATTACCACGCTAACAATCGTTAAGCCGATTACAACGAGTTTGCCACCTTGTGCAAAACTCGTCCTCGAAATCAAAATGAAAGCTGCCAAACATAAACTTTGGAGCACCGTTCCTGCGATGCCGAAATAAATATTATTCATTGTCTGCCTTTACATTACTAAAACCTGCACTGGACCCGTACAACCTTTTAAATCGGTAAACAGATCGTCTTGATTCGGCCCTTCAACTTTAACGCAACCCTCTGAACCATGTCGCAACTTACCACCATGAATAAAGAAGCCATCGCGACCATATACATTTGTTCCGGGATCAGGATGGAGAGGGGCTCGGAAGTCGCCCCAATCACGTGGATCTATGTATTTCCTAAACCAACCGGCGGGACTTATTTCGGCAGGATTGACTGTATAAAAACCTGGCGGCGTTGGCCCCTGTCCACCCTGTTGATAGTTTGTATTCCCATGCATACCCGAACTATAGGGAAACGTCCCAGTAAGCATACCCGCGTCGTTGTAAAAGGTTAGAGTTCCTTTGCCAACGATAATTATGCAAAGTCCAAACGGATCGAAGGAGCCAAGTGGATTTCCATTCACATAGCTGTATATAGTTTGCCCTGACACGGTTCCACCGTACCAGCAGGCTTTTTCTCTATATGCAGCAACGGTTTGCGCGGATTGTACGAAGACGGCTTCCCCTGTTTTTAATAATTTTTCCCTAGACGCGATTTTGAGCCACGCACACACGCGATGGCAAGCGGTTTTTGCCTTTTCTTTAGCCGCCTGCTTTTGACGTTGTGTTGTTTTTGTCATGTGCTGGCGGGACGCGAGCACACAAGATGGGGTTAAGCATGGCGACGGGGTTCTTCGTGGCCTTGCGTTTTGTGGTCTTCCCTCTGACTAACGGCGTAGCCGGCAGCAAGAGACGCAGGAACGCGCACCGTAACCCTGACTAATTCCTGCGCCATCAAGGCGCACACTTTAGTCCTTTAAGCTGTGCCGGGGCGTAAGACATAACTCCACGTTCTGCGAAGTCACGACACCAAGTGGAGTGCCAGCGTAACGACTGGCGTGATTTTGCAGAATGCGGCGTTATGTGGAATTGCGCAGCAATTTCCCCCGGATCAGCGTTCCTTCACCTGACTAACGGCGAAGCGCGGCCGCAAACGACGCAGGAGTGCGCTTCTTAACTCTGCTCAGGTGTTTGCCTGCCGAAGCCATACCCTTCGCATCCGACCGCTGCCTAGCCTGGCGCAGTGCTTGCCCGTGCGCCCGTTGATATTGTTGGCACGCTTCGCATGCACTGTGCCAGGCGGGTTAACATGACTGATCCGATGCACCGTTATCATCACCATCTCCGCTAATCGCATCCAGCAGCGCTTGCGTCTGCCGATCAAGCGTCACGTTCACTTTTTCCGGATTGACGCGCTCTGTGCGTTCCAATCGCGCCGGATGCGTGGCCGCATGAATTTGCTGTAATTTGTCGATCGACACATGCGTGTAAATTTCTGTGGTTTGTAAATTTGCATGGCCCAGCATGGCTTGTATAAAGCGGATATCCGCCCCGTTTTCTAACATATGCGTAGCACAGGCATGGCGAAACAAATGCGTCGCACCCGGCTTATCAATGCCTGCAAATTCCATATACCGCTTCACTTTTCCTGCGATGTATTCCGCCGTCACCCCCTCACCATAATCCGTCACAAATAAGGATTCACACTCACCGGCAATGAGTTGGGGTCGGGCTTCAATCAAATATTTATCGATCCACAAACACGCTCGTTGCCCTATCGGCACAACACGGTCGCGCTTGCCCTTGCCTTCGCGCACAAACACCAGGTGGCGCGACAAATCCACGTCATAGAGTTTTAAGTTCGGTAACTCCATACGCCGCATGCCGGTGCTGTAGAGCGTTTCCAGCACGGCGCGATCACGCAATCCCTGAATATGATCCGGTTCGGCCTGCATCAGAATCGCTTCCACATCGGCCACCGATAAAATGGTGCGCGGTAATTGCTTGGGAACTTTGGGAAGCTGTATTTCGCTGGCCGCGTTGTATAAGGTGTGATTTTCTCGGGCGAGCCATTTAAAGAAGGTTTTAAGCGGCGTTAAGCATTGATGCTGCGTGCTGGTTGCTATGGGTGTGCCATCGGCCTTGCGGTAGTAAAACAAATGCCGCTGATACCGCTCAAGCATCGGTTTGGTGATTTCCCGCGGATCTGTCACGCCGCGCTCAACACACCAGCTAATAAAACGCCGTATGGCAACACGCCGCGCGCGTACCGTGTCCGCACTGTACCCAGTCACCAACAGCCATTCAAAGTGCATCTCCATATACCGGGTGAGCGGCCAATGCCCCAACGGATCGTCTTCACGAGAACGTGCCTTCGTACCGGGTGGTTTGATGGCCGTGGCTTTGCGGTGCTTGAGTCTTTGTCCTTTACGCGGCATCGTCATCATCCTGCAATGCGGCTTCTTCTTGATCGAAGTAGTCGCCCTGCAATCCCCCCGCTACCGGGGCGCTATCGCCCCGCAACCGCCCCGCGACTTCGCTGTCTGGTTCCGCGACTTCCCCCTTTTCACCCCGCGACTTTGCCATCGTAGTCGTAATTAATGACGCTGTTTGCAACTGCGCCGGATCGAGTAAGCCCGATAAATGCACCGCTTGCACCGCATCGCCGTCGTACAGCAATTCATAGAGAAAGCGTCCACCATGTCCGCTACGGTGTGCCAGTAAGTATTCCAGTTGCACCAGCCGCTCTAAATGCAGGCGTAATTGCGTATCGCCCCAGCCGCTTGCTGCACGGAGTTCTTTGCGGCTAAAGTGCAACTCGGCGCGGCGCACATTCTGTTCAGCACATTGCGTCTGCACGTAGTCCACAATATTGCCCAATAGTCGGCGCGTTTGAGGCGGCAGCTCATCCAGGCTGCGCCCCAACACTTCGTGTGCCAGGGTGTTAGCGATCTGAATGTCGCCTAAGGTAACATCGATGTACTCAAGCGGTACATCATCGCTATGACCCGGTAATGTTTTAATCGGGCGCTGATGTTGGTGTAGCAAGGCAATCGTATCGATTAACGTTAAGTATTTGTCGTGATCACGCCGGGTGCGTGTTTTATCGCTCTGAAACGTGAGTTGATCGGCATAGGGATTGACCACGGCCAATGGGCGCAGCAGGCGTTGGGCATTCTGATGCAGGACGATGATGCGCTGCTTTTCTTGTTTGATCTGCAAACCATGCAACGTCCTCTTTTGGCGCTGCAACTGGTGGATGGCTTCGGTTTGCGCTCGTCCTTCATCGACCGACAGCACAATACAGCGGTTCAGTAATTCTTCGTCAACCTCCATAGCCGTGGTAGTTAAAAATATCATCACAGGCCCTTCTACCCGGTAGGTCTGCGTAATCAGATTGCCCGTCACCGGGTCTTTGCCGGTGGAGGCCATCGTTAATTCGCCGTCGCTTTGCAAGAGCTTTAAAGCATAGCTGGCGCGAGAAGCGCCTTCTTCTTCGCAGATCGCTAATATTTTATGTTTGAGATTGGTTTCTCCCATATAAAACAAAGATTGTCCGGTCATGGCGCTGTATTTGATGCGCTCTTCTTCAAGAGCGAAAGCCAACACCGCATCCATCAGCGCACTTTTACCGGCGGCACTGGTGCTTTGCACAACAATGGCCAGCGGCGCCGCCAGTTTGCGCGACACCACCGCTAAATACGCCATCAGCTTATTGGTGGCTTCGCCAACTAAACCGCATACTTCCATATCGTGCAGAATACGCTTGATTAAATCCGGCGACTGCAACAACGTCATAGCCGCTTCACGCTCCGTGTTGCCCATCACGTTTTCTGATGGTTCAGGATGCAGGGTTTTTTGTACCTGCTCGTCTTGCACCTGCTCTAACGCCAATAACACGCGGCCTAGATCGCCTTTCACCATACGCCCATCTAATCCGGTTTCCTGCGCAGCTTGAATCACATACGCCTGGCGTTGTTTGGCGCTGTATAAATCCAGCGTGTCGACATGAAATGCGTCACCCCACGCGCACAGAAGATTGATTTTCATGATATCGACGGCGAGATTTTTGGCGAAGCCGCGTACCCGGTAACGGCGCTGGTGTTTGCCCTCGCCCAACGTGATATGCAGCTCGTTGTCGGTGATGGTGGTCTTGCTGTCTGTGGGTGCAGCAGGTAATGGCGATGCGGGTAGTGGCGTGGGTTCTGGATTGGAGGTTGGTGGTGTCAATGATGCTGGTGCTGGTACTGGTGTTGACTCTGGTTCGCCGCGCAATACCATCGGTGGTGTGTTTAATACTGGCGCGTCACCCTTGCCGAGCCAGAGTGCTTTACGAATCACGATACCCAGCGATTTACTGGCTGGCGTCACTTTTAAAGCATATTCATTCGCGTCCATCCCTTTGGGGAACTGGATGCGGAAACAATCGATACCAGCGGCCATTAATCGTTCGGCTGCTTTTGTCGCGCCACGTTCTCCGGCTTCATCACGATCATACGCAATCAAGATGCGCTGTATGCCGTACCGTTTAAACGCCGCAACATGATCGTCCGTCAATCCTTCCACGCCGTAGGCTGCTGTAACGTTGCGATAGCCTGCACACCAGAACGTCATCGCATCTAATAGCGCTTCACATAAAATGATTTCCGTGCAGGCCGCGAACGCTGCAACATTAAATACGCCCCGATGCGCACCGGGCAAATATAAATGCAGTGGCGTGCCGCTGCGTAATCCCTCGGTGATTTTACGGCCATACACTTCGGTGACGTGATGCTGCTCATCGATAATCGGCACCACCAGCGAACCATTGAAATGTTCGTGGCCGCTTTCTCTATAAATGCCAATCGCTTGCAGGCGGGTGCGGATCTCGGCACCGGCCACACGGTTTTTTCCTGGCAGACGTAAGCCTAGGGTGCGATTGGCGAAGCCGAGTTTAAAGTGGGTGATTAATTCGGGGTGATCTAGTCCCCGTGTTTTTAAGTATGCTTGCGCTTCTTGGGATTGCTTGAGGGTGGCGTGGTAGTAATCGATGACTTGGTTCAGTAACGCCTGCTCATCCACATCCATTTTTACAGGCGGGTCGAGTTGACGCACCGTGGTGCGTTTAACGATACCCGACCCGGCAGCTAAAGAAGAAATGCCGTCAACCGACGCCACGCCGTC
>Ga0206795_1092_pt1 | contig 19192 bp, 16 predicted proteins | sample Alteio_BWOrgCont_71_FD_152872 | JGI IMG/M metagenome (GOLD analysis project Ga0206795, IMG submission 152872) | Enriched cells from forest soil in Barre Woods Harvard Forest LTER site, Petersham, Massachusetts, United States -... | ecosystem: Environmental > Terrestrial > Soil > Temperate forest >... | reverse complement strand
GAAGAGGATCAGCCGAGGGAGATCATCGTCACGTGGAAAGATCCAGCGGAAAAGCGCTGCGGATTGAAATAGACTATGCGCCGCTCCCTTCGCAGAATAGTTTCCATGCTTCGACGGCGAGGTTCAAAGGTTTTTCCGGGCCGATTGGTTCTGGAAAGAGTCAAGCGCTGTGCCAGGAGGCGATCAGACTCAGTTACCTGAATCCAGGCCGGCAGGGCTTGATCGGCGCTCCGACGTATCCCATGTTGCGGGATGCGACGTTAACCAGTTTTCTTGGGGTATTGAGCAGTAACCGGATCCGATATGAGCTGAATAAGTCGGAATCAGTCTTATTGATGAAAGATACCGGATCGAGGATTTACTTTCGTGCAGTGGACGACTTCGAGCGGTTACGCGGGACGAACTTAGCCTGGTTCGGGCTGGACGAGCTGACTTATACGGTGGAGGCGGCGTGGCTGCGGTTAGAAGGCCGCTTGCGCGATCCTCGGGCGTCGCGTTTGTGCGGATTTGCCGTATGGACGCCCAAAGGGTTCGATTGGGTCTACCGGAGGTTCGTACGAAATGTGGTTACGGGATACGAGGTGGTGGTTGCCAGGCCTTTCGAGAACAGGCACGTGCTGGACAAGGTTCCCGACTTTTATGAACGGTTGCGCGAGAGCTACGACCAGAAGTTCTTTGAGCAGGAAGCGCTGGGCGAGTACCTGAACGTGCAGGCCGGCGTGGTGTATCAGTGCTTCCAACGCAAGCGGAATGTGGCGAAAATCGACATCGATGCGGCATTGCCTCTTTTTTGGGCCTTGGACTTCAACGTGGACCCCATGAGCTCCATAGTGGCGCAGAAGCAGGGTGAAGAGATTCTGGTGCTGGACGAAGTTGTGCTCAGCCGAGCCAGCACATTGCAGGCGTGCGAGGAGTTTCACGCGCGTTATCCGAATCATCAAGCAGGCATTGTGATTTATGGCGATGCGTCCGGGCAGCGGCTGCAGACGGCGGGAACGACGGATTATCAGATCATCAAGGAGTATTTTCGACGGACGGCGTACAAGAATTTAAAGTTTCGCGTCCCGCCCAGCAACCCCAGCGTTCGGGAGCGGATTGCCCTGGTGAATGCGAAATTGTTCTCGGCCAGCGAACAGGTGCATCTGATGGTTGATCCCAGGTGCGCGGGCCTGATAGCGGACTTCGAAGAGGTAACGTTTAAGCCGGAAACGAGCGTGATCGATAAAGAGCGGGATTCCAAGAGAACGCACTTGTCAGATGCGCTGGGTTACTTGATCTGGCAGGAGTATCGACCACAGGTGGTGTTTGGCGAGCAGGGTCGCAGGCTCATTTAGCGAAAGAAGACTTGATGAATATTGGCAATGTCGGTCCCGATATCACGCACGAGCATCCAGAATATGCCGCGAAGCGAGCGATGTGGCGTAAATATCGCGACCTTTACGCCGGGGGCGAACAATTCATCAGCAGGGCGGATCAGTACCTGGTGCGACGGCAGAAGGAGCCAGGCGATGTATATGTGGAACGACTGAGCCGAAGCTTTTACGAAAACTATGTCGGTTCGATTGTGGATTGGTACACGGCGACGCTGTTCCGGAGGGAGCCGATCCTGAACTTTGAAGGAACCAGCGATGGATCGAAGAAGTTTTTCAGCGTGTTCGCGGAGGACTGTGATCTTAAGGGCACGAATCTCAGTGAGTTTTTCCGGCGGCAGTTTGTAGAGGCGCTGGTAAGTGGAAAAAGCTACGTCCTGATTGACTTTCCCCGGTTGAATGAGCTGGTGGGGACCAGGGGCGAGGAAGATGAGCGCGGCGCATCGCGCGCTTACTTAGTGAGTTACGCGGCCGACGAGCTGATCAATTGGAGTTACGACGATCATGGGCAGTATCAATGGGTGGTACTGCGAACGCAGAGCCTGCGCAAGGACAAGCTGGAAGATCCCGGATGGTGGAAGGAAACTCGCTGGGTTTATTACAACAAGGAGAAGTACCGAATCTACGAACAAGTGGAAGAAGGCGTCAAGCAGGGGCGAGTGGAGATGGTAGCCGAAGGACGCCACGGGCTGACGAACCAAGCGCGAGTGCCGCTGGTGGAGCTGCGAGTGTCAGAAGGGCTGTGGCTATTGAACAAGGCAGCATCGTTACAACTCGAACACTTTAACAAGTCGAACGCGTTGGGGTGGGCCCTGACGATGGGGTTGTTCGCCATGCCGGTGATTTACTCGGAACGCGATTGGGATCAAGTGATGGGAGAGTCGTATTACATTCAGCTGGGGCCGCAGGACCGGTTTGGATGGACGGAGCCTCAGGGGAACGTTTACCAGATTGCGGCCGATAACTTGACGCGATTGCAGGAAGAGATTTATCGCGTGTGCTATGTAAGTCACGCCGGCGGCGCCTTGTCGGGAAATGCCGCGCAGTCCGGTGTAAGCAAGCAGCGTGATTACGCCATCACTCAGGAGGTGCTGCGGGCTTACGGGGACGCCGTAAAGGAGTCCATCAAGCGGGTGCTTCGGGCGGTTGAAGCGGCGCGAGAGGACGGCTTGAGCATCGATGTATCGGGGATGGATGAATTCGACATCGGCGATTTTGGAACGGAGTTAAGTGACGCTCAGCAGTTGTTGAGCCTGGGCATCAACTCGCCGACGTTGAAGAAGCAAGTCTTCAAGAAATTAGCGTTTCAGTTCTTATGCGACGTCCGGCAAGAGGTGAAGGACCGGATCGGGAGCGAGATCGATCAGGAACACCCGTAGACGGCGTGAACCAAAGAAGTGTTCTGGGGGGCATATGGAAGAGTCGAAGACGGATGGGGCCGAGTTGCGTTCGCTCATACGCGGCGTGATTGACGAGTTTGTCCACGCTGAGCAAATAAAAGCGGAACCGGCGTACAAAGCGGAACTGCTGGATGAACGTAAGCGTCGCGAGGACTTAGAGAAGCGGGTGAATGATCTGGTTCGGGAAAACGTGCAGAGCAGGCAAATGGCGGAAGAGGCGGAGCGGAGCTCGTCGATTCGCGCCGAGCTACAACGTCTGGGCGTAGCTAAAGTGGACCTGGCCTATCGCGCGGTGAAGGATGACGTTCAACGGCGCGAGGATGGCCAGTTGATCGCGCGAAATAGTGGAGGGGAAGTCTCTTTACGAGACCATTTGAAGCAGTTCGTTCAAGAGAATCCCGAGTTGTTACCGGCCCGCATTACCGGCGGATCGGGAATGGGGTCGGGGCCGAAAGCTGCCTCGAATACAGGCGCATTTGATCTGGACAAAATTCGGCCGGGCATGAGCCCGGAAGAACTGGAAAAGGTACGCCAAGAGGTCTCGAGAGTAGCGAGTCAAGCTCTGCGAGGCATGTAAGAAGGGACCGGGAGGCAGCTCAAGAGGGCATGGCCCGGTGTAGGTTCGAGAACAACAAAACGAGGTAAAGGTTAATGGGAACAATTACATCAGCAAATGTAGCAAACGCAATCGTGAAGCTTGTGGCAGTGGACGCCTTGCCGGCCTTGGTGAGCAATCTGGTGATGGGTAATTTAGTCAATCGCGACTATGAACCCACGTTGGCTAACGCGGGAGACACGGTCAACGTGCCGATTCCTCCGACACTGGTGGCCAACAACATTGCCGAGGGCGGCATGGTGCAGACGCAAAATCCCAATTTGGGGAACGCGCAGATCGTGCTGAACACCCATGCGGAGGCGACGTTTCAGATTCCGGACATCACGAAGGTGCTGGCGGTGCCGGACCTTCTGAAACTGTACATGCAACCGGCCGTGGTGGCAATTGCAGAACGGATCGAATCGGACATATTGAACCTGTACTCGCAGTTCAGCTCGAATGCAGTGGTAGGTACGGCCGGCGTTGCGCTTACGGAAGCAGTAGTTGACCAGGCAGAGACGGCGCTGTTCCAAGCGAAAGTTCCGGCGGTGGCTAGTAAGTACCTGGTAGTTGATCCAGTGAGTTACTCCGCTATGCGACAGATTCCGCGCTTCAGTGAATATTACTCGGCGGGCGAGGCTGGCTTGCGCGCGCTAGTGGATGGCGCGGTAGGCAAGATCAAGGACTTCTTCGTATTCCGGTCGCAACTGGTGCAGAAGACCGGCAGCTCGCCGGTGAATACCCACAATCTGGCTTTCGCCAGAGACGCGATTGGACTGGTAATTCGGAGGCTTCCACAACCACTGCCGGGGACCGGCGCGATAGCGGAATACGCCGAAATGGGCAACTTTGGAATTCGGGTAGTGATGAGCTACCAGCCCAATACGCTGGGGCAGCAATTCACGGTGGACGTCCTGTACGGAACGGCGGTTCTACGAAACTCCTTTGGAGTTCAGGTCAACAGCTAAAGCGGTAAGAAGGTTGAAGAGCCAAGGCGGGCGGGCGCGAGGGGGCGTCTGTCCGCAATCAAGAGAGGAACGGGATGGATCTACGTGCGTTCTTTCAAAAGTTGCGAAAAATCGAGCAGGAGATCGTGGACGCTCATGTGGTGATGGTAAGTCATGAGACGTCCGATGGCGGGCGGGCAGGGCAACTCGCCGAAGTTTCGAGGAGCACCGCGGCACGGCTCATCTTAGAAGGGCATGCTCACCTAGCGACCGCGGAGGAGTCCGCTGAATTTAGGACCGCGGCCAGAAAGGCTTTGGAGGAAGCGCAGCAGCGGCTGCTGGCAGAGAGGGTTCAAGTCAACGTAATCTCGGACGCGGATCTGCGGGCAATGAAGAGCGCATCGCGGCTGGAGAAGCGGTAGGGACGGTATCGACGATGGCTTTGTTTAACGATGGCCCGATCAGCGACACGGCGGACCTGCAACGGTATGAGAACGCAATCCTCAATATTGCCAGCGCAGAAAGTATCGATTTAGGGACTAAGCTTATGCTCGCCCAGCAGGACCTTGGGAACGAGCTGCTGCTCTTTCTGTTCCGCACGTCATCGGTCCGGGATTACTCACTGGGTTTCAGACGCTGGCGAGAGGTGAAGGATGTTGTGGTTACCGGTCCGCTGCGGCAGTGGCATGTTCACAGAACCCTTGCGCTGGTTTATAGAGATGCATATAACAACCAACTTAATGACCGGTACCAGGGTAAGTGGACCGAGTATGAGAACTTGACAAAAGCGAGCAAGGCGACTTATTTTCAGATCGGGGTTGGATTAGTGGCTGATCCTGTTCCGAAGGCCGCTACTCCGATTCTTTCCAGCGTGGCGGGGACGGCGGCCGGGGGCGCGTTCTATGTAGCGGTGACTTGGGTGAACGCGTTGGGGCAAGAAGGCGCGCCGAGCGATTTCGTTCCATTGGTAACTACCAATGGCCAGCAGCTGGTGGTGACAGTGGGAATGACGCCACAAAACGTGACCAGCTGGAACGTTTACGTGGGAACGTCGCTGGCCATGCTGAACCTGCAGAACCAAGACCCTCTTGGAACCAGCAGCAATTGGACGATGAGCTCGGGTCTCAATCCAGGAGCGCCGCTGCCGGGAGGGCAACAGCCTACCTGGTTCGTGGTAGATCATCGGGTGATCGAAAGAGGCTGAGCATGCTGCAAATCGCGGGATCGAGCACACGGAAGGTATTGGGGGTGCTGGCGGCCGATGGCGGGCTGCCGGCGGCGGTGGAAGCTTTGGTGCTCCAGCAAGGACTGGCCCTGCCGGCCATAACGGCGCAGCAGATTATCGCGCAGAACGTTCCGCCAGATTTATCGGAACAGAGCACAGCCAATAACTATCCGCTGGTTTACGTTTATTGCAACAAAGTGATCAACGCGCTTAGGGAGAAGTTTCGTACGTTTTCCGGCGAAGCTCAGATGGTTGTTGAGGCACGTGTCTCACAGGATCGGCTGGACCAGATAGAAAGCAACCTCCAGGCCTATGTCGACGCCATCACGCAGGTTTTAGATAACAGCCGCGGTGACTTGGGAGACGGTACGTTTTTTGCGGGCGAATACGAGGTTACGTTTGGCGGAGTGAAGCACGGCGGACGCAATTTTCTACAAATCGCGAAAGTCTCATTTGTCCTGGAGATCAGCGCCGGCTAGCGGGCGCGCAGTGGTGCGAAAATGCCACTTTCTGACGTGCGCGGTTCAGTAACTTACTATGTCCTACATTCTTTCGAATGACAATCGGTTTTACGTAGCTTTGGAACAAAGCTACGGCGCCGCTGCCACCATTAGCGCCGGTAATCGAATTCCGGCCGTGCGGCTAACGACCAAGCAACAGACGGAGAAGGCGCAGCGTGCCGACAAGACGGGATCACGAACATTCGCGGGGAATCCGAGCGGACTGCGAATACAGACCAGCTTCGGCTTAAAGACGTACATGGCGAACTGGGCCAATTCCAGCAGCCAGCCGCCGCACGGGCCGTTGTTTCAGGCGTGTCTGGGCGGGTCGGCGGCACTTTCGGCGGGAGGCACGGTAGCAACCACAAGTGGTTCATCTACGGTGGTGTTCACGGCGCCGCATGGCCTTTCTCCGGGCGGGGCAGTAACCAGCGGAGGAGAAATTCGGTTTGTGACGGTAGTGGTAAATGCCAACACTATTCAACTGAACGCTCCATTCTCAGTTACGCCGAACGTGAACGCGCAAACCGGGCCGACGACCATGTATCAGACGGCCGAGAATCTTTCAAGCCTCACGCTATTTGACTACTGGAGTCCTTCGACGGCCGTACAGCGTGTGCTTGCGGGAATGGCGGTTGACACGCTTTCGATAAAGGTCAACGGCGATTTCCACGAGTTTGATTTCAGCGGGCAGGCGCAGGACCTGGTAGACACCTCCAGCTTTCAAAGCGGCCAATTCGGGTTGTCGGCCTTTCCGGCGGAGCCCAGCGTGGCGCCGATCAACTACTCGATCATTCCCGGAAATCTGGGGCAAGTGTGGCTGGGGAGCTCACCAACGCGCTTTCTCACGTTGACCAATGCCGCTGTGACGTTCGCTAATAATCTGGAGCTGAGGGCAAGCGAGTTCGGCGCCATACTGCCGAGCACGATTGCTCCTGGGCCGCGGACGGTGTCAATCAGCTTCAGCCTTTACCAAATGGACGATACCGCAACGGCTGCGCTTTATCAGGCAGCCCGGCAAAGATCGCCCATCAGCGTGATGATGCAGCTGGGGCAGCAGCAGGGCGAACTGTTTGGGATTTATATGCAGAGCGTGGTGCCGGAAGTGCCGGCCTTCGATGATTCGGATAAGCGGCAACAGTGGCAATTTCAAAGCTGCCGGGCGCAAGGAAGCGTGAATGATGAAATTTATGTCGCGTTTGGGTAAGGAACGGGGTGAGGCCGGGCGCACTCAGGGAACGGTTCCGCAAAATGGCGCCTGGGACTATAACAGCGTAATCACGATTGATTCCAAGGCCGCGCCAGGAGTAAGGTTCGCGATCCACCGCATCTCGTTCGGACGGCGGATGGAGCTGAGCAGGCGTGTCCGGGAGATCAGCCGAAAGGCCGAGTTTCTGGAGGCAGGGACGGAGCTGCACGAAAAGATTGAAGCTAACATCCTGGCGCAAGAAATTGATGTGATGTATTTGCATTGGGGGCTGGCGAGCATCGAAGGATTAATGATCGATGGAGAGCCTGCGACGGCGGCCAAGCTGCTGGAAAAAGGCCCGGAAGAGGTGGCACGCGAGGTGGTGAGTGCGATCAAAGAGCAGTGTGGGTTGAGCGAGGCAGAAAGAAAAAACTGATTGTCGCATTCCATTTTCAGCTTGGAAACCACTCCGCGTGGAATTGCGGCCCATGCAGGAAAAGCGGTTTGGAGAAAAAGCGGCGATGTGGCTGGCAGGCCAAGGGCGATGATTCGCAGATCGTGTGGCTGCGGGGAAGAGTATCGCTCACTACCTGTCCGACGTCGTACATCACAGCGGAAAGTATCGCGTTACTCGAGGAGTTCCATGCCTGGAAGCTTCTTGGCGTGGACAACGTTTACGACCTGCCTGCGCGCATGGTGGAGGCGATCTTTGTGTTGGAAAACGAGCTGAGGACGGCAAGCAACGATGGCCAAAAGTAAGTGGGAAGATCTATTACCGGGCAGCAGCGCGGGGAGCGCTTCGCGAAGCGACTTACTCGGCCAACTGGCCGCATCTACCGGCAGCGCGACCGGCGGCGGTGCGGGAGGATCGATCGGAGGCAGCCTGAACCAAAGCGGTAACTCCGACGTCACGGAGCAATTGACTTCGCTGACCTCGCAAATCACGAGCCTCACCTCGATCCAACAATCACAAATCAGCGCGCTCCAAGACAACACTCAAGCTGTGACGCAGAACACTTCATCGAAGGCGGGCAGCGGATCATCTGTTGGCAGTACGGTGGAGAGCGCCGCATCGAGTTTCCTGGGTGGAGGTCTGAGTAGCCTGTCGCCATTGATCGGCGGGCTGCTGAGCCTGTTTGGAGGAGGCGGCAGTCAGACCTTAGCGGCGCCATCTCCGTTTATGTTGCCGGCACCAGTGCAATTGGGAGCAGGCGTGACGGCGAGCGCGCCGGGGCAAGCAGCACCGGTGAGCTATTCAAATACGGGTCAGCCGAGGTCGCAATCGGCCGGTGCATCGGCGCAGGTGACTATCCAGGTGAACGCTATGGATAGCCAATCGTTTCTCGATCATAGCGATGACATAGCCAACGCAGTGAAACAAGCAATCTTGAACTCGAATTCGCTCAACGACGTAATTTCCGCTTTGTAGATATGAGTACTTTTCCAACATTGAAGACCGGGGCTGCGATGCAGTACCCAGCGCAACGCAGCGTTGAGTTTTCCACGACAGCTTTGCAATTCGTGGATGGGTCCGAACAGCGCTTCTGCAATTACCAAGCACCACTTCACCGGTGGGTGATCCGGCTTAGCCTCCTGGATCAAAGCGAGCTGCAGGAATTCCAGGAATTCTTCCGCGGCATCGCGGGACCGGCCGGCGACTTTGCTTTCACGGATCCGTGGGATGGCACGAATTATCCAAGCTGTAGCCTGTCGAGCGACAGCATAGCGGGTGTGCTGGCGGGCGAATGGAATGGTCAGACTTCGATCACTGTGCTAGAGAACGGTAGCTGACATGCTCTACTATCCGCAACTCACAACCGGCGCCGTTACGCAGTTTCCGGTTACGCGAAGTATCAATATGCGAACCGTTGGCAATCAATTGTCCAGCGGCTATACGATCCGCATGGCCGACACAGGAGCCCAGAAAATTCAATGGCGGCTGCAATATTCAAGTCTCACCGACGGTGAGCGGTCTTCCATAGAAAGTCTGTTCGAGGCGTCCCAAGGTCAGCTGGATACGTTTACTTTCTTAGATCCCGCTGACAACTTGTTGATGTGGAGCGAGGACTGGACGCAAACAGTGTGGACGGCCGATCCGCTGTTGCAGGTTAGCGGAGGTGTCTCGGACGCGCTTGGGGGCGACGACGCCATGCAACTGACGAATACCGCGCAAACCACGCAACAAATCGTGCAGAACACAAACGGGCCAAGCGGTTTTGTGTACTGTTACAGCGTGTACCTTAGGAGTGGTGTGCCCACTACAGTTCAACTCGTTGTGACGGCAACGGGTCAAACTGTTTTAACTGCGGTAACGACCGGCTCTTCGTGGAGCAGGGCGACAGCTTCGGGCAGCCTGTCTGTTCAGGAAGAAGGAGTTGGCTTCGGAGTGCAGTTGCCGGCAGGCGCCCAGGTGGAAGCGTTCGGCGCCCAAGTAGAGGCCCAGCCCGGAGCAGGACTATACAAGAAGACCATCGACCTGGGCGGCGTTTATTCGAGCACGCGATTTTCTTCCGACTTACTTTTGGTCACGGCGACCGCGCCTAACCAAAATTCCTGTCAGATCAACTTAATCAGCAATTTGACTTGAACCAAGAACACAAAACAGCGAGCCTATTGCAGAATGACCCCGATTAACGTTCTGAAAGAGCTGGAAGTTCCCGGCGCGCCGCTCTTTTTGTTCGATTGCACTTTGCCAACAGGCGAGGTACAACGCTGGAGCACTCACAACGTCACGGTGAACGGCCAGCCATATCTGAGCCGGGTGCTCAAGCATAATATTTTCGATCTGAACTCCAGTCCAGAAGCCGCCACGGACGGAGTATCGATAGTCTCCATCACACTTGCCAACGCAGACTCCTTTCTATCCTCAATTGAACAGAATATTGGATGGAAGGGATCGGGACTGGTAGCCACCTTTTTGTTTTTCGACTTGACCAACCAGGTGGTGGCATCGAACAGCCAGGTGGTTTTCCGTGGAATTGCAAATCCGCCGGACCAATCCACGGAATCGACGCTGCGTCTTAGTTTCACCAACACGTTGAACTTGCAGCGGGTATTCCTGCCGGCGATCCGAATTCAAAAGCTCTGTCCCTGGAACTTTCCAAGTACAGCGGCGCAGCGCCAGGAGGCGGTCAGCGGCGGGACGCAAGGCGTGTTGTCGCCTTTCTATCAGTGTGGATATTCCGCCGATCGGTCCGGCGGTGTTGGGAACTTGAACGCCGGCGCGCCTTACACAACTTGCGACTACTCGCGTACCCAATGTGTACAAAGGGGAATGTTTAGCAAGGATAATCAGAACAATGTAACCGCGAGGTTTGGCGGCATTGAATTCGTGCCCGCATCGATCATTGTCCGTACCTATGGGTCGAAGACCTCCCAACTGTCCACGCCGCTACCGAATCAAGCGCTTTATAACGACTTCGTTCCGCTGATTTACGGGACCGGATGGTATCAACCGCCGATTGTTCTTGCCAGAAACGATGGAAATCTCACGCACTTCGAAATACTGCTCGGAGTTGGACAGATCAGCAGCGTGATTACAGTGATCGTGAACAACGCCCAGATCCCGGTGGGCGTGAACGGCGCAAATATGACGGCGACGGGTTGGTACAACGTCATCAGCCTCGGAACCAGGAATGGCAGTTTTAATCCCGACTTCAGCAATTCTGCCGGACAACCGTTGGGCGATCCCTACGGCGGCATGGCTTTTATGTCGCTGGTGGTGCCCAATTCGGTCTCGAATGGAACCTCATTCCCCGAGGTTAGTGTCTTGATTCAAGGACTCGAGCTTGCGCAATACAATTCCAGCGGCACTTACCTGAGCAATGCGTTCAGCAATAATCCGGCGTGGGTGATGTTGGACGTGCTGCTGCGCAGTGGTTGGGGGCTGGCGCAACTGGATTTGGCGACCTTTGCGGCGGTCGCGCTTCGATGCAACGCTCTGGTGGCAACCGTGGACGTGAACGGGAACAGCACTACGATTCCTCGATATCAATGCAACCTGTTGCTGACGGGAAGCCGGAGCGCGGGCGACGTTGTTCGTGGCATTCGGAACGGGTCGGCGATGTACCTCAGCTTTGATGCCAATGGCCTGATCCAGTTAAATCCTGAAGACACAATTGCAAACCAGCAGCCGATGCAATCGGCTAGCAGTAATAGCACCGAAGCCTTGAATGGTGGCTGGCCCGCCTACGAATTCAGCGATACCTCGTTTTCAGGAATCCTCAGGAGCTCAAATGGGACACCATCACTCACGTTAACCTCGCAGAGCATAGCCAATAGTCCGAACCAATATACAGTCGAATTTCAGGATGAGTTCAACGATTATCAACAAGACAGCCTTTCATTGGTAGATATCGACGATCTGTTGCTGACAGGACAGGAGGTGACGACGACGCTAACGGCGCTGGGCCTCCCGAACTTCGATCAAGCGAATAGGGCAGCGGCGCTTCAGTTATACAAGTCGGTGAACGGCAACACTTACGTCCAGTTTGAGACCAGCGTAAAAGGGGTGGGACTAAGGCCGGGCGACATTATCACATTGACCTACGCAAGGGAGGGCTTTAGCCGGCAGCCATTCCGGATTACGAAGTTGTCTCCGGGAGTTAATTTCATCACGGCCGTCATCAGCGCGCAGATCCACGACGATGCCTGGTACACGTCGGTCAACTCAGGTACGGCGAGCCCCGGACGCCAAGGTCCATTTGAAGTCGGAGTCCCCAGACCACTGGTGGGCGGCGTACTCGATAGCAATGGAGTGGAACAATTCGGTATCTCCGAAGCATCGACGGAGAGCACGGATGGGAGCGTGACCGAGAATCTGTCGGTCTCCTTCTCCGTTCCGCCAAAGCCGGCGGCCAGCGCAGCGGGCATACCGCTCATGGGACTAAATCCGCAGGTGAATAATACGGGCGGGACCCTGGCAGGAGAGCAAGCGCTGTATTACGGGGTCAGCGCGGTGGATGCTAACGGAGCCGAGGGTGGGCTTTCATTCATTGCGATAGCGAACATTCCGGCGGGCGTCAATACGAATCAGGTTACTCTAGTCAGCCTCAGCTTTTCGTCAGCCGCCGTATCGTTTAATGTGTATCGCGGGCCGAACCCCACGCAGATATTGCGGATTATAAGTGGAGTTGCGATCGCCACTCAGTTTGTCGATTCCGGACTAACTGCATTGCTGCAGGGCCCGCCGGACGCTAATTACGATCATGCGAATTTCTATTGGCGCTTGGAACTCCAGCCTCCCGAGGCGGTGAACATAGACTCTCCGACGACTGTTGGTAACAGCACGCTGAACATGGTGGTGAACCTGTACAACGGCGGTACAGTGCGAATCACCGCGGGGACAGGAGCGGGGCAGGAACGGACGGTAGCGTCCAACACGGCAACTACCCTCACGGTGATGACAACCTGGAGTGTTCAACCGGATACCACGAGTTACTTCCTGATAGCCGAATCTACTTGGCAGTTTGGGGCTTCGAGCAACGCGTCGCCGGTTTCCTTCTCCGTGCCCAATCGCCAGGGAGTGACGATTGATATTTCCGGACGGGCGGCGAACGTGGTGGACGAGGAATGCGCGTATGCCTTGTCGCCACTTACTCGCTGGACGATTGTAGGCTCCACGGGCCAGGCGGTCGATACTAATGTTCCAGGACAGCCGTCCTTCGGCCTCTACGCGATCGGCGCCGGTTGCATCGAGGTGCTGGGAATTTCCTTCTCCACCTTGACCAACACCCTATCTATCAGCGCCGGCACTCTAACGCTGTTTTATTGGGACGAAGTGCAGGGACCTTCCGCGATCTTGCTGAGCGCGGCAATGGGTGCCACCGATACTTCATTTACCGTGTCTAGGGCGGTATCGGCATCGAGCGGAAGCCTGGTGCAAATTGATGGGGAAGTGATGGTGGTGCAAGGAAACCTTACCGATAGCACCACTGTACCCGTTACTCGCGCCTCTCACGGAAGCACCGCCGCGATTCACACGGCTGAAACGGGCGTCTACCTATTGGCGGAAAAGATTTTCATCCTGCCGTTTGCACAGGAGTTTTTCGGCAGTCCGGCCAGCGGGAGTTATGCATTTCCGATTACGATCCCGGACGTCCGTATCTCAGCGGCCGAGTTGTTCATGACCAACTCGCGGGGCAATAGCAGCGTGGCCGCCGAATCGTTTACGGGCAGCACGGATTTTGGGCTGCGTAGTTTATTAGGAGGGCAATTAACCATTCAAATTGAGGGTCCGCTGGCCATTCAGACTAACGCGGCGCCCCCGCTTCTAGTGGATACGTCGTGTTCGGTGCGGGATGTCTCCGCTGTTGCGCATGCGGCACCTAGCGGAGCGCCGATAACCATGCAAGTGACCCAGAATGGAAATGTTTATTGCGCGCTTACAATCCCCACAGGCGCTACTGCGTCGAATGTTGTCGACGGTTTTGCGCTCGGGCCGTTGCAGGCCCAGGCAATTATTGGCCTCAACATTACATCCGTGGTTGAGACCGCCAACACCCAACCAGGCTCTGATCTGACCGTGACGATTCGTCTGTAGAAATTCTCGAACATGGCCACTTTGCAAAAACTGCAACCCGACGGGGATTTGCAATGTTATTTCTTTGAGCCATCGGCCATTGCGGCGCTGAGTTCAACCAGCGCGACGGGGTATACGGTATCGGGCACCTGGCGCCAGCAGTTCGACTGGGCGGTGATCGAGTGGAATCGCGACAACGTATTTGAGCATCCAGCGTTTCGTCCGCTGCCGGACGGTGATCTCAGTGGACTGACCTTGAGTTATCGGGAGACTCGGGAAAACTGCATCCCGCTTGATTCCGCCTTATTCCCCACGGTCGCGTGGCCCACTCTTCGAATCTGGGCTAACAATGGAAGCGGTGAACAAATCTACCAGATCCCGCTGGCGAGTTACGCAACTCCGGTCGCAGGAAGTTATCAATCCGCTACCGTCCAGTTCACGCTGGGTGGAACAGCAACCGTTGGAGATTATGTCGGAATCGCTTTTCTATCGGAACACTATCCGTATCTATTAAATACTGGCGATACGCTGGCCTTCGCGATTCAGAACATCATGGAGGGGATCAATGCCTTCTCGCCAACGATGCAGGCGTCGGCGACTGGAACGACAATTACAATTACGTGCCTTGGCACGGGGCTTCCTAATAGCAGCACGACCGGCGCAAACGGCGACGTTATTGGCGCGTACACGTATGTCTCGGGCAGCCTGACAGAGGAGTGGGACGCGCCCTCCAGACTGTTTTCTGGAGGAACGTCGCCGTCACAGTGGCAAATTACTTTGCCATTCGCGTCGCTTGCGGATCCAGTGCTGGGCGTGGTTCCGGCCAGCGCCATCCGAAAGTTGCGATGGACCTATTCAGCGGCCCTGCAGACTGATGCTTTCGTGCGCAGTGAATTTCAAGTGGTGGTGTCGAATTGGACGGTCATTGGCACGGGGCGGGGCTATTCGATTGCCGGCCCGGGTAGCCAGCGCATCGAAGATGACGCCGTTCAAATGCAATACACGGGTACATGGGCCAGTGAGGGTGGGAACTATTCCAACGGCCTGATTCATTCTACGAGCGTGCCAGCATCGAGCGTGAGTTGCACTTACACGTCCCCGCAAGATCACTCACTGTACTTAGGAACCAGGCTCCTGGCCAGCGGTACGCTGATTTCCATCGTCGTCGACTCCGGGACGCCTCTCAGCGTGAATTTGAACCTGGCCGGCGAAGACGTTCTTATTCGAACTTTGCTGGGCCAGCTTAGTCCAGGCACGCATACAATTACGGCAACACACGCTGGCGACGCCGGAACTTACTTCTATTTTGACTTTCTTGAAATCGCTATTCCAGCGACCACCTATCCTACTGAAACAACCGAGACCAAGCTGGCAGCCGCTACGGACTGGGATACGAATAACTCCTTGGCGCTTGGGCCGGAGCGCACGGCCTGGATGATTTACGTTCTCGGCTTTCTAGGTCGCGTGAACCACTATGCAGGCGCGTTGTGGTTCTATGAGCTGAACTGCGTGGGCCAGCAATACGCGTCCGCGACGATTACGTTCTCGGGGTCGCCGGATCCGAATTTCACCACTCAGATCATTCTCGGCACAACGGGCGAGCCAAGTTCGACCGACACTACGATTGAGCATCTGAATTTGATCGGCGATAGCACCCAGACGTTGGCGACAGCGTTTGCGCTTTTGCTGAATGCCGGATATACAGCAGTGTGGGCACAAGCCAGCGGCAGCCAGCTCACCATTTATTCGCGCGCCATGGGCACTGCCGGCAACGCGATTACCATCGCCACCAGCGCGAATACCACGGATCTTACGATCACCATATCGGGAACTACCGTGACATCCGGCGTCGACAACTTTTCGGGCGGCGTGGATGGCAACTGGTACACCGATCTGGAGGCGATGCCACGCTTGAATCGCGCCGTGCGGGACTGGAGCCAGAGCTACTTTGAGGCGCTCAAGGGCTATGGATACGATGTGACCGCTTCGTTCAGCATGGAGCTTGGCAACGGCGATCCATCCATAGACGCGGGCATCGCGCAACGTTACCCCGATCAGACGCCGGCGCTGCTGAACACTCCCTCGCTGCAGACGAATTTTTCGCCTACCAGCGCCGCATTTTGGCAGCAAGTCCACTTGGATATGGCGACCGTGATGACTGCCGCGGGGCTGACGCCCTATTTGCAATTCGGCGAAGTGCAGTGGTGGTATTTTCCGAACGTTACGGCGATTAGCGGCGCCGTTTCGGGAATGGCCTTTTACGATGCCTACACCACGAGCACTTTCCAAACAACCTATGGCCGGGCCATGACGGTGATCACGAGCAATACCGTTGACCCCACCACGATTCCGCAGGAAGCTGCTTTCCTGCCGGGCTTGATCGGCAGCTTCACTGCGCAAATCCGCGCTTTCGTTCACGCCACCCATCCGAGCTGCCGTTTTGAAGTGCTGTATCCTCCGGATGTAAACAATTTCGCGCTGACCCAGGTAATCAACTATCCTACGGGCGACTGGACGCCTGCCAATCTGAATTGCCTGAAGACAGAGAGCTTCTCTTACACCGCCGGCCGCGATTTAGACCTGAGCCTGGTATCCATGAATACGGTAAACAGCCTCGGCTTTACGCCGTCGGAGCGGAGCCATCTGGTGGGTATCAGCGACCCGTCTACCGCGTGGCTCAAGGAAGTGAGACTGGCCCAGGGACTGGGGTTTGAATCCGTCGTCCTGTTTGCCTTGGACCAGATGTGTTTGGTTGGCTATTACCTGCCTCTCTCCACCGGTTCCCGGCGCAGCATGCGGCTGGGCTAACGACCGACTTGGATCGTGAGCTCTTTGGTGACAGTATGTCCGGTTCCATCCTCTGCCACTAGTTTGTACGCCGTGGTCACAGAGGGCGACACCTGCAAACAATGCGCCACAGCCGGCTGCAATTTCTCTACGGGTGGCTCAATTCGTACCGACTTAGCGCCATCGACTCCGTAGCAGATCGTGCCGTGCTCTCCTCGGCGAATAGCATTAGGGCCGTAGAAGTTTAGGATTTTCAGTTGACCATCGCCCAGTATGGCAAGCGTGCGGCGCGCTTCCTCTGCTTCTATGGCTCGCGTGGCTCGCTCTTCATTGCGTGTGTAGCGCCACCTGGAATAGAAGATCGGGACATCGTAAATGGCAAACACAAGAATTGGGACGATAAGGAACGGCGCAGCCCTTCGGAGCACGGAGAGCATCCGACCACGAGTTTACCGCAGCGCGCTACCAACCTCAGCGAACCGCGAGAGGTTCGCGCTACAGTGAATGTCGGTGATTTCGGTCCAAAACGTCTCCAAAGCCTACCATCTTTATCACCACCCCTTCGATCGTGTCCTGGGCGCTTTTGCGCTTGCCAGGAGGCAGAAGGCGGAATTCTGGGCCCTACGAAATATCAACTTGCGCGTCGAGAAGGGCGAGGTTTTTGCGCTCCTTGGCCCGAATGGATCGGGAAAAAGCACTCTTCTGCAAGTGATCAGCGGCATCCTTCAACCCACCAGCGGGCGGGTACTCTGTTCCGGCCGCGTCGCGGCACTGCTCGAACTGGGCGCCGGATTTAATCCTGAATTCAGCGGCCGCGAAAATGTATATCTCAATGGCGAGATCCTGGGGCTGTCGCGCAAGGAATTGGAGCAGGCGTTTCCGCGCATCGAAGCTTTCGCCGAAATCGGCCAATTTATCGATCGGCCAGTCAAAGAATACTCGAGCGGTATGTACGTACGCCTGGCGTTTTCCACCGCGATTCATGTCGATCCCGAAGTCCTGATCGTGGATGAGGCGCTGGCCGTTGGCGACGCCATCTTCGCCAGCCGGTGCGTCCAAAAGTTCGAGGAACTTCGCAGGAAGAACGTCACCGTGCTCCTGGTATCGCACGACCTGGGATTGATCAAGCGTCTAGCCGATCGCGCTGCCTTCATGCTGGAAGGAAGAATCGTCATGCAAGGCGCTCCCAAGGACGCGGTCAATCACTACGTCGGTTTTGTGCTCGATCGCGAACGCGACGGCAAGGAACGAAGCACTGGACGGCTGGAAAACTCGGTCGCGGATAAAAGTAGCTTTCGCCATGGCGATGGTGCCAGCCGCGTCACGGACGTGCAGATACTCAGTTCCAGCGGCGAAGCCTGCGCCGCTTTCCGGCCCGGAGAATCCATCGTTCTGCGTATCCGCGCCGCATTTCAAAAGCCGGTGTCCAACCCGGTGGTCGGCATTCTCATCCGCAATCGCATCGGCATGGATATTTTCGGAACCAACACGCGCCTAGAAAGCGCCGAACTCGGGGACTTCGAACCTGGTGAGGAAATCGAAGTCGAGTTTGAGCTGGATTGTCTGCTCAGCAGACAGGAATATACAGTCACCGTCGCGATACAGTACTGGAACGGCCTGAGCCAGGATTGGCTCGACGACGTGCTCGATTTCCGGGTGGAAGACAGCAAGGACGTCGCGGGTGTGTTGAACTTGAATACGCGCGTCCGGCATCAGAAAATTGTCCCGGCGCCCGCTCGGGAGCCAAGCAGCCTGATATTGTGAGTTTTCTGTCCATGCATATCAACCTGCATATCGAAGAGATTCAATCCGCGCTCAGAGAAGAACATTTGGATGGCTGGTTGTTCTTTGACCATCACCAGCGGGATCTTCTCGCGTACCGCATTCTGAAACTGAATCCGAAGCAAGTTGCCACCCGCCGCTGGTATTACTTCATTCCTGCTCACGGCGAACCGAAGGGCTTGGTCCACGCCATCGAGTCTGGTGTTCTCACTGGTCTTCCTGGCGACATCCGCAAGTATTCCAGTTGGAGCGCCCAGGTGGAGGGCATTGAGCGCCTATTGGCCGGCAGCCGCAAGATCGCGATGCAATATTCGCCGAACTGCGCCATCCCCTATGTGTCGCTGGTGGATGGCGGCACGCTCGATTTGGTGCGCGGCGTGGGCGTCGAAATAGCCACGTCAGCCAACCTGGTTCAGCTCTTCGAAGCGCGCTGGAACGCCGGGCAACTCGAGATGCACCTCGAGGCGGGCCGCCGTGTAGACCGCGTTCGCGCTGCTGCGTTTCAGAAGATCGCGGCTGCTCTCGCCGCCGGGCAAAGCATCAGCGAGTGGGACGTCAATCGGTTCGTCCGCGCCGGCTTTGAAGCTTCCGGCCTGGTGACCGACCACGGCCCCATCGTGGCCGTCAATTCCCATATGTCGGACCCGCATTACGAACCGGAGGCGCAAGGCAGCCGCGAGATTCGCAAGGGCGACGCGGTGCTTCTCGACATGTGGGCCAAACTGGACCAGCCGTCCGCTGTTTACTATGACATTACCTGGACCGGCTATTGCGGCGCCACCCCGCCCGCCGCACTCCAAAACATTTTCGAGGTGGTGCGCGACGCCCGCGATCGCGCCATCCACTTCGTCCAGGCCGCCGTCACACGCGGCTCGTT
>Ga0206795_1090_pt1 | contig 19362 bp, 16 predicted proteins | sample Alteio_BWOrgCont_71_FD_152872 | JGI IMG/M metagenome (GOLD analysis project Ga0206795, IMG submission 152872) | Enriched cells from forest soil in Barre Woods Harvard Forest LTER site, Petersham, Massachusetts, United States -... | ecosystem: Environmental > Terrestrial > Soil > Temperate forest >... | reverse complement strand
ATATGGGGCAATTTGCTGGCGAGAGTCGTACAAAAAATCCGTGGTTCGTACGAACGGCTCGGTAAGATAGTCGGGGTCATTGATGATCACCATCACAGTTAAGCGGTCGTACGGTGGCATTCTCACTGCGCGGGATGCCGTTGCGCCGGATCCATCCTTCTTTCAAGTGAGTGGTCGTGATGGTCAGGATGTCCCCGTCCCACTTTCCGGTGGAGAATCCCTGCCAGGTGTGCGCGGCGTCGGCCGGCGGGTGCGGACGGCCGTCCATCCAGATGGTTCGCTCAGGAGCTTGCCAGGAAATATGCGTGTGGTAAGCGATCAGCTTCTGGGTGTCGTGATCCACTTCCTTCCAGATGCGCAAATTCGCCGGCCCGCGCCAGGCGTAATCGGAAGGATGCGGACGGCATTGATTCTCGGGCAGCGTTAATAGGGACGCGTCCCAGCTATCGCCACGCAGGCGAGCGGCGTCGTTGATAGGCAGCCCCAGATAGTCGCCGATGTCAGGCCCTGGAATACGCTCCAGAAAATCTTCGTCAAACTGAGGATTCCACTCACCCGAGGGATCCATTTGCGCGAAAACTGGAGCGGCCAGAATCGCCGTCAGCAAAAGCAGCTTGGCATTTCGCATCTTCACACACCTCGCGTAGCTTAAAATCCTATCACGCGTGCATGGAGATGGCTTGCGGGAACCCCACTCTCATGAACAGAATCATGACACAGCCGAAGGCAGACTATAAACAAGCAGGGCGCCGAGGCTGTAGTTTATCCAGCGCCCGGCGCCCGCTCCTTCGTTATTGCCCACCCCGCGTTAGCGGTGGTCGGGGGTGTATTCGCGGATCTGACCGAAGTTGAACAGATCGAAAAGGTCGCTGATGGCGGGAGAATTGTCCGGCACGTAGGGGTTGGCCGGGCTCACTTCCGGATTAGGCATGTTGTCGCGGCTCCGGGTGGACACCGGACCGAGACCCCAGTTCCTCTCGATGAACTTGAGGATGGAGACGTGGTCCGAATAATCGTGCGAAATGTGTCCCGCTTTGGTGTAGGGCGAAACCACCATCAGGGGAATGCGCGTGCCGTCGCCGAAGTAATCGAGCGGCTGAACGTAGCCCGAGTCATAATAGCCGCCGCCTTCGTCGAAGGTGACGATGATTGCGGTCTCGCTCCAGAGCAGCGGATTGGCTTGCACCGCGCTCACAATCTTCTCGACGTAGGATTCAAACAGGTTCAGTTTCGAGGATGACGGATGGCCGTCCACCAGCCCGCTGGGCTTGGTGAATGAAACTGCGGGCAACGATCCGCTCTTGATATCGCTAAAGAGATTGGCCAAGTCCTGAATGTGGGCCGTGCGGACACTGGCGTTAGCCATGATGGAAGTGTCGTACTGGAACGGGTTGCAAATGTTGCAGTATTCATCCGAATTCGCGCCAACGGCCCCGTAGTTGAGCTGATAGGGGTCCGGCACGTAGGCGTTCCACTGATCGCCGTAATACTTCCACGAAATGTTGGCGGCCAACATGGTGTCGGCAATGCTCGGCGTAGAGGAAGGAGGAATCGTGAATACGGTGTTGTTGGAATTGGTGTCCGTGTATGCGTTGTTGCCGTTCCCAAAGTAGCCAGGATTGTAGTTGTTCAAGAGGTAATAGTGGCCCGATTCGCAGTTCGGATTAATCGGATGGGCCAGAGCCTTGAGGTAGTTCACAATCGGTGCTACTCCCGGTTGAGTGGTGTCCGAGCAGTTGGTGTAGGATCCACCGCCAGAGGAAGCTGAACCGAAAGAACCGTTGCCGTAACCATCCTCCGTGTACCAGTTGTTGGTGCCAGCCGCCGGATTCGGATTTTCGATTTCATCCACAATCCCCGCGTTGGGCGTCCCGGTGGCAACCTCAACATTGTGAGGAGGTGTGGCCGCGTGGCCATTGCCGTCACTGAACCAGATGGCATCGCCGTGCCCGAGCATAATGTGGTTCGCACCGGTGCCGCCAAGAACGGATTGGTGGAAGTTGTCGCTCATGGCAAAGTTGTCGGCCATCCATTTGAAGTACGGAGCGTCGCCATTCAGGACGTTGTAGAAGCCCATGGAAGTGGACCCCTCACCCGTTGTCTTCAGACCGGCCACATAGTTGGTGCTGAAATTCGACGGTTGTGCGGCACCATTCGTACCGGCGCCCACTGTAACTTCTACCCAGGGGAACAAGCCGGCGTCGCAGCCCGACGGATTCTCAAAGTAGGCTTTCTCCGCGCTGCAATCCAACTGCTGCCACATCTGATAGAAGCGGTGCACGGGACTGGCGGCGTAGGAGTTGTAAGTAAAGCTTGTGCCGTTCGTCAATTGGAACGGGCCGGGCGGCAATGCGTTCACATTCGTGATTCGCGTGTCCGGCGTCTGGGACGTTAATCCCGTGCCTCCGGAGATCAAAGCTTGATAGCCGGCCGGGGTCAGCCCAAGTTCCGATTGCTCAGCCAGAGTGAGACTGTCGCCCGTTACATAGGAGTCCTTGGGACCGCCAACCAGCGGCGCCGGCAAAACGGGAAGCGCAGTCTTGGCCGGGCTCAACAGGAATGTGTCGGGCGCCTGGTCCGTGGCAGCGCTCTGCGCCGCCTGGGCGAAATTAGGCCCGGGAGTTCCATCGGCGTTGACGATCCCTTCTGAAAGCAGATTCCAGACCGTTTGATTGCCCTTGGGCTGATACGTCGCAAAGACGTGGTCAAAGCTGCGGTTCTCACCGATGATCACGATGACGTGCTTGATGGGCGTGGTGGTGTTGGCGTCCCCAGTTTGCGCGTTCAACGAAGTGCCGGCGATAAGCTGGAAAAGCGCAAGGGAGGCCATCCCTATGCGTAGGCGCTGCAAGGCACTGGATGCAACTTGTCTAACAGACATTCATTCTCCTTGTATGTGGCGTTCGGTAAACAAACGCAAACTATCATAGCCGTCGATTTTGCATATTCAATGTATCTTCGATGAATTTAGAATGACGACGAACTTAAACTAAACGTGGCGCGCGCACTGCTGCGTGCCGTGTTGGCACTCGTGCCAACACCCGTTCACACCAGTGGGAACGCTGCACGCCGGAGTGGAGTGCGTGCGCCACAGCCTGTTAGGGAGCTTTCGCGCCATCAGCCGGCTCCACGCGAATTAGCCCCATCATTCCCCCATCCTCGTGTTCCAGGAGATGACAGTGATAGACGAATGTGCCGGCCGTATTCGGATCCCGAAAATCCATTCGTAGGCGGACGCTCGGGTACACCATCATCTGGTCCTTGTAGTAAGGAACGTTGACGGTATCGCGGAGAAACGGCTCGTTGACGGGCTTCCCGAGATAATCCACCAACAGGAAGTGCAGTTGATGAATGTGGAACGCGTGCAGTTCATTGGAACGGTTCTCGATGATCCAATCCTCAACCGTTCCTTGTTTCACGACGATATCCGGCACGCCCGATTGCGGATCGAACAGCGCCGGCGTTTTGCCGTCGACCGTGATGTAAAATTCGGTGGCGCTGTTGGGATTGTTCGGATCAGTCAGTTTTTCCGAGAAGTACAGCTTCCGCGTACGCAGCGGAGCCACGTCGCCCAACCATGCCGCGGAGGATGGAGCAAGCGGCTGGGGAGAGGCGGCCAGCAGGGAGCGCGGCTCGGGCGCATTTTCGGAAGCGGCAATCGTTGCCAGGGCGCGGTTCGGATCATTTTCACCGCCCGGTCCGGTGTCGACGGTTCGCGTCACCAGAAGTCCCGCGACACCCAAAGGCGGACCTTTGACAATGAATTCCACCCGCGCTCCGGGCGGAACTCCGAGATGGGTTTGCCAGCTAACCAAATCTCCCAGACTTCTGTTCTCACTGAGAGGCACGCCGTCCAGAGCCACCAAGCCAAGCGGTTGGGCCTTGCGATCGAAAAGAACCTCCAGATTGAGATACGTAATGGCGGAGGCATTCAACCCCCGCCACAGTTGCCGTTCCCCCGGTTTCATTTCGATCGCCGCGGGCGGATAGTCAGGATAAGGGACAGGCACAAAATTGATTGAAAGATCTTTGGCCGGCTTGCCGAAGCCTGTACCGTTGTTGGCAGCGTCTCCGTCACGGTCCAGGAGCATCTTGGGTACAACCGGCTCAGACTTGGAAGGCGGGGCATTCGGATTCACCAGGTCTTGATCCCGGACGACCAGCACTCGCTCCGGCAATCCCGCCACTTCCTTATTAGCGCGCTCGATTCCTTCCACGATGAGCGCCCCGGAGGCTCCGCCCAGAACTTGGACTTTACTGAATCCGTGGATGTGGGGATGGTACCAATACAATCCGGGCGGCTCGTCCGACGGAATACGGAAGCGATACTCGAACGGTGCGTCGTGCGGACTCACCGACGTCTTCAGAACGTCGTCTTGATGGCACACCGGCGGAATGGTCAGGCCATGAAAATGAAGATTGGTCGAGGTCGCCGTCATTGCTCCGCTGACGCACGGGTCATTATTGTTCTTTGCGGCTGGACTTTTGCCGGCATGCATGTGAGCGTGCGCTTTAGGATCCAGGTCTATCAAATCGTTGTTCAAATGCAAGATGAGAAGATCACCGGGCTTTAATCGAAGGTTAGGCGAAAGGTTGCCGTTCCCGTCCATGTAACAGTAACGAACGGATCCATCCGCCTCGATGGAATTGTGAATCGTAAGATCGGCTTTCAACACCCCATTGCTGCTGCGTAAATCCTCGGGTTCTGGAACGGCGCTCCCAGCCGGGGGGCGGCTGCAACTGTTCCGCGGTACTTCCGCGGCCTGTAACATCAGGCTCGCAAGCGCAATGAGAACCAGCTGTTTCACGGTGCCTAGTGTCTTACAGCCAGGTCAATTTTATATGAATACAGCATGAATCCTTGATGACTAAGCGTGCGCGGTTCAGGGTGGGGCGGGCGCCCTCGGCTGCGCCGAACGTCGGCCGCAGTCGTGGGGACCGCCCCACTACTGATTAAGGTTCTAACGCAGGATGGTCGCAAGCGCGGTCACTCGCTCATCGAAGACCCCGTCCACCGAAAGCGGTTCGAGAGCTTCCCGCATTGCGGCTTCAAAGGCGGACCGCCGGTCGCCCAACACGTCCGGCGAGGTGGTCGACAACGAAAGTGCGCGTCCTATCAGATCGGCAATCGTAACCTGGTGCGCCTCGGTCACCTCTACTTCTTCAACCTCATGGAACCGCGAGCCCCGGAAATATTCCTCGATATTGATGTGATAACGGCTTTCGTCCGGATCGGATGACCATGCCCGTCGGATCTCGTGAAATTTGCCGTTCCATCCCTGGGATGCCGCGCTGTGAGCCCGGGTGCCGCAAATCGCAATCCAGCCATTCGCGTCGACCATTCGCTCCAGCACGGCGATGGCCTTGTCACGATCGAACCAATGCAGTGCCCGCCCAATTGTCACCACTTGAGCGAGCCCTATGTCCGCGGGCAGATCTTCGATGCGCGCCTGGATCAGTTCGAGGTGGACTCTGGCCCGTGCCGCCTCCACGCGCGCAGCCGCAAGCATTTCGGTCTCCACGTCCACTCCAACGCACGATTTCACGTAAGGCGCGAATCCGATAGCCAGCGATCCTGGCCCGCATCCAATGTCGATCAGCCGTTCGGCACCTTGTACCCCTTGTCGACGCGCGACCTCCCGAAAAAAGCCGTCCGGATACGGCTCGCGGTATCGGGCGTAGAAGGGAGCGGAGGAATCGAAGCGGCCCACGTACAGTCCATCGGAATTCTAGCAAAACGGGCGACAGTTGTTATTCTGGGCTGGGGACCGTCACTATTAAGATCGCTCACATCGATACCGGCAAGGATTTTCGAGGCGGTCAGGATCTTTTACTGTCGCTGGCGCAAGGCTTGAAGCAGCGCGGACATCGCCAGATGATCGCTTGCCCGCCGGCCAGTCCGCTGGCGCAACGCGCTCAAAGCGAAGAACTGGACGTTATGTCGCTCGCCACGGCCGGCGCTTTACGCGGGCGTCTGCGCCAGGAGCAGTTCGATATCGTGCACGCACACGATGCCAAGGCGCAAACCATTTCATTCCGGGCTTCTATCGGCCTGGCAGTCCGGCGCGTAGCCAGCCGGCTGGTGGCGTTCACGCCCCGCCATCCGTTAATCCACCGCTGGAAATACAGCCGCACCTGCCACGGGGTGATCGCGCTGTCGCAATCGGTGCGCCAGGTGTTGATCGCGGCGGGTGTGCCGGACTCGCATATCGAAGTCATCCTGCCAGGGATCGAGCTGCCCTCCGAACTCCCCGGTCTGGAGGTTCGAGCCAAAGCGCGCGCCCACTGGGGTTTCACAAGCGACGAATTCGTCATCGGACACATCGCCGCGTTCACTCACGAAAAGGGCCAGGACGTGGCTCTCGAAGCGGCGCTGCTCGTAGCACCCAGGCTCCCTCGAGCGCGCATGCTGCTGGCCGGCGATGGGTCCGAGCGATCGCGGCCCGTAATAGTCGAGTCGGCGCGCCGTGCGTCCGGCATCGCGCAGTTACCGGGTTTCGTCGACGATTTGGACCAGTTCTACGCCGCGCTCGATCTCTACATCATGCCCTCGCGTTCGGAAGCTTGGGGACTTACCGCGCTCAGGGCCATGGCCTGCGGCCTCCCGGTGATCGCAAGCAACGTGGGCGGTCTGCCGGAGGTGGTGGAGCACGGCAAGAGCGGCTGGCTGGTGCCGTCCGAATCGCCCCAAGCGCTCGCCGACGCCATCGTGAATGCTGCGTCCGATCCGGCGCGCCTGTGTGAGTTCGGCCGTAACGCTCGCGAACGCGCATCGCAGTTTTCCATCCAGCGTACGGTCGAAAAGACCGAGCAGTTTTACCTGCGCTTGCTGGCCGATGCGACAATGAAGACTTCAACCGCTCTATGACATGGGCCCATAGAAATGTTGTGGTAACCGGCGCCGGCGGCTTTATCGGCAGCCATCTGGTGGAGCGCCTGCTCGCGCTGGGCGCGAACGTCACGGCCTTCGTCCGGTATAACTCGCGCAACGATCCGGGGTTCCTGGATCTGTTGGCGCCGCATACCAAACACATACGAATTGTTCCGGGGGACATTCGCGATCCAGAAGCCGTGCGCACCGCGCTCGAAGGAGCCGATAGCGTGTTTCATCTGGCGGCGCTGATCGGAATTCCCTATTCCTATGTACATCCCATCGAAGTCTTCGAGGTGAACGCGCGTGGGACTCTGAATGTTTTAGTGGGCGCTCGCGACGCGTCAGTCGAGCGCGTTGCGATCGCCTCCACCAGCGAAGTTTACGGGAGCGCGCTCTACGTCCCCATCGACGAGAAGCATCCCAAGCAGCCGTTATCGCCGTACTCGGCCAGCAAGATCGCTTCGGACGCCTTGGCGCTCAGTTTTCATGCCGCGTTTCAGCTTCCCGTAACTGTGGTGCGGCCATTCAACACGTACGGTCCGCGCCAGAGCGACCGCGCCATCATCCCCACCATCATCAGTCAGGCGCTGACCCAGGCTGAAATAACCGTAGGAAATACCGCGCCTACCAGGGACTTCACTTACGTCAGCGATACGGTGGAGGGCTTTCTGCAGGTCGGCGAATCGGACCGAACCGTGGGCCAGGAAGTGAATCTGGGAACGGGTTCGGAGGTATCGATCGGCGATTTGGTGCAACGCATCAATGCCATCATTGGACGCGATCTGCCGGTTCGGAAGAAAGACGAACGCGTGCGCCCCGAAACAAGCGAGGTGAACCGGCTGCTGTCGAACAACTCGAAGGCGCGCGAGCTAGCGGGCTGGACGCCGCGGGTAACGCTGGACGATGGAATCCGGCTCACGGCGAAATGGGTGGAGGAGCGGCTGGAAATGTACGATCCCAGCACGTACAGGATCTGACATGAAAGCCATGATTTTGGCCGGCGGCATGGGCACGCGCCTGCGGCCTCTTACCTTCTCCATTCCGAAGCCATTGCTGCCGGTGGGAGAGAAACCGATCCTGCAAAGGATTATCGAACAACTGCGCGACGCCGGCATTACCGATCTGGTTCTTGCCACCGGTTATCAGGCGGAGCTGGTGCGCGCATTTTGCGGCGATGGTTCCAGGTTCGGCGTCAGCGTTAGCTACGTGCACGAGCACCACCCGCTTGGCACCGCCGGTCCCGCCGCTGCATTGAAAGGCCAGCTCCAGCCTGCCGAATTGCTGCTCCTGATGAATGGCGACTTGATCACCGATCTCAACTTCAGCAAATTCGTTGAATCCAGCCGCGCGAGTGGGTGCGATTTGACTGTGGCCTACACGAAATACACTTACCGATCGCCATATGGTGTCCTATCTATCGCCGATGGGGCCGTGCAAGGCGTAACGGAAAAGCCCGAGACCGAATATGCAATCAGCGCCGGTATCTATTGCCTGAGCGCCGCCGCGCTCGATCTTATTCCCCAAGACAGGTTCTTCCCCATGCCCAATTTGATGACTGCGCTGCTCGCGGCCGGAAAGCGCATCCATGCTTTTCCAATCACGGGCACCTGGATGGGCCTGGAAAGCATCGAGCACTTTAACGAAGCAGTGCAGAAGTTGCCCGCAGAGTAACTGTGCTCTCCCGTCTTGCCTCCGCTTGCCACACCGCCACGTAACCGCAACCCATCACAGCCAGAAACATCGCGAGTACCTCGCTGTTGTTGAGATTCCAGGAGTAAAAGCCGCTCACCAATACGCTTAAGATTACGGCGATGGCGGCGTGCAATACCCAACGCTCGCCGGCATCCGCGGGCAGGCGGCGCAGTGCCCGCGCGAAATCGAAGATGGCCCAACCGATCATCCACAGCAGGGCTAGCGTGGCGGGTACACCGCGCTCGGCGGCGTATTGCACATAGTCGTTCTCCAAATGACCGTAATATTGCGACGCTTGCGGCTTCGGCATATCCGGGCGGATATAGTTCTGATACTGGCGCCACACCTGTTCGGGACCCACGCCCAGCCAGGGATGCGCCTTGATCATTTCCCACCCGATGCGCCGGAGTTCCGCGCGGTGAGCGTTGGAATCCGTCTGGCCTTGGTGAGGAGCGAGCGCGGAAACGGCGCGCTCGCGAATATCCAACGGATTAGCGATCAAAAGTCCTGCGATCAACACCGGCACCGCCGCCAACGCCCATTTCTTCCAAAACCAGATCAGGTACACGGCGCCGCACAGCGTCCCCAGCCACATGCTGCGCGTCCAAGTTAATCCCAGCGCCGCGCTTATCGGCACAGCGGCCAAGATCAGCCATGGAATCCAGGATCGGTCCAGGGCAAAGAAAACCAGTGCGCCAATGACTAAGAGCACCATCATCAGTTCGCCGCTCAACGTCATCCAATGGCCCATGAACCCGGTGATGCGGGCGTCCACGTAAGAAAGGTAAAAATTCTGGTGGGCTAATTCCGCGGCTTGGTATTTTTTATAGAACTGCTCGAGCGCCCATGCTGACGAGAGCGTGGCGGCAATTGCCCAACCTATCGCTAGCCCGCGTAAATCCCGAACGGTTCGAAAGGCGCTCGTCACCAGAAACAGCATCAGATAAACGTAGAATTTTCGGACTTGGGGAAGGCCATCGCGGATGTGTCCGGAAGCGAAGAGCGACAAAAGCGTTCCCAGCAGGAACAGCGACAACGGTACCCAGACTGGCGGCACGCGCCATCGCCTTGAGACGATAAGCGCAATCAGCGCCGCAGCCATCAGGATCTCAAATGCCCGGATGGAGATCAGCGTTGTAACTGCGGCCGCGCCAACAAGGTAAATCGGGACCAATGACCTCATGATACGTTTATTCCTAGCCCACATGGCCGATACAACCGTCCTGACCGTCGAAAACCTTTCCGTTACATTGGATGGCCTACCCTTACTCCAAAACGTCTCTTTCACACTCCAACGCGGCGAAGCCTTCGCGGTGATCGGACCCAACGGCGCAGGCAAAACTGTTCTCTTTCGGGCCTTGCTGGGCCTCGTTCCCTCGACGGGCTTCGTCGAATGGCGCCCGGACGTCAAGATCGGCTACGTTCCGCAGAGATTCTCCATTGATCGCTCCGCCCCGATCTCGGCCATGGAGTTCTTCCTGCTGCAATCGCCGAACTTCTGGCGGCCGGGCGCAGCCTTCACGAAACAATTAGATCAAGAGTTGAAATCGATGGGTCTCGGGCCGGGCGTTCTAAAGAAGGGATTGGGAGAATTGTCCGGCGGCGAGACGCAGCGGGTGCTCATTGCTTCCGCGCTACTGCAAAAGCCCAGCGTTCTTCTCCTGGATGAACCCACCGCGGCGGTTGACGCCGGCTTTGAGGAGACGGTGTACACGCTCCTTCACCGCGTTCAGATGGAACGTGGAACAGCGCTGCTGCTGATCTCGCACGATCTTAGCGTGGTCTATCGTTACGCGCAGCGGGTGTTGTGTTTGAACAAGAGCGTGGTGTGCCAGGGCCCTCCCGTGGAAGCGTTGAATCCCCAAGCCCTGGCCACTCTCTATGGGGAGGCCAGCTTCTACCAGCATGAACACGGCCCTGGTCACGGCCACGGATGACAACGCCCCCGCATACCTCATTCTGGATCGCGCTGCTCGTCGGCAGCGCATCCGGCAGCGTCGGCCCCTTCATCCTTCTACGGCGCATGGCGCTGGTGGGCGATGCCCTTTCCCACGTGGCGCTGCCAGGCATCGCGCTGGCGCTCATTTACCACTTCGATCCTTTCTACGGGGTGATTGCCTTTCTGATTGGCGCTGCCTTTCTGGTCTTCTGGCTTGAAGGACGAAGCCGAGTGCCGCCCGATGCGATTGTCGGGCTGCTGTTCACGGCCAGCCTGGCGATCGGAATCCTCATGATTCCGAATGCCGACGTCGTCGAGTCGCTCTTCGGCGCCTTTCCGGTGCTGTCTTTGCCGCTCTTACTTACGATTCTGCTCACCGCCCTGGTGTTATCCGCGCTGTGCTTCCTGCTCGCAAAGCGCTTCCTGTTCCTGATCGTTTCGCCCGACCTGGCGCGTGTGAACGGTTTGGGACGCGGTTACGATTTAGCGCTGCTGCTGATCTTCGCGATGATCGTGGCGCTCGGGATCAAGCTGGTTGGAACCCTTTTAATGGGCGCTCTCACCATTATCCCCGCGTCCATTGCGAAGAACCTGGCCCAGAGCATGCGTCGATATGTGATTCTGTCGGCCATCTTGGGCGGCGCAATTTCGGTGGCCGGAGTATGGCTGGCCGAAAGCTTCCGGTTCCTTCCCGGCCCGGCAATCGTCTTGTTGGGCGTTGGACTTTTTGTGCTGAGCTTGCCGTTCGCGCGCAAAGGTATGGTGTAGCTATACCCAAGAGTTGACAAACCTTGGACCCTTGCTGTACACTGTGACTAGTCAGACTAGTTTTAGATAGAGGCCCGCTATGAAGACATCGGACGAATTGCAACCAGCGAATAAAACCAGCATTGTCTGGCAAGTCCAAACCGCCAAGGCACGCTTCAGCGAGGTGTTTCGGCTAGCACGAACCGCAGGGCCGCAGCGGATCACTCGTCAGGGCAAGGAAGGCGTCGTAATGATCTCCGAGGAGCAGTATGAACGGCTGCTGGCTAAATCGCACCAGCCAAAGAGCTTAGTGCAGTTTTTCCGGGAATCGCCGCTAGTAGGCGTCGAGCTCGACTTGGAGCGCGACCAAGACCCCGGACGCGATATAGACATTGAAGAATGAGCGGATACCTGCTCGACACCAACTGCATTTCCGAGCTTGTGCGCCGTGAGCCGGAACCGCGAGTTGTGGAGTGGGTGGAGGCCGCGGATGAAACCATGCTCTATTTGAGCGTTCTCACCCTCGGTGAAATTCGCAAAGGGCTGGCCGCGCTAGTCGAAGGCAAACGCAAGACACGTCTGGAAGGATGGCTGGAAGTGGACCTGCAAACCCGGTTCGCGGGAAGAATCCTGCCGATTGACTCTGGCGTAGCCAATCGCTGGGGCTCCATCGCCGCCCAAGCCGAGCGAGGCGGAAAAGTCTTACCGGTAATCGACGGCTTATTGGCGGCCACTGCGCTTCATCACGATCTCACCGTTGTTTCGCGCAATGCCAGCGACTTTCAACACTCGCTTGTTCGGGTCCTGAATCCCTGGCTAGATTAGTTCGCCCCCCATCCCCCGCTCACCCCGAGATTCAAATCGCCTAGTACCAGTTGCAACTCAATTGCTGTTTTTTGTTGACTTGAACACAGGCCTTCCGTATTATGGACCAAAGAAGTCCGATATCGACTTGTGAGCTTGTTATCTGCCGCGAATGTGAGATGATCAGCACCCGGAGAGCATCCCGCGACAAGCGCACTCAGTATTAGAAATGCGAATGAATAGCAGGTAGATACAAACCTTCACGGCAACCTTTCGGCGAAGTACCGTGCCTGGGAGGCTGGCAACCCCATCATGCTTCGCCGAAGAAGTGTAACTAAGGAGAATACCTCGTGAGGATCGCAATAATAGCGCTGTTGGGCCTGCTAGAGTGGTCGTTGTGGGCGAGCGACGGCGGCAGCCTGCTAGGAACCATTACAGATCCCATGGGCGCCGTTGTCGCCGGTGCGAAAATCACCGCGACCGAAACGGCAAGCGGGGTAAAGCAAACCATCGCCGCCGACACCCGCGGCTTCTACTCATTTCAGAGTCTGCCGGTGGGACGATACGACGTCGAAGTGAGCGCCTCCGGATTCAAACCGCTTCGACGCACCGGCGTCGTGATGGACGTCAACAGCAAGGTTGTGGTGGATGCGTCTCTCGCTATCGGCGAGAGAACCGACACCGTCACGGTCTCCGAATCGGCCACGCACGTCGAAACCGTCGACACACAAATGGGCGAGGTGATCACGGCAAAGCAGATGACCGCCGTGCCGCTCATCAGCCGAAGTTACACGGACCTGCTGGCGCTCCAATCCGGAGTTGTGCCGGTCACATCCATCACATCCGACACGGTACAGGATGTAGGCGCCAGCGCGCTTTCTCCTTCCGGCGACTTGAATCCCGGCACCATCTCAATTAACGGCCAGCGGGAATTCGCCAACAGCTTTGTGCTGAATGGAAGCGACGTGGAAGAAGACGTCAACATGGGCGCGGCGATTGTTCCCAATCTGGATTCCATTGCCGAGTTCCGGATTCTCACCAGCAATTTTGACGCCGAATACGGGGAGTTTAGCGGAGGACAGATCAGCGTGGTAACGAAGTCGGGAACCAACGAATTCCACGGCGACGTCTTCGAATTCCTGCGCAATACGGATCTGGATGCCCGCAATTATTTTTCGCCCACCCGCGGAGCGTTCGACCAAAATCAGTTTGGAGGAACTATCGGCGGTCCGATTCGGAAGAACAAGGTGTTCTTCTTCGCCGACTATCAGGGAACGCGGTCGACCCAGGGCATCGACACGGGCCAGATTCCGGTTCCGTCCCTGCAGGATCGCACTGGCAATCTCAGCGATTTGGCCAGCGCTCTGACTGGAACCGTGACCGGCTCTTACTGGGCCAGCCAACTCTCCCAAAAACTGGGTTACGGCGTTACGGCCGGCGAGCCTTACTATTTTCCCGGATGCGCCAGCTCCTCGCAGTGCGTTCTGCCGGGCGCCACGATTCCGAAAAGCGCGTGGTCGGCTCCGGCAACTAATCTTCTGCAATACATTCCCGGGCCGAACAGTTCGAACGGAACCTTTGCGACCTCGTCCTATAACCAGACCTTGAATGATGATAAAGGCGCTCTCCGTCTGGACGGTGCTTCGCGCTGGGGTATGTTGTCGGCGTACTATTTTCTGGACGGCTGGTCGCAGAACAACCCTTACCCGGTGGCTCAAGGCGGCGCGAACGTTCCAGGTTTCAACGCGCTGAACAGCGGTCGCGCGCAACTGCTCGCTCTGGGCGATACCAAGACGCTGAGTTCCACTGCTGTCAACGAATTCCATTTCAGCTTTATGCGCGATTCCACCGACCTGGGCCAGCCGGCTGGCGGCGTCGGCGTTAGCCTTGCATCGCAAGGTTTCGTGGTTGGCCAGAACACATCCGGCATCGTTCCCTTGTCTCCCAAAACGGAGGGCGTGGAAAGCGTTGATTTCAATAATTTCTCCATTGGGACCAATACCAACGAATTGAAGCAGGTGAACAACACCTTTCAATGGCGCGATAACTTCTCGAAGGTTATCGGAACTCACACCATCCTGGTGGGCGGTGAATTCCACTACGATCAGGTGAATGTAAATCCGATCGCCCAGTTGAATGGCAACTTCCTATTCTTCGGCAGCGAAACCGGCGTCGACTTCGCGGACTTCCTGCTCGGCATCCCGAGCCAATACAACCAAACCCAGCTTCAATCTTTCTACGACCGCAATAAGTATGTGGGCATTTACACACAAGATAGCTGGCGCGTCACCAAGCATCTCACGCTGAACTATGGCCTGCGTTGGGACCGCATTGAACCGTGGTACGAAAAATATAATCAGATCGCGACGTTCGAAACGGGCCGGCAATCCGCCGTGTTCCCTGGCGCTCCGGCCGGCATCTTATTTCCCGGCGATGCGGGCATCCCACGCACGCTGGCGTCGCCCGGAAATCGCGATTTTGCGCCGCGCATCGGTTTGGCCTACTCTCCCGATAACGGAAAAACCAGCATCCGAGCCAGCTATGGCATGTTCTACACGGCCATCGAGGCGCTGTCGATCGGGATTAGTAGCGCGAATGCGCCGTATGGAACCACTTACACCAGCCCCGCTCCTCCGCTGTTTTCTACTCCGTTCGTCACCGCGTCCAACGGCCAGAACATGGGTCAATATTTTCCGGTACAGTTGGCTCCGCTGAACACCAGCGCCAGCCATCCTGACTCCAGCGTCGATTGGTCGCAGTTTGTACCCATCAGCGGCATGCCGAACTATGCGCCCAATAACAAAATTCCTTACACCGAAGAGTACATGCTTTCCATCGAGCGCCAGCTAGGAAGGAATACAGTTCTTAGCGCCAGCTACGTGGGCACTCAGTCTCACCACCTGCTGGTGCTGGAAGAAGCCAATCCCGGCAACCCCGCGCTCTGCCTCCAACTCAGCAACCCCGCCAATCTGGCGCCCGGCCAAACGCCGTGCGGTCCATTCAACGAAAGCAATGTTTTCGTGACAGCGTCCGGCCAAACCATCAATGGGACCAGAGGGCCGCTGGGGGCGAATTTCGGAAGCGACACCTTCGAGACCACCATCGGCAACTCCAATTACAATTCCCTGCAGGTCACTTTGCGCCACACCAGCGGACCACTGCAGTTGCTGGCGGCTTATACGTACAGCAAGTCGCTCGATCAATCCTCCAATCTGGGCGAAGAGGTGAACCCGCTCAATCCTTCGCTCAGCAGAGCCTTGTCCGCTTTCGATATCACGCAGAACTTTGTCATCAGCTATAGCCACCAACTGCCGTTTACTCACCTGTTCCATGCCAACAACCGCTGGACCGAGGGATGGGAACTCTCCGGAATCACGCGCTTTAGTACCGGCCTGCCGGTGACGCTCATCAACTACGGCGATAACTCTCTATTGGGCGCTGAGCCAAACGGGATCAATAACTACGGCGTCGATGAGCCGGATGTCGCGCCTGGATCTCTCAATTTAAATCACAATCCGCGCAATGGACAGTCGTATTTCAAATCAGCGTTGTTTAGCGACAATGCCCTGGGCACTCCGGGCAGCGCGTCGCGCCGCTATTTCCACGGCCCCGGCATGGAGAATTTCGATATGGCGCTGCTCAAGAACCTGCGCCTCACCGAAGCGAAATCTTTGCAATTTCGCCTGGAAGCCTTCAACGTCTTCAACCGCGCGCAGTTCTTTGGACCGCAATCCGTCGACGGCAATATCAGCAGCTCAACCTTCGGCCAGGTAGTTAGCGCCGCCGCTCCCCGGCTGGTTCAGGTGGGCGCGAAGTTCATTTTCTAAGGACTAATCAGAAGCCATGAAGACCACCCATACGATACGTGTCGCTATCGCCGCATTCATTTGCGCAGTTTCGCAAATTTGTGCTTTTGCACAGGCTCCGAGCCCCTGCCCGCGATTTCTAGCAGGAAGTTCCATCAGCCAGCCTCAGGATCTTTTCAGCGAGCACGGCGTTTTGCGAGTCAATTTCAGTTATGAAACCACCGTCGATCAGAACGGCAACACGCTTTTCTGCTTCATGACCAGAACTGGAGCGGAGTCGCCTACCCTGCGGGTGCACCCCGGCGACCGGCTCCTCATCAATCTGAAGAACAATGTTCCGGCGGCGACATCATCATCGTCCACCGCCATGGCCGCGATGCCGGGTATGGCTGTTTCAGGGCCGGCATCCAGCGTCTGCGGCGCGATGACAATGACGGCATCCTCCGTCAACATCCACTACCACGGCACAAACACGTCTCCCACTTGTCATCAGGACGAAGTGATTCATACCATGATTAATTCCGGCGAGAGCTTTCAATATGACGTGCAATTTCCCCTCGACGAGCCGCCCGGGCTCTATTGGTATCGCACGCACATCCATGGCATCTCTGAAGCGGCCGTGCAGGGCGGCGCTTCGGGAGCGTTGATCGTGGAAGGCATTCAAAACATCAATCCCGAGGTGGCTGGGCTGCCGCAGCAGGTGCTGATCATCAGAGACAATCTGGTGCCGGGCAATCCAACGCCGGGAGGAAACATCCCGTCATGGGATATCTCGCTGAACTACGTTCCGGTGCCGTCGCCTTCATTTAAACCCGCCGTGATTCAGATGAAACCTGGTGATAAGCAGATCTGGCGGGTGTTGAACGCGTCGGCCGATACGATCATCGATCTGCAACTTCAATTCGATGGAACACCGCAACCGCTGGAGGTGGTGGCGCTGGACGGCGTTCCTACCGGCTCTCAGGACGGCACGGCGCGAGGCAAGCGCATGGTGGAAACAGACATCCTGTTGGCGCCTGCTGCGAGGGCGGAATTTATGGTGATGGGTCCCTCCGCAAGCGTCAGGAACGCGAGCCTGATGACCTTGAATGTCGACACCGGGCCGGATGGCGACAACGATCCAACCCGTCCCATCGCGGCCATCCAGGTTTTAGACGATGCCCCCGAGCCTCCCCTTACCGTGCCCTATGCCTTCGAAACGCCCCACCGGCAGCGCTTCGCCGAATTGGATCGGGAAAGACCCACGGCGGAGCGCAAGCTATATTTTTCCGAGGTAATCTCGGACCCCAGCGATCCGAACAGCCCAACGAACTTTTTCATTACCGTGGACGGTCAGACGCCGACGCTGTTCAGCCCCGACAATCCTCCGGCCATCGTCACGACGCAGGGATCGGTTGAAGACTGGATCATCGAGAACCGCGCGATGGAGACTCACGAATTTCATATCCACCAGATTCATTTTGTGCTGCTGGAGCAGAATGGCGTTGCCGTGAACAATGGGCAGTATCTGGACATGATCCAGGTGCCTTATTGGTCGGGCACAGGGCCTTATCCAAGCGTTAAAGTGCGGATGGATTTTCGTGGCCCGCTTATCGGCGATTTCGTTTACCACTGCCATATCCTGGGGCATGAGGACAGCGGCATGATGGCCATCATTCGGGTGAAGCGGCCGCGCGTGGAGCAGGGCCGTCATTAACCGCCCGATGAGTCCGGGCTGGTAGAATCAACTCGAATGAGAGCAATAATGCGCTGTCTGCTCTTTCTGGCGGCAACAACCATTCCTGTTCTCGCCCAAAGTCCCACGGTGCGCCTCAGTAATTTGAGTCGTCCCGACAGCGCTGATTTTCAGGTCGGCGATCGCTTTGAGATCGTAATTACCGCGGGGGCCAACCAGCCTGTCAGCGTGAGAACCGCGAGGATGGCCCACAGCGATTGGGGTCCCATCATCGGCTGGACCGACAGTAGCGGACGTTGGTCAACCACGGGGCAATTTGAGGAGAGTGACTTCGGCAGTTGGTTCGAGGTCTGGACTGTCGGGGACAAGCTAGCCAACCCCATCGTTCAATTCTCGGTGGGCGCTCCGTGTCTCAAGGACGGACATGGCTTTCTGAGTATGTCCGGTCCCAACATGGCGTTGCTGTGCGATACCGCTTGGGGACCACAGTCGTTCAAAACGCCCTCCGACCCTGATCCTTTCCGGACACCAGACGGCAGGCTGATCGCTGGACGCCAGCGTTCCAGCATGACAACGGAGCAATTTCAAGCCGAAATAATGCAATATTCGATTACCAGCCATCCAACCGATATCAGAACGCGCGAGCGCGGCGATGCAGCCGGCGCGCTGATCGCTAAGATCATCGGCGTGAACGCATTAACTGAAGAGGAAACGGGGAATGTGCTCTCCATCCTGCATGCTGCGTTTGAACAGCCTGACCGCATTCCGGAGGAAGCCAGGGACCCTTCCGCATCCGTTCTCTTACTCCTAAACCTGGTGAACTCCGCCAGCAACGAGGTAAAGCAACAGATCGCCGAAACGCTGGCGTTCGTTCAGGCCCAATAGCGGAGCTGGTATGGGCCGTGATCCGTATGTGGCGCACGTTCTCAAACGTGCCGTGTTCGCAATCATGCGAACACATCTTCGCCCGGATGCGTTCACACGAGTAGTGAACGCGGCACGCAGGAGTGCGTGCGCCGCGGCATGCCGTGGAAAAAAATGGATCGAGTTTGAATATTCAAGGTGCATTATCTTCCCGCGCAATGCTTTCGTCTTCGTTGTGAAGGAGGCAGCACCGAGCATCAAAACTGAGGTTCCGGCAGTCGGAGTTGACCTCAGGGCGCCGCGTGGTTGATGAACTTATCGGCCCAAGCAATGAAATATTTCCAATTGGGGCCATCGGTATGTCCGCCGTCATGCTGGCGCCAGGCAAGTTCGCCATTGAGCAAGCCAACCTTCACCGGCGGCATTTTTGCCGTGTGATAGTCGTCGCCGGCCCCAAGATCTCTTGCTCCTAAGAGCCTGAACACCGGCCCCGCAGCAACAGCAGCCATATAGCTGCCCTCCTGGTCCAGCCATTTCGCGTCACCCTTTTCCGGCACGCCGTAACTGATAAAAGTTAGACGCGGCGCACACAAGGCGATCAGCTCATGAGCGTCCACCTGCAAATCGCCGGCGTTCTTGCTTCCAAAACTCGCGTCAGCGGCGCCATATTTCAGGAAATTGCCGGCCATCCAATGATATTCTCCAGAACCCGTGAGATTTTCCACTGCCTCTCCCCAATTGCGCCGATGCAATTTAGCTCCTCCCTCGCCGGAAGAACCTACCAGAACCACGGCGAAGCGAGTGTCGAACGCCATGGTCACGAGGGCGGCTTTGCCGTAGCGCGAGACGCCTTCGATGCCCACATGTTTTGCGTCCACTGCTTTATCGGTCTCCAGATAATCCAAGCCGCGCGAGGCTCCCCACGCCCAGGCCCGCAATGCCCCCCAGTCGTCCGGTTTGC
>Ga0206795_1088_pt1 | contig 19960 bp, 17 predicted proteins | sample Alteio_BWOrgCont_71_FD_152872 | JGI IMG/M metagenome (GOLD analysis project Ga0206795, IMG submission 152872) | Enriched cells from forest soil in Barre Woods Harvard Forest LTER site, Petersham, Massachusetts, United States -... | ecosystem: Environmental > Terrestrial > Soil > Temperate forest >... | reverse complement strand
AGCGAGGTGATTGTGACCGCCGCAGGTTTGAACCTGCATCCCGAAGACCTGGAAGCGGCCATTGAGCGAGAGCCGGGTGTAGCCGCCTGCGCCGTCGTCCCCCTGGAGACAGCCGACGGCCCTGAGCCTTGCGCCGTATTGGCCCTGCGCGGCCAGGGCTCTCAGGCCGCGTCAGTCATTGAGCACGCCAACACGCACCTGGCTGAGTTTCAGCGCCTTCGTCGATGGGTGGTGTGGCCCGAGCCGGATCTGCCGCGTACGTCGACGGGGAAAATCCGCCGCAAAGCGGTGGCCGCCGGCATGGCAAGGTTGCAGGCTGCTGCCGCGACAAACGGGCATAACCACAATGGCAACGGGAACGGCTCGCGGAAAGTGTCTTCGGACTGGCTTCTCGCCTTGATCGCGCAGATCTCCGGCGAGTCTCCTTCCGGGGCTGGCGACGAACTCCTCCTGACGGAAGACCTGCACCTTGATAGCCTGGGCCGCGTGCAACTCGCCGCCGCCATCGAGGAGCGGTCCGGAATTGCAACCGAAAACAGCCTCTGGGATCAGGTACAGACACTGGGAGACTTGCGCCACCTGCTCGGATCCGAACCGGCCAACGCTTCTATCGCCCACTCGCCACAATCGCTCCGTGCCCCATCTTTTCCGCTTTCCTCCACGGAAAGCGTGAGAGACCGCGAATCCGATCGCGCCTTCATCCCCCAAGCGCAGCCCCAGACAGCGCACTATCGCTATCCCCATTGGCCCTGGTGGCTCCCATTCCGATGGCTGCGTACCGCATTCATCGAGGCAATAATGCGGCCGTTAGTTTGGCTGCTGGCGAAACCCAGGGTCATTGCGTCCGTCCCCCTCAACGCATCCGAGCCTATGCTCATCGTCGCCAATCATGTCACCAGCTTCGACGGCCCGTTCCTCGAATACGCGCTTCCGGGCGCGGTTCGGAGGCGAATCGCGGTTGCCATGTCGGGAGAGATGCTTGAGGATTATCGCCATTTCCGCAATGCGGATCGAGAAACGGCGGAGGCAAAGTTCTTTCTCCCCGGCCCGTTGATCTATCTGCTCCTGACCGCGCTGTTCAATGTGTTTCCTTTGCCAAAGCAACGCGACTTTCAGCGCAGCTTTGCGCACGCCGGCGAAGCACTGGATCATGGAATGCATGTGTTGCTGTTTCCTGAGGGCACGCGCTCAGCCGAGGGCAGGCTGGGCCGGTTTCGCCCAGGAATTGGATTGCTGGTCAAGCAATCCTCTGCGCCCGTGCTCCCCATGGCGATCCGCGGCTTGGGTGAGTTGAAGAGCGGCAGCGGCAGCTGGTTTCGCTCAGGAACCGTCGAGGTGCGAATCGGTGAGCCCATCCGCTTTTCCTCGGTCGACAGCGAATCCAGTATCACCGCACGTCTTCAAGCCGAAGTGAATAAACTTCTCAACGGCTGACCTTGAAGCTACGCTGCCTGTCCTCTAACTCGGCTGTCTCGGCTTGAAGTAGCAAGTGCCGCCGGCAAGCACAGGCGTCCAGATAGAAGGATCTGCCGGTTGCTCGCTTGATCCCAGGAATAGAATTCCGTCCGGCGCCAATACGCGATGAATCCCGGCCAGCAAAACCTTTCGCGTCTCCTGCGAAAAGTAAAGCATCACGTTGCGCAGGAAGATCACGTCGAAACGATCCTCCGCGCGATTGAAGGGCAATAACGGCCCGCAAAGATTAGCCTGGCGGAAGTTGCACAATTTCTTCACTTCCGGCTTGATCACCCAATCCTCGCCGTGGTGATCGAAATAACGCACCACGAAGCGCGCGGGCAGGCCGCGATTTACTTCGATGCGGTGATAGCAGCCGGCCTGAGCCCGCTCCACCACTTCGGCACAGATGTCTGTACCCTCGATGCGCAGATTCCACCCCGTCAACAGGGGGAAATGCTCCAGCATCAGCATGCCTAGGCTGTATCCTTCCTGCCCAGTGGAGCAGGCAGCGCTCCAGAAGCGCAGGCCGCGCGCATTGCGCCGCGCCTCAATCAACCTTGGCAGCAACTCGGTGCGCAGCAGTTCGAAGGGACGGCTGTCGCGAAAGAAACTGGTTTCGTTGATGGTCATGGCCTCGGCGATCGACCGCTCCAGAGCCGGATTCCTTCTCAGTTTCAGGTGCTGCACCAGCTCTTCAAGATGCGTCATGCCCTGGTTGCGCAACAGCTTCGTGAGCCGCGTCTCAAAGAGATAGTCGCGTGAGGGGTCAAGCACGTTTTGCGAGAGCCCAAAAACCAGTTGGCGTAGATAGCCGTAGTCCACGCTTTGAGTTGTTTGCATGACTAGACCACCGATTCCCGAAGCTCACGGGCTTCGATGTGCGTCCGGCTGATAAGCCGAAGGATTTCGGGTGCAAGTTCGTTGAGTGGAAGAACCTTGTGCGCCAGCCCCTCGTTGGTCACCGAGCCCGGCATACCCCACACCGTGCTGCTTGCCTGGTCCTGGGCCAGCACCGCGCCTCCGTGGTCGCGAACGATGCGGCAACCGAGCGTTCCGTCGGATCCCATACCGGTTAGAACAACAGCCAGTACGCCGGATCCAAACACAGCGGCGGCGGAGCGAAACAAAACATCGACTGCGGGACGGCAATGATTCTCCAACGGACCCTGGTTCAAATGCAGCGTGGGCGGAAATCCGGCACGCGAGGCCGCAAGCACCTCCATGTGCCAGTTCCCGCGCGCAATCGAAATCGTTCCAGCGCGCACCGGGTCGCCCTCGGCTGCCTCGCGTACACGCAGCTTGCAACGGCCGTCCAGCCGCTCGGCAAACACCTTGGTAAATAGTTCCGGCATGTGCTGCACAATCATCACCGGTATCGGAAAGTTTCCGGGAAGCGCCGGCAAAAGAATATCGAGTGCCGCCGGCCCTCCCGTTGAAACGCCAATCGCCAGTACTGTCGGCCTGGACGAAATTGCCTGCGCCCGCGGCGGCAGCGCGGCGTGAGGAAACAGTGGCGCCCGCTGCACACCGGGAATACCCGGCTGTGGCAGCGCAGAATTTTGCCCCGGTTGCTGCGTTGCCTGCGGGCTTTGATATTGGTTTGTCAGTGCATGAATCTTCGGCGCCAGATCCTGCCCCAAAGCGCGGATCGCCGCCTCGCGGTTCGCTTGTCCGGTCGGCTTGGCCACATAGTCTGAAGCCCCGCTGGCCAGCGCGTCCAGCGTCACTTTGGCGCCGCGCTGCGTAAGCGAGCTGCACATGATCACCGGCATCTTGTGACCCGTCCGCCGCAACTCCCGAAGTGTCGCCAATCCGTCCATCACCGGCATCTCCACATCCAGCAGAATCAGGTCCGGGCGCATCATAGCCAGACTGCTCAACGCCGATGCGCCGTCGGCCGCAGTCCCGGCCACCTCCAGGCTGGCATCGGCGGACACTACCGAGCGCAGAAGGCTCCGCATCACAGCCGAATCGTCCACAATCAAAATTCGGGTCCGGTGACCGACCGCCATCGCTCAGGCCTCCGCAAGACCGAGCATGGCCAGCTTTTCGCTCAGGGCCTCGTCGTCGAAGGGCTTCATCAGATATTCGTCAGCGCCTGCGTCGAGGGCGCGAATAATGAAATCGTTCTCCGCTTCGGTGGTCACCATCATCACCTTCACGGCGGCGAAGCCTTCCGCGCGCAGTTGCTTCAACATCTCCAGCCCATCCATCACCGGCATGTTCCAATCCACCAGCGCCAGGTCGAAGGGCACGCCCGCGTGAAGCTGGTCCAGGCCGGCCTTGCCGTCACCTGCTTCCTCGCATTCGATTCCCCGCACTTCCAGCATCCCGCGCAGAAAACCCCTCACGAACCGGGAGTCATCGACAATCAGTGCTCGCATGTTCACCTCCATCTAGAACTGGATTTAGGCCCGCTTCACTCAAGCCGCTTGGGCCCCACCGGACCGCATCGCGTCCAGCCGGATCGGGTCCAGCCGCTCAGGGTCCAACATCACCAGCAGACTGTCCTTCAGTTTGTATGCGCCATTAAACAGGGCTCTCCGGCGCTCATCCAGAATGGACGGATTCGGCTCATGGTCAGCCGCCGACACCGTCAGCACCTCACCCACCGAGTCCACCAGAAGCCCGAAACAACCTCCCGCACTCTCCAGGACCAGAATGTCCTGCGCCCCTTCCCTCGGAGGCATATCCAGCAAGTGGCGCAGGCTTACCGTCGTCAGCACGTCGCCGCGGTAATGAACCAGCCCGCCCACATAGCTCGGAGCGAGAGGAACAGGCTGCGGCCGTGCTCCACCCACAATCTCCAGAATGTGGGTGATCGGTACGCCGAACAAAGTCTTGCCCAATCGCACGGAACACATCTCCACCAGCGTTGCTGCCGTCTTATCCTTGCGATTGATTGCCGCACCCATGTTGCTCATCGCGCCGCCTCCGCCATCCCGTCGGTAAATTGACTCCACTCGCCCGGCCCGTTCTCCTCAACCGGCAGCGGCGGAACACCGCCTAAATCCACCACACCCGTTACGCGATTCTTCAAGAGCGTCACCCCACCCGCGCGTGCGCTGGTTCCGGCCTCGAACAGCTCGCCGCCCCCGGCCACGTCCAGCACATGTGAAACCGCGATGCCCACTTGCCGGTTGCCCTCGCGGCAAACCACCACAATGATCTCCGCCTCGGGATTGCCCGCCACCGCGGCCAGTACACCGCCTGAATCATCCACAGGCAGCAGTTGCCCTTCGAAGTTCAAGACTGGACGGTAACCGATGTACTCGATCCGGGACACCTTCAGTTGTTCGATCCGAAGCACGTCGGCCAACGGAACCGCCGCCTGCCGTTCGGCAACTTCCACCAGCAGATACTCCTGGTTCTTGGCCGCTTCGGCTTCCGTCTGTTCCTCGGCTCCGCGACCCTTCTGTTCTTCGCTGCTCATGGTCACGCCCGCCTTCATCGCGATCGAGCTGGGATCCAGAATCAGCGCCAGGTCCGCGTTGCCCAGCACCGTTGCCCCCGAGTACAGCCCGATGTTCTTCAAGACTGTGCTCAGCGGCTTCACCACAATCTCTTCCGGATCGGCCAGCCCATCTACCACCAGGCCAAACTGCCGTCCGTCCGCGTTCAGCACCGCAATGAAATTGTCGCGATCTGTCGAAGCCTTGTGGTCGCCCTTCGGCACCAGCAGCCGGTCAAGAAACACCAGTGGCAGCAGCTTGCCGCGCAGCCGGTAGAGCGGCGCGCCTTCCAGCCACTCGATCAGCGTTGCAGCCTGCTCCGGCGGCACATGCACCAGCTCCGACAGCGCTCCCTGCGGCAACGCGAAGCTCTGCTGCACACTGCGCACAATCAGAGCCGGAATAATCGCAAGCGTCAAAGGAATCCGCATCCTGAGCGTGGTTCCCTTGCCGGGGCGCGATTCGATCTCCACCTTGCCGCCGATCTTCTCGACGTTGGTCTTGACCACATCCATCCCCACGCCGCGCCCGCTCACGTTGGTCACCGCGGCGGCGGTCGAGAAGCCAGGCAAAAAGATCAGCTGCAGCAGTTCGCGCTCCACCAGTTGCGCGGCGCGCTCCGCCGTAATCAGCCCCCGCTCGACTGCCTTCTGCCGTACCTTTTCCACGCCAATCCCGGCTCCGTCGTCGGAGACCTCGATCACTACGTGGCTGCCTTCCTGCAATGCCCGCAGCTTGAGCGTTCCTTCCGGGTCTTTGCCCGCTGCCTGGCGCACATCGGGCGGCTCAATCCCGTGATCGAGAGAGTTCCTGACCGCGTGCGTAAGCGGGTCCTTGATAGCTTCCAGAAGACTCTTGTCCAGCTCCGTCTCCTGGCCTTCCATCTGCAGCTTCACCCTGCGGCCCAAGGACTGCGAAAGATCCCGCACGATACGCGGCATCTTCGAGAAAATATTGGAGACCGGCTGCATGCGCGCCTTCATCACGCTTTCGCGCAGGTCCGCCGTCACCATGTCCAGACGCCGAGATAGCAGCGTCAAATTCGGGTCCGCCGCCGTTGCCTGCAACACCTGGTTGCGGGTCAACACCAGTTCGCCCACCAGGTTCATCATGCGGTTGAGCAGCGTCACATCCACACGCAAAGTGCTCTCCGCCGCCGTTCCCGCTGCCTGAGTGCGCGGCTTGCCGGCCTCGCCGTCCGCCTCACCGACAACTTTTTCCGGAGCCTTTTCCTGAACCGCCTTCGTCCCTGCAGCAGCCAACTCCTCCGCTGGCTCTGGCGTGGACGCAGCGCCGGGCTCTGGAGTAGATGCTGGAGCGGCTGGTGCGCTTGCCACACTGTGTCCATCCGCCTTCGAAGCTGTGGCCTGATGCTGCTCTTGGGGCACATCCGCTACCGCAGCCGATTGATGCGCGCCGGCCCGAACACGCGCGTGCTTGACCTGCGCTTGAGCCGGAGCCTGCAGCTCTTCCAGCCGCGCAATCAGCACCGTATCCTCGCCGTCGCCCTCGGTGCCTTCGACTTCAATACTCTTCAGAATGGAACGCAGCCCATCCAGCAGTTGCAGCAGCCCTGTCGTCGTCGGCCCATCGGCGATTAGTTTTCCCTCGCGCACCAATCCCAACAGGTTCTCGCCTGAGTGCGCCAGCTTTTCCAGCCGCTTGAAGCCAAGAAATCCAGTGGTCCCTTTGATCGTGTGCACTGAACGGAAGATGTCTCCAATGAGACCCGCATCTTCAGGCCGCTCTTCCAGTTCGGTCAAACACCGCTCCATGCGGTCCAGACCCTCCTGGCTTTCGATCAGGAATTCCCTTGTCAATTCATCCATTGCGTCCACTCATCCGTCCGCCCAGACTCAAAGCCCCAGGCACGCGAGCTCTCATGACCTTTATCGGTAAGAAGGAACGCAACTTGAGGAGGGTGACTTTGGCCTTGGATGGGCGTTCCCGATCCTGCTAATTTGCCGAGGGCATCTCGATATGGTCGATGACAAGAACCTGCACCGGTCCCTTTTGCGATTCGAGCTTCAACCCCAGCTGCTCCTGAATCGCAGTAAAGATCGACGGCCCGGATGAGCTCCCCTCGGTCCCGTTAGACCCGGGAGCCGCAACGTCATCAGGCGTCCATTTCAGGATGAGGTCATATCGGCCGTCAATGCCGGTCTTGTCCACAACCACGCGGCCGACGACCTTCGCGAGTTCCTCGGCAAGGAGAGCGACGCTGTTCGATCCCTGGACCTCAATGTGTCCGCGTCCCGAATTGATGGTTGTGCCGTTCGATTGAATGGCGCCGAACTTCGCACCGCCCTTCGAAACCACAAGTGCGTAAATGGGAAGCTCTCTCGATTCGGGATGGGTCGCGAGTTTGAAGCGATCTACAAGAAGCGCCTGCAACATCCGCTCTTTCATGAGCCGGCCTGCGTCGGAGCTCAGGCCGTGCATCTCCGCGTCAACGGAGCCTCCCGCCTCAGCCTGAATATCGAATTTCGTTGAATTTATCCAGCCCGGTCCGCCCAGAATCCGGGTCTCCGGCATCTCAAAGGCCCATCGGACGAGCGCGCTCAATGATACGTTGATTGCCCGAAAGTGCCCGTCGAATGGGGAGCTGATGATGTGCGAGCGGCCAGATTGGTCTGTGACGTTCTGATGAATTGCGGCTACCTCGAAGGCTGGCGCAGGGGCCGCCGCATTCCCGGCCTGCGAACCCGCTTGCGGAATGGACGCGGACTGGGCCGGGCTCGACGACTGGCTGTGTCCGGCCGGAGCTGCAAGGGCGAGCGACCCAATCACCGCGATCAACCCAATGAATCGGCGCACGGGCATTGGAAATGTATCCCCTTTGCGCAATGTTTGAACGGTCATGTGTTCGCCAGCTCCGATCCCGGGATTTGTTAGACAGATCGACGGTCGACGTCAAGCGTATTCGCCGAAGACCACCGTTGCGGTGTACAGCGGGAGTGGAAATGCTTTAGCCTCAAATTTCACACCAACTGTGTTGGTAAAACCTAATGACTTTGACGAACTCGCCTGAGCCCGCGCTCGAAAACCTGCTCAAACAGGCCCGCCAGGCCGCTTTCCACTCCTACTCGCCCTACTCCGGCTTCCGCGTCGGTGCCGCCCTCAAGCTCACCAACGGCGAAATCGTCACCGGAACCAATGTGGAGAACATCAGCTACGGCCTCACCATCTGCGCTGAGCGTTCCGCTCTGGTCGCCGCTGTTTCCCAATTCGGACCCGGTATCCGAATCGAAGCTGTTGCCGTTGCCAACCTCAATAATGCCGCCAGCCCTCCCTGCGGCGCCTGCCGCCAGATGCTGTCGGAGTTCATCCTGCCGGACGCTCCGGTCATCTTTCCCGCAGCCGACGGCTCTCGCACGCTACCCTTTTCCGCAATCCTCCCCCACGCCTTCGACATGAAACTGAAATGAACCCGGATTAAGGATGCCGCGCCACTCGATGCAGATAGGAAAAAACACCGCACCAATCGAAGCGACGATCCACACCATCGATCTCATCCGCAAAAAGCGCGACGGCGGCTCGCTCGACCCGCACGAGATCGGCTTCCTCGTCGCCGGCGCAGCTTCTGGTTCGATTTCTTTGGAACAGCTCTCCGCCTGGCTCATGGCCGCTTTCCTGCGCGGCCTCTCGCTCGACGAAACCCGCTCGCTCACCCTTGCCATGCGCGACTCCGGCGAAAAGTTTGACCCCTCCCGCCTCGGCAAAACCGCCGTCGACAAACATTCCACCGGCGGAGTGGGAGACAAGACCAGCTTCCTGGTCGCTCCCATTGCAGCAGCCTGCGGTCTGGCCGTCCCCATGATCTCGGGCCGCGCCCTGGGCCATACCGGCGGGACTTTGGATAAGCTTGAATCCATCCCCGGCTACCGCACCGTCCTCACACTGTCCGAATTTGAGACAGTCCTTGCCCGTTGCGGCGCATCCATCGTCAGCCAGACCCCCGCGCTGGTCCCCGCCGACCGCGTCCTCTATGCTTTGCGCGACCGCACCGGCACCGTCGAAAATCCCGGCCTCATCTGCGCATCTATATTGAGCAAGAAGCTGGCCGCCGGATTAGATGCTCTGGTCCTCGACGTAAAAACCGGCTCTGGCGCATTCCTCCGCAAAAGGGAAGATGCCGAGTACCTCGCAGCCCTTATGGTCGCCACCGCCGAAGCCGCCGGAACCCGTACCGTCGCCTTGCTCACCGACATGGGACAACCCCTCGGCCGTACCGCCGGCAACTGGATCGAGCTCATCGAGTCCGTCGAACTCCTTCGCAATCAGCGCCCCGCCGAAAGCTCCGGGCGAAATAGTGATCTCCGCGAACTCTCGCTGATCCTCGCCGGCTGGATGATTCATCTCGGCGGCAAAGCGGCCACACCCGACCAAGGCCGCCAGTTCGCCGAAGCTGCCCTGGTAGACGGCTCAGCCCTCGCTGTCTTCTTCAAGATGATCGAAGCCCAGGGCGGAGACATCAGGGTCTTCAGCGACCCCGCATCCTTCCACAAACCCGGCGCAACGCAGGTGCTGATCGCCTGGGACTCCGGCTTCATCGCGGACATGGACACAACCAAAATCGGCTGGGCCGTCCAGCGCACAGGCGCCGGACGCGAAAAGGCGGGCGAACCCGTCGACCCTCATGCCGGCATCGAGTTCCACGCCCGCCGCGGCGCGCATGTCGAGAAAGGTCAGCCCATCGCCACCCTCTATGCCACGACTCAAGCCATGCTGCCTGAGCCCATCGAACTTCTCAAACAAGCCATCGTCATCGCGAACGAGCCACCCGCGCCTATCGAGTTGGTTAGCCGCATCTTTACTCGCGAAAATGCTGAAGCCCATCTGAGCGATGCTGTAAGGTAATCGAAAGCCTTTCTCAAGCGGTTTTCACCCAAGGAGAAGTCGAGTTGGATCGATTCACCGGCATACTAGGCATTCTCGCCGTTCTTCTCGCGGCCTGGCTGGGCTCAACCAACCGCAAGCGCATCCGCTGGCGCACGGTGGCATGGGGCCTCGGCCTGCAAATCTGTTTCGCCTTCCTGGTCCTCCGCTTCGATTACGGCCAGCGCGCCATGACCTTTGCCGGTGGCGTGGTCAATAACATGCTCTCCGCGACATTCGCCGGAACCCGCGTCCTTTTTGGCCAGCTCGGCCTTCCCAACTCCGGCGCATTCGGCAATCTTCTCCCTCCCAACTCCGGATCGATCTTTGCATTTCAGGTCCTGCCCACCATCATCTTCATCTCCGCTTTTTTCGCGGTGCTCTATCACATTGGCCTGATGCAGATCATCATCCGCGGCATGGCCTGGGTCATGCTCAAGACGATGCGCATCTCCGGCGCTGAAAGCATGAACGTGGCCGCCTCCATCTTCATGGGCCAGACCGAAGCCCCTCTCACCATCCGCCCGTTTCTATCCAAGGCCACGCGCTCGGAACTAATGGTCATCATGACCAGCGGCATGGCCCACGTCTCGGGCGGCATCATGGCCATGTATATCTCACAGGGCGTCGAGGCCCGCCATCTGCTCTCCGCCGTCATCATGACGTCGCCCGGCACCATCTTGATTGCGAAAATGCTTGTTCCCGAGGTCGGCATCCCCGCCACCGAAGGCCGCGTCGTCATTCCCAAGGACGAGCTGCACAAGGAAGAAAACCTCATCGGCGCCATTGCCCGCGGCACCATCGACGGCGGCAAACTGGCCATGAACGTGGCCATCATGCTCATCAGTTTCCTGGCGCTCGTTGCCCTGCTCGACAGCATTCTCCTCTGGACGCATGGCCTCGCCTACATGCACTGGGTCCCCGGCTCGCTCGGTCAGATTCTCGGCTACGTCTTCGCGCCTGTTGCATGGCTGATCGGCGTTCCCTGGCACGACTGCCTTGCCATCGGCAACCTTCTCGGCACGCGCATGGCTCTCAACGAAGTCATCGCCTACATTTCTCTCGGCGCACAAAAAGCGACACTAGCCCCGCGCTCCTTCACCATCGCCACATTTGCCTTATGCGGATTTGCCAACTTAGGTTCCATCGGCATGCAGATCGGCGGCATCGGCGCATTAGTCCCCGAGCGGAGAAATGACCTTGCCAAGTTAGGCGTGAGAGCCATGTTAGCCGGCACCATGGCTAACTTGATCAGCGCGTCGATTGCAGGAATGTTTTTGGGATAGCCGAACCGGACCTCTCGGCATGTCAAAAGTCCGGGTGCCCCACCCGGAAACGGAGTTGGCAGCCGCGAATCTTAACCCGCCAGTGCACCAGCCTGCATCCTTTTCATCCGATAAAAAATCGTCAACCCCGTCACCGACCCGCAAGTCACCAAGCTAGCCGCCATCCCCAAGATCAGCGACCAGTCCCGCTGATAAATCCCGTGCACAATCCCAATCGCTTGCAGCACGCTGAACCCGCCAAACGTAATCAACGAAATCCCCTCATCGCTCTTCTTGCGCCACACCGCCAGCACCTGCGGCACAAATAAAAGCGCATTGCACCCCAACCCCAACCCGAAAATCACCGCAATAATTTCCTTCATCAAACACCACCAGTCCCTAGTCCCTCATTCCCTGGTCCCTCAGTCCCCAGTCCCAAAGCGCATAGCATTCCGCGCCTTCGCCCTGGCCGCCTCTTCTTCGCGGCTCCTTGGCGGAGCATTCGTTTCCAAAGACCGCAGCAGCCTCCCCGACACCGCCGCAATCTCATCCACCGCCAATCCGAACGCTGCCTCATTCGCCTTCGACGGCTTGTTGAACCCGCTCACTTTTCTCACAAATTGCAGCGAAGCCGCGCGAATCTCTTCGTCCGTCACTGGAGGATCGAAGTTGAAAAGCATCTTGATATTCCGGCACATCGATTAAGAACCCCCTTCGCTGAAAAATCGTTCCACTCCATCATCGCCTGTCCCAGCCCTTCGGTGCTCCCTGTAGAATCGCCAGAAGCACACAAACAGGCCCATTCAATGACGACCTTCGATCAAGTTTCAGAGGCTACAGAATTCTTGAAGGCCAGGCTCGGCCATCTCACCCCTCGCATCGGAATTGTGCTCGGCTCCGGCCTCGGTGCGGTGGCCCACATGATCGCCGACCCAACCATCGTCCCCTACGCGGAAATCCCGCACTTCCCACAGTCCACCGTTGAAGGCCACTCAGGCCGCATCGTCGCCGGTCTGCTAACCGGCGTCCCCAGCAATAGAGCGTCCGAGCTCTGGTGCCGTACGGGTGTTCCCATCGTCATCATGCAAGGCCGCGTTCACTACTACGAAGGCTACTCGGCGAGCCAGGTCACCTTCCCCATGCGCGTGCTGGGCGCGCTCGGTCTGCGGGCGGTCGTCCTCACCAACGCGGCAGGTGGGATCAAGGAGGGCTATCGGATCGGCCAGCTCGTCGCCCTGCGTGACCATATCAACCTCATGGGCTTCAACCCCCTCATCGGACCCAACGAACCCCGCTTCGGCTTTCGCCCCAGCGCTAATCCGCGTTTTCCCGCTTCTGGACTTCGATTTACAGACATGACTGAACCCTACTCCAAACGTCTCCTGGAACTGGCCCAGGATACCGCCCAGGCTGAAGGATTCACGCTCGCCGAAGGAGTCTACCTCGGCGTGTCAGGTCCCAGCTTCGAGACTCCCGCCGAAATCCGCGCCTTTCGCGCCCTCGGCGCAACCCTGGTCGGCATGTCCACCGTGCCTGAAACCATCGTGGCCCGTCACATGGGTGTTGAGGTCCTCGGTATCTCCTGCGTCACCAACCTCGCCTCCGGCCTGGCTGCGACTCAACTCAGCCACGAGGAAGTCTTCGAAGTTGTACGCAAGGCCGAGCACCAGTTCGTCCGCCTCTTCAATCGTCTCTTCCCCAACATGGCCGCCCTCCTGGAGCCAGAGCGGTGAGGCGGCCCGCATGACCCAGAATCAAATCCCACAGTCCACCGAAGACAGCTCCACAAGGCTTCCCTTTCCTCCCGTCGTCCTGGCCATTGCCGGCTGTTCTGGTTCCGGCAAAACCACCCTGGCCGCCGAACTTGCCCGCACTCTGGGCGGCGTCCACTTCCAATTCGACAATTACTACCGCGACCTGGCCCGCCTGCCCCTCGCCGAGCGCTCCGTGCAAAACTTCGACGACCCCTCCCTCATCGAGAGCCCGCTTCTGATCGCTCACGTGGCCGCACTTGCCCTGGGCCAACCGATTGAGCGCCCGCTCTACGATTTCTCCACCTACATCCGGATTCCCAACCAAACGGAAACCGTCCGCCCCGGCCCGTTTATTCTCGTCGAAGGCCTCTTCGCCCTCTATTTCAAAAAGCTGCTGCCTTTGTATCAGTTGCGCGTATATATCGATACGCCGGATGAGATCTGCTTTGAGCGGCGGCTCAAGCGGGATACGCAGGAGCGTGGCCGCACTCCGGAATCTGTCCGCCGCCAATACGACGCCACCGTCCGTCCGGCCAGCCTGGCCTATGTGCGGCCCTCGGCCATCCACACCGACCTGGTGGTGGACGGAATCGGCGCTCTGGATTGGAAAGTCGAGCGAGTCCTGACCGAAATGCGCACACAAGGTCTTTTGCTCGGCACCAGCTAAGAGCCTCACCCTTTCGTGTAGTTACTTCGGAATGGGAAAAACCCGACCAATTGTTACCATTTCGGATTCGAGCGTCAAAATTTCACATCCAATCCATAGAACGCTCACATCCGTAACGATAAGGTGAGGGTGAGACGAATCGATCCATGACCTTGAGCCAATTCACAGTGCGGGGCAAGCTGCGCGAGTCGGTTGATTCAATCAATCTGAACGCGGCTCTGTGGTTGCGGCAGGGTATTTCGCCCCAGCGTCTGGCGCTCACCCTGGCTCTTGGATTCGCGATCGGCTGCATTCCTGTGGTCGGCATTCCCACGCTTGTTTGCGCCGCCCTGGCCTTTACGCTCAGGCTGAATCTGCCCGCTATCCAGGCGGCAAACTATGTTGTCATGCCGCTCCAGCTGATGCTCGTTTTGCCATTTGTCCGCCTGGGCGGATGGCTCATTTCCTCCAGCCACAACCAGGCCGTCCAGGCGGTGAAATCAGGGGCTCTGCTGCACACAGCGCCATTGCGGTTGGTCACGCAGGTGGGCTGGCTCGCCGGTCAAGCACTGCTGGCCTGGCTGGTGATCGCCATCCCGGCTGTCCTGTTCTTGACCTTTACCCTCAACCTGCTGCTCCGCCGCATCCCAGCTTTGGCCGCCGCCGAAGCCGGCAACTGAAGCGCCACCCCCAACCAGACCCGAGCCTTAACTCCCAGCTTTCTACTTCCCCGCATATGGGTCGAGCACCGGTTTCGCGCTCTCCACCCAAGCCGTATAGATCATGTCGCGCAGCATGGAAGCCCCCACAGCCAACCGTTCTGCTGTGAATTCGCGCGACTCCCGCGTTCCCGCACCCACAAAACCACCGGCCTTTTCCAGCTGGTAGACCTTCTCGACATATGTGTTCGTTTGCCGCAGGTAGGCCACATAGCTGTCGAAGATGTCGCCATCGATCGCCTTGGGCTCGGTCATCTTCGTCCGCACCTCGGGCTCATGCAGATTCGCCTCCACAAACGGCCCCTCGAACTGCCAATGAATCTGATGCTCTGTCGTATAGCCGTTAGGATTCGGCCCCACCCAGCCGTTGTACTGAATGGTTGTATGCAGAGGCTGTGACGCATCGCCTACATAGTGACCCAGCCAGCCTGCGTAGAAAATCGCCGCCGCTTCAACGCCCCGCGTATCCTGGTGCGCGGCTTGGAGCGCACGGTACTCGCGCAGCGCAGCTTTCAACCGCTCCCATACTTCGGTTGCTTCCCAGGGCTGCAGCCCAATTTTTTCCGGAAGCTCATGAGCCGCAAACACTTTGGCTTCAAAGTCCAGCCGGCGCCGGGGCAACGGTCCCAGTGCATCCGCCGGCTCCAGGTCGATAAAATGTTCCGGAGCCTGCGCAGCATTCAACTCCGGCTCCGCCGGAGACCGCCAGCGGTCCGGCTCCGGTCCCAGATACTCGATCTCGTTCACGGCCGCTTCTGAGCGCAAAAAAGACGGCACACTTGCCGGAAGCGTGCCGGCTGCCAGCCGATTCACCAGGCGATGTCCCGCATTTCCCCAGGCGAAGGCGGCCTGAGGATGACCAAACAGGCAAACCAGCCCGGCCATACTCAGGGCTGACATAGAAAATCGAGCAAGAGGGGAAGACAACGGCACGCGCAACATGAGCCAAGTATAAGGCGGCCACCCGAACCCAGTTGTCGCCGGGCGTCGCAAAGCAAATTGGTGAAGATGCCCTCTCCTTCTCTATCCCCGTTACTTCTGCGTTACCCCTTGGTAACTGGCGAATTTTGGTAGTTAGTCTGCGCGCAAACGCTTATACTACTTGCAAATCGCCATCGAAAGAGCGTGGGGCAAGTTTCGTTTATTTGCATCGGGTTTCATTGAACACATGCGGCCTGGTGGCAGTTTGATTGCTGCCGCACCAAGGCCGATTCGCAGCAAAGTTGGGCTAACCAGATCAAGAACGGTCTCCTCAAGGGTCTTCTCAGTTTCTCTTTCTTCCGCCGTGGAAGGAACAAGTAACTGGGGCTTTCTTCCGGGACACATCTGCTCTGGTTCCGCTAAAGCCTTGGGGGGTCAATGGAGGACGGCGCCAGCGCATATCAAGCGACCCAACCAGAGTACCCGGCGCCAGTGGTCCGGGGCGGCATCTCCCTGTTATGGCCTGCCTTGGCGGGCTTATCGCTGGTTCTTGCTGCCGGAGCGGTTGTCGCGCGACTGGTAGCCGGCTCCCGCTTTGACGGACTGCTGATCTACGCTGCCGGGGCCGCTGTTGTTGTTCTGGGCCTTCGCCTGCTGGTCCGCGAATTTGCTACACCCGAGCCCATTCCATCCGCCGTGCCTGAACCGCTCAAGGATCTGTTTGAGTCTGCGGGACCGGCAATGGTCGCCATCGATCTGGATTGCCGGCTGACTCACGTGAATCCGTCGGCCGAACGCCTGCTCGGATACCATGCCGAGGATTTGAAGAGAGAGTGGGGCCAGTTTGAGATCCTGGCCCCCGGCGAAGGTGTGCGTCTGGTTGCCGAGATGGAAAGACTTTGCGGAATTGAAAGACCCGCGCCTCCCACTCCCTCCGCGCGCCTGGCCGCCTACATGGAATGTGTACGCAGTCTGCCGCCTAGCCACGTCCCCAGCTTTGACGCGCAGTTGCGCCGCAAGGGTGGCGAACTGATTCCGATCACGCTCCACATTTCCGCTCTTCGAGACAATTCCGGCGTCTTCGCGGGCCTGGTGGCCGTAGCCATCGACCAGAGCGCGACGTTGCGTCAGGACCAGGCGAAGCGCGAATCCCAGGAGCGCTATCGCGACCTGTTTGAAAACTCCAGCGAGATGATCGCCACGCTCAGCCCCGCGGGCAAGTTTCTTTACGCCAATCCCGCCTGGAAGCGATGCTTCGGCAAGGAGATATCGGAACTCATTGAGGTCAATTCCTTCGAGGATCTCTTTGATTCCAGTTGTCGCGGTGAAGTATCAACGCTCTTCCGGCGCGCTCTGGATGGCGATCAGATAGACCGTGCTCCGTTGCGCCACCACACGGCGGATGGCCGCGTCCTGGAACTGGAATTGAGCCTGAGCCAGCGACAGAGCGCGGGCAATCCGCTCGCGATTCGATGTCTCATGCGCGACGTGACTCAGCAGAAGCAGCGCGAGCACCGTCTGGCTTTGCAACTGGTGGTGAGCCAAATCGTTGGGGAAAACGCCTCTTCCGAAGTCGCCGCAATGCGCATTCTCGAAGCACTCTGCGTTTCTCAGGGCTGGGACATGGCGGTTAAATGGGGCGTGAACGAGGAGGAGAAGCGCCTTGAATTCGGCGCCGCCTGGGCCGCTCCCGGACGCAATGCCGAGACCTTCATCCATGAGAGCATGGGCCTCACCCTCGCCAAGGGAGTTGATCTGCCGGGTCGTGCCTGGCATGAAGGCCGCCCCGTCTGGTTCGCCGACCTGGCGTCTACGCCTCCAACCACGCGTGTGGAAACGGCGTTGAAGCACGAAATGGTTTCTGGATGGGCTGTCCCGGTCCGCGAGGGGAACAAGGTGCTGGCCGTCCTCGAGTTCTATTGCCATTTCAGCCTCCGCGAAGATCGCGAAGCCATGGCAGCCGTCGAAACCGTGGCCGCCTCACTCGGCCAGATGCTGGCGCGCAACCAGGAGCGCGGCCGCACCGAAGAGCTCTACCGGCAGCAGGAGATTCTGCTCGACTCCGTCTCTGACGGAATCTGCGGCGTGGACCGTCGTGGACTGATCAGTTTTGCCAACCCAGCCGCCGCCCGCCTGTTGGGCGCAAGTTCCGCCAGCCTAACCGGCAGACCCGTCCATGACGTATTCCACGGCGCCGCTCCCCCAAACCGTGAGTGCAACAAGGAATGCCCGCTGCGACGCGCTTATGGCCGGCAAAAGGCAGCGGCGGGCGAAGACACTATCTATCGCGCCGACGGCAGCTCCTTTCCGGCTGACTACGTCCTCACCCCCATCGCCGACCAGGGCCGTTTCTCCGGATCGGTCCTCAGTTTCCGCGATATCAGCCAGCGCTTCGCCCTGGATCGCCTCAAGGACGAATTCATCTCCACCGTCAGCCATGAACTGCGCACCCCGCTCACGTCCATCCGGGGCGCACTGGGTTTGCTCTCCTCCGGAATTCTGGGCCAGGTCAACGAAAAGGCAACCAACCTGCTCCGCATTGCCCTCAACAACTCTGACCGCCTGGTCCGTCTCATCAACGACATCCTCGATTTGGAACGCATCCAGAGCGGCCGTGAACCGCTCGCATTCCGTCCCGTGCAATTGGATCAGATCATCCGCCAGGCCATCGATGGGATGGCGCCCGTGGCCGATGCCGCCGGGGTGCAGCTCATCCACGACACAACTGAGGCGGAAATCGCCGCCGACCCCGACCGGCTGCTCCAGGTGCTCACCAACCTGCTGTCCAACGCGGTCAAGTTCTCTCCGCCCAACTCCACCATCTCCGTGATGCTGAGGCCCGGGACCAGTGGTGTAACAATCTCTGTCATCGACCAGGGCCGCGGCATTCCTGCGGACAAGCTGGAGGCCATCTTCGGCCGATTCCAGCAGGTAGATGCGACCGACGCACGCCAGAAAGGCGGAAGCGGTCTCGGTCTGGCCATCTGCCGCACCATAGTCCAGCAGCATTCCGGCCGCATCTGGGCCGAACGAAATCCCGTCCGTGGTTCCACGTTCCGCGCCTTCCTGCCATACAAGCCTGCTCCCATCGAACCTCCTCGAACCGCCTTCGACCACGAAACCGGCTACGGCACCGTTCTGCTGGCAGACTCCAACCCCGCATCGCGACCCCATATCGCCAACCTGCTGACCAGCCACGGGTATCGCGTGGTGGAAACCTCCAACGTAGACGAGACTCTGACCGCGGCCCACGATGGCGTGGAAGCCATCCTTCTCGACACTTCCCTTGACGGCATGAACGGTTGGGAGATTCTTCCCCTCCTGCGCCGCATGCGTCCGGACGCTCGCATACCCATCGTCCTGCTTAGCGTGGATAAGCGCCAGGACCCCGACGCCCTGCCAGTCGATGCCGAAGGCTGGGTCGCCAACCGGCTGAGTGACGATGCCTTGCTTGGAGAACTCGCACGCGTCCTATGCGTGCCCGGCGAGAATGCCCGCATCCTCGTCGTCGAGGACGATGTCGAATTGGCGCGCGTAATTGGCGATGTCTTTTCTCGCGAGGCGATCCAGGTCCAATTGGCTCATTCCCTTCAGGAAGCGCTGGACGCGTGTTTCAACTTCCAACCCCACCTGCTGGTGCTCGATATCGGCCTGCCTGACGGCGATGGCTTCAATGTAGTCGACTGGCTTCGCAAGCACGAAAGCCTCGCCCGCCTGCCCCTGGTCGTCTATTCCGGCCGCGACCTTTCACCTGACGAGTGCCGCAAGCTCACCCTCGGCCCCACCCAGTTTCTGACCAAGGCCCGTGTCAAACCTCAGCAGCTGGAAGCTCTGGTTCTGACCATGCTTCGGAGTTCGCGCCACACGGAAGAGAGTTCTCTCCCGCAATCTTCGGCTTGAGCAATTTCGGAAATGTTGCAGGCCGAAACCGCAGACGTCGACAGACCGGCCCGAACAGTCGAGAATGGCGATAGCGGATAATCTAAACTTGTTGAACCGATGATTTGCTGACCACAGTCGTACTCAATTTCCGACCCGCCAGCACGAGGTTGTTTGCCGATGCCCCACCACAGAATTCTGATTATCGACGACGAAGACGACATTCGCGAAGTAGCAGCACTGAGCCTCGAGACGGTCGCGGGCTGGCAGGTCTTCGTGGCAAACTCCGGAACACAGGGCCTGGCGCGTGCCATCGAGCATCAGCCCGACGCCATCCTGCTCGACGTCATGATGCCCGGCATGGACGGACCTACAACATTCCGCGAATTGCGCAAGAATCCTGCTACAGCCCGCATCCCGGTGCTGCTTCTCACCGCCAAAGTGCAGAGTTCAGATCAGCGCCGCTTCGCCGACCTGGGCGTCGCGGCCATCCTCTTCAAACCCTTTGACCCGATGACCCTCTCCAACCAAATCGCGAACGTCCTCGGCTGGAAAGAGATTCCAGACACAAAGCAAGGCAATCTCCTCATGGCCTCCGACGCAAAGACCGCCCTCTCCGAAGCCCTGGATCGCATGTGGGTTCAATTCCTGCCGCAGATGCAGGAACGCGTCGCCATCCTTGAGACCGCAGCCCAGGCCTTTGCCGTCGACCAGCTCACTATCGATCAGCACCAGGCGGCGCAGGCCGCCGCTCACAAACTGGCTGGCGTCCTGGGCACCTTTGGCCTCACCCGGGGCACAGTGCTCGCCCGCGAACTCGAAATCCTGTACTCTCGCCAAAACGATCCTGATCCCCAGCTTGCTGAACGGCTCGCTTCTACCGCCGCCGAACTGCGCACCATCGTCGCAACCCGCAAGTAGAAATGGGACCAGAGCACGCTCTCGACGCACCCCAACCCCATGTCTTTCTGCTTGTTCTCTCACCACA
>Ga0206795_1087_pt1 | contig 20051 bp, 19 predicted proteins | sample Alteio_BWOrgCont_71_FD_152872 | JGI IMG/M metagenome (GOLD analysis project Ga0206795, IMG submission 152872) | Enriched cells from forest soil in Barre Woods Harvard Forest LTER site, Petersham, Massachusetts, United States -... | ecosystem: Environmental > Terrestrial > Soil > Temperate forest >... | reverse complement strand
GCTTCGGTAACTACGCCTGTTCCCGAGCCCACTTCAATCACAAGCCCTGAAGTTTCTACAGATACGTGTGAAGCCATTTCCATGGCAAGCGATTTCGAACTTGGAACTGCGGCCCCGACCATTCGAGGATTCATGATAAGTGCCTTGGTAAACGAGAGAACTCCCGACCACTTCAATAAGCAAGTTTTCACCAACACCCCCAAGAGTCCATTTATCCGCGGCGCGAAGAATACGTCGAGTCTTTAATGAATCAAAGATCCTAATCATTTTTAGACTAGATTATTTTTTTGCTGAAAAAATCTTCCTTCTCCAAAAACTTCTGGTAGACTCCGGCGCAATTAATACTAGAAAGAGGACTGATACATGTCTGCTCAGACTCAAATAGATTCTGGAGCCAACGAACAAAAGACCCATGACCTTCCTGATTCTGAACCTCTCATTGATACCAATAATAAAACTGATACTAATACTGAAAATGTCCCTCAAGCCTCTTCCCGCTATCAAAGACTCATCAATTACATTAAAAAGAATCCCCGGTTTTTTATCATCCGCCTTTCGGTTTTACTGGCCGGCCTCGCCCTCATCGCCTTTGCCCCCCCTCTCGGAGGAGCCATGATGGCAGGTGTAGGCGCGGCTGGCTTTTCCCTTGGTGCATATACTTCCATCTCGGCTGCTGCACTCGCTCTCGGGGCGGGGGTAACCACCCTCGTTACAGCAGCTATAAATTATTGTGTTTTTATGCTCACTAGCTCTCATTTTCAAAAGCCTGCCTCTTCAACAAACCCTTCTTCAAGCTCTTCTCCGCAAACCTCTACCGTAGTAGCACCTGAAGCAGTTCGCGTGGTGACACCCCCAAGTCGTTCTCACGCGGAAATAGTCAGAGCTAAAGAAGCTAAGGCTAAGGCTGCTGAAGAGACTAAAGAAGCCACAAAAAAAGCAGCTCTCGCTACAGACCACAACCAAATGGGAGACCGCAGCCCTTCAGAAAATAATGGAGCTGAGGAGAAGAAGTCGACGGAGGAGGAGACGCCTGCTGCACAGCAGGCTGACGCGCAGGAAAAGACTGACCCAGCTCTCTCTCCAATTTCAGCAGGCGAGTTTTCACCTCTGGGTCCTTCATCGCTCTTTCCAAATCCCAGCCCGGAGAGTTCACACACGGGTCACATTCCAGACTCCGATACGAAACAACATGAGGCTCCTCTCCTTCCCTTTGCTGCTGAATACTTTTCTTCAAAAGTAATTCAATCTCATCTTCAGAGTGGAGACACAGGGGATACCATACTCCCCTCCCATCATAATGTTCAGATGAATCAATCCTCGTTGGAAGGTCAAACAGTGACTTCGATGCTGAACGCCGCAAAGACAGAACTATTGTCGAGCGGCACTCCGGGTCCAATTGAAAATCAAGATACTCTAAAATTGGCAATCCTTTTAGAAAGCTTGCACACCATTGGAACTTCTGAGTTGGGAATTTCTTCTGTTCTAGAACCAGCTCCGCGAAAGATCTCTTTGGATGAAGCCTCACCGCCTCAAACCCCAAAGATCTAACCCAGTCCTCGGCTTTGACAACCCAATCTGTCCAGCCGGGGGCCGCCCAGCCAGTGTCCACGGAAATACAATAAACTGGACCCTGTTGGTTTTCATGCATCCACTGAATCAGAGCAATGGATTCTCTACCGTAATTGCAAGGAATCACGAACATCGATATCTTTCCGCTTTTTCAAAAAAGCGCGAGTGTACGGATGTCTGTTCGATTAGACCAGTGGCTTTGGGCGGCACGCTTTTTCAAAACCCGAAGTTTGGCCAAGGAAGCCATCGAGGGTGGGAAAGTTCACTTTCAAACACAGAGACCTAAAGTCAGCAAGACAGTTCAAGTCGGGGATATTTACACCATTCGTCAGGGATATGACGAGCGCGTTGTCAAAGTATTGGCCTTAGGAGAAGTTCGACGAGAGGCTAAAATGGCTCAAACCCTCTATGAAGAAACCCCTGAAAGTCTCAGTCGCCGACTTGCCGCAGTTGAAACTCGCAAGCTACTTCAAATCCGCCCGCCGGACCATAAACCAAGCAAACAGGATCGACAAAAAATCATCTCATTCAAACGTTCTTTCTAAGACTGCACAACTCAAGAAAGCTCATCATTACTCGTCGTCCCTGCGAAAGCTTTTTTCGTCGTCCCTGCGAAAGCAGGGATCCAGGTTCTCTATCAAGCAGCCCTGGATCCCCGCCTACGCGAGGAAGACGATTGGGGTCCCGGCCTATACGCGGGGAAGACGATCTGGGTCTACGTTTAACTATTTCTTAAGTCGTCCAGCGATCTTTTTGTAAGGCTGATAAAACCGTTTCATGAGAAAAATTATGAAGCGGAATTAACTTTGAATAGCCTCGCTCTCTGGCTAAATCTTCCATACGCCCCGGCAAAACCGTGATCCAAGGGACATATCCCGGTGGCTTAGGCAAACTTAAAAAAAAATTTAAATTTTCCGTGCTGCTCAAAAGAACGATCTCATGAGCAAGACTCCTCATTTTTGAAGGAAACTCAGGATTAGCAATTTTTTCATAAGAGGGAATCGAAAAAACTTTTCGCCCTTGCAAGCTCAATTGTTCCATTAAAAATTTTCGACCTTCTTTTTCTTGAAAGATTAGAGCTCGATGCCAATCCCCTTCCTTTAGCAATAAAGGCAATAGGCCCTCCGAAGATTCTTCCAAGGGAAAGAGAATCATTTCCCTTGGGAAAAATTTTTTAAACTCTGAAGCGGTACCCGAACCCACTGAAAAAAATTTTACCTTTTGAGGCAAACTTTTCACTGAAACGGCAAATTGTCTTAAGGCAAAGCGACTCATAAAAATCAGGGCATCTCCCTCCTCTAAGCTCAAGTCAAATTTCAAGGGAGATAGCTCAAACATTGGAAGCCAAGTGCTTAAAAAACCGGAGCTTTCTAATATTTTTTGGAGCGCCGGCCCCTCAGGATTTTGTCGCGTTACCAAAACGGAAGGAAAGGATTTCATAATAAATCTTTCGCTCCTCGACTTAACAAACGCTCAGCAAGCAACTGCCCCATCAATTCCGGCGAGTCTTTCATTGTAAAAACGAGAGTCTCTTCCACTAACCTTGAACCCTCTCGATCCAGGACCCTACCCCAGAGTTCCAGCGCTTCTCCCTTCACTTGAGCTAGGGCACAAATAGGTGAAAAACAATCTCCTGATAGACTTGCTGAAAAACCACGCTCCGCTAAAGCGGCAGATTCCGTGAACGCATGATTTAAGGCTCTTCTTAAATTTGAAAATTCCGCAGCTCGTTCTTTCAAACATTCCACCGCAATAATGCCCTGACCGGGGGCCGGCAACATTGACCCCAAGGGCAAGACTTCTCTGATCAAGGAGTGTTGACCCAAATCCAAACGATTCAAACCAGCCTGTGCCAAAATGGCGCCATCGACGGCTCCTACTTCGACTTTAGCCAATCGAGTTGGCACATTTCCTCGCAAACTTTCCGTCAAAAGATTTGGATAAAAATATCGAATCTGCGCGGCTCTCCGAGGACTCGATGTCCCAATTCGCGTTCCTGCCGGAGTCTCTGAAAGTTTGAATCCCTGCCGACTTAAAAAAACATCTCTCGGATCTTCTCGATTTAAATACGCCAAAAGGCTAAAAGCATCTTCTAGAAGAGAAGGAACATCTTTCAAAGAATGAACCGCAATATCTGCTTCTCCCCGAATTAAGGCTTCTTCCAAAGCTTTAATGAAAAGCGCCTTTCCTCCCACTTCGGCTAGAGGACGATCAAGAATCTCGTCTCCCCGGGTCGAAATAAAGACCAATTCAATCTTCAACTCCGGAAAATTTTTAAGTAAATTCCCCCGAACTTGGTTTGCCTGAATCTTGGCCAGAGCACTCGATCGAGTCGCAATTCGAAGAGGAGACATTTCATCCTTGCCTGAAAAAGGGCCGATTTTGAGTAAGGGGAAATTTTCATGCAAGATCATTCGAGTCTAAAATTTTGAAATCAATCTAAACGGGGAAGCAAAGTAATGGACACTGGAGAATTCAAAAGTAAATATTCACCCTCATCCAGCGACAAAAAAGAAACTCAAGGGCATTCTTGCTGTCACTCTCACAAGGAAGAAAAAAAACAAGTTCACAACAATTTCCAAGGCGGATATAGCTATACCAGCAAATACGTCGGGGGACTCTCCGAAGAAAGTTCCGGATCCTGTTGTCATGAAGAACATCCAGAATGCGAGGTCAATCTCAGCGAGATGAATTTTTTAGAAAGACAAAGGCATTCTCGAGATCTCATTCAAAGAAAAATTATTGAAGAACAAAAAATGGCTGAAGAACGGGCGAAGCAAGAAGCTGAAGTTCGTTTAAAAGCCCAACGAGAACAGCAACTTCAGCAGCAACAATATCTACAACAGCAGATCTATTTAAATAATCAGAATAAACAGTGAGACTCTCTCTACTAAGGCGCTAAAGCACTAATCTCAGCTGTAAATTCATCTTTTATGGCGCCCCCCAGCAATGGAGGCAGAAATCCTTTCAAGCAGCTAAGACACCTGGGGAGTTACGAAAAAATTACTCTGAACCCATGGAATAGAATACATTTTCATAGTAAAATGCAGAGTAAATTGAAGTCAATTCATAAGGATACCTATAAAAATGTTTAGTATCGAAACATTACTAAAATCCAATGAGGGAAAAACTTTAGAGTTCAAGCGTGATTTAAGTTCTCCCAAGGGAATTTTGAAAACCATAGTTGCTTTTTCGAATACAGCCGGTGGGACCTTGATCATAGGGATAGAAGATAAAGAGAAAAATATTCGTGGCATTGAAGATCCTTTTTTGGCGGAGGAAAAACTAGCAAGTTTAATCAATGCGCATATTGCCCCTCAGATTTTACCTGAGATCCAAATACTTCCATGGCGAGGTTTGTATCTGCTTATGGTTGAAATTTTTCCAAGTGCAGCAAAGCCTCACTATTTAAAACAAGAAGGGTTAGGACAAGGCGCTTATATTCGCGTTGGATCTACTAACCGTCTCGCAGACGCTGTTATGCAATCAGAACTTAAACGGGTTGGAATTGTTGATTCTTTTGATAAACAAGCCTTGCCTGACTTAAGTGCGGATGATTTAGATTTTAAAGCAATTTCTGAAGCTTTTTCTTCTATTAAAAAAATAAAATTATCTGATTTAGAGTCTCTAGATTTTCTGACTATTTATCAAAGCAAAAAAGTTCCGACTACGGGTGGCTTAATTTTATTTGGCAAAGATCGTTTGAAGCATTTCCCAGATGCCTGGATTCAAGTCGGTCGCTTTGAAGGAATCACCAAAACGAAAATTTTTGATACCCAAGAAATCACTTCTTATCCTGTTTTAGCCATCGATGAAGTCATGAATTTTGTCAAAAAACATGCTATGCATGGCATTGAAATAATTAACTCAAAAAGTCTCTCTAAAAACACTCACACCTGGAGCTTACCTCTAGCGGCCATTCGAGAGGCTGTTATTAATGCCGTGGTACATTCAGATTATGCCCAACAAGGTGCCCCTATTCGTCTTTCAATTTTTGATGACCGGGTCGAAATAGAAAACCCAGGACTGCTCTTATTTGGTTTAACCATTGATGAGCTTAAGAAAGGCGTTTCAAAATTAAGAAATCGGGTAATTGGACAGGTTTTTTATCGTCTTGGTTTAATTGAACGATGGGGAAGTGGTATCGGCAGAATCATTGACATCTCTAAAGAGTCTGGCCTTCCTGCGCCATTATTTGAGGAAATAGGTACTCATTTCCGTGTGACTATAGGCACCCAAGCCATCACTCCACCTATCTTAAATTCAACAGATCAGTCCATCCTTCAATTATTAAAAAAACCGAAATACACAAAAGGCCTATCAACCAAAGAAATTTCTGATGCCATAGGAAAATCAACTAGAACGATAAGAAACCGCATTATTTCCCTGTCTGAAAAAGGATTCATTGTTGAAATTGGGAGCAGCATCAATGACCCTCAAAGAAAATATCTTTTAAAATAATAAAATTCGAGAAGGCGACCATGCCTTGAGAGGCCAAGTTTTGATTAGATAGCGCTAAATTCCGCAATCGCCTCTTCAATAATTCGCCCTTGCTTTGAGAAGATGTAGGGATTTGCTTGACCACATCACTAAGGCGCTAAAGCACTAATCTCATCTATTGATTCAGAATCTCGCTCCATGATGTCTATTCTTTTCCCCCCTATACGAAGAAACTCTTGGTAAAGAATGCGGTAGATTTTTTCTTGCGTTTCAATCTCTTTCGTAATGAGTTCTTTGATATAGGCGCAAGTGGCTGCTTTTGTCACTTTGGTGCATTCATCATTTTTAGCACTCAGGCCCAACAAACCCCTGACTTCAAAAGCCAGGGTTCCACTTTTACTGCGATATACAACCATCTTTGGATCGAAGTGTGCGCAGTGAGGACAATCCTCAGCTCGATTTTGCGGGGCGGGGTGATTCAAAATTCTTCGAATTTGCTTTACAGAATTCCAAAGACGTTGAGCCTTATACTCAGCTTTTTTTTTCGCTGAAATCTCGCTTTCGCTTTCCCTTGCATCCATAAGGGCCTCCAAAACTAGACGCTGTTCTTTCACTAAGCCTTTAAGCTCATCCAAAGAACGCCCTGATAAAACATCCTCAAAAGAAGAAGATTCCCATTTCCCGACGATCCAATCGAGCATACAAAAAACCACGTCTTCAATAAGCTTTTTCTGGATTTCATTAATAGGAGCAAAGCCTGTGAAGCATTCTACTTCGGGTACTTGGAAGTCCATTATTCGCTCGGGAATTTCAGCGGGAACCATCCGGCTAGCAATTTCTCTTCGTTCCGCTATTAATGTCGTGAATCTCATTAATCTCATTAAACGCTCTATCGGATCAGGGGCGGGAACTAAACCAACAGCGGGAACTAAACCAACAGCGGGAAATCTCATACTTTTTCTCCGTTAAAAAATTTTCCGAACCTTAAAATAAAATTCCGCTGGAGTACACAACCTTTGCTTTTTATTTCTTTGCTCAATTGGCAAGAGTCTTAGCAATATTTGAGTAAAAATTCACTAAGACCCCGAAGGAATGAAATGCGAAAGCACGCTCTTAGAAGTCTTATCTGCATGAAGATCAGAACTCGGGGATAACTGCGTTCCATTCATCTGAACCTGAGGTTCCGTATTTTCTTGGTCTACTTCTTCCATCAAATAATGGCGATTTTGAAGATAAGCATTACGCATCGCAACATAAGGGTCCAGAGCATTATCGGTAATAAAACGAACCTGAGGCAGGACATCCGAGGCAATTTGAACATATTGCACAGTTTGAATTCCCCAATACGTTCCATTCTCCCCAATGTAGTTCACGGGATTCATGAAGAAGTCAGGGACCAAGCCAATCGTTTCGCTGACCGACGAAGGACCGATCAAAGGCAGCACCAGATAAGGCGTATCCCGCACTCCCCATTTCGCCAAGGTCAGGCCAAAACTTTGAGACCGAGGATAAAATCCTGCGCCCGAAGCCACGTCAATTAAGCCCAGGCCCCCCAAGGTCGTATTTAAAAATAATCGAATAATATCCTGACCCGCCCAACGGAAATTCCCCTGGAGACAGTCATTTCCAATCGTTGGAACCATTTGAAAATTAGCAAACACATTGTGAACCGCTTGTCGTCCCATCGAAGGAATGGCCTTGTTATAAGTTTTAACGACTGGATCAAATACATGATTGGTTAAAGCCATATCAAAACGAAACATTGGGCGATTGTATTTTTCGAAAGGATCAATATTGGCCGATTGAGAACTGGTAGAAGAACGATCAATGTGATTTCCTGCACATCCCGCGAGTAATCCGATGGAAATGATGCTCATTAAAGCGATTAGATTTCTCACCCCTGTCCTTCCCCCAAACTGACTTTGATGCGGCAGTTTATATCCAAAAATGAGTTTTGCTAGGAGCGTATTAATCATCTACTAAGATCTCGTATTAATCTGAACCCAGGCACTCGCCCCGATTCTTAAAGGATATTTTTTTATCTGTTCTGGCGTCTCTTCCAAACTAACTTTAACCGGGTAGCGTTGAACCACTTTCACCCAATTTCCGGTCGCATTTTCTGGAGGTAAGAGACTAAAATTCGCCCCACTGCTTCCACTCAGATCAATCACTTTTCCCTGAAAGGTCACTCCAGGATACATGTCCATTCTTATCTCAGCCGTTTGGCCTACACGAATTCTGGATAATTGCGTTTCTTTATAATTTACCTCCACCCAAAAATGCTGATTATCAATCAACATAAATTGACTTTGCAGAGCCTCCACCACAGTTCCAGGGCGCAAGGTAAATTGAACCAAATAGCCATCCACGGGAGAAAAGACCTGGGTATAACTTAAATTTAAAGTGGCTGTTTTGAGAGCGGCACTGGCCACATCCAGTTGATGCTTGGCCACGTCTAAATTACGTTTCGCTTCTTCCAAACTTTCTGCTGCAGAAAGAACGGCGGCTTTCGCAGAAAGCTCTCCGCCTAAAGTCTGATCTCCTTGTTGAGCAGAAGCTTGATTTTCTTTTACCAAAGTTTGAATACGGGCATTTGTGGCCGTCGCCACAAATAAATCGGCTTTCGCTTTCTCCCAATTGGCTTGGGCAACATTAATCGCCTCTACTGAAGACAACACTTTAGCTTGATCTAAAGACAAAGTAGCTGCCGCCTGCTCCTTTGCATATTCATAGGGACGGGGGTCCAAAGAAAAAAGCTTTTGCCCTTGATGAACTTTCTGATAATTCTGAACATCCACTTGATCGACCACCCCATCTACCTGAGTGGCCATATTGATCACATTTCCGTTCAGATAGGCATCTTCCGTACTGGGATAAATTTCACTGTAAAAGTAATAAGCCGTTGCGAAAGATACGAGAGCCAAGCCAAGTGCTGTTAGCAGCAAGATCTTGCGATTGAGAAATTTCTTAGCCTCCACGTCTCCCCCCCCCTCAACAATTTACAGATCTAGAATCAAACGCGCCGGATCTTCCAGAGCTTCTTTGATGGTTCTCAAAAAGAGAACGGAATCTCGCCCATCAATGATTCGATGATCGTAGGTGAGCGCTAAATACATCACCGGCCGAACTTTAATTTCCCCCTTCACCACAACAGCACGATCCACAATATTGTGCATCCCCAAAATGGCACTTTGAGGAGGATTGATAATCGGCGTTGATAGCATGGAACCGAAGGTTCCTCCATTGGTAATGGTGAAGGTTCCTCCCTGCATTTCTTCAATAGCGAGCTTTCCACTGGAAGCCCGAGCTGCAAAATCTCGAATTTCTTTTTCAATTTCCGCCATGGATTTTTGATCTGCATTACGAACCACGGGAACCACCAAACCTCGTTCTGAACCCACCGCAATTCCAATATCAAAATAGCCGTGATAGACCACGTCTTCCCCGTCAATCGAGGCATTTACGCTGGGAAACTTCTTCAACGCTGCAACAACTGCCTTGGTAAAGAAGGACATAAATCCCAGTTTCACACCATGCGCTTTTTCAAATTGATCTTTGTATTTGGCACGCAATTCTTGAACGGCAAACATATCCACCTCATTAAAGGTGGTGAGCAATGCGGAACTGTGTTGAACGTCTAGCAAACGTTTTGCAATCGTTTTACGAAGACGGGACATCGGGGCTCTCTCTTCCATCCGCGCTCCGGAAGAAGGCTTTGGCTTCAGAACTTCAGCTGTTGTTGACGAAGGAACACTGACACCATGCGCTAAGAAATTTTTTACATCTTCTGGAAGGAGTCTTCCGCCTTTTCCCGTTCCTTGAATTTGCTCTGCCCTAAGATTGTTTTCAGAAAGTAGGCGACGAACCGCGGGAGACACTTCATCAGAGGCCTCCGTTTCTTTTGTAGGCGTTTGCACCTCGGATACCGAAGCAAGGGAAGCTGCTGGCGCAGAAGCTTTCGTCCCAACACTGATTTTTCCAATCACTTCCTCAGAATGAACCGAATCCCCTGCTTGCTTAAGAATGGATTCCAAGACCCCTTCTGCTGAGGCCTGCACCTCAAGGACCACTTTATCTGTTTCAATCTCGACTAAAACTTGACCGGATTTAACGGCATCTCCCACTTTAACATTCCAAGCCGTAATGCCCCCTTCTGAAATCGATTCGGGAAACGTCGGTGCTTTAATTTCAATAGTCATTTTATGCTTTCCTTAAGGCTTGTTTGACGAGGGCGGTTTGCTGCTCACGGTGCAAAGAAGCATAGCCCGCTGCGGGCGAGGCAAAGGCCGCTCGACCGCTATAAGTTAACACTTGGTCTTTCAATAAGAGAGGCTGAATATCATGCTGAATGGTAAGCCAGGCCCCCTGATTTTCAGGCTCTTCCTGACACCAGACCCAATCTTTGACTTTGGCATAAGGCTTTAAGACAAACTCCAAGGCCTTACGAGGAAAGGGATATAACTGCTCTAGTCGAATGATGGCGATATCCGTAATTTTCGATTCTTCCCGCTCTGCCAAGAGGTCGTAATACACTTTCCCCTGACAGAGAATGACTCGTCGAACTTTCTCAATCGGCTGCTGATGGGTTTCTGGGATCACACATTGATATTCCCCTTTGGCCAAATCTTCCAAACTGGAAATACACGCCGGATGACGCAATAAACTTTTCGGCGTCATAACGACCAAAGGTTTACGATAAGGGCGCAAAACCTGACGACGAATGAGATGAAACATTTGTGCAGGCGTTGTTGGAACACAGACTTGAATATTGTCATTCGCACACAATTGAAGAAAACGCTCCAAACGTGCCGAAGAATGCTCCGCCCCCATTCCTTCATATCCATGCGGTAAAAGCATCATCAAGCCACAAAGCCTGCCCCATTTTTCTTCTGCCGAAGAGATAAATTGATCAATGACCGGCTGGGCCATATTCACAAAATCCCCAAACTGCGCTTCCCAAATCACCAAAGCCTCTGGATTTGCACAGGCATAACCATATTCAAATCCCAGCACGGCAAGCTCAGATAAAACAGAGTTATGAATAATAAAACGCTGATCTCTGGGAGCGATCTGCGACAAGGGAGTGTAGGTTTCTCCCTTATTTTGATCGTGAATCACGGCATGACGGTGTGAAAAAGTGCCTCGTTCAACGTCTTCGCCTGTAAAACGAATCAAGACATCGTCCTTGAGCAAAGTTCCATAGGCTAAAACTTCGGCATACCCCCAGTTAATCGGAAGTTCTCCCCGAGTCATACGCGCTCGATCTTGCAGGACTTTTGCAACCTGACGTTGAGGCGTGAAGGCTGCAGGCAACTGATCTAGTTTTTGGGCTATCTCCAGAAGCTTGCTCATTTCAATTTGGGTCGAAGTCTTATCGTCCCAGGCTGTTTTAAAGTATCGAGCCCAAACCCCAGGCCCTTTCTGACCCGATTGGACTAAATCCACCAGAGACTGACCTTTTTCTAAATTCACTTGATAGGCCTTGAACATCGCTTCCGCTTCCCCTGCTTGAATCAGTCCCGCTTGCAATAATTTCTCAGCGTAAATTGACCAAGGCGTCGGATGTTTGCGAATTTCTTGATACATCAAAGGTTGGGTTGCCGCAGGCTCATCGGCCTCGTTATGACCATGCGTTCGGTAGCATACTAAATCGATCACGACATCTTTGTGGAAAGTCATGCGATATTCCAGAGCGAGTTGAGCGACTCGAATTACCGCTTCGATATCATCTCCATTGACGTGAAAAATGGGGCATTCCGTCATCTTTGCGACACCCGTGCAATACACTGAACTTCGGGCATCCTGAACTTCGCTGGTTGTAAAACCGACCTGGTTATTAATCGTGATGTGAATCGACCCCCCCGTGTAATACGCCCGAGTCTGGGACATATTCAAGGTTTCCATTACCACCCCTTGACCGGCAAAGGCGGCATCTCCATGCATATGCAGGCCCATGACCTTATCTCGATTAAATTCTCGTTTTGCTTGTTTGGCTCGAACGGCGCCTTCCACAACCGGAGCGACAATTTCTAAATGGGAGGGGTTAAACGCCAGAGCAAGATGAACAGAACCCTTGGAGGTTAAAATTTCGGAAGAAAATCCATTGTGATATTTCACATCTCCTGAGAGCAAATCCGAACTGTGTTTGCCCTCAAATTCTGCCAATAAATCGGCAGGAGGTTTTCCCAAAATATTCACTAAAACATTCAATCGACCTCGATGCGCCATGCCCATCAAAACATGTTCAATTCCCGCTTGACTGGCTTCTTCAATGATTTGATGAACCAGAGGAATCAAAGCGTCTCCCCCTTCCAAGGAAAATCGTTTTTGCCCGGCATATTTCATGCCTAAAAACTTTTCCAGGCCATCGGCGCTGATTAAACCTTGGAGAATTTTTTTCCGAAATTCCGGACTAAAAGACGGAGTTTTTAAAATTTCCAAGCGCTCCTGAAAAAACTTTCGCTCCTGACTTTCATGCATATGCATGTATTCCAGAGCCAGGGAGCCACAATACGCCGACTCCAAACTTGAAATAATATTTTTAAGGGTCTTTTCCCCGGAAATGTGAAATCCTGGCAGTTCAAAAACTGTTTCCAAATCTTGGGTAGACAAACCGTGATAACTCAAACTCAATTCTGGAACTTCTGCACGCTTCATCAAATTAAGCGGATCGATTTTCGCCTTGAGATGTCCCCAGGAACGATAGGACTGAATCAAATTCATCACTTGAACGGCTTTTGCATTCAGAGGAGCTTCTACAGACCCTAAAATCGCTTGTGAAGAAAGATGTCGAAAAGCTTCTTGAATCGCTCCATGTTTTTTATCCGGAGAGGTTTGGCCTCGGGTCAATGCTTCAAAATAGGCCCGAGATCCGGCATCCACGGAATTCGGATTATCTAAATACTGTTCGTAAAGGCTTTCTAAGTAAGCACTATTTAGGCCAGTTAATTCTGAGCTAGCCCAGGCAGATTCCATGGCTGATGTCATCGTATTTATGCGCCTCTTTTTAACATTTCTTTTCGCAATTTACCGATTGCTTCTGTGGGATTCAACTTCTTCGGACAGACGCTGACGCAATTCATGATGCTGCGACAACGAAAGACACTGAAATGATCTTCCAAATCGGCCAAACGTGCCTCCGTTTCGGTGTCCCGAGAGTCGGCCACAAATCGGTAGGCCTGTAAAAGTCCTGCTGGACCTACAAATTTATCTGGATTCCACCAAAACGAAGGACAGGAAGTGGTGCAACAAGCACATAAAATGCACTCATACAAGCCATCCAACTTGGCCCGATCTGCGGGAGACTGTAAGCGTTCTTTTGCCGGGAGAGGATCCTTATTTTGCAGAAAGGGCTTAACCCGCTCTAAGTTTTTATAAAACTGCGTCATATCCACGACCAGATCTCGAATGACAGGCAAGCCTGGCAAAGGACGAAGGACAATTTTTTTGCCCAATTCAGAAACTAAGGTAATGCAGGCTAAACGATTCTTTCCATTAATGTTCAAGCCATCCGAACCACAGACCCCTTCTCGGCAAGACCGTCTCAAAGCAAGGCTAGGATCTTGTTCTCTCAATAATTCAATCGCCGCTAAAACCATCATGTCGCTTTTATCGGGAATCGTCAGTGAATACTCTTGCACATATTGCCGATCCTCCTCTGGGTTGTATCGGTGTATAACGAATTCTAAATCCATGAAATTCCCCCTTTTTAATAAACGCGCTTTTTGGGTTGAAAGGCTTCCACATGTTTGGGCTTAAAGTTCACCTCACGCAAAGCCTTACGATCTCCTTCTTTGAAGAACAAGGTGTGCTTCAGCCAGTGGGTATTATCAATTTCCGGATAATCCTCACGGCTATGGGCTCCTCGAGATTCCGTTCGATAATTGGCCATCACCGCCGTCGCTCGAGCCACTTCCATCAGATTATCGAGCTCTAAAACTTCCAAACGCATGGTGTTAAATTTTTGGGATTTGTCGGGAAGATAGGCCCGAGATAAACGCTCTTGAAGCTCGGTTAAAACTTTTAAGCCTTGCTCCATGACTTCTCCTTTGCGGAATACGCCAAAATCTCGCTGCATGGTTCTTTGCATCGCCTTGCGAATCGCAAAAACATCTTCTCCCCCTTTTGAAGAATTTTCCCAACGATGGTAACGAGACAAACTGGCGTCTAAATCGGAAGCAGAGGCCTTGGGTAAATCGAAGCCCGATCGCAAACTTTCTGAAATATGAATTCCACTGGCCCGACCAAAAACGACTAAATCTAAAAGAGAGTTGCTCCCCAAACGATTCGCTCCATGCACTGAAACGCTCGCACATTCTCCAATCGCATAAAGCCCTTCAACGATCTGATCGTTTCCTTGAGAATCCAAACTTAAAGCCTGGCCATGAATGTTGGTGGGAATTCCCCCCATCATGTAATGACAAGTTGGAGTGACGGGAATTGGCTGAGTGACCGGATCCACGTGAGCAAAGGTTTTCGCAATCTCACGAATCCCCGGTAGCCTTTTTGAAATGAGTTCTTCACCCAAATGTGTTAAATCCAAATGAACATAATCCTCGCCTTGAGGATTAAACCCTCGACCTTCTCGCATTTCCATGACTGAGGCCCGAGAAACGACATCTCGAGAAGCCAAATCTTTTGCACTCGGAGCATAACGTTCCATGAAACGTTCCCCATTTTTATTTCGAAGGATTCCGCCTTCTCCTCGACAGCCTTCTGTCACCAGGACCCCCGCTCCGGCAATTCCCGTAGGATGAAATTGCCAAAACTCAATGTCTTGAACCGGAACCCCCGCCCGTAGCGCCATCCCCAATCCATCTCCTGTATTGATGTAGGCATTGGTCGTGGATTCGTAAATTTTTCCCGCCCCTCCCGTCGCCAAAACCGTAATCGCCGCATTAAACACAGCCAGCTCTCCGGTTTCGATACAAAGCGCGATCACTCCACTGATTTTGTTTTGAGCGGTTTTGATTAAATCCAAGGCATACCATTCGGTAAAAAAGGTGGTTTGATGCTTTAAATTCGTTTGAAAAAGGGTATGAAGCATGGCATGCCCCGTTCGGTCTGCTGCAGCACAGGTTCGTTCGGCGATCTTGCTGACATCAAATTCTCGACTCATGCCCCCGAAGGCCCGCTGATAAATTCGTCCATCTTCCGTTCGGGAAAAAGGCAAGCCCATGTGTTCCAATTCATAAATCGCTTGAGGAGCATGCTCACACATATATTCAATGGCTTCTTGATCCCCTAAATAATCTGAGCCCTTCACCGTGTCATACATATGCCAAACCCAATTGTCCTCATGCATATTGCCCAAGCTTGCCGCCATGCCCCCTTGAGCAGCCACGGTATGAGAACGAGTGGGGAAAACTTTGGTAATCACGGCAACTTTATTTCCTGCTTGCGCAATTTGAAGCGCGGAACGAAGCCCCGCTCCCCCCGCTCCAATCACAATTGCATCAAAATTGTACTGACCTATCGCCATGCTCTAACCCCACACTGTTAATACGCCCCAAACGAGGCAAGAAAATAATCCGAGTGCAATCAAAAACTGCAAGCTTCCTCGCAGCACGGCACAATGAATGTAATCGGTCAAGACCGTCCAAATTCCCACCCAAGCATGAACCAAGAGGGATAGCAACACCAAGAGGGAAAGGATCTTCATCCAGGGATGTTCAAAAAGAACACACCAGGTTTTGAAATCTATCTCTGGATGGCTTCCAAAAAATACCGTCAAAAAAATCACATAAGCCAGAAGAATGAGGGCACTAAGCCTTTGCAAAAACCAATCTTTTAAACCCGACTTCGTTAAGGCCATCAATTGATTCACCATAGCCATACTCCGATCCCCATCGTTGATAAGATTCCCAGCAGCAAGACGATCAAACTTGAAACTTTCGCAGCCCTTAAAGACTCGCCTAATCCACAATCCATCACGAGATGCTTAACTCCGGCAATCACATGAAAAAAAGCAGCACTCAAAAATATCCACAAAAAGAACGCTCCCCAAGTTTCTGTCAGCACGCATTTCACGCCCAAAAAGGCCGAAGCTCCGCTCAAAGAAAGGTGGAGATAATACAAAACAAAGGGAAGATAAATGAGTAACAAAACTCCTGAAATCCGATGAAGAATGGACACGATAGCCGTTATGGGAAATCGATACTGCAAAAGATCCATGACACCGACATTACGCGGTCTTGGCATCAAAAAATTCCTCTTAAAAATTGAAAGGCGAAAGTGTAGCTTCACGATCGTCTTAGGTCACGAGTTCGGCTCCCTAAAATTACACAAAAATTACAATTGACTCGTTTTGATTTAAATCTATGATTTGCCGAGTTTAAACCCCGGAGCCCCATTGCCCATGTCAGAAAAAGCCACTTTAAATTATAAAAATCAAACCTTTGAACTCCCCGTATTCCAAGGAACTTTAGGCCCCGACGTCATCGATGTCTCTTCCCTCGCCAAAGCCGGCGTTTTCACCCTCGATTCCGGATTTATGTCTACGGCTTCCTGCAGTTCCAAAATTACCTTTATTGATGGGGAAAAAGGCATCTTGCTTTATCGGGGTTATCCAATCAAAACCTTAGCCGATCAAAAAGATTATTTGGAAGTGTGTTATTTATTGCTTCGAGGGGAGCTTCCTACAGCTGCTCAAAAAAACCAGTTTGAGGATCAAGTAAAACATCACTCCATGCTGCACGATCAAATCGTTCATTTTTTTCAAGGCTTCCGACGAGACGCTCCCCCCATGGCCATTATGATTGGGGTCGTTGGAGCACTGTCCGCTTTTTATCATGACGGCCTCGATATTCATAACCAACAGCTTCGCGATTTAGTCGCCATTCGTTTAATTGCCAAAATGCCCACTATCGCTGCCATGTGTTACAAGCATGTGATTGGTCAGCCCTTTGTTTACCCAAGAAATGATTTATCTTATGCGGCCAATTTTTTACACATGATGTTTGCAACCCCTTGCGAAACTTACACTCCTAATCCCGTTTTCGTCGAAGCTCTCGATAAAATTTTCACCCTTCATGCCGATCATGAACAAAATGCTTCCACTTCAACGGTCCGCTTAGCAGGATCCACAGGCGCCAATCCTTTTGCCTGCATTTCCGCAGGAATCTCCGCCCTCTGGGGACCGGCACATGGAGGAGCAAATGAAGCAGCTCTCAACATGTTAAAGGTCATTGGAACTCCGGATCGTATTCCTGAATTTCTAGCCCGGGCCAAAGATAAAAATGATTCTTTCCGACTGATGGGGTTTGGACATCGGGTCTATAAAAACTACGACCCTCGGGCTCATGTCATGCGCGAAACCTGCGAAAAAGTTCTCAAAGAATTGGGACAATTAGATAATCCCGTTTTACAAGTCGCCGTCCAATTACAAGACATCGCTCTAAAAGACCCTTACTTCATTGAACGGAATCTTTACCCGAATGTGGACTTCTATTCCGGCATCGTTTTAAACGCAATTGGCATTCCTTCTAGCATGTTCACTGTAATCTTTGCCCTGGCCAGAACCGTTGGCTGGATTGCCCACTGGAATGAAATGATGGGAGATGCTAACGCCAAATTGGGTCGTCCCCGTCAGTTGTATCTGGGAGAAAAAGAACGAGACCTGAGGAATCTTGAGAATTGATTTAATTGAGATTTAAGAAAAACTCTCTATAAATGCTCGAATAAAAATGAACTATTAATAGGAGCGGACTCATGTCAGCATATGATATTTGTCTTTGGACAGTAAAAAGCCGTCAGAGTCACGAGATTATCGCTAAGATCGATAGACCAGGCGGAGAGATTCCATTTGGGACAGAATTGACCATTGGGAGGGGGAGGGGAACGTTCTCTCTCTTTTTTCGAGAGCCTATCTCTTCTGATCTCCTGCATGAGCTTTATCTAGATCTTGATGGAAAACGAATTCCTTGGGATCTTACGTATGGAAGAAAGCTGAAATTAAAAGATGCTGCCTCCAAAGAGGATCGCCTACGCGCTTTTGAAGCAATCGAACAATACGCCCCCTTCATTCGCACAGCAGGTGAAGCCCTTTATGATCAAATTCAAGATCTTATTGGAATGGAGAAGAAAGAATGTTTGGAAAGAATTTCCCAGAAGGTTTTGATCTATTACCAAAAAGGGAACTATCAGATGATTCCTTATTTCGAAGATGTCCTCGCCTATTCTTCTTGCCCCCCCCCTCCGGGCTTCCAAAGGCCGAGGGTACAACTGTCGCGGTTATTTTTAGAGAATATGGACTTTGAAAATTTCTTTAAATATTTTCCCGACGATTTCCCTCGCGCTAAGCTCTATGAATTCACTTACGATTTCCTCTGCCAAGATCCTGAAAAGCTTGGAATGGATCCCACAGAAAAATCTAAAATTACCCTAAGACTTCTTAGCTTATGCAGCTCTGAAAAAGCCACTTTAATAAAAGGACGTATTTTTCAAGATCTTTGCCAAAGTCCTTTCAATAGTAGCGTCGAATTACTCGACTTAGCAGGCTGCCTCAAAGGAGATGACTTATTATTAGCAGCCAGTGTCATTCATATGCACTCTCAAAGAATTCGCGCACTAGAAGAGCAAGTCAAAGCGCTTCTTTTAATACCTGCGAGCACCGCAACCGTCATGGCACCTCTTTCTCCGGAGACCAAAATATCCAGGCGATGGGAACTTAATACATGAAGAATCAAAATCGACCCGGCATAGTTTTTTCCGGGTTCAAAGACTGCGGTGACCGTAATTCCAGGATAACTATTGATGGTGAGTAGAGCATCTTCGAGTTGATGATAGGTGATGGGCCTGTTCAAATATTTTTCAAGCGGTTCTTCGAGCTGAGCGGGGGTGTAGATACTTTTTCCGTCAATTTCAATTCGTTCGATATGACCGTGCTGAGCTTGAAGATGAACAATGCCCGCGCTCGTGATCTTTTGGACCGGGATATAGACCTTTGAAAGAAAATAACCTTGGGCACGAATGTAATCTTCAAGAACCTCTGCGATCTTATTTAAATCTGCCACGCTGAGTTTGCCGTCTTTATCTTCGAGTTGATGTTGCAGTTTTTCCGTAAGTTCATTGAGTTTTGTTAGGCTGACTTTGGGGTAGGTGCTCATCCCTAAGACATCGATTTTTTTGACATAAAAACGAAGTCCGGTGGTTTCTGCAGGAGCGGGAGCTTGTTTTTGAAGTTTGGGAGCGGGCTCGGTAAAAACGGGTAAGCTCGTGAGAAAAGGCTGGGGGAGATTGGGAAGGGCTCCTCCGGGGGTTCCGGCCGGAGGGACAGGTGGAGTATCTGCAAAAACAGAGGAGGAGAAGGCTAGGAGGAGTCCTAAAAAGAGTTTTGAATGACGCATGACTATTTCCCCTCTCCAAAAAAGAGGGGGAGTCTGGTTGAGGTCTTGAACCTTGTCTATATACTCCAAAGCTTTGAAAAAAGGGGGATGGAGTTGCGATTATTGAGACTAGCGCCTGCGGGAATAGGAATTTTATCTTGGATCTTCGCTTCTTATAGTTTTGCGGACATCAGTCCCATTTCTCCGATGTCTCCCAGTTCAACGCCTTCTGGGCCCCAGTCCTCAGATTTTGGAGCCCAGGTTCAAAAAGCCACGACGGCAGGCTTACAAATTTTTACAGGGGTGAGTAGCGATCATTTTTTGAAAAAAGATGCTGATTTTTTAGATCTGGATTCGAATGATCCGGACAGTCAAAAGCAATTCAAAATTGATAATCAAGGCTTAAATGAGCAGGGGGATATTTCATGACGACCCTCTTAACCCCCACGGTATTTACGGTTTTTCAAACTTCTTATGTGAATCATTTGGTCTTGGCTTTAGGCCATTTAAATGTGTATGCCCTGGCCTTGTTTTATGCCTTGGCGGGGATTGAGATGGGAATCTTCGGATTAGTCTGGGCCCTACGTCAGGATGAATTATTTGGAGTATTTTTCTTCAAGGTACTGAAGCTGGGGTTTATTTTTTTTGTTATCTCAGAATATCCCTCTCTTCTACAAACCCTCATTAATGGCTTTACGCAATTGGCTTTTGCCAGCG
>Ga0206795_1086_pt1 | contig 20073 bp, 16 predicted proteins | sample Alteio_BWOrgCont_71_FD_152872 | JGI IMG/M metagenome (GOLD analysis project Ga0206795, IMG submission 152872) | Enriched cells from forest soil in Barre Woods Harvard Forest LTER site, Petersham, Massachusetts, United States -... | ecosystem: Environmental > Terrestrial > Soil > Temperate forest >... | reverse complement strand
AGCTCTCGGTGTACGCAAAGAAAATATCATGATGTGCGACTCCTCCGGCGTGGTTTATCGCGGCCGCACCAAGGGTATGAATAAATTCAAAGAGGAATTTATCGTCGACACCGAAGCTCGCACTCTAAGTGAAGCTCTGCAAGGCGCGGATGTGTTCATCGGCCTAAGTGTGGCCAACGCGGTGACGCCCGAAATGCTGAAAGGCATGGCGAAAAACCCAATCGTCTTCGCTATGGCCAACCCAGATCCGGAAATCACTCCAACACTCGCGAAGGAGACCCGCCCGGATGTGATCATCGCCACTGGCCGTTCGGATTATCCCAATCAAGTGAACAACGTGCTCGGTTTCCCCTCGATTTTCCGTGGCGCCCTCGACACCCGCGCCACACAAATCAATGAAGAGATGAAATTGGCGGCGGTGCACGCGTTGGCTGAACTGGCGCGGGAAGACGTGCCGGACAGCGTTTCTGCGGCGTACTCCAATCGCATGTTTCATTTTGGACCCGATTACATTATTCCCAAACCCTTCGACAATCGCGTGTTGTTGAAAGTGGCGCCCGCCGTGGCCAAAGCCGCTATGGACTCCGGCGTGGCTCAAATCCCGATTCAAGATTTGGATGCTTATGCTCATCAACTGGAAATGCTGCAGAGTCGGACACGCGGATTTATTCGCACGTTGATGAACCGGGTGAAATCGAAAGTGTCCACCAGCAAGTGCGAGTTGCCGCAGATTTATTTTCCCGAAGGTCGCAGTTCGAAAATCCTTAAAGCCATCAACTCCATGACCAGTGAAAAGGTGTTTCGCCCGGTGCTGCTGGGTGATCCCGAACAAATTCGCGCCAAGATTCGCGAGCTCGAATTGGACCACTTGAACGACGTGCAGATCTTCAATCCGGGCCGCGACGGCAAATTCAAGGATTATGCGAGCGCGCTTTACGAAGAGCGCAAACGCAAAGGTGTGACCTTTGCTGAAGCCGAGCGCTTAATGTACGATCCAAATTATTTTGCCGCCATGGCTGTACAAAAAGGCGACGCCGATGCCATGATCACCGGCGCCACTATGAATTATGCCGAATGCGTCCGCCCGATCCTAGAGATCATCGGATCTGGCCGCTCCAAGGTGGCGTCGGGTCTTAATCTGGTGTTGGTCAAGGACCGCATGCTGCTGTTCGCCGACACCACTATGAACATCGACCCCAGCGCGGAACAGCTGGCGAGCATCGCCATTCATGCTTCCAAAGTGGCTAAATATTTTGGATTGACTCCCAAAATTGCCATGCTCAGCTTCAGCAATTTCACCGGCAAACACACCAATCCGAAGAAGATGCACGAGGCCGCACAGATCGTACGCCAACGCCATCCCGACCTGATTGTCGATGGGGAAATGCAGGCGGACACCGCAGTTAATCCCACTATCGTGGAACGGATTTTCCCATTTTGCGATATCAAAGGTGGTGCGAATATCCTGCTCTTCCCGACGTTGGACGCTGGCAATATTGGCTATAAGCTGGTACAACAGCTCGGCGGCGGCGAGGTCCTGGGGCCCTTCATTATGGGTATTAAAAAACCAGCTAATGTGCTCCAGAGAACTTGCACGGTCGACGATATAGTGAATACAATAGTAATAACGGCACTCGAGGCTCAGGCCTACAAAGAGTAGTGCCTCAAAAGGAGACTGAGAAACTGACTTCGAATCTAAACGCAAAACCTCGCGTGATAGTCGTCGGCGCCGGTCTCAAGTCGGATCCCTTTAACGAAATCAAAGAAAGTTTAGTTGAGTTGGAAGATCTGGTCTCCGCTTGGGGCGGAGAGCTGGTGGGCAATGTGGTGCAGATTCTTGCCCAGTACAATTCGGCCATGCTCCTCGGCAGCGGCAAGGTTCAAGAAATCAAAGAGATGATCGATGAGAGCGCCGCCTCCGTGGTGATCGTGGATCACCATCTAACCGGTGTTCAGGGCCGCAACCTGCAAGAGGCGCTGGGCGTGGCGGTCATGGATCGCAATCAGGTGATTGTCGATATTTTCGCCCAACGCGCGAAGACCCATGAGGGAAAACTTCAGGTGGAACTGGCGCAGATGCTGGATCAACTCCCGCGCATGGTCGGTGCGTGGATGGGATCTCTTTCCCGTCAAGGCGGCGGGATCGGAACCCGCGGTCCTGGTGAGACGGCTTTGGAAAATGACCGCCGCCGCATTCGCGAGCGCGTGAAAGCAATTCGCAAACAGTTGGAAGGTGTACGCAAACACCGGCAACAGCACCGGGCTCTGCGCAAACGGATGAAAATTCCCACCTTCGCTTTGATCGGTTACACCAACTCAGGCAAATCGACCCTGCTCAATCAGTTGACCAACTCCAATGTGGAAGTGAAGAACCAAGTTTTCGCCACTTTGGACCCCACCACTCGCAAAGTTTTCTTACCTGAGATCGGCGACGCCCTGGTGACCGACACGGTGGGATTTATTCGCAAGCTGCCGGCGCATTTAATTGAGGCCTTTAAGGCAACTCTTGAAGAATCCGGTGAAGCGGAAGTTCTGCTGCATGTGGTGGATGTCTCATCGCCTCAGATGGAACAGCAAATGCATGTAGTGGAAGAGTTAATTCACGAGTTCGGCTGGGAGAAAAAGCCGATCATTTATGTCTTCAACAAAATCGATCGAGCCCCTCTGGAACGCCAGCTGAAGGTGAAAGCTTTCCCGCGCGTTATGGTGAGCGCTCTTAAGGGCGATGGTTTGGACAAACTCCGCCAACAAATGATCGTGATCGCGCAGACCTTTAACGAACAAGTTGAACTCTATTTTCCCAAAGCAGAAGAGCATCGCATTTACGAACTGGGCCGCGAGTCTCATATCGTGAAGACCGAGCCCGCCAGTACCGGCACGATCTGCTATGCGACTCTCACTCCAGCCCAAGCCTCACGCTGGAGTTCATTCATGGTTCAGAATAAAAAGTATTGAAAATAGAGTCGGCGTCGTGCACGGCGGATTGGAGTCGCACAAACTGAGGACTCTGATAGACCGTCAATTCGCGCGCCAGCGCCGCATTGAGCGGACCAGCCAGCGTTTTGGAAAAAAATACCTCCGTCGCCTCCAGCTGCAGACCATGATACCAACGGTTGATTTCTCTCTGCAGATAAGCGTCCACTATGTGATCACTCCACCAGCGCAATGGCCGCGCCGAGCCCACGATCACCGCCAGCCATATCAAAGTGTTGTTGACTCCATTTTGCGCCAGCCAGTAGGCCGAGCCCGCGGGCGCCAACACTGTTCCTAAGTCCAAAAGTCCTACGGAAACCGCACGCCAGCGCTTTTCCAAGGCATGAAAGCGGCTCAGGGCATGGTTGAGATCATGGCGCGAAAGAGATTCGCGCGGATCAAATTGGACGGAGTCGATGAGCTGACCCAGCTTGATAATGGCGCTCTCGGGATCACTCTCGATGAGAGCCTGATATTCTCGGCGCACAGATTCCGGAAGGTAAGTGATTGGCGGCAGACGAATTTGATCGGAAGGAATATCTTCCATATCGTGAATGAATTCCGAAAAGAACTGTCGACTCTCATTCTGTAGGGCTTGGACTTCCTCATCAGAATTTTCAATTGTCGCGATGCGACCGGTCTGCAATTCCGCGATCATTTGGGCCACCGCCACACGATCATGGGCCTTATGGTCTTCCGACATACGCCTGGCGATGATCTGCGAGGGCCGAAAGTGCTGAAAAGCATTGAGTAGCATGCGGTCCGGAATGGCCGTGAGATTGCCAAATTGATAGATCAAATTGCGCAATTGTCCGTCGAAGGAGCGAAATTTGTTGCGCAAAACATCGCGCACCTCCAAATAGTGAAAGTCGCCCGCGGAATGAAGGCCCGAATCGCGCGCAATCACCTTGAGAGCTTTTTCCCAAATCTGCAGTGCCATCCGGCGCCGTTGGTGGCTGAGCCAAAATTCCCGGCTGCCCGCCAAAATTCCTTCAATCGCAGATTTTTGCGAATACTTTTTTATTTGCTCGGCATGATCTCGCATATAGCCGACCAGAGTTTTAAAGTCGGGAAACTCGGGCAGCGGATTGAGGTCCGCCAGCGCCCTACCCGCCGCCACATCCAACGAATAAGGCATGACGTAAGCACCCAGGACTCCATCCGAAAAACGGCGGCCTTGGGTTCCATATATGGAATTGGACAAATCCAAGAGTAGATCGCGAATTTCATTCTGCGAAACCGAAGGGTCCGCCAAATAAACAAATATAGTTTTCTTTTTGCCGTAGAGCCGAAAGGTGGAGCTGAGCATTTTCACGTTGGCCTGGTTGCGTACGGTGCGCGAATCCACCAGTAGCATCAGCACATCTGCGGGATAAATCACTCGCTGGGCTTTCTTCAAATTGTCCGGCTCAAATCCAGCAGCCGATCCGGTGTCGAAGTCCGGCGAGTCGACAAAGGCCAAGTCACGAGGAATCTCCGGATGAAAAGCCAAAAGGCCGCTCCCGGCAGAAGAACTCTGCTCGGGCTTCACCCAGGGATCAAGTCGTCCAAATCGCCGACGCAACTCCTCTTCCGCCTCGCCCCCGTCATTGGCCGCAATCACCATACGTTTGGTCAAGCCGGGAAATGATCCCACTTGAGAAAGCGGTTGATCGAGATGCAGGTTCGGAGTTCCCGTAATCAAGCTCGACAGGGAATTAAATAAAGTGGATTTACCCGCGTTGCCGCCGCCGACAATTGAAATCGCCATGAGTCGGTCTTCACCATCACGCGTGCTGACATAATCGGAAAGCAGTTGATACCAAGACCGGTCGCGAATGGCTTCTGCTCCCGGCGCCTCATCCAATGCCTGCTTGAGGCTATGTAAGGCAATGGACATATTGATCGGATTTTCCAAGAGCAGGATGCTGTCGCAAGTCGCCTCTGCGCCGGACCCACCGGTTGCTCGCGCCGGACATGCAAGAATTAGGGAGACTATTACCACTATGAGTTTCATAGACTTCTATCCTTCAGGTCGTTTAAAATTTCTTGGCGCAGATCAAGCAGACGCAAAGGTGCACCGGTCCTCACATTGAGGCGCTGCACCCCAATCACCTCCCACTCCGCCATGCGATGCCGCCAAAAAGACTCCTCCTGCAACGCCATCCGGGCAGCCCCTTGAGAGATAGTTTTATTTTTCCAAAGTTCAATAACACTGGTGGAGAAAGAATCTGTTCCAGACGGATTTTCGGATTGGAGCTTTTCGACCACTCTTTGATAATCCAAAAATAGATCATGATTGATTTCAAAAAGCCGAATGATCTGCTCATCTGACAAGGGCCCAACCGCCCCGCTCGGAACAATGAAACCCGGCTTCGGGTGAACGCCCTCTTCAATCACCGGCTTAAGATGAATGAATACGGGCAAGTACGCCATTTCGCTGGCTACGGTCGGTGTTTCATTCTTGTGCAATTCGCGTTGGCGATAGTAGAGGTCGAAGGCCATCTTAAGCCAAAAGACCTCCTGCAAAGCCTCGGCATGATCAATTTCCTTTTTCACCAAGCGCTCGGCGATATGCCGAAAGCGAAAATCCGTGAGCAAGAGCTCGTCGAATCCCTCGCTTTGGGCCGCAATCTCGCCTTGAATTTTCTGTTCATAGAGAGTTTGACTGACAACATCCACTCCCGACCATGCTAAGCCGGTGGCTAAGAACAAAAGCGGCAGAGATGGCTCCAGACGTCCCAGACCCAGGGCCGAACTCACACGCGCTACAGATTTGCGCACTATAAAATCATATATGCCACGCCCATTTTCCTTAGCCGGTTTCAGAAACAGGCGCAGCCCCTTCGATTGATAAACTTCTCCCGCATATTGGCTAGCCCGGCCCATCAGAATCTGGGCACAACTCCTAACGTCGGAATGTGCCCGGATTGAAACTGAACACAAGATGCAAAGGGCCACTCTACCCATTGCCATATGGGTCTAGCGCTGCGGAAGCGCATATTGCGGAGACAACTTCTCGCCATTGTGAATCAAGGTGGTCACGGCCGGCGACCAGGTCGGATTGGCGTTGAGAGCGCTCCACACCCAGCCGCGCATGAAAACATCGACCATAACAACTGTAGTTCCCACGATCCGAACGTATTTGATTACGGTCGGGATAGCGCCACCCTCGAGAGTTCGCAATGCCGCGACCCGTGAGTTAGCCACCTCTTCCTCGGCTTGACGAATACTTTTTACCTTATCTTCTTCCGTCATATTTGATTGAAGAATTTCGCGCAGCCTGCCCTCCGCACTGACCACCCGCACACCGGCCGGAAGCTTAGGGCGGATCAAATAAAAGGCGATGAGGTCACCCGCACCCAACATCAGTTGAGTTACTGCTGAGCCACGCGGCTCATCAAAAATAGCATCGGACGATTGCCGATTCTGCGCCCAAGCCGAACTGGAGAGCGCGGTCGATAGGCTGAGTAACAACGAGCACAGGACTACTATTTGCTTTTGTCTCATAACTAGGTCCTCCTGAAAGATAAATTCGAGTGAAAGCTAATGCGACATTGGGCCGCCGGCAACGTTAACTTACGCAGGTATAAATATATTTACTTTATTGATAAGTTCGCATGCCAGTTCAGTCTGACTTTTGATTCAGACCGATCCATAAAGTACGTTTGTTTAAGCCGTGCTTCGCGGAAAAATACCCGTTGTTCACCGTTTGAAAAGGGCGTAAGTCAACTCTCGCAGTCATGGAATCAGGAAATTCGAATTCGAACAAGAACGAGAGTGAGGTTTTAAAATGCAACAGCAGAATACGTGGCGAGTCCTTATACTACGAAGTTTATTGAGTGCATCTCTGGCCGCGGCCGGTTGTGCAAAATCCGGCGGCAGTGGAGATGGCGGAGGCGGCGGCAGTAAGCCCAATCCACAGGCCACCAAAGCAGATAAGAGTCAGCAGACCAAGGATGATAAAAAGGAGACAGATCAAAGTCAGCAGGGCAAAGGCGCCGGTGGAGCGCAGAATCAGTCCAATACTAGTGGTGCCAGCCGCAGTGGCTCCAGCACGGTCAAACCTGAAGACCGGATGATCGCCAATGCTCCTCCGCCCGCCGCGTCGGCTCCCAACTCTCAGTCCATCTCGCGGATTTTAACTCCCAACGATGACACAATGATTTTATTTACACGCATGCTTGTGAGTTTGCATGCCGAAGATATCGAAAGTGCGCGCGACCGTCTGGTGGACGAAATATTTTCAGATGAGGGCCAAGCGCCACTCAAAATTCTAGAACTGCAATCGGCCGTGGCTAGATTGGTCAATGGCGGATTTTACACTCCTGAGTCCAAGGCTCGAGTGGCTTACCTGCGGTCCGATTTAGAGGAGCGGGCCAAAAACGATCAATATGCAGACACCCTTAAAAAGGGTGCGATATTCGTCGCCACCAGTTTCCTCGTACTCGGTCCGGTGGCCGCCTCCGGTCTTTATCGTCAAGTCCCGGAATTGGGAACGGCTTTGCGTCGAAGCGTGGACTCCACCAAAGCTATGTGGCGTGACAATGTAACGGGGAAATTAGGATCGAAGTTGCAGGAACTGCGTTCGGGAGTCACCGATCCAGCCCGTCGCCGTGCATTTTATGAGCGCACGGTCAACCGTGGTAAACAGATTAAGGATAGTGTCGCGGAAACAGCAACACGAGCTTTTAGGCCTACAGAGACTCTAGTACGGGACAATCTCGAAGATCTCGGAGTCGGCATAATGCAGCCCGAGGCGATCAATGAACTGGTTGCCGTCGACTCCAGCGAGGTGCCGCAAGAATTGGTGTTCACCCCCACTCCCAAAGCCTCCCTTGAATTTGCAGTGGTGGATCGTTGGGCCGGTGAAGATTTGGGCATAAACCGCCGACTGGTTTTCCGACAGCAGCGCTTGGTTCGTGGAGTCCCGCTGCAAACTACGTTTGTCAGCAATCCCATTGCTGAAGACGTAGCCTCGAGCATCGGTGAAAAGATCAGCTTACGGGCCCCCGTAACGCCTATATCTGGGCCTGTTCCTCTGACTGCGCCTGAGACTGTAGCTGCAGCCGCAGCCGACCAGGAGTTCGTACACGTGGTCAACGCCGAATCGGGAGCGGTAAGTGCCACTCGCATGCGTTGGTCCCAGTTCACCAATATGCTGAAGGGAATTCACGGACGTTACGCTCCACTCTTCCTTTCACCGACTAGTCTTGGTGTGGGTGTAACCTCGGCGGCCGCTATGGGCGGGGTTTACTGGTGGGGATTTAACGACGGCGCGGTCAAAGGCCAACCCTCCTCAACGATGGATTTGGAAGCCATGGTCGGCCCGAGAGCCGTAACGCCTACGAGCTCAGCAAAGCCTTTCAACCAAACTGACATCCAACTTTCCAAAGTCAGGATGCCCTAAGTTTGAAAGGCGCGTTGTCTATTCTCCTTGCAATTTCTTTCGCGGCGGCTGCGGATCCCCAAAAGCAGCCGTCTTCTCCAGATGAAAAAACCACGGCATTGGAAGAGTTTTTAAAATTTGAACAAGGGCAAAGGCCTGAAGACGCCACTTCGATTGCGAGCAAGCGCGAACAAGCTCTGACACAAATTCGCCAGTTCACGGAATTAATGTCCAGCCAGCCGCGAACGCTGTCCGCCAACTGCCGGCGCTTTTCCGCACTCGCCCTTCGCCTACTGCACGACTTGGGGGTGGGAGTTGAAAGTTATCCAAATCCGCCCCCAACTCCCCTATCTGATTCTGAATTTGAACTGAGCAACCGGATGCAAATCGAGGCCGCAGCCTATTTCACCGTTGTTTACTTTCTGCAAAATAATAAAGATGCGGGATTTAATCCGTTTGATCCAGCGGCCAATGAGAGCTGTGCGTTTCCAGCGCGAGATGAACTCAAAAAATCCTCACTCAAAACCTTGAACGACCTCAACACCTATATGCTGGCGGCCTTCGGCAGCCCCAGTCTCGAGGAAATCGACCACAACCAACGCCGCTTATTGAAGCTCGCCATTGGTGATGAAAACGCCGAGAATGCACGTTCCTGGTTGTACGCCGGAATTTTTACAGTGGCGTCGGCCGTGCTATGGGAAACCGCGCCAGTCGCCGTTTTAGCCGGGATCAGAACGGCAGTCGGTTATACGCCCCGGCTACTGCTTTTTCCCATCATGACCTACGGCATTCGTGTCTCTGCGCTCACTGCGGAAGGTTTTGCCTTCGTCTACACCCAAGATCTGGCGACTCAACATCCGGAAACACCGAAAGTTTTGTTGGGCAGCTGGGATGAATATATGAATTCGATCGATTCTCTGATTGAGAGTCCTCGGCACGCGCCGCAAGTTCAAATGGCGCTGCTCGGCCGCGTTCAAGGAATGATCTTTCAATCCATTTTGCCCTGGCTTTCGTCTCAAGATTTCACAATTTCTGCGAGCGGGCCAACTCCGAGGATTTCCTCCGTTCGCCATGTGGAAATGCTCAACATATTGTCCGATGCCAGCGTGGAAAATCAGCTGCATCGCTTGCCGCATTGGCTGGAACAGCAGTTCAACTACCGCCCGCAGTGCGATGACTCCTTTGTGCGAGGTGTGAGTCTGCTAAAATGTCTCTCCGGAATGCGCGCCTTGAGCACAGCACTCATCAACGGCCAGTTGCCGACACCGCCTGAACCGCTGACCGTCGTGGTTGGACCCCAATGGCACAAGATGCAACCCGAACAGCGGGTAGCGAAAGTCAGCATTCCCTACACCGCCGAGGAGCGGGAAATCGTTGGATTTCTAAATCGAGAAATTCATCGCCCGGCTTATGCAGAGAGACTGCGCCTGCTGACCCAAATTGAAGACCTAAGAGTCAATCTGGAAGGACAAGCGGGAAAGGAAATCGAAATCTCTGATCAACTCACCAATCTTCAGGCTGCGGCCGGGCTCTACGGACTTGAATTATATCTCAGAAAATCCGGAGCCAAACTGGATGGTCCTTCCGAGGTGATCACCATCTCCGATGCGTTTCGGCTGCCATATGAGGATGAGTTGAAGATCAAAGAGGATATACGTGCCAATGCCAGTTTGGCCGACATGCAAACCTATTTGTCTCAAGCCAATCGCCAAGGTTATGGGGACGGCCGCTGGCCCAAGTCCTTCTTTGAGGAGCGTGAGGCGCTCAATGGCGAAATGAAAGCTTTCGCCGACAGTCAGAACTTGAATCGTGTGATGTGCAGCCCCTCGTCCGCCTTGTCTCAGCACAATTGCCGCCTAACACTCAAGCGATTGGGCAAGGCGCTCACTCTTGGAGTCAAAACTGCAAAGCTCGACACTTTGATCATCATGGGTAGCGATGAAATCCCGCAGGCGGCCGATTATTTTCTCGAACCCAAAGAACGAAAAAATATTCTACTCGTGCGCAGCGGCTTCGGACTCGCGCCCCTTATGCGACAATTTAATGATTGGGGTTGGCTAGAGGACTCCAGCGGAGGTGTCAGATGAATCTGCTATTTTTACTTCTCTTCCACCCCGGCGCCTGGGCCGTTGAAGCGCAGGATCTTCCGCCGATCGAATACAATCGCAATCCCTACTATCAAGAAGAAGGTTACCGCCTGGGTTCCATTCTCAATTTTTACCGCTACCGAATTTTTCCCTGGAGCTATGAGGGCACTATGATGATGGGCTTTGGTGCCGGCCGCCAGGATTTTATCGACCAACTTTGTTTGGATGCGCGCACTCAAGGGACCGAAAACATCGCCGATGCGAACAAACGGCAGACCGCTGTGGATCAGGCGACGCGCAGTTGCTATATTTTCACCAATCCATGGCCATTCAGTACTTTGAACCATCAACTCCTGCTGGCCTTTGAACAACTGGGCAATGCACAGGTGTCACCCATCCTGCTCCACTACAGCGTGCCCTACATTTCGATCGAAAATATCATCACCCAGACCAAAAATTTTGTTGAAGGAATCTATCCGATCAATCCCGATGCCAAGATCGCCCACTCTTATCACATATCGGAATCGCAAATCCCCTTCTCCGGCAGCCTCAATATCAAGCGTGGATTTATCGACGGAAGGGTGGTTAAGGCCAGCCTGGATCACTTGCTGCGCAAAAGTTTTGAAGTCACCATTCAAGAGGGAAAATTGGGCAATAACTTCACCCGCATGAGTGTCGACAATCAGGAAGTGTTCAATTACATTTTGGCCGCCATGCTCACCGGCAAACTGGTGCATATTGAATATCTGGAACTCATCGGCTTCGAAGCCAGTTTGGTGCGCGTGATGCGAGACTACGACACACCTTATCGCGTGATTGGCGTTGAGTTGATGGAATGAGACGTTCGCTCATTTTACGGGATGGGCACTGACCGTCACCCAAACCTCACCGGCACCCAACTTTCGTACAATTTCGCTAAAGTACTGAGCAAATTTGGGGTGAGTGCGCACACATCCGTGAGAGGCCGGTCGCCCCAGAGACCCAATGGCGCCCGTGCCATGAATCGCGAAATCGCCACTATAAAAAATTGCATAGGGCATGTTGCCTAGTCCCATGTAGTCTCCACCCGGATATGTCTTTGAGGTGAAAAACCCGGAATAAAACGGGCCACTGGGATGTCCGTCGTAACTGGGCGTTTGATAGGGCGAGCGCGCGGTGGAGACCTTCCATGTGGCCGCCAAATCACCGTCGATGTAGAGATATAATTTCTGCGGAAACTCAGCCTTAACCACATTGGCATAAATACGACAGCTGCTTCTGTAGCAGCCTCCCATTAGATGCAAAAGTGGATTGGTAGGATGATCCCAATCGTACATGGTATCCAGCCCGGTTTGCTCACGATAAGCTTTATCAAATTCTCTTAAAGCTTCGCGGCTGCCCGGGCTGCCCGGAATAAATTCGAATTCCTCCGCACTGACAAAAAAACCGGCGCAGAGACAAAATAGAATAACAAAAAGTTGGCGCATTGGTCGCTCCAGGAAAATTTATATCTCCACAACGCCAAGCGCTCAAGAGGGCAATATTTAGTCTTTCAATATTACAGCGTTTGGAAGCTCATTGCTCTTGCCAGACTGAGGAGGAAAATGCTCCGCCAAATATTTTCCACACTCACGCAGAGCCGCTTCACATTGCTGAGCCCAGTGACCACTTCGAGCACCCTTGAGTATGGCCTGAACCACGCCGTCCCAAGCCGAGGCTGGAATTTTGTCGGCAATGCCGTGATCGGCAAGAACCACAGCTTCGCGTTCCATTAATGATAGAAAAATCAACACACCGGTGTGGTGTCGGGTCCGGCTTAAGCCCTCGCGATGAAATTCCACTTCGGCGCGCGCCCACACGTCGTGCAGCAGATCGCCGTGAGGAGTAAAGCCTCTCTGCACCCGATCAAAGCGCATCAGAATCCAAGCGCCCAAATAAGTGGCCACGATCAAAGCTGGCCATAACCACCAGCCCTCGAAAAAAATCAGATCGTGGCGCAAATACCAAAAGCCCAAAAAGGCCACAACCAGCAAGGCCATCCATAGGGAGAAATGCACATGTCCCGTCACCGCCGAGCGTTTGACGATCATCAGACGGATTTCACCATCGGTTTTCTCCTCGACTTCACCAATCACATCGGCGAGATGATCCAGTTCGGTTTGCGTGAGAATATTTTGCATCACCAACCTCCTGAGGCGCCGCCGCCGCTAAAGCCGCCACCACCGCCGGACCAGCCGCCGCCACTACCGCCGCCCCAACTGCCACCGCCAAATCCACCGCCACCGCCCCACCAGAAAATTCCAGGGCCACCGACCGAGCGGCGCATACGGCGCGAGAATATAGGTCCAATGGTAAACAAGGACACGATAATCCAAAAAAGTATCGCCATAAAATCGCCGCCGGCCGCGTGACCATGGGGGCCGCGAATGGTGTGGCCAGACTCCACTACATCCGGATCGGAATAATGAAGAATGGCCACCACTCCGTCGATCGCGGCCCGATCATTGGCGCCGTTTTTGAGGCGAGGTACGATCACTTCGCTGACAATTCGGCTGGCGATCGCGTCAGGCACGTCACCTTCCAGTCCGCGTCCGACTTCAATACGCACCTTGTGTTCAGTGGGCGCGAAGAGCAGTAAAATTCCGCGATCTTCCTTACGGCGGCCCAGTTTCCAAGCGTCCACGATTTTAATAGAAGCTTCTTCAATGGAAAGCCCGGCTAAATCCGCAACGGTGGCCACCTCGAGTTGGGTTCCGCTTTGATCTTGAACTTGGTGCAGAAATCGCGCGAGCGATTGGCGCGTGGACTCACTGAACATCCCGGCCTGATCAACCACCGGACCCGTAAGCGATGGCACGACAAAATCCGCCGCCACCGCTGTGATCGAGACCAGAACTGCAAGAAAAAATCCGACCATTAAAATTTCACTTCAGGAGCTTTTTCCGCCGCCGCCTTTTCCGGTTCGCTCAAATCCCACTGGGCTTTTTTGCTTTTGTGGAAAAAGATCGAGTTGGTCAAGCTGGTCGGAAAAACCGTGATCAAATTGTTGTAATCCTGAATTGAAGCGATCAGACGATTGCGCGAAACCGTGATGCGATTTTCAGTGCCCTCCAGCTGCGCTTGTAAATCGCGAAAGCTGGTGTCGGCTTTTAAATCCGGATATTTCTCCGCCACCACCATCAATCGCCCTAAAGCTTGCGAAAGCTGGCCTTGGGCTTTTTGATAAGCCGCAACTTGTTCCGGCGTGGCTTTGCTGATGTCGACATTCATCGCCGTGGCTTTAGCCCGAGCTTCCGTTACACCCTCTAAAGTTTCCTTTTCATGAGATGCATAACCCTTCACTGTGTTGACCAAATTGGGAATTAGGTCCGCTCGCCGTTTGTATTGATTGGTCACCTCCGAAGTGGAGGCCTCCACGGCGTTCTCACTTTCTGGGATGGCTTGAATTCCGCAACCACTCACTACCGCACAAGCGACGATCAACAAAATCCCTCGATAAACATTCTGCAACGACATAAAAGTCCTCCATACCGGCCTTTAGGCCTGAGTCACGTTTCATCAACCTATCAAGAACTTGGGCTAAGGTCGAGCCTATGCGCGCAGCCTCAAAACCGGGCCGCAAAATACCGATATTATTGCGATGAATGCCAAATTCGTAATCTCCCATTTGGATGAGCAAATGGGCCCATTTGATGAGGCTGAGCTGAAGAGCAAATGGGCGCGCGGCGAGCTATTGCCTATCGACTACGTCTACGACGATGTGAAACAGGATTGGGTACTACTCTCTGAGCGTTTTCCCTGGGCCAAAGAGGAAATGCCGCATGAGGCGGAACTGACCGCTCCTCCGCCGCTGACTGAGGCGACCATGCGCCGTCCGCGCACTAACCTGGAGGCTGCGCACATTCCCGCGCCCGCCGTAGCCAACACGCCCATTCCCACAGTTACATCCACGCCCACGACCACACCCATTCCCACGCTTGCACCTACGCCCGCTCAAGCCAACTCGGTCAAGATCGTCGACGGGGTGGGTGAAATTGAAATTCCCGGTCTGAATCCTGGCGAGTTTGAACTCGGGGTTCAAGAGTCCGCACTGGAACTGCAAAACCGCCTGCACGTTCACATCAAGTCCGCGGAGCCACAATCTCTGGAATGGAATATGCCCAACCAACAAACCGTGGGCGAAGATGTAGAAATTCGCGTGCAGGCTCTTGACGGCGCCAACCGCCCCTGCATCAACTACGACGACATCTTTGTGATTCGCATCAACGGCGGTGACGGCAATCAAATTTCCGTGCCCCTCAAACAGGGCCAAGCCATCTTGCGCATTCAGCATACCAAAGCCGAACTCTGGAAATTGAGCCTGCATTATAGCGGCAGTCGCTCCCTGCGAATGCCTGACGAATGCACTCTGGATTGGCAACCCGGTCCAGCAACCAAGCTAATTTTAGAGGGACCACAGGAGTACTCAGCCGGTCACCCCATGAAGGTGCAAGTGAGAGCCGTGGACAAGTTTGGCAACCTAGCCAAGACCTTCCATGGAACCGTAGTCCTTGAGGTCAAGGCGAGCTAGGTTCTAATTTTTAGACAGCCCTGTCTAAACTTTTGACAGCTGAAAATAATCTGTCTCAGAACGAACAAATAAAGAGCCGCCAGCCGGTATGGCGTATGCTCATCCACTCATGACATGGGAAACCGAATTTTCAGTCTTATATATATCTTATTTAGCGCCCTGGTACTCACCGGCTGTAATAAAGGCTTTAGCTCAGCTACTACCACCCCAGCCCCCACCATTCACGATTCCAATGTCGGCATTTCCACTACCTCCAACCCCGGAGGTACTGTGGGAACAGGTACGACCTCCGGCACGGGCACGGGAACTACTTCCGGCAGTACGGGCTCTGGCACCTCCTCGGGTTCCACGGGCACCGCTACGACTTCGCCCGGAAATACTGGAACAGGCTTTAATGGCGGACTCGCCACCGGCAATTTGGTTCAAACCGCCAACGGCACCTTCGACTATTACCTCAATAAATACGGCGATGGGGCCGAGACTATTTTCGTCGAATTCAATATCCCCTATGGACGGATTTACAGCGCCGCCTCGAGCGTCGTGCGGCTGATGGCTCCGCAAGCTTGTCAAATCGTGCCGGGAATTCAGAACAGCGCGCCCTCCGCCTATAACCCGGGAGAAATTCCCTGCGGCGTAATTCAGGACAGCAATTGGAAACAGCTGATAGACCTGCAAGTTCCCTCGCAGTTCATCCAAGCCGGTGGATTCAATATCGTCACATCTTACACTGATGTTCCCGTGATGCTGAGCCGCTCCACTCGCTCTGGAAATTATCAACAGCCTGATCTCGATAGCAAAACCAACGCCACTTTCAGCTCTTCTTCGAATTGGGGCGATGACGTGGCCGTGCTTTACAAACCGAGCGGCGACGACGCCCACATGGAAATCTGCGTAAATGTGCCCGGAGGCGAAGTGACCGCTCCCCAGCGTTACATTTCCGCCACTGCCGATCAATGGATCTTAGGCATAGACATTAGCTATGGTTCTTGGTTCACGGTCACTCCGGGAAATGCCACGTATGATTATGGCCGTGCCTGTTTGAACGCGGATGTGAGCTGGTCCGCACAAGGTTGGTTCACGCCGTTCGTGAACTTCTCAGTGAAAACTGCACCCTATTTGCAAAATGTGTCCTATCAAGGACTCAACATTCAAATCGATGACTGGTTGCTCAACGCGGTAAACGACATCTTGAGCTTCTTCGGCACCAATTTTAAACAGGATTTGATAAACTCGCTCACTCAAACTGGCAATAATTTCGCGCAAAACGACATTGAGACCGGTGCTTGGTTCCAACAAATGGGCGGTAATCAATTGTTGCAGTCCGCTTCCAACAGCCTCAATGGTCAGCTGCAAAACGTCGTCGGTCGCCTAGGATTGCCAACGAGTGCCACCGATGTGCAAAACATGTTGATGGACAAGTGCAATCTAGAAGCGCTCACCCTCAGCCCGAATTGGACCGCGGATATGCAGACCTTTTGCAAGACCGTGATCCCCCAACTCGATATCTTGATTGAACCCTTCGCGGTAGACAAAAACGGCCAAGCCGCCGGCTGCTATGACTTTTACGCCAACGTCAATCAAACCGTGGATGGAAACGGCAATCCGAAGTGGTGGGCTACTCAGTGTCACTACACCGCCCGCTTCAATATTAGGCTCGGCACCAACATAGTTCAATACGAAGCTCAACTGCAGCAGCTGTTACAAGATCACCTGGATGCCTTGGACAATATTCCTGCCGATTGGCAAAGTCAGTTGCAACAACTTGGACTAGGTGAGTACGGAACTTATCTACTGCTGCAACAGTTGCAACAGCAGGGCTACACTTCGATCTTGAACAGCGATTGGTCACAAGGCATTCCACCCATAGTCCAGCAAATCGTGACCAACCTGGCGGCTCAAGGTGCGGCCGTGGTGTCAGCGGCGGCTTCGAATCCGCATTAAAGTCAGCTCAAAATGAAAGCCAGATGAAAACGGAATGAAACTTCTCACCAGGACTTCTTCCGCCTTCAATTGAAATCCGCGCACGTGTAATAATTAAGCTATGAAACTCATTTGGCTAGCTTTCATCAGCCTCGGTGCTCACGCCTACGACAGGGAAAACAACTTCCAATATGTGCGCCACGTTTTGCCGGACGTGAGTTGGGAGCACACAACCCCATCCCCTGAGGCCATGCAAAAGTACACACTCAACGTGAAAACACCCTATGGAGCCTGGGTTCTGCCGCTTTCGCGCTGGGTGGAGCAAAATAAACTGCGGGCCTGCACCTGGTCCGAGCATTTGATCGTCGATCCCCAGTTTCGCTATTATGACGGCGAAATTCCCTGCGGCATGGCCGGTCCGGATGGGTTAACGAAAACAGTTTATCAAGTGCACTTATCCGCTGTGCAATTTGCAATCGGCGACTGGGATTACACGGTCACACCGGGTGTGGCCAACGTCATGATCTCCCGCCAATCGCTCAGCGCCTATGTCACGGACTTGGACCTCAACACCTTATCGGCAGTGACAGCGGAAAGCTCGCTCAGTTTTGCCGACGACATTCGCGTTCAAAATGACGGCACCTCACTCACCGTCTGCACGGGGCTTCCCGGGGTTCAGGTCGCACTTGCCTTCACTCCACGAACCGTCCATGGCCAGAACCGAACCAATCTACGACTCCAAGAAACACGCTCCTACGCGCCGGACATGCAGCCTTCGCAATACCTGTTGTCGACCGTATGCAATTCCGTAACTTGGAATCAAAAAACACCGCTGTTAATTCCCATGTCGGCTGATCCCAACATCTCCGGTTTAAGTGTGACGCCCGCTAAGCCGCCTATGGACTTAGTCGAAGAACAGATCTACGAATTCGATCAAGCCCAAATCAAAAAGCAACTCAGCGACGACGCCATGCTCGCAGGCGAAAAACTAGATCAGGAAATCGGAGACGGCTCATGGGCGCCATTAATTATGGCCGACAAATTTGCCACAGACTTGAGTAATCAGATTTCACGTCAAGCCGTGGAAATCCTGCAGCGAGTAGGAAATCCTCTCAGTTTAGCCGCCATTCAAACTCAATTAACGGATCGCTGCCGAATGCTCGAGATGAGTCCGACCAAAGACAAAGGCTGGAACGATGCCTTGCACGATTTTTGCCAGGATTATCTAACGCAAATCCAATTTGTCGCCGTGCCCCTACCTTTGGATCCCAGCGAACAAGCGCGCGGCTGTTACGCCGGCTCAGCCAATATATTTGAAATGCTGACGCCAGAACCAAAACGCCACTGGTGGATTCGACATTGTTCAATCACCAACCGCACTGAACTCACTTTACCGCAGGAGCTAAAAACAAATACGCGGCAATTTGAGACATTACTGGGCAATTTAATCTACGGTCCGAACGCCTATTCTGCATGGGATCTCAAAATGCGAAGTGCCAATGTAGATGTCTTTCAGTTTTGGAAGATGCTTGATGCCATTAAAGACCACAATCGGAGTGAAATTACGGATTTAGATTGGGGAGTCAGCAGTTCGAGTCCTCCGTGACTTGAGGGGCTCTACCCCTCAAACACCCAGTTGCGGACGATCTTCGTGATCGCCCGCCTTTTGATACATGTCGATCTTGCTGTTACCGAAGATTTGTCTGGCACGCAGTTGGTTGTGAGTTGCGCAGAGTAATTCCATATTCGAGAGCTCATTCGTGCCACCCATTGCGATTGGTATAACGTGTTCTCTTTGCAAGCCAAATTTGCATTCGCAGCGACGACCGCTGACTTTGTCCATGTATTCGCATTGTGATCCCGCTCGTTCCCAAAGTTTGCGATCGAATTCTTTTCCGTAGCACGTAAGTCGTTTTATGCTGCGGTGTTTAGCCGATTCGGTTGCGCTACGCGTTTTCTTTTTCTGAACTGGATCCACTTTTTCCAATGCGATTTTGAAAGCCCGTCTCATAACTTCTACATTATCCATCGTGGGATCGACATGTGCCCAAATATTTTTAAGTCGAGTCATCATCTCATGCACATCATTTGGCAACGTAGCACCCAAACGGAAAACCGACATGCAACCGCAACGCAGACCACGCAGAAATCACGTCAATAGCAAAATAAAAAATAATCAAAAAAAGGCGGGCGATCACGAAGATCGCACGCAACGGGGAGTTTGAGGGGCAGAGCCCCTCAAGTCACGGAAGACACAAAGTCCAACCCAACCCAAACTTCCCATCCCCGTGGACGTGAAAACCGATGCGCAAGTTCAGCGCATTGTGCGCGAGAGCTGCCAGGGCGTGACCATGCTGATCGTTGCCTCTGAGAGAAAGTCTGTTCGTTTAAAGACCGAGCCAGTGACGAAAGTCGCTCAGTCAGGTAAAAAATTTAGACCTGAAGTGTCCACAGGTTCGCAGGTCGCACCACGTTTATGGCACACATACTGCTAAATTCGACGACAATAGGTTCGGAGAATTTTCAATCAAAGGAGAGAGAAATAATGAAATTCTATGTTTTGACCTTAGTTGCAGCCTTAGGAATCTCGGCTCACGCCGACAACTCCTGTTATGGCTTGCGCGGTCAGGTCGTGAAAAGTGAGCAAATGGGCCTCAACGACAAGGTCAGCAAAGTGTGCATGGCCTCCTCCAATGTCCGAAACATCAACGAGGAAGATGCGACTGGCTTTTTCACTATCACGTTTTTTGCGCAAAATGGCAGCCCGCTCACCGGCATTGCCTTTTCTTATTTAGAGGCTGGCGCTGCGGCCGGCTCCACTTACTACACATATGCCCGGGCAAAAAAGCGAACTTAGTGATTTGGGAAAAACATCGACTATCTTGGTTCGCGTTCTCAACGATCATCCAGAGGTCTTACCGCAACTCGGCTCGATTACGATCGAGGGTAAAAATTACGAGCTCTTTCAGCTGAAGTAATTTAGTCTCGCCAGGACCCTTGCTTGAGAAGGGTCCTGGACCTGACTTCGCTAAGCCCGCCATGATACCCTCGAGAAATGAAATTCGCTCTTCTGAACGCGGAGGGCTTTGCAGCTTCTGCTCAACCGTAAACCCCGGCACCGAGAAGGCAATACGTTCGGCTACAAAAATCCTCACGCCGACAAACTCATGGATCAA
>Ga0206795_1084_pt1 | contig 20131 bp, 20 predicted proteins | sample Alteio_BWOrgCont_71_FD_152872 | JGI IMG/M metagenome (GOLD analysis project Ga0206795, IMG submission 152872) | Enriched cells from forest soil in Barre Woods Harvard Forest LTER site, Petersham, Massachusetts, United States -... | ecosystem: Environmental > Terrestrial > Soil > Temperate forest >... | reverse complement strand
AAAGTCGGGCGCGACATCGACATCGCCCGCGGCCCGGGCCGCTTGGCGGAGGCGATGCGCATCGATGGGAAATTCGACGGCATCGATCTCTGCGAGCGCGGCTCGGGGTTGTGGCTGGGCGACGCGGCGCGTCCGGTGGGACGCATCGGCGTCTCGACACGCATCGGCCTCTCGAAACAGGCGCATCGCCGGCTGCGTTTCTACGAGCGCGGAAGCGCTTTCGTCAGCGGCCCTCTCGCTCTTCGCAAATAAATCCCCAAATAAAGGGACAAATAGGACTCGAAGTACCTCTTGTTGCAATTCCGGACAACCTGGTACGGCCGGTCAATTGACCGAAAGCCCTCTTGAGGAGAGAGTGGGATCAACCTCTCGGAGGGCCCATGACCGAGCATCAGATGATGCAGATGACTGAGCGCGCCGTGTTGCGCTTCAATGCCCATGATGTCGAGGGGTACCTCGAAATGTACGACCGCTCCGTGGTGTTTCACGGCTACTCGCGGCAGCGGCCAGGAATCGCGGGCCTGAGGGACTACTACTCGAAGCTGTTCAAGTCCTTCCCGGACATACGGCTCAGCATCGACGACATGTTCGCCTTCGAGAACAAGCTGGTCTTCCGCTTCACGATCTACGGGACGCACAAGGCCGAGTATGTCGGCGCTGCGCCTTCGAACAAGCTGGTGATCGCGCCAGGCGTCGTGATTCATCACTTCAAGGGCGACAAGGTCAACGAGACGTGGCAGTTGGCGGACAACTATAAGTTCATGATGCAAATCGGCGCGATCGAGCAGCCAGCGCTGAAGCGCTGATAGGGGTTGTCGATTGCTGCCTGCCGTGTGGCCGCGCAGCCTCGATGGTGGTATAAGTCGAGAGAGAGGTAGTTCATGAACAAGTCAACCTTGATTGCTTCGCTTTCGACGGCGGCTTTGATTCTGGGTTTCGTAATCTTTCGGCTGATTTTTGCTGCGTCACAAGTTGCTGCTGGGGCGGGACTCGGCCGAGGACCTAAACTACCGAAGAGCTGGCAGCGCTGGCTTTTTGACGAACGCAGCAACACTCCTAATTCCTAGCCGGAAATAAGCCTTCAGATTCAATTGGAAGAGGCTGGAATCCACGAGCGTTTGCGCGCTCAGGACGTTTCCGCTAAAATGATGTCCGAGCCTACCGGACAACTTGAGGGGAATGACGGAAGAACAACATAAGAGTAGTCTCGCCTTCGACGACGCTGACGAGTATCGCCCCGAACCTTTACCCCCACCTGAAATTCCCGCCTGGAAAGACGGCAGCATTCGCATCGGAATTCATACGTCCATTGCGGGAGACATAACGAGCGCACTGGACATAGCCCACGGCTTGGGCGCCAATGCGCTGCAGATATTTTCGTCTAGCCCGAGGATGTGGGATCGCGGCACGTCGCGAATTACCGAGGCGGACGCCACTCGCTTTCGCGCCCGCCGCAAAGAGCTCGCGCTCGGGCCGCTGGTCATTCACGCGAATTATCTGATCAACCTTGCTTCGCCGAATCCGGTGCTGCGCACACGCTCGATCCAGGGATTTCATTCGGAGATCGTGCGCGCCGTGGCGCTGGGCGCGGATTATTTGGTGATTCATCCTGGCAGCGCGCCGCGCAGTCAATTTCGTGGGGCTGATCCTTGCGCCGACGCCGTCGCGGCCATTGCGACGGGCCTGAAGCAGGCAGCACGCGGTGTGAAGTTCGGCGATTTGCGAATCTTGCTTGAGAATACAGCGGGGCAGGGAAGCTGCGTGGGCGCGCGGCTCGAGGAATTGAAAGCGATTCTCGATACGGCTCCGGACGTGCCACTCGGCGTGTGCATTGATACAGCGCATCTGTTTGCGGCGGGCTGGGACATTCGCACGGCCCAAGGGCTCGATGCGGCGCTGCAGGATATTGACCGCGTCATCGGTTTGGCTCACGTGGCGGTGATCCACACGAACGATTCGAAGGTGCCGCACGGCGCGCGCGTCGACCGGCACGAGCATATCGGCAAGGGCAAGATCGGGCTCGATGCGTTTCGCAGGATCGTGAATCACGCGCTGCTCGCAGGGCGAGCATTTATCCTCGAGACGCCCATCGACTTACCAGGTGACGACAAACGAAACGTGGCGGCGCTGTGGAGGCTGACGGGCCGCACGATTCGTGCGAAGGGCGAGGGCATGAAGCCGCGCAAGAAGAAGATTCGCGTGATGGTAAGCGCGCGAGTGGTCAAGAAAATCAAGAGGCCGCGCACGCGCTGAGACGCCAGGGCTGAGACACTAGACGCGCGGCGCGAGAAAAAGTTTTTCCGGAGAGCAACCGAGTGGCTGAATACGACCCGCAGCAGATCGAGGCCAAGTGGCAGAAGGTGTGGGAGAGCCAGGACGCTTTCCGCGCCGTCGACAACGATGCCTCGCGCGAGAAGTTCTATCTTCTGGAAATGCTGCCGTATCCCTCGGGAACGCTGCATATGGGCCACATGCGGAATTACACCATCGGCGACGCGGTGGCCCGCTACAAACGAATGTGCGGATTCAACGTGCTGCATCCCATCGGGTGGGACGCGTTTGGCCTACCCGCTGAAAACGCTGCGATCAAGCGCGGTACTCCTCCTCGAGAATGGACCAACGCGAACATCGCGCAGATGAAGTCGGTCTGCAAGCGGTTCGGCTTCAGCTACGACTGGCAGCGCGAGATTTCCACCTGTGAACCGGAATACTACCGCTGGAATCAGTGGTTCTTCCTGCGCATGCTCGAACGCGGGCTGGCGTATCGCAAACGCAGCCGGGTGAACTGGTGCCCGCAGTGCCAGACGGTGCTCGCGAACGAGCAGGTGATCGACGGTTTTTGCTGGCAGCACGATACGATCCAGGTTGAAGCGAAAGAGATCGAGCAGTGGTTCCTGCGCATCACGAAGTACGCCGACGAGCTTTTGGAAGGCATTCCCGGGCTGCAGGGCGGATGGCCCGAGCGCGTCCTGGTGATGCAACAGAACTGGATCGGAAAATCGCGCGGGGCGCGGCTCAAGTTTTTAATCGTCAACTCGACCGAGTCTTTGGAGGTTTTCACCACGCGTATCGACACTCTTTACGGCGTCTCCGCTATTCTGCTTTCCGCTTCGCATCCGGCGCTGCCGGGGTTGCTGGCGGGCGTCCCAGGGCTTGGGGCCATCGAGGAACGGCTGAAGGCCATGAAACAGCGAAGCACCAAGGCCGCGGACGTTGCCACAGCCGAAAAAGAGGGAATTTTCACGGGACGCTTCGCTGTGAATCCCTTTTCGGGCGCGCAGATTCCTATCTGGGTGGCCAATTTTGTTTTGGCGGAATACGGAACCGGCGCGGTGATGGCGGTTCCGGCGCACGACCAGCGCGACTACGAGTTTGCCGACAAGTATCAGTTGCCGATAAAGATCGTGATCCAGCCGATTTCGGGAATGCCGCTTCGACCCGATCGAATGAGCGAGGCGTCCTCGGAGTATGGGCGGCTGGTGGATTCCGGGCAGTACACCGGCATGACCTCCGAGCAAGCGCTCGAGAAAATGGCGGCCGACGCCGCAGCCAAGAAAGTCGGATCGGCTGAAACCACGTACCGTCTGAAAGACTGGGGAATCTCACGCCAGCGATACTGGGGTACTCCGATCCCGGTAATTTATTGCGAGAAGGACGGCATCGTGCCGGTGCCGGACGATCAACTGCCCGTGCGGCTGCCGCAGAATGTGGCGCTCACCGGTCAGGGACAGTCACCGCTCGCGGGCGTACCTGAATTCGTGAATGTGAGCTGTCCGAAGTGTGGCGGCCCGGCGCGGCGCGAAACCGACACGATGGATACGTTCATCGATTCGTCCTGGTATTTCTACCGCTACACGGACCCGCAAAACGATCATGCGCCTTTCGACAAAGCCAAGGCGGCCTATTGGTTTCCCATCGATCAGTATATCGGCGGTGTCGAGCACGCCATCCTGCACCTGATTTACTCGCGATTCTTTTGCAAGGTGATGGCCGACCTCGGCCTGGTGAACCATCGCGAACCAATCAAGCGGCTATTCTCGCAGGGCATGGTGCTGAAAGACGGCGTGAAGATGTCCAAGTCGAAGGGTAATCTTGTCGGCGCCATCGAAATGGCCGACAAGTACGGCTGCGACACGGGACGCATGTACACGCTTTTCGCCGCGCCGCCGGAAAAAGATCTGGAGTGGAGCGAGCAGGGAATCGAAGGCTCGGCACGATTCCTGAACCGGGTGTTCCGGCTGGTGGATAAGCATGCCCCGGCGTTGCGCGACGTGGTTATCGAATGGAACGCGCAAACCGACTTATCGCAGTGTACGGCAAAGGAAAAGTTGCTGGTGCGCCGGGTGCATCAGACGCTCAAGCGCGTGACCCATGATTTCGACGCGCGCTGGCATTTCAATACGTCCGTGGCGCTGATCATGGAATTGGTGAACGAGCTTTTCGCGCAGGAGCCGCTCGATAAGGATGTGTCTCCGATCATACGCAAGCGTACCCTCGCCGCATTGGTGCTAATGATTTCGCCCATGGCGCCGCACATCGCCGAGGAGATGTGGGAAATGCTCGGGAACCGCACGACCATCGCAAAAGAAGGCTGGCCCGCCTACCGCGAGGATCTTACGCGTGAAGACCAGATAGAAGTTATCGTCCAGATCAACGGGCGCGTGCGGAGCAAGATGCTGGTCGACGCTCGATTAAACGAAGAGGAAACGCGAGAGCGCGGCCTGGACGATCCGAGAATTAAGCCGTTGCTTGCGGGCAAGGAAATCGTCAAGGTCATCGTGGTGCCCGGAAAGCTTGTGAATATCGTTCTGAAGTAGCCGAGTGCGAGATGGCCGAGTGCAAGATGGCATTGAAGCGCGAAGACAACGGGGAGGCGAAACATCATGCCGAGCGCGGGAGCGGCCGTGGATAAGACTCCAGAGGCGGTGAGCACGAAGCACGGAATCGTGGTGCTGGATTTTGGCGGCCAGTACACGCAATTGATCGCCCGCCGCATCCGCGAGCAGCAGGTGTTTTCAGCGGTGCTGCCGTGCACCGCAAAACTGGAAGAAATTCGCGCGCAGGACCCGGTGGGCATCGTGCTGTCGGGCGGCCCGAGTTCCGTTTACGACAAAGATGCGCCGCTGTGCGATCCCGAAGTCCTTAAGCTCGGCGTGCCGGTGCTGGGAATCTGTTACGGCATGCAGTGGCTGACGCACACTCTGGGCGGGAAAGTGGCTCGCGCGGACCGCAGGGAGTATGGAAGGGCGCAACTCGATATCGAAAAGGCGTCGGTTCTTTTCAAGGGTTGCGCGAGCCAACTGAAGATTTGGAACAGCCACGGCGACCATGTGATCGACTTGCCGGCCGGGTTCCACGTGACGGGCCGCACGGATAACGCCGTGGCTTCGGTTGAAAACGCAGCAGAGCGCTTCTACGGCCTGGAGTTCCATCCTGAAGTGAATCACACCGAGCGTGGAACGGAGATTCTGCAGAATTTTATCTTCGAGATCTGCGGCGCTGGCAAGAATTGGAACCGCGTTGGTTTCATTTCTGAGACGGTCGCGTCGATCCGGAAGCACGCCGAAGGGGCGCGCGCCATCTGCGGGTTGAGCGGCGGCGTGGATTCGACGGTTGCGGCGGTACTTGTGCATCGGGCCATCGGCGAGCGATTGACGAACATTTTTGTCGACACCGGGCTGCTGCGGCGGAATGAGTTCGTCGATACGCTCGAGATGCTGCGCGACCGCCTGGGCTTGAATGTGATCGGCGTGGACGCGTCGGAACGGTTTCTCTCGAAACTGCAGGGCGTTTCGGATCCGGAGCGAAAACGAAAAATCATCGGCAACGAATTCATCGAGGTGTTTGCGGAAGAGGAGCGGAAGCTGGTGGCTTCGGCCGCAGGCTTGCCGGTGAAGTTTCTGGTACAGGGAACGCTCTATCCCGACGTGATCGAATCGGTATCGGTGAAGGGGCCCTCCGCGGTGATCAAGTCGCACCACAACGTGGGCGGCTTGCCGGAGGACATGCCCTTCGGTCTGATCGAACCGCTGCGCGACTTGTTCAAGGATGAGGTCCGGCAGATTGGGAGGGATCTCGGTTTGCCGCAAGAGATTCTGGTGAAGCATCCGTTTCCTGGGCCGGGCCTTGCTGTGCGGCTACTGGGTGAAATCACGAGCGAGAAACTTGAGACTCTGCGCGGCGCGGACGCAGTTGTGGTGGAAGAAATCCGGCGCGCGGGCCTATACGAAAAAGTGTGGCAGGCGTTCGCCGTCCTGCTTCCAGTGCGCAGCGTGGGCGTGATGGGTGACGGGCGGACCTATGGCCACACGATCGCGGTGCGCGTGGTCGATTCTCAGGACGCCATGACCGCGGATTGGTCGCGCTTGCCGGTCGATGTTTTGGAGCGAATGTCGGTGCGGATTGTGAATGAAGTGCCGGGCGTAAACCGCGTGGTCTACGACATTAGCTCGAAACCGCCAAGCACGATTGAATGGGAGTAGCACCTCAGGAGCTAAAACCCCTGAGTTTTGTTCGGCTTTCGGCACGGCTGAAGCCGTGCCCTTACGCGAGAATTGATTCTAGAGACAACGAACTAGCGGTTGGCCATCTTCTGCGCCATGTATAGCAACAGGCGCCGGTCATCTTCTTCGATACGGCCGAGCAGCCGGCGAAAGCGGCCCAGGTAACGAGCCTCTTTTCCTGTGCTACCCCATGCGATATCATCCGCGCTGGTGCGCTTGGGGAGATTGGGGAGCTCGGGGGGTTCCTCTCCGTCGTAGAACAGTTGATAGAGAGGCACTTCCATAGAGCGAGCAAGCTTCTCCAAGGTCTCGATAGCCGGAACAGTGTGACCGTTTTCCACGCGGGAAATGTAGCATCGGAGCAAGCCGGTGCGCTTTTCGATGTCACCCTGGGAGAGCTTCTTTGTCTCGCGGAGCAAGCGTATGCGTTCGCCGATTATCATGGCGGGTATTGTCACATGGACTAACGTCCCTAGCAACAACAAACTCTTTGTACGCGAGATTACATTCGTCGTAACCTAATGCCAATGGCGCACGTCCCAAAGCACATGGCAGCCACTGCACCTGCTATAGCCGGCAGCATCGAACGCGGAGCGCGGAAGGAAGAAGACCGCGAATTGGTGCGGCTGTCTCAAGGCGGCGATGAAGCGGCCTTCGAGCAACTGGTGCGAAGGCATCAGCAGCGCGTATTCGCTTTGGTAGGAGGCATTCTTCGCCATCCCGAGGACGTGGAGGACGTTGCCCAGCAGGTTTTTTTGAAAGCCTATCTGGGCCTCAAGAAATTCGACCAGCGAGCGGCCTTTTCGACCTGGCTCTATAAGATCGCCGTCAACGAATGCTGGGATTACTTGAGGAAGAAGAAAGTTCGACCGTTGTATTACGAAGCGGACCTTTCCGAAGAGCAGGTTTCGCGCCTAGACGGAATCGCGTCGTACGAGCGGCCACCGGAAAGGCCGAACGAACGGGTCGAGGCTCGCGAGGCCCTCGATCGGGTGCTTGCAGCAATCTCCGAGCAAGACCGCCAGTTGCTAATTTTGAAAGAAATCGAGGGCTTTTCGGTGCAGGAGTTGGCCGTGATCCTCGATCTAAATGTAAATACGGTTAAAGTACGCTTGTTTCGCGCGCGCGGCCGGATTATGGACGCCTACCGACGTCGCTCGGGGTCTGGCCGCGAGGTCAAAACCTTTCTAGCGACCGAGAAGGGAGTTTAATGCATGGCAGCGGAGACGAACCTTACCAACACAGCGTGCCCGGAGTATGAGGCGCTGCTGGAAGACTATTTGAATGGCGCTCTGTGCGACGCGAACGTCGCGGCTACAGCGCAACACTTGGAAGCTTGCCCGCGATGCCAGCGCGCCGCGGATGCGGCACTCGCCAGCACGCGATGGCTGCGCGAGATCGGCGAATCGTTGAGCGACCGGCCGCAGCCCAGCCCGGCATTTCCCCGGATCGTGATGGCGCGGATTCGAGCCGCCAAGGCCGCACAGGCAGTGGAAGGCGAAGGATTCTGGGGGTACCTGGTGGCGCTGGCGCGGACGTTTGCTGTCGCCGCAACGCTAGCCGTAGCGTTGCTGGCAGGTTACGAAGCTGGTTGGGGCGGCAACCCGCAACCGAATTTAGCCTCCGCACGTCCTACCGAGGCACCTTATTTGTTCGCTCCGGACCCTGTAACGCTGCCCGCGGATGAAGGCGAGGCCCTGGTGATGGTGACGGAATCGGATCATGCGACTTACTAAGACTAAAAGCGAAGCGGGCTTCCTGGTGCTCTTCGTTTTCGTTCTGGGTGTGCTCGTGGGCGGGCTGGGGAATCACGTATGGGGCCAGCGCGTCTGGGGCATGCGGAACGGCCCTGCGCGGCATGACATGAGGGAGTTCACACAACGTCTCGATCTGACCCCGGCGCAACAGGAGCAAGCGAAGGCTATCGTAGAAGACACTTCCTCGCAGTGGCGCGAGCTATATGCGCCGGTTGACCGCAAACGGGATGAGATTCGCGCGCAAAGCCGAGCGCGGCTTCGCGCGTTGATGACTCCCGAACAACTTCCCAAGTTCGATCAATTCACAAAGGAACTCGACGCGCAGCGTGAACAGCAGAAAAACAGCCGCTGACAGCTCCAGGAGCCCAAACGGAGCGCCATGGAGCAACGGTCGAGTTCGATTCAGCCCCCGGGTGTCAGTAAACGCAGAAACAGTTCCTACCATCCGTCTGGACAATATCCACAAGACCTATGATCTGCGTGAATTCCAGGTGCGCGCGCTTGGTGGCGTGTTATCTGATATATTGCCGCGCATTAATTTCTTCTGTGTGCAATCCTGCGGCGAGCTTTCTCCGCAGTAGGAACTAGAAGGGAATGTCTTCGTCGGAGATTTCCGGACCGGCGGCGGATTCATCGGGCATTGGTCCAGACTCAAATTCAGCGTCGGCGGATCGGCTGTGGCTTGGAGCTCCGGAGCTTGCACCAGCGCCACCGCCGGCGCCTGCTGCGGCGCCTTCCGCGCGAGACGTCAGCATTCGCATCACATTGGCCACAATCTCGGTGGTCGAACGCTTCTGCCCATCGCGCTTATCTTCCCATTGGCGAGTCTGGATGCGACCCTCGATATAGACCAGCATGCCCTTCTTCAGATACTGCTGCGTGATTTCGGCGAGCTTGCCCCACAGGACGATGCGGTGCCATTCCGTGCGCTTTTGCCGCTCGCCGGCGCGGTCTTTGTACGTTTCGTCGGTTGCCAGCGTGAAATTCGCCACCGCCTGGCCGCCGGACGTGTAGCGGGTTTCCGGATCGCGGCCGAGGCGACCTACCAGAATTGCTTTGTTAACGGACATGGGCGGAGTATAGCCGAAATCGAAGGCTGGCAGATGGAAAATTGAGCGCTCCGAACTGCATTGCTCGCCGAAGGAGCTGTGAGCATCCCAAAGTGCTAGAATTCCGGCAAACGTTGCTCAGGTTTCGATCGGAGTTCAAAATGGCGAATGAAAGTCAGAATTTCGAGAACCATGCGAAGGTCTTTCCGCCCTTTCACTTTGTCGTTCTTCCCATTTTCCTGCTGAATGTCTTGTGGTCCATCTACCGGTTGGTGCACGCCTTCTCCATGGAAGCGGTGGTTTCACTGCTTCTCGCGATCGCATTCCTCCTGTTGGCTTTCAGCGCTCGCATATTTGCGCTCACGGTGCAGGATCGCGTGATTCGCCTCGAAATGCGGTTGCGTATGATGCAGGTGTTGCCGGTGGAGCTGAGGGCGCGCATCCCTGAATTTACCGTGGGTCAGTTGGTGTCGCTACGGTTTGCGGATGACGCGGAACTGCCGGGTCTCGCGCACAAGGTACTCGACGAGAAGCTAACCGACAGAAAAACGATCAAGAAGCTGGTGCGCAACTGGCAGGCGGATCTCCTGCGCGCCTGAGCCTGTGCCCTGGTCCGTCAGTGCCCCCGCATCGCGTCAGCTAGCAGCTATCGCGCCGGAGCGCGCGGAGCGGCCGTCGCGCCTACCTCCCGAAGCTTCGCCTGGGCGCGACGCGCTTCGTCTGACCCCGGGAATCTTCGAAGGATCTCGCGCAGATCCCGGATTCCGCTCGCTTTCATGCCCAGCTCAAGTTCCGCGAGGCCGCGCTTCAGCAGGGAAGCAGCCAGCTTGAAGCTCTTTGGATAGTTTTCCAGCACGATGTTGTACGCCGCGATAGCGCCCTTGAAATCATTTTGCGAGTAGGCGATTTCACCCAGATAAAACTGCGAATTCGACGCCAGATCGTTGGCCGGGAAATTCTGGATGTAGTCGGAAAACTCCTGTTGCGACAGATCGTACTTGCCGCTGGTGTAGTCGCGCAGGGCATTTTGATAGAGAGTGTCCGCTGCAGTCGGCGAGAGCGATGAACCGGGCTCGGCCGGCGCGCTCGAGTCGGCACCAGGGGCGCTGGGCGGGGCACCGCCGCCATTTGAGAATCCGGAAGCGGCCGGTCCCGGCGGAGGAGCGCCTCCCGACACTTTCGCATCGATACTCTGCAGGGTATTTTGGACGTCGCTGAGCTGCTGCGAAAGTTTTCCCACGCGAGCCTGAATGTCTTGAACGTTGTCGGAAATGCCCTGGGTCTGCTGGGTCATCGAGTCGATGCGCGCGCCGGTATTGGCCTGCATCTCCTGTACGCCCTTTTGCAGCGAGGACATTTGCTCGTTCATTTTGCTTACGGAATCGAGCGACTGCTCAACGAGCGTCTTGATCGAGGCGCTGTTGCTATCGACTGCGCTGCGCAAATCCTGCTGGCCTTGCAGGAGCTGCGCAACCTGCTGCTGCAGCTCGATCATGTCCCGGTTCACGGCTCCCGCCGGCTGCGGAGTTAACAGGCTCCCTGCCAAGGCGCCGCAAAATAGCGCGCCGAATCCGAGCACCAACCATCTTGTACGCAAAGGTCACCCCTTTCGGATAAGTGTTGCCGCGGGCAAATCGAGAGCCGCTCCGTCGAGCGGTCCTCCGCGGGATGAGGTCAAATTATCTCTAGTGGGCCTGCACGAAGTGCGCGTTGCGGTTCTGCTGCCAGCACTCCTCGGTATGCTCGGAGCAGAGGGGGCGTTCCTTGCCCCAGCTGGTGGTCTGCATCCGGTCGGCGGAAATGCCAAGAGAGATCAGATAATTCTTGGCGGCGGCCGCACGGCGCTGCCCGAGACCCAGGTTATATTCGGTCGAGCCGCGTTCGTCGCAGTTGCCTTCGATCGATACGCGAACGGTCGAGTAGCTGCGCAGGAATTCAGCGTCTTTCGTCAAGGCATCTCGCGCGTCCGGCCGGAGGTCGGACTTGTCGAGATCGAAGAATGCGTCCCTCACGTTCTGCGCGAATAGCTCGCTCACATTGGCGGGCTGCGACGAGGGCCGCTCGGAGACTGCGCCTCCTCTTCCGCCGCCCACGTTTACTAGCGTGCTCGCCGAGGCCGTGCCGCCCGAACCCATAGCGGTGATGGTATACGTGGTCGACGTAGACGGATTGACCGGAGTCGATCCCTGCGGAGCGACCTTACCGACGCCCGGTTCGATATCGAGATCGGTAGCGTTCGTGGATGACCACGATAGCCGCGTGGTACCACCCGGATTGATCGATGAAGGAGACGCGTTGAGCGTCACCGTTGGGGCAACCGGCGGCGGTATGGGCGTCGCAGATGGAGGTGTAGCGGCCACTTTCTTGTTGCAGCCGGCAAACACCACAGCGAAAAAGCACAGGCTCAACAGCAGCGGGACAATTTTTCGAGAACGACCGTGTTCCATGAAGTGCCTCCTTGAACGCCAGCGCGATACGTTGCAGCTGCCTCGAGATGATAGAAATCGAGTCGAACTAAATTCCTTGCACGAACAAAAGTCCTTCCAACAGTTTCTCTAGCGCGGCGACCAATTCGGCGATTCGCTTTGGCCTTCGTACGTCAACTGGCGCGGCTGGCTGCCGTCGGCCAGCATCGACCAGATTTGCCGTGTGCCGGTGCGCGTTGATTCGAACACGATATGCCTGCCGTCGGGCGCCCAGCTGGGACGCTCGTTGCGGGCTTCATCCTTGGTCAACTCCAGCAACTGGCTGGTCGCAATGTCCATGACGTAGATATCGTAGTTTCCGCTGGGGCGTCGCCAACTGAAAGCCAGGAGTTGTCCATTTGGTGACCACGACGGATCGATCACGTATCCCATATCCGGCAAGTTCAGCTTCTGTACGTTCGATCCATCGGCATCCGATAGATAGAGTACCGGAACGCCGCCGCGATCGCTCACGAAAGCCATCTGTTTTCCGGTTTTCGGATTCCAGGCCGGTGAGGTGCTGACGCCCGCGGCAAAGGTGATGCGATGCAGATGACTGCCATCGGCATCCGAAACGTAGATTTCCGGATCGCCGGCCTGGCTGGACATAAAGGCAAGCTGCGATCCATCCGGCGACCACGCGGGTGAACTGTTCGTTCCCAAAAAGCGGGGAAACGCGATCAGCCGGTCGGATGCCGCCGAATACATGCAAATCTGCGGAGAGGTAATGCCGCGGTAGGGCTGAAAACAGGTGAAGGCGATACGCGTAGCGTCGGGCGACCACCGGGGCGTGAGCGAAATCGTGCGCAGGTGCGTCAGCTGGTGCTGGTTCGATCCATCGTAGTCCATCGCCCAGATTTCCTTGTTGCCGCCACGTTCGCTGACGTAGGCGATCTGAGTCTGCGCGATGCTGGCCTGCCCACCGCTCAGCAGCCCAATGATATCGTCCGCAAACTGATGGGCCAGGCGACGGGCGTCCGCATCGGTGGCGGCGCCGCGATAGATCTTTTGCAACGCTAGAGGAGCGGCGGGATTACGCACGTCGGAGAGATATCCGGATGCCGCCAGATTTGAGCCATCCATCGCGACGTTGCCGAACGCCACCATGTCGGAGCTGGCCGGCGCGGCGCTCCAATCCTGCGCTCGCAGCTCGCTCGGCTGGCTGGGTGCTTGGGTGGGATAAAAACTGGGACTGACGAGATCGATAATTCCGGAATATTGCAAATCGGCCCACAGCACATCATGAAACGTCTTGGTCAGAGGTTGAGCCGGGGCCGATCTGGCCGCGGTATCAGGCACCGCAAGGTGCACCTTGCTTACGCCCAGTCCTGTTCCGGTCTTGAACCAGTCCTGCGCGCTCACGATGCCGGGCGAAAACAGCAAAGCGATTGCGAATGCGCCGGCGATTGCGAGAAGGCTAGTCCGTTTCCGTGTCATGAGAGAACCTTTGGAAATCATCGCTTGTAGTCGAACCAGAATTCACAATTTACAGCTGAGCCTGAATAAGCCGGGGGCAAACGGTCGAGAGGACTCGATTCCAGTACCGCGCGCACGGCAGAATTATCTACCGATGAATTGTTGCTCGACCGCGTGACCTGGACATTGGTCACCGCTCCGCCGCGAAGGATGGTGAACGTTACCACCACGCGTTGCGCGTATGCCAGGCTCGGATCGACCGTAGACTGCAGCCAGTTGCCGCTGATGCGCCGCTGCACGCCCTCGACATACCAGGAGAAGCGCGAACCGAAATCCCCTCCGCCCATTCCATTGAAGCTCATCCCCGCCTGCGTGGTGCCGGCTCCGATGGCAAAAGAGGTCGTCGGAACCGAGGGCGTGCCGCCTCCACCGTAGGGAATCGCATTCGGCGGGGGAGGCGTGCGATTCTCCAAAAGCTTCGAGGGTTTGGTGATGTACTTCGGCGGCTTATTGCGCTCGAATTTCGGTATGGGAGTGGCGTCGGGTTCGGGCTTCGGCAGAGGCTCGTTCTTGTAGAGACCCTTCGATTCGTCCACCACTCGATTTGGTGTTTCCACGTCGGGATGTGGCAGCGGTACCGCCGGCACTCTGCCTACCACTCCTACTGTGATCGCGCCTCCCTCGCCGCCCCAGCTATCCGTTGGCCGCGAGAGGTACAACCGCAAGGCCGCGAAGCTTGCCACGACCAGGTGCAGGGCAAGCGACGCCATCAGAAAGCGCTTCAACGCCTCATCGTTTCGGGTTGTGGGCAGATAGGACATATCACTTCACTGTGATTGCGGACGCTCGCTGAGTGGTTGCGTGACCACACTGACGTTTTGCACGCCCGCCTGGCGCAGCGCATCCACCACGGTGGCCCAACTGCCGAACGGCACCGTTTCGTCGCACCGGACGTAGACCGCTTGCGTTTTCACGTCGTGCGATTGCGCCACAACTTGCTTGCCAATCTCATGGATGTTGACCGGCTTGTCATTCAAGTAGACGCGCTGGCCGCGGTCGATGGTAACCACCATGCGCACCTCGGTTAGCTCTTTGACGGTTTTGGTTTTCGGGACGTCCACTTCGATGCCTGATTGCAGAATCGGCGCGGTGATCATAAAAATGATCAGTAGCACTAGCATCACGTCGATAAACGGAACCATGTTGATTTCCGAAAGCGAGGTGCCGGTCTGCTGTTGGATTTGCGGCATGGCGGTCTCTACGAACTGTACAGTGTTTCCACTCGGGCCACGAATTCCGCGGCGAAATGGTCCATCCTCTGCGCGGTTGCGCGGATGGCCTGAAGATAGTGGTTATAGGCGATGAGGGCGGGAATCGCCGCTGCCAATCCAGCGGCTGTGGTGACGAGAGCCTCGGCAATACCGGGAGCGACGGCGCGCAAGCTGGCGGCACCAGCGTCGCCCAGACCGATGAAGGCGTCCATCACGCCCCAGACGGTGCCGAACAGCCCGATGAACGGCGAGACGGAAGCGATGGTCGCCAGCGTGGACATTCCACGCTCCAGCCGGCGCACCTCGTCGGCAGCGGCGACGTGCATCTCGACGTCGATAGCGTTTGCATTCTTCGGCTTTTGGGAACCTGTGCCATTGAGTTGCGCGGCCAGTTCGGCGTAGCCCGCGTCATAGACCGAGACCAGCGGCGTCCCACTCGAAGCGGCACGCAGGGCTTTGGGATTCGGCAGGCCAGTGCCCGCGCGGAACGTTTGCAGAAAGCGAGTAGACTTTCGATCGATGCCGCTGAGCTGAAACCACTTTTGAAGGATGAGCGCCCAGGAAAAGACGGAAAGCACAAGAAGGATGCCGAGAACAATGCGCGCTAGCCCGCTCGTCTGCTCGAGAAGGGTGAGCGGGCTGGCGAAAAAGAGAATCAGTGCCAGACCAGAAATTGTATTTTCCCCCAGGAAAAACGTGCCTAATTCTGCAACCGAATCAACCTAGCACACGCGCCCACGTGATTCAATTCGGTAATGTCCTTAGAAGGCACTGCTTGTCGGAGTCGATACGCCCGATGGAGTGCGTAGCTGACAGCCGAAACGTCGCGAGCCGCTGTGCTACACTCCAATTTGATCATGTCAAAAGCGTTCGACATAGACATCGATGCGTTTGTGAATTCTAGCGGAAGCCTGACGGCAGGCGGCCCGCTGGACGCCGCGCAGGCCGATGCCGCTAGAGATATGTCGTCGACGCCCGGGCCGGGCAAGAGCTTCTACATTGAGACATTCGGCTGCCAAATGAACGTCCACGATGCGGAGAAGGTCGCCGGCGTGCTTCTCTCGCGCGGATATCGGGCTGCGCCGAGCATCGCGGAAGCTGATTTCATGCTCTACAACACGTGCAGCATTCGCGAAAAAGCAGCACAGAAGGTTTTCTCGCGGCTTGGCGAATTGCGCGGCGTGACCAACAAAGTTATCGGCGTAATAGGGTGCCTGGCGCAGCAAGAGGGCGAGGACATTTTCGAGCGCGCGCCGTGGGTCAGCTTGGTGTGCGGCTCGGCCAGCTATCGCAAGCTTCCGGAGTTGCTCGCGCAGTTGGAGTCCGGCGGCCGGCGGGTGATGGGCCTCGATCTGGACACGAGCGAAACCTTCGAAACGGAAATCACGCGCCGCGACAATCCGATTCGCGCTTACCTGACGATTATTGAAGGCTGCAACTACGCCTGTTCCTACTGCGTGGTGCCGCACACGCGCGGCCCGGAGCGCAGCCGCTCGAGCGAATCGGTGCTGGCCGAGGCGCGCCGCCTTGCCGATGCGGGCTATACCGAAATTCAATTGCTTGGGCAGACTGTGAATTCCTACCGCGATCCCGGCCCGTGCAAATGGAGCTTCGTCGAACTTCTTGTTTCAGTGGCAGCGGTCGAGGGAATTCGCCGCGTGCGCTTCACGACTTCGCATCCCAACGACTTTCACCGTGAGATTGTTGAGGCCATCGATTCGGTCCCCGAGCTGTGCGATCACATTCACTTGCCGGTGCAATCCGGCTCGACGCGCATCCTTCGCGAAATGCGCCGCACTTACACGCGCGATGAGTATCTCGAGAAGATTTCCTGGATCCGCGCGGCCAAGCGGCCGATCAGCATTACCAGCGACATCATCGTCGGCTTCCCAGGCGAGACGGATGACGATTTCGAGCAGAGCGTAACCCTGCTCGATGCGGCCGGCTACGATGGCCTCTTCGCGTTTACCTATTCACCGCGCCCGAACACGACCGCCGCTGCTATGGCTGACGCCGTCCCCGAAAAAGAGAAGGCAACACGGCTCGCGATTTTACTGGAGCGGCAGCGCCAAATTCAGCTCGAACGCAACGAAAAACTGGTGGGAATGTCGTTTGAGGTGCTGGTCGACGGGCGGCACGAGGCGCGCGCGCAGTGGGGGGGCCGCACCAGCAGCAACCGTCTGATAAATTTCTCTTCGCCGCGTCAGAATCTTTTGGGAGAATATATCAACATCCGTGTAAGTCGCGCGACCGCGAATAGTTTGGTAGGCGAGGAGATAGCGTAGTCCGGCGAGAGAGCAACCGCCGCTGGTTGGATGACATCGAATATCTGTAACCCGAAAAAACGGAGGCCACCATGGAACACGAGGTCAAGATCCGAGGATTGATGATGGACCCCGTGACGAACATGCCGGTGGTGGTGCTCAAGGAAACCCAGGGCAGCGGAATCCTCCCCATCTGGGTGGGCGTTTACGAAGCGAACGCCATCGCCCTCGAAATCGAAAAAGTTCAGACGCCCCGCCCCATGACTCACGACCTGCTGAAGAACGTCATTACCGGCCTCGACGTGCACGTGCAGAAGGTGGTGGTGTCCGATTTGAAAGATGACACGTTCTACGCGCTCATTTGGATGGAGCGCGAAGGGCATCTTATCTCCATGGATTCACGCCCGAGCGACGCGCTCGCGCTTGCTCTTCGTCTCGATTGCCCGATCTTTGTCGAAGATCAAGTGATGAAGAATTCCAAGATGGCCGGCGTGGTTTCCGAGAAAAGCTCCAACGAAGAGCTCCGCAAGTGGCTCGAGAACCTCAGCGATGAGAATCTCGGCCCCTACAAAATGTAATCACCGCTTCGATGCAAGCAAATAAGGACATCAAGGGTCACTGTTCTAGTCCCGCAATTCCATCTGTCCTCCTTCTGTACCCGGGTTCAGTAGTTTCGTTTTACGACTATCGATAGCCTGTAGACGCCTCAGGCCCCCAGCCGTTGTGTTCTCCGAAAAATAAGAATATGAACCGGCCCATCCTGGGCAGCCGGTGCAAACGTGCCAATTGGGGGCAAAGTGCATTTCACCGGACAAATCAAAACAAAAGCTATGCAATCGGCGATTTTGAGCATCCTGTTGGGCCTATCAGCTGCAGTTGCATTCTCAGCGCCGCAATGGCAATTCGAGGCCCGTCGTCATCGTGAGGCGCCTTGGATCACGGCGCAGCCGGTGAGCAGCACTGTTACCGGCGGACAGCCAGCAACTTTTGTTGTGGTAGCAATCGGAGCGCCGCCCCTGAGCTACCAGTGGTTTGAGAACGGAGTAGCAATCACTGGAGCAACGTCAAGAACCTACACAACGGCTGCGACGCCTTCAGACAATTCGGCACAGTTCACGGTAGTGGTCACCAACAGCTTTGGCAGCGCTACCAGTGCTGTCGCGATCTTGACGGTCAATCCCGCAAATTCCCTCTTGAACGTCGGTTCGACGAACGTAGCTTTCGGCAACGTTAACGTCTCTACCACCAATACTCAAAACGTCACGCTAACCAATGATGGATATTCGAGTATGACAATTTCGAGCGTCGCCGTCGCCGGTTCGGGATTCAACGCCAGCGGCGCAGCCCCCGGGTTGATTCTATCGAGAGGCCAGACAGTTAATTTGAGCGCCACTTTTGATCCGGCGGTGGCAGGAAATGCAACCGGCAGCATCATCGTGACGAGCAACGCCGCGAACTCACCTATCGTGATCACGCTGTCGGGTACGGGCGTCGCGCCGGAGGCCTCGCGTTCGGTTTCGCTGAGCTGGACAGCGAGCACGTCCTCGGTGAGCGGCTACAACGTCTATTCGAGCAGCGTGTCTGGCGGTCCCTATGCCAAGCTCACCCCTTCTGAGCTTGCTGCGACGAGCTATACAGACAACAGCGTTCAGGAGGGGCAGACGTACTACTACGTGGTGACGGCTGTAAATTCGCAGAACCAGGAAAGCGGCTACTCCGAGCAAGTCTCCGCGACGATTCCGTAAGAGTGAAAGCGAGTGCAGACGATGCACGAAAGCTGGATTTCCGGAAATGCTGCCGCTGCCATTTGCTCTTGCAGCTGCGCACGCTAGCGGTATTATGGGAGCACGGAAGTCGGGGGATTGGTCGGGCCGGCATAAGAATTAATTTCGGCCATGCGCGCGTTGCCGTGTGTGGTCGCGCCTGGGCGGCATAAGCTGCCATCGGCTGGATCGTGAGACCGGGAAGTCCTGGCGGCATTATCTCCATCCTCATCTTCCGTTTTTATATGCGCACATTGCGCTTGGGGGAAAGGACTAGATGAATAAGCTCACGGGGGACCACGTTTCCGGTTATCCGCGCTCGTCGACCGGCGATCCTATCAGCGAAATATTGAAGACGACTCAGACAATTGCCGTAGTGGGCCTTTCCGGCCGCAGTCACCGTCCCAGCTACGGAGTAGCGCAATATATGCAATCCGTGGGCTACCGGATCATACCGGTGAATCCTGAGGAAACCGAAGTGCTGGGTGAGAAATCCTACGCGCGCCTCGAAGATATTCCGGAGTCGGTTGACCTAGTGGACGTGTTTCGCCGGTCGGAATTCGTTCCGGACATCGTGGAATCGGCCATTCGAATTAGGGCCCATGGTGTTTGGATGCAAGAGGGGGTGATCCACACGGAAGCCGCCGAGCGCGCTCGCACAGCCGGACTTTTCGTGATCATGGACACTTGCATTTTGAAGGAGCACATCAAGCGCTTCCGCCTGCCCGCGGACTAGGACTTAAGGGGGCTACGGAAGCGGATAGACCTTCAGCACGCGCTTGCCGGGCTGGGTGACCGCAAGCGATTTTCCGTCCGGAGCGATGGCGAAATCGCGATAGGTAAGGTCGTAGAGCGCGGGCGCGAAAGACCCATCCGCCAAAGTCACCCAAGTCAGACTGTTCGATTTTTCCTCCGGTCCCCGCTTGAGCAAGACTCGCCGGTCATCGTCGCTCCACTCGAAGCGTCCGTATCCCGTGGGCACGCGCCGCGGACGCGACGGATTGGCAAGATCGATCACCACGATCGTGTCGCCATCTTCGAAAAATCCAATTTTCTTCCCCGAAGGCGAAAGCGCCAGCGAGCCCCGGTAGTCGTCGATCCGCGTAATTTCCGTGATCGTCTCGTTCAGCAGATCGAGTCGCATCAACGTCATTTGTCCGCGGATGCCGCGGCCGATGGCGTACGCCTGGTTCCGGCGGCCGTCCCATACAACGGCGTCGAAAGTATGCGCCTCGAATAGCGCTTTGCTTTCTCCGCTCGATGGCTTCACCCGCTGGATCTGATTGCTGCCCGCGCCCAGATAAACCACCGTAGCGTTGTCGGCTAGCCACGCCGGCTGCTTGGCGTCCTGGATGAAGCGATCCTTCGATCCGGTGACCTTGATTTCTTCGCCGTCGTCCCCGATGAGCGCCACTACCTTGCCACCGCCCACAGTCGAGACCGGCGAGCGGTCCTCGACGTCTTCTTCCTTGCCTTTACTCTTTCCGCTCGCGACTTCGTATCCCGACGGTGGTTGTTGAAGGACCATATCGAGCGCCAGCCGCCGCCCGTCCGGCGACCAGCCAAGGGAATTCACCACGTAGCCTGCCGGAGGCGGGAAGGGCATAAATTTCTCGGAGTCGATGATGCGTTTTCGGGCTGGC
>Ga0206795_1083_pt1 | contig 20276 bp, 16 predicted proteins | sample Alteio_BWOrgCont_71_FD_152872 | JGI IMG/M metagenome (GOLD analysis project Ga0206795, IMG submission 152872) | Enriched cells from forest soil in Barre Woods Harvard Forest LTER site, Petersham, Massachusetts, United States -... | ecosystem: Environmental > Terrestrial > Soil > Temperate forest >... | reverse complement strand
TTCTCATCTGCGCGCGCGCGTGACCTCCGGAGATGCCTCGGCCTTCATTGCGCAGTGTCGTGTTGAGATCAACCCGCGAAAGCTGAAGCGCCGGGAAGATTCCAAAGACGATTCCCGTGAGGAGCGAAACGATGAGCGTGAACAACAGCACACGCAGGTCGATGCCGATGGGAAGCCCCTCCGAAAGCTGGCTTGCTCCCCATGCGGTTAACGCTCGTGTTGCAGCCCAGCTCAGCCCCACACCGAAGACGCCGGCAATGAGCGCGAGGAGCATGCTTTCAGTAAGAAGTTGCCGCACGACTGTGCTGCGGCTTGCGCCGAGCGCCGTGCGTACCGCTATCTCTCTTCTACGAGCCAGCCCTCGTGAAAGCAGCAGGCTGGCCAGATTGGCGCAGGCAATCAGCAGCACCAGGGCAACCGCGCCCGACAGCATCAACAACTTTCCCCGCACGTCCGCCACAACAAGGTCGCGCAGCGGCGAGGCTGTCATCACCACGGCAGGATCGGCGTCGGGCGCCGTGGGATTCTGTTCTCGATACCCCTGGTTAAGCACCGCCAGTTCATCGCCGGCGCGTGCGAGCGTTGTGCCCGGCCGCAATCTCGCCAAAAAGCCGAGATAGCCTACGCCCATACGCAGCCGCTGCGGCGTCATGAGTGACAACTCGAAGTAGCGGGGGGTCCAGATGTCGGTCTCGCCGAGAAAGGGAAACTGCACACCGCCAGGCAGTACGCCGACGATGGTGTGCGGCGTGTTATCGAGCGTTACAGCCTTGCCAATGATGTCGCGGTCGCCGCCAAAGCGCCCATGCCATAGTGAATCGCTGAGCATGACCACCGGCTGGCCTTCCGGACGGCCTTCCACTTCGGTGAACGCGCGGCCCAGTTGAGGCTGTACCCCGAGCGTGGAGAAAAAGTTGGGTGTCACCCGTCCGACCCGCGCCTGCATCGGCTCACCGTGCCCGGTCAGGTTCAGGTCGTCGGTTGCCCACGCGGCTACTGACTGAAATGACTGGTTGCGGTCGCGCACGAGCTCGTAACGCAGCAGCGTGCCGCCACGATCCGTGGTTTTGTCCTTAGCAACCAGACTCACAAGTTGCTGCGGATCGCGATAAGGAAGCGGCCGAAGCAACAGGGCGCTGGTCACGGTGAAGATGGCCGTGTTCGCGCCGATCCCCAGGGCGAGAGTGACAATCGCCGCGAGCGTGAATCCAGGGCTCTTGGTGAGCATGCGGGCTCCGAAGCGGAAGTCCCGAAGGAGAGCTTGCATCTATCGATTATAGCGGGCGAAAAGCTGGCGCTTGAAGGATAGGCCCCAGGTTAAGCGCCTTGCGTTTTGAAGTAAACCGCGTAGCGCTCGCCGGAAATTTTATAGAGCGGGATGAGTTCGTGACGCTCGCTCGCGCTAGTCGTGGTGAAGGCGAGCGCGGCGCCGGTGGGCGCGATGACCGCCGTTACTTCGCTTGCGGCGAGTACGGGTGCGGGCGCGGGTTTGGGATCGCCAGACGGATGGATGTCCTTGCTAGTGGTATCGTACTGCATGGCGTGAGTGAGACCGACGCTGCCCATGCGTGCTGCTAGAACAATTGGCCCATACATCGCCGCCTGCAGGGTACGGTCGCCGGGCAAGGGGCTGGAGTGAAGTTGCATGGGAAGCGAGAGCTCCACGCGATCTCCTTCATGCCAAGTGCGCTTGAGCGTGAGATAGCTCGATGGCCGCGCAAAGACCGGCAGAGCTTCGCCGTTGATCTTCACAGTGCCGCCCTGCGTTACCCAGTACGGAATACGAAGCTGAAGTGCGAATTCCTTAGGGTTCGCGCTATGGATGGTGAGACGAGTTCCCTGCTCTTCGGGGAAAGTCGTTTCCTGACGAAGGGTGATTCCCTTCTGCTTCCAGTTCAATTCAGACGCGATAAAAAGGTTGACGTAAACGCTGTTGGCGTCATGGAAATAGATCGTATCGGCCAGCTTGGCGAATTCTTCGGCTCCCGTTCCCGTACAGCACCAGAACGATTGTGTAGGCGAGTTGAAGTATTTCCAGTAGCCGGCCGCGAGCGGAAGATAATACATCTTCAGTCCCTGCGAGTCCTGCGTGCCCAGGCGCGTGTTGAGAAGCACGCGCTCGTAGTAGTCCATCACGCGCGGGTCCGTCGTCCATCCGAAGATGTGGCGCGATAACTTCATCATGTTGTAACCAACGCAGCACTCCTCGCTGTCGAGGGAAAGCTCGCCGCCCAGTTGTCCCGGATCGGTGCGCCAACCTTCGAAGTTACTGGTGCCCCCGGTCGCATAGGCGCGCTCGTTCACGACCTCTCCCCAGAAGTACTCGGCGATCTGCCGGTAACGGTCGTCGCCGCTAAGCTCGTAGCGGCGGGCTGCTCCAATCACCTTGGGCACGTGAGTATTCGCATGGAGGCCCTTCAGTTCATCGCGGTGTGCCGCGAGCGGGCCGAAGAACTGTTCCTGCTCAAAGCGATACGACAGCTCAAGATACCTGCGCTTCCCAGTGACCGCGTAGAGGTTCAGCAGGCCCTCCATGGTGCCGCCGTATTCCGTCTTGAGGATGCGAGCCATCTGGGCGTCGCTGATTCCTTCCGCCCAGTGGTCGATCCAGTTCGCGAGACCTTCGGCATTCGCCAGCGCCTGTTGATTGCCGCAATAGATGTACATATCAAGGTGCCCGGCTAGAATTTTGTGTAGCGTGTAGAAGGGCGCCCAGACTGGTTGCTCTCTGCGCAGGCGGTCAAAAAAGTCTTCAGGATACGCGCTTAGATATCCGTTCGCATTCGCCGCCTGGCATTTGGCCAGTTCGGCGACGAGTGCATTTCCTTTGCCGCGGAGGGGCTCATCGCCGGTACTGGCATAGGTCAGCGCCACGGCGGAAAGATAGTGGCCGCCGTTAAAGTGGCCGCGCAGTTCGCAGTCGGGGGCTTCCCATCCGCCATAGGGCGTCCCTGGAGTCGGCAGACCGGCAGTCTTTCGAAAGCTCCACAACAGGCTGTCGTTATCAAGCGTGTGCAAATACGCACGATTGATCTCCTGCTGATCGTGAAAGAGGCCGGGAAGCAGGCGGACATCTGAAAGCGGGAAAGGCTCGGCCAGCCACGCTATTTGTTCATGCACTCCACGAGCAGATTCAGCCGCGGCGTCGGCGGCGGGATCCTGCACAAAAGAATAGCGAGAAGCAAGAGAATAGCGAGAAGCAAGCAGCGCGGCTGCGGTAGCGGTTGATCCCGCGAGGAAATGTCGGCGTGTCAATCGGGTCGTAGGATCAGGGAGTGTCATAGGATCAAGTGCTCGGCAAATTGAAAGTGCTGCGCGAGAAACGTTCTCCGCCCCGCAAAAGTCATCATATCCCGGCACAAACACCGTGTCAGGGTTGCGCTTCTGTGTCTGGAAGTACGAGCAGTGTGAAGACGATGCCGATAACTGCGAACATGCGGAAGGCGGCATCCTGGCCGTTCCAGATCTTCGATTGCCACATCAGGAACCACTCGCCTCCCACGCTGATGAAGGCGACAAACCACAGCAGCATGCCGAGCGTCAGCGCGATGATCGAGAAGCGCTTGGCGGAATTGAAGGCTGCAGCTGGCTTACGAAGAGCACGCCCAAGTTGGACGACGCCGATCCATGTCAGGACCATGGTCACCACTTCCCAGCCGATGATGCCGTCATAAAAAGCTGTCTGTATAAGTGGCGGACGAATGGCGCGCCACATACCGTGGTTGCCAGGAGAGGTCGTGTCCATCAGCAGGACGTGGTGAACGAACTGATAATTCGATCCGTAGTCGGTCGAATTGTTGAAGACGACAAGCGTGTTGAAGAAGGCGACGGCAGCAACGAGAAGAATCCTGGCGACGCGCAGCGTCATTTCGTTCCTATTTCTGGCGCGAGGGTCCGAAAGTAGGCGGTCAGCGCGGCGAGAGTCGGGTTGTCGTAATCAGGAGAGCTGGGCATCTGCGCATAGGCGCTTTGCGACTGAGGATCCTTGATATATGCGCTGAAGTAACCGGACTTGGTGTTGGCAATGCCGGCAAGCGAGCTCCACGATATGCCGGCTTTGTGGCCTCCGTACGCACCGGCATTATGGCAACGGAGGCAGTTTTGCCGGGCGATCACATATCCCTGCATTTGCGGCGAGCTTTCAGCAAAATCCCCATGCGGATGAATAGCACCGAAGACTTGATCCTCGCTGACGAAGCGGAGTTCTAGGATGCCGTTTGGAATCTGTGCTTCCTCGGAATCGGCGAGGGTCCGGTATCTGGAAGTAAACGAAGGGTGCGAGATTAGGTATGGCCCGTAGCTGCCAGCGTCGCCAGTTCGTTTTACAAGCGCCGGTTGTTTGCCATTGATGGTCAACACGAGAATGGGATGGTGGGCAGCACGGTATTCGGCAGAATAGTGCGCTTCATATTCGTCATTGCAGATAGCAGCGACGAGCGTGTTCTTTTCCGGGATGTTGAACATCCGCATCAGTTCGCTGAGATAGACTCCGCTGATTTCCGCCTTTCCTGGGAAGTTCACATCATCTGTAACAGTGAAGGTGACTTGCGGAAGCTTTAGTAGCTCGCTGTACGCCACGTAGCGACCCGCATAGGAAGACGCTCCAGGGACGTCGCCTGAGAGTCCAAGGTCGGTCGGCAAACTTCGCTTATCAAGCAATGACAGTTTTTGCGGTGCCGTATCTTCCTGTCCTGGAGCAGGCCTTTCCGCATCTAGCCGTGCAAATGTCAGGGCAGACGTAATCGCAAACAGGCCAGCCATCCATACGATTTTCATTGGGCTATCGTACTCCGGATCACGCGGAAGGCAGCAAAAATCCATGCCTCTCGCCGGTCTCATCCTGACAACATGCTGGAGAACGGGAACCGATGGCCGATCAATCGCTAAAGTGAATCTGGTCACATACTGCAGGAATTGCCTGCCCAGGGCGGCAATCATCTATCTGCCAAGGCTGTTGGCAATCTTGTATCTGTTACTGTCGTGAACTCGCTCGACGATACCTTGGACCCTTTGTTCCCACAGAAGCATCCGCTCCCCAAGCCCCCTATAAGAAATTTTTATACCCCTCCCTCGGAACAACGAATAGGGGGGGAATTTTCCGGTGGATGCACCGCAAACTGCGCTATGCTCGCAGCAAGTTTTTCACAAAAGCTGGTAGTTCACACTTCGCAGCTACCGCTCGTCTCAGTTCCGGTGTTGTTCGTAGTGTTCCCTGTCCGGAACCAGAAGCGGTTTATGGTCGCATGACGGCCGCACGCTTCTTTTCACTTCAATGAGGCCAAGAGAGAATGATTACGAGACTGGGTGTATCTGCAGTTGCTTTCTTCCTCAGCATTTCCATACTCACAAACTGTAGTTGGGCCCAGCAAACCCTCGGCGCCATTACCGGCCAGGTAAGTGATGCGTCGGGAGGCGTTGTTGCGAACGCACTGGTCACGGCTGTCGGTGACCAGACCGGCCTCACCCGCACCGCCAGGACCAATGACAGCGGGGCCTATCTCTTCTCGAACCTGCCAATCGGAACATACTCACTCACCTTCGTGCACGAGGGATACGACACGCAGAAGGTTCCGTCGATCGCCGTGCAAGCCGATCGTACAGCGACCATCAATGCCAATTTGAAAATCGGACAGGTAAGTACATCGGTTACTGTCGAAGAGACACCGTTGATGAACGCCGTCGACACCACCAACGGCTATATACTCGACAAGCAGCAGATTGACTCCGTTCCTTTGCCTACCGGCAGCTTCACGGGCTTGGCGATTCTCTCGCCGGGCGTCAACGCCGAGCTGCCCGGGGGCACCGGTGCGAACAGTGGACTTGGCAACGCGCCGATCTGGGCCAATGGCCAGCGCGATACCTCGAACAGTTTCCTGCTGAACGGCGTGGATGCCAGCAACCTCTTCAACGGCAAGAGCACCAGCCAGGTAGCGTCCTCGCGCGTTGTGAACAACACCGGCGGCCCCGCATCGAGCGGCACAACCAGCGCCGGCGTCGAGCCGGCCGCGTCGTCGATCTATCTCTCAATCGGTAATGCGCTTCCTACGCCGGCCCCCGAGATGCTGCAGGAGGTCCGGGTTAATGCTTCGATGTACGGCGCGGATCAGGGCTCGACCAGCGGCGCGCACATCGACATGAGCACCGGATCGGGCACCAATGTCATCCACGGCAGTCTCTACGGCCACCGTGGAACCAACTGGCTCAATGCAGCACCTTTCTTTTACAAGAACAATTCCGGCATTCCGGCTGAGGACAGGAACCCCGAGCTGCATCGTTGGATCGCAGGCGGCACCTTTGGCGGAGCGATCATCAAGGACAAGCTCTTTTACTTCCTCGGCTACCAGCACCTGCATGTTTCGGATCAGGAGACGGGCAATACACTTATTGCCGTTCCGCCGGGCCTCAGCGATACCAATCGAACCCCCGACGGCCTTGCGGCGATTGTCAACAACAACTGGGGAGACACCGACGCAGAGAACGGCTTCACTGTGGGGGCCTCCGACTGGGCTAACAACCCCATCGGCCTGGCTCTCTTTCAGGCCAAGCTTCCCAATGGACAATGGCTCATACCGAACGACAATGGCCACAGGCCCGACCCGCTTTCACCTTCCAACGCCTTCCAGACGGGTACAGCGTACTTCACATCCGATCAGGCGGTCGGCGGTCTCGACTGGAACGCCTCGCCGAAAAATCTGATCAGCCTGAAGTACTATTACCAGCACGATCCCAACAGCGCACCGTATGGAACCTCCAGCGTCCCAGGATTCACGGTATTTATGGATACCGGATCGCAGGTGGCCTCCATCAACGCTATTCAGACGATCCGGCCCACCTTCAGCCTGACTGAGACCTTCGGCTACCTGCGGGAGAAGGCCTTCAGCACCAATGAGCAGCTGTGGGCGCCGGGCCAGTCGGGAAGCCCTGTCGCGGGCATGACGACCGCTTTCGGCTCTTACCTCCCCGGGATCACCATCGTCGATGCTTTGGGTTCCTACGGTTCCAATCTCGGGCTCCCGCAACAGATGCTGAATATCGGCCCTGGCTCAGCCAACCAGGGACCCTTTACCGGTGTCTTCCAGAACCGCTTCATGCCATCGGCCAGTGGTATCTGGACGAAGGGCAACCACTCCGTTACGTTCGGCGGAAGCTACGCGTATACGCAGCTCAACGTCCGCGATCTGCGCACCGGCAAGGGTAATATAGCCACTCCCGACTTTTCCACGTATGCCATGAACTGGGTAACCCCCTATTCGACCAATGGCTTTGTTGCTACCACTTTTCTTCAAGGCGATGCCAACCGTTATTATCGCGCCAACCAGACGGGGTTCTACATTCAGGATAAGTACCAGGTTCTCCCCAACCTCAGTCTCACGGCCGGATTACGCTATGACTGGAACGGCGGGTTGACAGAGAAATACGGACGTATTTTCAACTTCGACCCTTCCCGGTACAACTATGTCCCCGGTTCCGATATGATCACCGACCCCGGATTCATCATTGCGGGCAATAATGTGAACGGGACGAAAGGTGTCAGCAACACCACCCTTACCGGGCGTCAGTGGGGCATCGCGCCGCGCCTCGGATTTGCGTTTCAGCCTCATTACTTCCACGAGAAGGTCGTCGTCCGCGGCGGAACAGGTTTCTATTATGATCGCGGTGAACTCTACAGCTATTTCTCACCGGGATTTGCAGCGGGCGAGATATCGGGCGGACCCTTCGGCGTCAACCAGACTCCTCCATTTGTAAGCCATCAGAGCTGCCCCTATAGCTCGTCGCCCTACGGCAATACCAGCTTCCTGTATAACTTTTACATCCCGATCTGCGGACTGGAGCCCTTTACCCCTGTCGATGGTGCTTCGCTACCTTATAATCTTGCCAATCCATGGGGCCCGACGCGCTCGGCTCCGCCCTCGAACCCCAGCGCTGCCGATCTGATCAACTACCTTCCTAACTCAGCCCAGATTATCCAGGGCGCTGAGCCCTTCACCCTGGGCGTCTATAACAGGAAGAACAAACTGCCCTACTCGATCAATTACACACTCGACATTCAGTGGCAACCCCGCAATGACCTGTCGATAGAAGTTGGATACGTGGGTAATGTAGGCCGCCATCAGGTCGTTCCCCTGCCCTTTAACCAGTCACAGATTGCCACGCCTGGTAATCCCACGCATCCAGGGGGCGCGGCCGCGCAGTCCTACAGCTACGGCTATACCGTCCTCGATCCGAACACCTTTTTTCCCATTTGCGTCAATCAGGATCCAGGTTGCCAATTCGGCTTCATGCAGCAGAACTACGAGGGAGGTAACGTCGACCTGCGCGTCCCATTCATCGGCTATTCGTCTGAATCCGAGTCCTACACGGCTGCCGGCCAGTCTACCTACAATGCTCTGCAGGTGCACGTTGAGAAGCGGCTCAGCCACGACTTCCAGGCTGGCGTTTCTTACACCTATTCGCACGCGACCGACGAACAGAGTGCGCTCGGGCTCTTTTATAACGGCAACAATCCCAACAATCTTCTCAGCGGTTATGGATCGGCCGATTTCGATCGCACCCACGTACTGAACTTCACCTATGGCTTTTACCTGCCGCAAATGTTTGACCGGAGCTCGTTTACCGGCAAAATTCTGAACGACTGGTCGCTACACGGCATCGGGATTATCCAAAGCGGACAGCCGTACAGCATCATCGATTACTCCGGCGCCGTGGGCAGTATTTTCTACAGCACCTTCAATGGCATCACTAACCCCATCGTTCCGCTGGCTCCCGGGTGTACGGCGAAGAGCGCCGTGACCGGCCACTCCGGCGCGTTCTATAACAGCGCTACCGGAGGCGGCGCTGCCCTGAAAGCTTCCTGCTTTACCCTCCCGCTGCTGTCGCCCGGGACTAATGGCGTTCCCAACGGCGATAACTTCGAGACCACATTCACCACCGGTCAGCGCAACATCTTTCGTCAGTCGGCCCAGAAGCGCACCGATGCTTCTCTGGTCAAAACGTTAATGATCAAGGAGCGATACAACCTGAAATATACGTTCGATGTCTATAACGTAACCAATACATCGAGCTTTGATATTCCCTCCAATAACGTCACGCAAAACCTCGCATACAACAACGCACCATTCCTTACCCCCTCCAGCGAAGTGGCTCCGTCCCCGGCACAATGCCAGGCCAACAACGCACCGGCCGGCACGTTCTACAGCTGTCCGACGGGCTTGGGGGTGGTGAAACATACCATCGGCAGCCCCCGGCAGATTCAGATGTCGCTGCGCTTGAACTTCTGAGCTATCCAAGCTTCGGAATTCACTGAGGCTCAAGCTGAAAACGGCTACTGACGAAAGGGGAGAGTGCAGCAGTGCCTCGTCCTATTTGCCTTCAAGGATCGCTTGAATGCCGTCGACCATTGCTCGAGGGTTGAACTCGCTGCGGATGATCTCATCGGGGCAATCAGTCTGGACGGAGACGCGGTAGTTGCAGATGAATACGACTTCCTGATCCGAACGGTGGGTCTTGATTTCAGTGCAGAGCCTTTCAGCGGCGGGAATGCGCCCATCGCCTTCGACATCGATGATGACGAGCGAATACTTGCGGGCCTGGGCAAACTTCAAGCCTTCGTCAAGGGACAGTGTGGAGTCGACCTCATAGCCATGGAGCCGGAAGATCTGATCCCGCAGGCCGAGGATGACGTCGCGGGAACAGATGTGCAGGATAGTCGGGGCCTGTGTGTTCATGCGCGTTTTAGATTACCAGAGAGTAACAATCTGCGGTCTTTTCGAGGGCGCGAGGAGGCTTGGCGCTGCGGTGTCGGTGCTCCTGCCCGGTCTCGATGATGCCGTAGGCAAGTAAGCCTTCCTTCGAAAGTATCCGATGATCAAAACGCCGCAGAAGCCCATCCCTGGACAAATGTACCTTTCTGTTACGCAATGATGCGTTGGGTGCCGATGCCTATTGACCAGCGGGAGTAATCAACGTGAGATCGGTCGCGGGGTCGAATTGCCGCTGCAAACTGGCCGGATCAACGATCACAAAAACCTCAAGTGTAGGACGAACGGCCATGGCGGCCACGTGACCGGCGCGTGTAGTGCCGTCGGGCAACCCGAGGACCGCATGGGTGTGAATGACGGGCTTGCCCTGATAGAGGGCAATATCACCGACCATGGCGGCGACTTCCATCTGCCCGCTGAACGGCATGAGTTTGTACATTTTTCGGCTCGGGTCGAACCAGCCGAGAGTCGCGCCGCTGATGGCTCCGATGGCGGTGAAGTGGGCGCTGGTGACATGGTATTTCTCCGCGAATTCATACAGACCTGTGTAGGCGTCGTCGCCGGTGCTGAAGATGACGGAGTAATCCTTCTGGCCACCTTGGTCGCTGAGAAGTTGAACTCTCATCCCGGGGGCCTGTCCGGTTCGAGCAATTTGCGATGGAGAAACATAGCGTGCCGCGTCTTCGGTGATCGTCTGGGCAGGCAAAGTGAGGGCGGCCAAAAGAAGGAAAGCGAATGCCCCAAGCAGCCAAGGTTTTTTCATAGCAACCTCACCTTTTTAGATGCTCAGCGGCAGGCGGGGTCGCAGTGATCGGGAATGAGGGAGGCTACTTTACCGAGTCGGAGTGAGCGGCCAGTTCGCCCGGCATGCCAACCCTGGGAACGAGCATGTCTTCCTTGCGCATGACCATCGTGGTGGCATTCAGACTGGCGAGCTCGAAGCCGTGGCCGTGCGTAATGGCGTCGGTTGGGCAGGCCTCCACGCAGTATCCGCAAAAGATGCAGCGGTTGTAGTCGATGTTGTAGACCTTCGCATAGCGCTCCGCGCTGGAGATGCGCTGTTCCGCGGTATTCTCGGCGGCTTCAATATAAATGCAGTTCGCCGGGCAGGCAGCCGCGCAAAGGAAACAGGCGACGCACTTCTCCAAGCCGTTCTCATCACGCTGCAGCACGTGCGCGCCGCGGAAGCGTTCCTGCAGAACCGCGCCACGGTTGGGGCCGGGGCCATCGGGATAGTTCTCGACCTCGGTCGGCTTGAACATTTCCCCGAAGGTGATGCTCATGCCTTTGCTGATGGCGGCAATGTTGCGCACGATCGACATGCGAACAGTATACGATGCTTGTGGATGAGAGGGCCGATGAAGCTGCGAATCTATCCATCCTTATGCGTTCTCTTAATGGCAGCAGGGCTGATTCCCACTTCCCGGACCTTGCCGGCTCAGGTGTCTGAGTCTGTTCTCATCACACTGCAAGTCAGCGACCAAACCGGGGCTGTCATTCCCCATGCCCTTGTTGTAATCAATTCCTCACCGACTCCTCCGGATTCCGTCCAGTCGGTCGCCAACGAAAGCGGGATTGTCAAAGTCGCGTTAACGCCGGGGATTTACTACGTGTCTGTCTCAAGTCCGGGCTTTCGAATTCTACGGCGGCAGATCAAGGTGCAGGCGGCAACGACCATTCCAGTCGCCTTACAAGTGGGCAGCGGAGGGGGCCCTTCCGTCCGCGCTTTCGATCTAATCCTGACACCCGCGTATGCCCAGGTCCGTGAAGGAATAGCGGTCGGCGAAAGGGCGCCGAATTCCACTGAACTCAAAGTGACCATCGACGCGAACCATTCGCGCATGTGGACGCTCGATATGCTCAAGCCTCTCCAGCACAAAACCGTGACTCTCCACAATCCACACACGAATGCCGACGAAACCTACTCCGGCGTGCTTCTGATCGACCTGCTGTCGGAGCTGGGCACGCCGCATGGAAAAGATCTGCATGGCAAGGCGCTTTTAGACTACGTGATCGCTACTGGATCGGATGGATACAAAGTCGTGCTGGCGCTAGCCGAGGTCGACCCGGAATTTCATCCCGGAGAAGTGCTGGTCGCCGATCAGATGGGCGGCAAGCCCCTCGATGCGAAGAGTGGCCCATTCCGGCTTGTGGTCACCGAGGACAAGCGCCCAGCACGATCGGTGCATAGTCTGGTTTCTATTGAGGTAAAGACGGCGGAGTAGGAGGCTATCGACCCCACGAGTACCCGAGATGGATCATCTGCGAGTCGATCCCAGGGTTTGTTGTGCCTATATAAGCGTTTGAGAGGTGCTGCACGCGGTATTCGAAGCGCATGGCGCGGGTTGGGGTTCGGAAGAGATCGAGGCCGGCTCCGAATGAGAAGGTGAAATTGAATGCAGAGCTATCGAACATGGGAATATCGCGCGGGGAAACGGCGAAGCCGGTCATCAGTGTGAGAACAGGTTGGATAGGGGAGTGCCGGAGAAATTTCGCTTCGAGTCCTGCTGGACTGAGGCCGCCGACGTAAGTCCAGCGGCGTCCATAGGTGAAAGTGTAATCCTGATAATAGGTCTGGCCGTTATAGGTGAAGGTGTAATTCGAAGATTTCCGCGCAGCCGATAAGACTGGGATCTCGTGCGGCATGCGGATGTAGCCCGACTCCTGCAATCCGGGATTCCCCAATATTGAGGGCAGATTGATGTTGTAGTAGTTGCCAGTGAGGACGGGATCGCTTTCCACTATCAGTGGGCGGATTTCTGCCCTGTAATCGAGTGCCCAGATGCGGTTTCGGAAGAGACGCTGTGTGAAAGCTGCGCCAAGTGTGACGAATTCCCGCTGGTTGGTGTAGCCCAGGATGATGTGGCTGGATCCGGGCGAGTATTCAGCGAAGATCGACCAGGTTCGTGGGCTTGAGCCAGGCTTGAGTGTCGGTTCCTGCACGACAGCCTGCGCGTGCGTGACAGCGACTGGAACGATTCCTGCCAAAACCGCTATTGCACACAGCAGCAGGCTGTTGGGAGAGCGGCGTGCGAGCATTGGCAAGCGTCGTTCCGTCCTTGGCGCGAGTGAACTACGTCTTTTGTATACACGAGGGGCATTCGTCGATGCCCAACTTCTTCAGGGATGGCGATCTTCACCAGCCGCCAATCTTCCGCATATGCTTTTCGCGATCTTCCTCAACTATTCGATCCCAGTCAAAGCCGGCTGCCGCTTGACCGGCATAGACGAAATGTCCGTATCTATACTCTCTCGAGAAAAGAATTACTTTGAGCCCCCCTTGAGGACAAGTCCTTCGAGGCATTCTTCCACGTCTAGCCTGCAGCCGGGCTGCAAACCAAGATGGTCGCGTAACACCTTGGGGATTATTATGCGTCCGATTTTGTCCATAGTGATCTGCATGACTCCGATTATCACACCGGCAAGTTTTTCCGATATCGCTCCACGCGTACACCTGGTGGGCGCAGATGCCCCTGCCCACGACTCCATCTGTCTATTGTCTATACTGAAGGCGAACGCCGGTTGCCAATAACAAAGCATCCAATGCATTGAGCGAAAAGGGGAACAGCGTGAAGCACATCGTGATCGTAGGTGGCGGATTCGCCGGACTGAACTGTGCCCGCAAGCTCGTTGCGAATCCGAATGTTCGAGTCACGCTGCTCGACAAGAACAACTATCAGCAGTTCCAACCGTTACTCTATCAAGTGGCTACCGCTAACCTCTCTCCAAGCAATATCGCTTTCAATTTGCGCGGCACTCTTATCGGCCACTCCAACGTGGACGTGAAAATGACGGAGGTCGTCTCGATCGATCTCAACACGCGCACGGTGGAAACAGCCCAGGGTCAGCAATACCAGGGCGACTTTCTGGTGCTGGCGGCCGGCTCGCAGGCAAACTTCTTCGGTACACCGGGAGCAAACGAGCACAGCTATCCACTGTACTCATTGCATGACGCCGAGCGGCTACGCTCACGCATCCTGGCCATGCTCGAATCTGCTGATCGCGACCCGTCGCTCATTGCAAAGGGGGCGCTAAACTTTGTCATCGTGGGGGCTGGCCCTACGGGCACGGAGATGGCAGGTGCGTTCGGGGATATGCTGCAGTCGTCGCTGAAGAGAAAGACCCGCAACCAGCCGTACAAAGATCTTGCCGTGGATCAGGGGCAGATTCTTCTTGTAGATGGAGGCCATGCGGTGTTGAGCGCCTTTTCGCCTGCGGCTCAGACATACGCCGCTAAAATGCTGGAGCAAAGAGGGGTGCAACTTCGCCTGCATACAAAGGTGAAGGAGGTCGGGAGTGGGCACGTTGTGCTCTCAGACGGCACCCGGGTGCTGACGCACACTGTCATCTGGGCGGGAGGGCTTAAGGCTGCGTCCTTATCAAGCAACCTTAGGGTCGAGACAGGAGATGGCGGCCGCATTGATGTCCAGGCTGACCTTACTGTGCCCGGTTTCAAAGGCGTTTATGCCCTGGGGGACTTTGCCAATATCGCGGGCAAAGACGGTAGCCCGCTGCCCCAGCTTGGCTCTGTCGCAGAACAATCCGGCAAGCGGTGCGCGAAAAATATCCTGCTTGACATTGCGGGAAAGCCAAGAGAGCCGTTCCACTACTTGGATAAAGGCATCATGGCGATGATCGGACGTAACTCGGCCGTGGCCGAAGTCGGAGAGCATCGCCACGAACTCGAAGGAGTAATCGCCTTCGCGGCGTGGATTGGGGTGCACGCCGCGCTGCTAACATCCACCCGCGCGAAGATCGAAGCCTTTGTGGAATGGGCCTGGGACTATTTCGGAGAAGCCCGTGGCGATGCGATTCTCGACCGCACGCAAGAATTGCAGATCAACTGGGACGATGACGGGGAAGAACCCGCTTCCGCAGTTAACCCTACAAGCAGTCCAACAAACAAGGCGTCTTGAAGCCATCCAGCCTTTTCACTCGCCTTTGACGTCCCGCATAATGTTCAATCCAGCCCCAACTTTTTCCAGATCGCATCTACCCGCGCCTTGGTAGCTGCATCCATCTCGATCATCGGAGGCCAAGGGCGCGTGAAGCCCTCCGCGGCCCATTTGCGGGTAGCATCGATGCCCATCTTGCTGCCATAGTTGGGCATGCGCGAGGCGTGGTCGAGGGAATCGATCGGGCCCAGGGTAAACTGAATGTCCCGCTCGGGATCGATGTTGTTGGTCGCGCGCAGTGTGACTTCCCCAATGTCCTGAACATCACAATCTTCATCGACGACGATGATGCACTTGGTGAACATGGCTTGGCCGAGAGCCCAGATTCCGTTCATGACTTTTCGAGCTTGGCCTGCGTAGCTCTTGCGAATCGAGACAAGCATGAGGTTGTGGAAGACGCCCTCGACGGGCAGATTGATATCGACAATCTCCGGCAGAGTGAGACGCATGAGTGGGAGGAAGATGCGCTCAACGGCTTTGCCCATCCAGCCATCCTCCATGGGCGGTTTGCCGACGATGGTGGAGGAATATATCGGGTCTTTGCGGTGGGTGATGCAGGTGAGGTGGAAGACGGGATATTCCTCTTCCATCGTGTAGAAGCCGGTATGGTCGCCGAACGGCCCCTCAGTGCGGAGTTCGCCGAGCTTGACGTAGCCTTCGAGGATGATCTCAGCGTGCGCCGGAACTTCAAGGTCCACCGTTTCGCACTTGACCAGTTCGACCGGCTTTTGGCGGAGGAAGCCGGCGATGACGAACTCCTCAACCTCGGGTGGAGCGGGAACGATAGCGGAAAATGTAGTAGCCGGGTCGGTTCCGATGGCAACTGCGACCTCGAGGCGGTCGTTCTTCACCTCGCCCAGAGCGATCTTTGTCGTGCCTCCGGCTGTCTCCGCCATAGCCTGGACATGCGCGGTGGGGGTCGATCCAGACGCGGCGCGCAGGCGTTCGCGCAAGTGTTCGGCCGCATTCTTCTGGCGCTGCCAGTGCATGCCGGTGGTCTGGCTGTCATAAACCTGCATGCGATACATGCCCATGTTGCGCTTGCCGGTTTTCGGATCACGCGTAACCACGCAAGGCAGCGTAATAAAGCGGCCTCCGTCGAGCGGCCAGCATTGCAGGACGGGAAAGTCGAGGAGGTTGAAGTTTTCCCGGTGGATAACCTCCTTGCAGGACGCTTCCTTAGCAGGGATGGATTTGGGGAAGAACTTACCCACCTCGGCAAGCATGGGCAACATCTTGAATTTTTCGAGGAAGCCCTCTGGCGATTTGATATCCATGAACGCGCGGATGCGGCCCGCAATTTCATCCAAAGAGTCGACCTCGAGGGCCAGCCGCATGCGGCGTTCGCTGCCGAACTGGTTCATCAGGACGCTCGAAGCGGGATAGCCTTTTATGTTCTCGAAGAGCAGCGCCGCGCCGCCGGGCGCGCCGTCTTTTTTCCCGGACTTCGAAGCGCGGTCCGTGATCTCTGCAATCTCGAGGATGGGATCGACTTCTTGCCGAATACGTTTAAGTTCGCCGGCTTTATCCAGCCTTTTGATCCACTCTCTCAGGTCGTCGTATGCCAATGATCTATCCCCGGCGCTCCGGTGGAGGGAGCACAACACTTCATACTAATGCGCCGTGGATGAATTGGAGCGGCGAGCTGAGATTAAGGCCGGTTGTCATTGCAGGTGCGAACTCAGAGCTCAGTCGTTGTGCTCTTCATTCCTGGCGAGCATCCAGCGGTCCATAATCGTTTGCGCACAGCGGGCGCCGCACAGGTGCTTAGCATCAGCGTCATGCGAGAGGAAGGCGTTCCAACGCGTAACCTTCAAGACCGGCTGCTTAGGATCACCGGACGTGGGTGAGAGCGTCTCGCTCCAGGCCAGCCACCAGTCCTCAGCCGCCTCGCTCTTCGCCTTTCCACAAACGTCGCACGAATATATTTCAGTCCAGGTCATCACTCAAACCCCGAATTACAAGTAGCCAGTGGCACGTCTCTGGAAGTTAGCACAAGAAGGGGGAAGGTGGGCCGAATCTTTCTTTAAGTTTCTGCTCGGAGGGTAGCCGTCGTGTATGGCCCTATCAGGCTAGGCAGCTGCCTGCGGCGGGATCTCCACGAGCGGATAACCGAGCCGCTTCCATTCATCGAAACCTCCGCGCAGCGGGCGCACGCGGTAAATGCCCATCTTGCGGATGGTCAGCGCCATTTTGGCCGCCGTGGCCTCGCTGGGGCAGGTGCAAAAGAGAACCACGTCGCGGTCGCGTGGAATTTCATCGCTCTGCAGAACTAGGCTGTCCGGCGTAAGGAGCACTGCGCCGGGCAAGGTTCGCGGATCAGGCAAATAGTCGAGCGGATGGCGCAGATCGACAATATAGACGGGCTGCTCGCGGTCCAGCATGGTCTTCAATTCCTGCGGCTCAAGGCGAGCCATGGAAATTTCACGAAGAAACGCTCGCTGCCGGAACGACCGCCAGACGAAGAAGCCCATCAGCAGCATTACGAAGAGCAGAAAGGCAAAATGCCCTACCCACTGGAGCGCCTCTGGGTTTCGCTTCAAGACGTCTCCAAAGAAGCGTCCGCTGAGGACAAAGGCCAGAGCCCACAGAAGAATCCCAGCGGTGTCAAAGATTGCAAAGAAGCGGTACTTCATGCCGGTCTGCCCGGCAATTGGCGCGGCGACGGAGCCAAGCCCAGGAATGAATTTGGCCAGCACCAGGGCTCCGCCTCCATGCTTGGTGAAGTAATGTTCCGTGCGACGCACGCAGGTCGAACTCTCCATTGAGAGTCGGCACAGGAGCTTGACGACTGCCCCGCCATATTTTCTACCCATGAAATACCAGAGGCTGTCGCTCACCAGGCTTCCCAAGGTCACAAAAATCAGCACCAGCGGCAGACTCAGCCGGTGGGTAGCGGTAAGCGTGCCCGCGGTCAGAAGCAGGGGCACGCTGGGTATTGGCACGCCGAACTGCTCGACGAGCACCCAGAGAAAGAGAATCAAATAAGCATATTTCAGAAAAAAACTAAGCGCGATCGGCATCGCGAGTGGCCCTCTGTGACAATTACCTACCCATAACTATAAGAGAAGATGTGCAGAGACCGGAAACGATTCGTCTTGAAGAAGAATGGGCCGGTTCGCTTGGCGATCCGGCCCGCAGTTTGGGGGAACTGGTTGCTTCTCTGCGCGCAGCCTGATTACCTGGCGTGCACGAGAGGCATATCGACCAGGTGTTCACCAATAAACCACACCTGGAGTTCATTTGTGCGGATGATGCTGCTGACCAGAATATCGTTAGTTCCGTCGTCACCCAGATCGGCAGCCTTTTTCGCGAGATCGTGCGCGTCCTTAAGGATCAAGGCATGCGCCTCGAGCAGCCGTGAAATCTGCACGGGCACCTCCTCACGACCGCGTGGAGGGCGATTGAGGCGAGTAAGCTCGGCGATATCGTGTGCCATGGCAATGCTGACGCCGCCCAGGGTCTGAATGCGCTCGGCGAGCAGATCCACGAGTTCGACCTGTTCTCCAAAATGTTTATCGAAGAGCAGGTGAAGCTGATAGAAGGTGGGGCCGCTAACCTGCCAGTGTGACTTTTTGTAAAGGTCGCGGAGACTGGCCGTGTCAGCGAGCAGCACGTTGAGGCGATCACAGATCTGGGTGCGCGCCTTTTCATCAATACCGATGGGTAAATCCCGAATTACAGTACCGAACTTTTGAATTTCTTTGGCATTCTCATGCCAGTGCGGAGTGATGAAATCATGACCTCTTGCTGGAACTTCCTTCAAGGCAGGCTTGCTCATTGCCACATTTCCTCCCATTGTTTGGATGCAGAAGCGCACCGTTGGGGCGCGACATTTGCGAGATTCTACGCCGGTCCGCTGATTTTCAGTCAAAAGGGGGAAGGCATCCTTCGAGAGGATGCCTATAAGCTGTGATTACTCCCTGACGCGCACCCTGGGTTCAACTGAAAGCCCCGGTCGCAGCAGATGGTCGGCGTTCTGCTTGGGATCTGTGAGATCAATGCGCACTGGAACGCGCTGAACGACCTTGACGTAATTGCCGGTTGCGTTTTCAGGCGGGAAGAGGCTGAGAACAGAGCCGGTTGCTCCCCCAATCTGCGTAATTTTTCCGTCGAACTTGCGCCCACCGTAGGCATCCACCTCAATGACCACAGCCTGCCCGGCGCGCATATGCTGGAGTTGCGTTTCCTTGAAGTTCGCCGTAATCCAGACGTCGTCGAGCGAGACCAGAGTCATCAGGTTTTGACCCACACTGACGTTCTGACCGACCTCGACGCTCTTACGGGTAACGATGCCGGCTTGAGGTGCAACGATTTTGGTGTAGCTGAGGTTGAGCTTAGCCTGGTCCAGTTGCGCCTGGGACTGCGCCACCAAGGCCGCTGCCTGATCGGCCCTGGCCCTCTGGATAGCAATCTGCTGGGGCGCGGTCTGTGCAGTTTTGAGCTGCGCCTGGGACTGCGAGAGGCGGTCCCGCGCAACGCGGACCGCGTCCTCGGCGGCAGTTACGTTGGCCTGCGCCTCGACGAGGGCGGCTTTGTTAGCGTCGGCGGCAGCGACGGCGGCATCGAACTGCTGCTTGGAGATGACATCTTTTTCAACCAGCGGCCTGTAGCGATCAAGATCGGCCTGTGATTTGGTTGCATTCGCCTGCGCCTCGACCACACGTGCCTTGGCGGCATCGAGTTGCCTTTCGGCCTGCGCAATCTGTGCTTGAGTTCCGTGAACGTCGGCGCCTGCGGAGAAGAGCGTATTGCCGGTATTGATACCCGTAAGAGGTACATTAACTTTTGCCGCTTCGTAACTGGCTTCGGAGCTCTGTAAGGTCGCCTCAGCCTGCTGGACGGCTACCTGAAAGTCCTTGGGATCGATCTCGGCCAATACCGTTCCGGCATCGACGGCCTGGTTCTCATCGACATTGACCTTGATGACCTGGCCGGCAATGCGTGAGCTGATCTGGATGAGGTGACCGTTCACCTGCGCGTCATCGGTACTCTCATAATATGCGGAGTGCCACCAGAACAGCCCCGCGCCGACCACAAGAAGCGCGATCACCCCGATAATCAGGAATCTTCGCCGCGATTTCGGCTTTTCCGACTGGGGGTCTGGACTTGCGTTTTGTTGTTCGGGCTTTTCGTCCGCCACTGTTTACTTTCCTCCCAAGTACATCTTGTAACTGCTCTCAGCCACGCCCAGGGCTCTCGCCAGTGAAAGCTTGGCGATATTGTGCTGGTACAGGCTGCTGACATATTGATTGTCGGCTTGTGCAACGGACTGGAGCGCCTGCGAAACGGCGAGATTGTCCGCAACGCCAGCTTTGAAACGTTGTTGCGCTTCGCTGAGAGCTTCCTTGGCCAGTTCCGAGTTGCTGCGCGCCACTTCTACCTGCTTCGCGGCGGCTTGAATGTCGAGGATGCTGTCACGAACGTCGGCGCCGATCTGGCCCTGCAGGTCGCTCGTCTGTGCGCGCTTCTGATCGAGTTGCGATTGCGCCTGCTGGGCATCGCCGCGGAGCTTGGCTTCCTCGAAGAGGGGCACATCGAGAGAGCCGGTTGCATTGCCCGT